>Ga0187846_10000934_pt1 | contig 16749 bp, 16 predicted proteins | sample TC_taG_FD_161473 | JGI IMG/M metagenome (GOLD analysis project Ga0187846, IMG submission 161473) | Biofilm microbial communities from the roof of an iron ore cave, State of Minas Gerais, Brazil - TC_06 Biofilm (v2) | ecosystem: Environmental > Terrestrial > Deep subsurface > Cave > Wall biofilm...
GCGGTTGCAGCTAAAACATGCCAGCCCTCGCGGGCGGCAATGGCCTCGACCTTGTCCGCTTCGGTGGCGACGCTGAGCGCGAAATGGGTCGGCCCATAGCCGCGCGCTTCCTTCTTCACAAAGCTCCCGCCATTGGTGCCGCCCGGCTGCAGCTCGGTTCCGACCGGATAGACCTCGACACCCGACCCGTGCTCGTCGAGCTGGAGCGCAAAGAAGCTCCCCGGATTGGGCGGAAACGGCACCGCCTTACCGCCCATGATTTCGGCCAGAACCCCGGCGACATGCTTCGGATCGCGCGCGGCGATCGAGAGATGATGGATCATAGGTTCCTCGTTTCCTCACAAATTTGCTGACCAAGGAATAGCACGGCGCGGCGGCCGCGGCGCGGTCATTCTTCCGGCAGCCCAGCCTTGCGCAGCCAGTTTAGGACGATTGTCATTAATTCCGGCGAGAAGACACGCGACCAGAACACCCTGTACCGGGCGATCGTAAGTCCGGGGTGCGCTCTGATCAGGTGGCTCAACGCTGCGCGGGCCTCCTCGATCCGATCCACCCGACCGAGTAGGGCGCCAAACCGGTTCTTTGCCTCAAATGCGCCGACCTCGTGCATGTGACCCTCACGGCGATTTGCAGTTTAGTTACAGACCGGGACATTCCTCCGTCCAGAGCCGCCGAAACTCGTCGTTGTAGTATTCATAACATTGCCTAATTCGTATTGCAGACTGCCGGCCGATGGCGGATCGTAGCTGACCAAGGGAGATGCCGTAGCTGATCGGGTTTCGGGGATCTTGTGACATGCCCGGACCGCTGCCAAATTCCCTGCCGGCTCCCTGCGAGGCGGCTTTTTCGGCGATTTTATTCCCTGCCGGATTGCCCGGTTCTGTAATCAACCAATTGTTTTGAAGGGCGTTTTTGAGTTAGAGGCAGGCTGAAACAAAAAAATTCTCTGACGGCAGGGAAAAGCGGCCTCCATCAGCCGGCGATAGCCGCTGGCTGCGAACCGGCGCATAATGAGCACTCGATTGCGATTCCGGAGGACTATCATGGTGTTGACCCAGGATCTCGGCCGCTTTGTCGCGGACATATCTTTCGAGCAGTTGCCGGACGGGGCGGCCGATGTCGCGCGCATCGGCTTTATCGATTGCATCGCGACGATGATCGCCGGTGCCCATGACCCCGCACCGCAGCTGCTGCGCAAGGCGCTCAACCCGACCGGCGGCGAGGCGACCTTGTACTTTACCGGCGAGCGGAGCCCCGCGCCCGATGCGGCGTGGATCAACGGCACCGCCGGGCATGCGCTCGATTATGACGACGTCGCGTCATTGCGCGGCCATCCGAGCACCGTGCTCGTCCCAGCGATCCTGGCCGAAGGCGAGGCGCTGGGCGCCAAGGGGCGCGACATGCTCACCGCCTACGTCGCCGGTTACGAGACCTGGGCCGAGCTCGCCTGGCGCGATCCAGGCCACCACCACCGCAAGGGCTGGCATCCAACCGGGATCTTCGGCCCGATCGGTGCCGCAGCCGCCTGCGCGGCGATGCGCCGGCTCGACGCCGATGGGGTCGCCCGAGCCTTGGCGCTCGCTGCCTCACAGAGCAGCGGCATCGTGGCCAATTTCGGCACGATGACAAAGCCGTTCCACGCCGGCCGCTCGGCGCATTCGGGGCTGATGTCGGCGCGGCTCGCCGAGCTGGGCTTCACCGCCTCGCAAGATGCCTTCGAGCATCCGCAGGGGTTTTTGAGCGCGGTATCGCCCGAAGGTGACGTCGATCGTGAGAGCCCGATGCAGAGGGTCGGCAGCGAGTGGAAGATCCTCAAATACCGTCTCGGCATCAAAAAATATCCGGCCTGCTACTGCACGCACCGCGCGCTCGACGCGATGCTCGAGCTGCTCGCCCACCATCCGCTGAGGCCCGATGAAATCGAACGCATCACCGTATCGTTGAGCGATACCCACGCGCTGATCCTGCGCAACCACCAGCCGCAGACCGGGCTCGCTGCCAAGTTCAGCATGGAATTCGCGATGGCGGCGGCGGTGATTTCACGACGCGCCGGCCTTGCCGAATACACCGACGACTTCGTCCGGCGCCCCGCCGTTCAGGAGCTGATGGGCAAGGTCGGGGTCGAGACCAACCGCAACTACGATCCCGAGGTCTCCGGGGCCTCGGTCTCTGATCAGGTGCGCATCGATCTGGTTGGCGGCGGTCTCGTCGAGAGCGAGAAGGTGGCGCGGGCCAAGGGCCATGCCGACCGGCCGCTCAGCGAAGAAGAGCTGTTCGAAAAGTTCCGCACTTGCCTCGACGTCGGTGGTGCCAGGATCGCCCCCGACGTCTTGTTCGACCGCCTGCGGCATTTGGAGAATCTGTCGGCTCGGGAACTGACCGCGGCATGAGAGCAAGCAGGGCCGGCCTTCTTCTCGCGATCGGCTTTACCCTTTGCGCGCCAGGAGCGGCCCCCGCGCAGCCGGCGGATCAGCAGACGACTGTGCTCCACCTCAGCCAGACAGCAGAGCAGCGCGTGCTGCGCGACCTGCTGCGCATCGACCTGCGGGTCGAGGAAACCGGCGCCGATCCGGTGGCAATCCAAACCGACATCAATCGCCGCATGGCGGCCGCACTCGACCGCGCGCACCAGGCGCAGGGCGTCCAGGTCGAAACTGGTTCCTACGGGGTCGGCGAGGAGCGGCCACAAAGCGGCCCGTCGCGCTGGCGCGGCACCCAGTCGCTGATCTTGCGGAGCAAAGCCGCCGATGCTGCACTGAAGCTCGTCGGCGCGCTGCAATCCGATGGTCTGCTGATGTCGTCGATGGCCTACGAAGTCTCGCCCGAGACGGTGCGCGGCGCCGAAGAGGACTTGACCGCCGAGGCGCTTGCGGCGCTGGACCGGCGCGCCGGTTCGATCGCCGATCGCATGCATCTGGCTGTGCGCGGCTATCGCGATCTGCACGTCGGCAATGCCGAGACCGAGGGCCGGCCGGTGCCGCGCTTTGCTGCGGCGGCGATGGCCGCAGCACCCGTCGCCGAACCAGGCGAAGCGACGATCCGGGTGACGGTCGAGGCCGAGCTGCTGCTCACCACGCCGCGACCCTGAGCGAGACCTCGGGTGAAGCTGCCGGATCCGCCACTCCTCGTCATCTCGGATCGCCGCCAGGCGCGCCGGCCGCTCGAAGAGGTCGCCGAGGCCGTCTTTGCAGGCGGCTGCCGCTGGTTCAGCCTGCGCGAGAAGGATCTACCACCTGAGGAGCGGCGCGCCTTGCTCGCCGCTCTGGTGGCGGCGGGTCGCCGCTTCCGCGCGGTTGTGACCGCGCACGAGGATATCGAAGCGGTCGTCGCAACAGGTGCCGGCGGAGTACATCTGGCGAGCGGAGGCAGTCCCAAAGCCGCCCGGGCCCGGCTGTGGGGCGCCCTGATCGGCGCCTCGGCGCATACGGCAGACGAGGCTGCGGCGCTTTTGCGGGCGGGGGCGGATTACGTCACGGCGAGCCCGATCTTCTTGACGGAGAGTAAGCCCGGTTACGGACCGCCGCTTGGCCTCGACGGTCTTGCACGCCTCGTCGCCCAGGCGCCCGGTCCGGTCGTAGCGCTCGGCGGCATCTCCCCAGAGAACACCGCATCGTGCTTCGGCACGGGGGTCAAAGGTATCGCGGTGATGGGCGAGGTCATGCGCTCAGCGGACCCCACAGAGACCGTCGAATCCATTCTGCGCGCGATGACCCACCAACTGATGGCACAGTGAAAGGCTGCCGATCGCCGTAATCATCGAATGATGAAAAACGTCGCCATCGCGGCACTCGCGGCCTTTCTACTCGGCACCGCCGCTTTGTCGTCGCCAGCCGAGGCACGGTGCTGGCCGAACGGTTATGCTTGGCATTGCTGGCATCCCCATGCGTGGTATCATCACCATCATTGGGGACCGTATGGGTGGGTGGCTCGACTAAGCCATCCTGAAGGCTGGGCTCAGCGCTGGAGTACGGTGGCTCCGGCGCTGGTGCCGGCGATCTTGCCGAAGACCGAGCCGGAAACGAGGCCGGTGCCGCCCGGATAGTTGAAATAGAACAGCCCGCCGACGAGCTCGCCAGCGGCGTAGAGGCCGGGAATCGGCGTTTGCGCAGTGTCGAGCACGCGCCCCTCTGTGTCGATGCGCAAACCGCCAAACGTGAAGGTGACGCCACAGGTCGTGCAGTAGGCCTCGAACGGCGGCTTTTCGATCGCCATAGCCCAGTTGGTCTTGGGCGGCATGATGCCGACTGTTCCGCGGCCATCCTTGACCGTCGGATTATAAGGCACGTCCTGCTGCACCGCATCGTTGAAGGCACGCACAGTTTCGAGAAACTGCGGCTTATTAACCGGCGCGTATTCGGCCATCTTGTCAGCCAACTGCTCGATCGTATCGGCCGTGACCTTGGTCACCTGACGGATGCGGTATTCGTCGCGCTGCAGATGCACGGTCTGCTGGTCGAAGATCTGCCAGGCGAATTGGTGCGGCTGCTCGAGGATCAGACGCCCATATTTCGCATAGGTGTAGTTGCGGAAATCAGCACCCTCGTCGCAAAATCGCACGCCGTCAGCGTTGACCATGATAGCAAACGGATAGCTGTGCTTCTGGAAATTATCGCCGACCGCGAGATCCCCGAATTCGGGGGCATTGTAGTCCCAGCCAACAGCATGGCAGCCGGACCAATTGCCGTAGGGCATCGCGCCGATGTCGAGCGCCATCTTAATGCCGGCGCCGGTGTTGAAGCGAGTGCCGCGCACCTTGGCCAAGTCCCAGCCGGGGCCGAGATAACGGGTGCGCATCTCGGCATTGGCCTCGAAGCCGCCGCACGCGAGGACCACTGCCTTGGCTGGGATCTCGGTCGTCTTGCCCTCGACCTTGGCAATGACGCCGTGCACGCCATTGTCATCGGCAATCAGCTTTTCGCCGCGAGCCTCATAAGTTACTTGGATCTGCCGTTCCTCGGCGGCCTTGAACAACCCTTCAACGAGCCCGGGCCCGCCGCCCCAGGCTTCGAGCGCCAGCCCGCCCCAGAAGACAAATTTGCCCTCGTGTTTGAAGGCTTGGCGCGAGTACATCGGCGCAAAGCGGATGCCCTGGTTGCGCATCCACAACAAGGTTTCCTGGCTCTTGGTAATCAATAGCTCGGCCATGTCGGGGTTGCTGCGGTAGTCGGTGAGCCGCCCGAGGTCGTCGTAATATTTGTCGGTCGTGTAGGTGCCAAAATCGCTGGTCGCGATCTCGGTTTCGCTCAGGTCGCAGAGCTTCAAAAGGTCGTCGACGCCATTATAGACAAAACGCAACGCCCCGGCGGTATAGCGGCTGTTGCCGCCGCGCTCGTCGAACGGTGCTGCTTCGAGGACGAGAACCCGCGCGCCCTCGCCGCGGGCGGCAAGTGCCGCGCACATCCCGGCATTGCCCGCGCCGACGACGACAACATCGAACGCGCCCGCGATCATCTCGTTTTCTCCGCTTCGATTGGCTCGCTGAACGAGTAACGCGGCTGAGGCAGCAGAGGCAAGCGCGACGCCTGAGCTTCGAGTTCCCATCTCTTTAGCAGGTGGGTTCGAACGCGGGAGGATCGCATGGCAAAATCGACGCGAGGGGGCCGGGCCAGAACCGGGAATGGGGAAACGGCCGCCGCGAGCGGAGAGGCAACCGTGGATGCGGGCTCCGTGGTCGCCGCGGGACTGCAGGACATCGCCCAAGCCTGGGTGGACTACGCCCAGCGGGTTATGGATCGCACCACCGAAGCGACCGAATCTCTGCTGAAATGTCGGAGCTTCAACGACATGCTCGCCGTCCAAGCCGAGCTGATGCGCGGGCATTTGCAAGCCTTTCTCGACCAGAGCACAAAGCTTGCTGAGATCACCAACCGGATGGCGGCGCGTTCGATCGATGCGATCGGCGAGGCGGCAGGGACAGAAAGGACCGACAAATCTCGGCGGTGAACTTTGCCCTCCGCGACAGAAAATTATCGACCGTGTCTTATTCCGATTTAGATCGCGAAGCTCTCGCCGCGGCGGTGCGCGGGCTCGAAAGCCCGAGCCTTGCCGGACGGCTCGCGGCGCTTGCCGGCAAGCCGGTCGGGCTCGTGGAACGAGCGTTGCCGGCAACCGCCTCGACGGCAGTCGCCAACCTGGCCAAGCATGCCCTCGAACGTGCCCTCGATGTCGCCTTGTTCAGCCTGCGCAATCCCCGCATCACCGGAGGTCGCAAGCTTCATTCCGGGCTCGCCTGCGCCGCGGGGGCGATTGGCGGCGCTTTCGGCATCGCAGCGCTCACGGTGGAGCTGCCGGTTTCGACCACGATCATGCTGCGCGCGATCGCGGCGATTGCGCAGGAGGAGGGCGAAGACCTCGCGGATCCGAAAACGGCACTTGCTTGCCTCGAAGTATTCGCACTAGGTGGCCCCGCCGCTGACAGCACGACCACCGAGACGGATTATTTCGCGGTTCGCGCAATGCTCGCCCGTGGGCTGGTGGAAATTGCCGACTCGGCCGTAGACAAGGGCGCAATCGGTGAGAGTGCTCCCTTCCTCGTCCGTTTTTTGACGCAGATCGCCTCTCGCTTCGGTGTCGTCGTGTCCGAGAAGATTGGGGCTCAAGCCGTGGCGGTGATCGGCGCGATGGGTGGTGCGGCCGTCAATCTCGCCTTCATCGAGCACTTCCAAGATGTGGCGCGCGGTCATTTCACAATCCGTAGGCTCGAACGCGTGTACGGCGCCGACGCAGTGCGTTGCGAGTACGAGCGAATAAAATCAGGCTTGTGCCAGCCGTATGAGTACGACGGATGAGAGCCGTGAGCGATTGCCGATCGATCGCGGTCGCCGCTATGCTGATGCGGTATCGAGGCTGGAGAAGGGCAGTCGCATGATGACGGACGCGGCCATCGCAGCTCGTGTCGAGAGGGGCGGCGAATTCCAAGCGGTCGGGCTGGTCTCGACAGCGCATTTTGTCAGCCACTTCCACTCGCTGGTGCTGCCGCCGCTGTTTTTGCTTCTGCGGGAGCGATGGGGCGTCGGGTTTGTCGAGCTGGGTCTCGCCTTGACCGTTGGCTCGCTCGTCTCGGTGGCCACACAGATGCCGATGGGCTATCTCGCCGACCGGTTCGGGCCGCGTCGGCTGCTCATCACAGCACTCTGCCTCGGCGGCTTTGCGATCGCTTCGATCGGCCTCGCCGATTCTTACGCGTGGCTGCTCGTGGCAACGAGCCTGCTCGGCATCGCCAACGCCATCTATCACCCGGCAGACTACGGGATCCTCTCGGCTAGGGTCGCACCCGCGCATATCGGCCGCGCCTTTTCCGTCCACACCTTTGCCGGCATGCTCGGCGGCGCGATCGCACCAGCGGCGATGCTGGTACTCGCCACGACCGCCGGAACCCGCGCGGCGCTGGTCGTCGCCGGGCTCGTTGGGCCGCTGGTGGCCCTGCCCATCGCCTGGGCACGGACCCTGGAAGCCGAGCCGGTGCGTCGCCGCGCGGACAAACATCACCCTGCGGCAAAAAACGAACAAAGTCGCACGGTGTTTACCCCTGCGATCCTCTCTTTGACGGTCTTTTTCGTCCTCCTCAGCCTGTCGAGCAGCGGGATCACCAACTTCTCGGTCGTCGCGCTGACGAGCGCCTACGGCTTGCCTTTCGCGGCGGCGAATTTGGCGTTGAGCGCTTATCTGACGGCGAGCGCTTTTGGTGTCCTGGGCGGCGGATTCGTCGCAGACAGGACACGACGGCATGGCCAAGTCGCGGCCGCCGGTTTCGGGGTCAACGCGGTCATCATCCTGTTGATCGGCACGATCGGGTTCGGACCGCTGATGCTCGTCGTGGCGATGGGCATCGCAGGATTCCTCTCCGGGATGATCATGCCCTCTCGCGACATGCTGGTTCGCGCGGCGGCGCCAGCTGGCGCCATTGGGCGAGCATTTGGAATCGTCTCCATCGGCCTCAGCACCGGCGGCATGATCGGGCCGATGCTGTTCGGCTGGATCATGGACCGTGGCGCGCCGCATTGGGTGTTCGGCGCAAGCGTCGTGTTCATGGTGCTGACCGTGGCGGTTGCGTTGATCGGCGACCGGCGATCGGTCCGTCCGATCCCCGCACAGCGACGTCAAGCCGTCCCTCGCCGCGCATAACCTTTCCGGGCTGCCTCGCGCCGGACGCCGGCCTCGTCACGAAATCGTCTTCGTTGTATGGTTAAAGACCGCGGAATCTAGAGGAGCATTTAACCATGCCGAGCCGTGCACTTACCGGTAGCGAGAGGCAGCCGATGCGGGGAGCGCGATCCGTCGGCAAGGCGGATCCCTCGGAGAGGTTGGAAGTCAGTGTGATCTTGCGCTATCGCGCGAGCGACGTCCTGAAGGACAGAGTGGCGAGGCTGGCTAAGGGCGAACGGCCGGATCGGCATCTGAGCCGAGAGGAGTTTGCACGACAATTCGGAGCCGACCCCGCAGACATTGCCGTGGTCAGGCGGTTCGCCAGCGCTCACGATCTTGTCGTCGTCGAGGAGCACGCGGCGCGCCGGACCGTCGTTCTCTCCGGCACGGTTTCGCAGTTAAACGATGCATTCGGGGTCGATCTGCAAACCTTCGAGCATCCCGGCGGCACTTACCGCGGGAGGACGGGACCGATCCATCTACCCGACGAACTGCATGGCGTCGTCACCGCGGTGCTCGGCCTCGACAATCGCCCCCAGGCGCACCCTCGATTTCGTGTGCGCCCGCCTCACGGCAATGTGCAATGGCGCGCCGCGGCGGCCGATTCCGCCTCGTTCACGCCGACGGAGCTCGCTTCCCTCTATGGTTTTCCGAGTGGAACCGGCCGGGGTGAATGCATCGGCATCATCGAACTCGGCGGCGGATACCGCACCGCCGACCTGCAAAAATATTTCTCCGAGCTAAACGTAGCATCGCCGCGAGTGTCTGCAGTCTCGGTCGACCACGGGCGCAATAACGCCACCGGCGATCCCAATGGTCCCGACGGCGAGGTCATGCTTGATATAGAGGTGGCGGGAGCGATTGCGCCCGGAGCCAGCATCGTCGTCTATTTCGCCCCTAATACCGATGCGGGTTTTCGCGACGCAGTCAGCATGGCGGTGCATGACACCACGAATAAGCCATCGGTGATCTCGATCAGCTGGGGTGGTCCGGAATCCAGTTGGACCACCCAGGCGATGACGGCCCTCGACGAGGCGATCCAGGCTGCCGCAGCGATGGGTGTCACCGTATGCGTCGCATCGGGTGACAACGGGTCGGACGATGGGGTCGGTGATGGAGCCGACCACGTCGATTTCCCGGCCTCCAGCCCTCACTCGTTGGGGTGCGGCGGAACCAATCTTCAAACTTCCGGCGGATCGATCACGAGCGAAACGGTGTGGAACGACGGCGCCGGCGGTGGTGCGGGCGGCGGTGGGGTGAGCAGCTTCTTTCCGCTACCGTCGTATCAGGAGGGGCTCCATGTCACAAAGACTCAGGGTGGGACGGAGCCGCTCCAAATGCGGGGCGTGCCCGATGTCTGCGGTGACGCGGATCCACAAAGTGGGTACGATGTGCGGGTCGATGGCAGTGAAACGATCATCGGCGGAACGAGCGCTGTCGCTCCGCTGTGGGCCGGTTTGATCGCGCGGATCAACGCGGCGAAGGCTAGTCCGGTCGGCTTCATCAATCCGGCGCTCTACAGTCATCCGGGAGCGTTGCGGGATATCACCCATGGCAACAACGGCAGCTTCGCGGCTGCGCCGGGATGGGACGCCTGCACCGGCCTCGGCAGCCCGAACGGCCAGAAAGTCGCCGACGCAGTCTGATCGGACTTGCGCTATACCTGCCGGCTATACGCAACTGACGGAGAAATGCCATGCCGGCGCAGCGCAACAAGACCGAAGACGACATCACTGCCGAGGTATTGCAGCGATTTGCGGAGACGCCGGACCCGCGGCTGCGCCGGATCATGCTGGGTCTGGTCAAACACCTGCACGCCTTCGTGAAGGAGGTCGAGCTGACCGAAGCGGAGTGGTTTCAGGCCATCGAGACGCTTACCGAGGCCGGCAGGATGTGCAGCGACAAACGGCAGGAATTCATTCTGTTCTCGGACACGCTCGGCGTGTCGATGGTTGTTGACCTGATCAGCCACCACAAACCGGACGGTGCCACCGAGTCGACGGTGTTTGGGCCGTTTCACCGGCTCGGGGCACCCGAGTTGACGGCAGGCGGTAACATCGCCTATCTCGATAAGACCGGTACGCCGACCCTGGTCAGCGGACGGGTGCTCGATCTAGCCGGCAAGCCGATCGAAGGCGCACTGCTCGACGTCTGGCAGGCGCAGTCGAACGGCCTTTATGACTCGCAGGATGCGAGTCTCAGCGGAATGCACATGCGCGGCAAGTTCCACACCGATGCCGAGGGTTGTTATCTCGTGCGCACCGTGCGGCCGGTCAACTACCCGATCCCGTCCGACGGCCCGGTAGGCCGAATGCTGCGCGCCACGGGCCGGCACCCCTGGCGCCCGGCACACATCCACTTCGTCGTCTCGGCCGACGGCTACGAACCGGTAACGACACATCTCTTCGATCGAACCGACGAATATCTCGGCAGCGATGCGGTCTTTGCAGTCAAGGACTCGCTGATCTGCGACTTCGTGCGGCATGACAGCGCGACGAGCGAGGCGGCGCGGCTCGGCATCTCGCCGCCGTTTCTTACCGCCGATTTCGACTTTCACCTCAAGCCGGCATCGAAGCAAGGCACGACTGTGCTGGACGCGCAGCAGCGCCTCGCGGCACTCGGCGCTACGGGCTAGCGTATTTATAGGGCGCGAATACTTTCGAACAACGGATACACCTGGCCGCGATAGACGAGGGACTCCGAGCGCGACAGCCAGAGCTGCTGGAAAGCATGAGCGGGGTATTCGCGATATTGCCGGCGGAATGACTCGGCCATCGAGCCGGCTTCGCTTCGTCGTCCGATCAGCGACAGGGCGGCCATCAAGAAAAGCTGCGCGCTGCCGTAGCTGGGATTGCGTTCGAGTGATTTGCGGAGCAGCGCGGTTGCCGATCCGGTACGCCCGAGGAGCAACTCGGCAAATCCGCCGAAGTAGTACCAAACGCTGTGCCGCCGATCGCTCGAATCCAGCCGCATGGCCCGTTGGACCGCCGGCATTGTCTCCCAGGCGCGGCCGAGGAGGGCGGCGTTATAGCCGGCGAAGCCGTGGGCGGCGGCCAGCGCGGGATCCATTGCCAGCGCTCGCTCGAAGGCGTGTGCCGCCTGCTCCAGCTGTCCTGCCGCCGAATACAGCATGCCCTGGATGGATTTTGCCCATGCATAAGCTGGTTCGAGTTCTAGGGCCAGGGCCACCGCCTCGCGGCCGAGGTCGGAAGCCGCTGTGCAGGTACGCGGATCGCCCCACCACGGGTTGCTGACAAGACGCTGGCAGGTGAGGGCAAGGCCGGTCAGCGCTTCAACATTGCGCGGCTCACCAGCGAGAGCGGCGAAGAACCATCGCTGTGCTTCGGCAGTCAGCTCGGCCCGCATTCCTCCCCCGAGCGCGTTCCACGCGCGGGAGAGACACTCGTCGACCTCCAGTCCCGCATCCAATCCGATAACCGCGCGGCGGCTGGCCTCCTGGAGGAGCAGGATATGAAGCGCGCGAGAGATTTGCGGCGCTATCTTTGATTGGATTGGCACGACGTCTTCAGGCCGGAATTCCTGACGACCCGCCCACAGGTAATCGGCCGTCATCGCGTCCGAGATGCGGGTGTTGACCCGCAGCGTCCCGTAGCTACCTCGCTGAACACTCCCGTAAACGACGTAACTGAGTTCGCGTGGGTTTCGCGGCGGCAGGCAGCCACCGCAGCGCGGTTCCTCCGCTACCCAAGCGAATGAGAGGCCGCGACAATGCCGATAGAGGTCGGCAAGTAGGCGGTCGGTGAAGCCTTCGACCAGACCTTGCTTATCTGCCTCGCCGGTCAGATTGCGCAACGGCGCCACGCCTACAACGATGCTCGGCAGCAAAAGGGGCCATCGCGGCAGCGATCTCTCCTGGATCAGTACGCCTGACCGCTGGTTATCTCGTCTCGGTGACAACGGATCCGGCATGCGCTCTCACGTCCCCATTTCTCGTCACGCCCGCGAAAGCGGCGCGCGCAGTCACTTACCCCGCCTGCGGGGAGAGGTCGATCCATGCACCTATGCACGGATTCCGGGTGAGGGGTAACGGCCCCTCTGCCCAATTGCAAGTTTTTATACAATCTTGAAAAAACCCCTCACCCAACCCTCTCCCCGCAGGCGGGGCGAGGGAGAGAATTCTGCGGCTGCGATTCACCAACTTCTTATTTTCCTCCCAAGCTCTTGCACAGGGCGATGCCGCAGTGCGCGCCAAATCAGGCTGCGACGTGGCCTTCCGGAGCCGGCTCGTCCTTGTCGAAGTCGAACTCGACCTTGGCGCCGTGCGGGTCGTTGAAGAACAGCTGCCAGATGCCGCCTCCGGGAAGACGGCGCAGCTCGTACTCCATGCCCTCGCGCTTCAATGTCGCGACCGTCCCCGGCAGGTCTTTGGCGCTGAACGCCATGTGGTCGAGCACGCCGGCGCGTTCCTTTGGCAGCGGATCCCGATGGATCACGTGCAAAATCGGCGCTTCACCATCGGCGGCGTAAAGCCACCAGCCAGGAAACTGAAAGGGTGGTCGCCAACCCACCCGGAAGCCGAAGAGGTCGCAATAGAACCGGCGTGTCGCCTCGAGGTCGTCGCTCAAGACGGTGAAATGGTTCATGGTAGTAACGCTCATGCAGATGAACTCCTCTATCGGTGCGACTAATCCGGCAAATGCCTACTCGCAGGCCGGGTGTGGCGTCAATAAGGGCATCGGCCGGTGTTGTTAAACCACCGCGGCCATGCCCGCACGGCACGGAGAGTTCCCAACGGTGGCAGGCGATCGAGCGTTGACGGGTTGCATATTTCTGCCCAAGCTGATTCGCCGATAGCGACGCAGCCGGCCAACGAAAGAGATACCGCGGATGATCCCGAATTTCGAGCCTGAGGATGTCTTCGAGCCCAGCCATTATGCGGGCGTGCGCCGGTCCTGGGACACCGCCGAGACCCTGCCCGGCTGGTGTTATACATCGCCGCGGTTCTATCAGCGCGAACGCGAGCGGATCTTCTTCCGCTACTGGAACTGCATCGGCCACCACAGCCGGGTGCCCGAGGCGGGCAATTACCTCGCCTTCGATTTCATGGGCGTGCCATTGATCGTCGTGCATGGCGCCGATCATGAGATCCGCGCCTTCGTCAATTCCTGCCCGCATCGCGGCTCGCAGATCGTCGAGGGCGGTGAGGGCACATGCGCGCGGCTGCAATGCCCCTACCACAACTGGACCTTTGCTCTCGACGGCAGCCTCTACGCGACGCCGATGTTTGAGGAGAGTGCGGTCTTCAAGAAAGCCGATCACGGATTGAGGCGGGTCAAGCTCGAGCTCTGGGCCGGGCTGATGTGGATCAACTTCAACCCCGACTGTCCATCATTGCTCGATCATCTCGGCGATCTGCCGGAGCGCACGGGGCCTTGGATAACAGAGGAGATGGTGTCCGTGGGCCGCAAGACCTACCCGGTCAAGGCCAACTGGAAGCTCTACCTCGAGAACTTCAGTGACGGCTACCACGTGCCGTTCGTTCACAAGACAACGCTAAATCGCAAATACGTATCGCGCCGCGACTTCCACGATCCGGCGGTCAATATCGGCAACTACTTGATGCACTACACGCGTTTCGAAGGTACGCGCGGCGTGCTTGACGGCGAGAAAGCGCTACCCGAGCTCGACCTGCCGCCCGAGAACAAGACCGGCACCTTCTTCCCTAGCGTGCATGCCAATTGCATGATGGGCTTTAGCATCGACTCGGTGTCGGCCACCGAGGTCTACCCGGAGGGGCCGGAACATACCGTGCTGGTCAGCTCGTTCTTGGTGCCAAAATCGACCGCCGAGTTGCCGGATTTCGGCGAGATCCTGGCCCAATATCGGCGCAACTCGGAGATCGTGCGGGCCGAGGACGTGCGGGCTGCAGAGTTGCAACAGCTCGGTCTACGGTCGGCAATTCATGTCCCCGGCCGCTTCACCCCGCCGGACCGCCTGGTGCACGATTACGATCTGTGGATTATCGACCATGTGATCGGCAACGCCGGTCCCTGAAACAAAAAGGGGCGTGCGAAAGCCTCGGCGCGACTTCCCGGATAGGAAAATCCGATGAGGGGCGTTGCCGTCGCAATCCTGCTGACGGCGCTTACTTTCCTGACATGCGGGTCGCGGGCCGCAGAAAAGACTGGCGCTGGCGGCTACATCGCGGCTCCGGTGCTGCCGGGTATCGGTGCCCACGACCCGCGTATCCGTGTCGATCCTGAAGCTGTGCCGTGGCGTGCTGTAGGAAAGCTTCAGGCTGCTTCGATCAATCTCCATACATGGTGCGCCGCGACACTGGTGGGGCTCTCGACGGTGGTGACCGCCGCACACTGTCTGTTCAATCGCCTCACCCAACAAACCTTCCAACCGGGATCGCTGCATTTCCTAATCGGCTACAACGGTGGCGGCTACTCCGGCCACGCCATCGGCATTGGCGTCAAGATTGGAGACGGCTACGATCCCAGTCGACCGAAGGAGACGATCGGCAGCGATTGGGCGCTGGTGTCACTCGACAAAACCCTTGGTTCGGAAGACCGGGTCCTGCCCGTAGCAAGCGACCTGCCGCAGGACGGGTCTAACGTCATGCTCGGCGGCTACCAGCAAGATCATCCCCTTCTTCTGCTGGCGGATACGCACTGTCAGATCGATGGGCGCGTTGTCGATGCGAGCGGCCGGCTATTGTTACGGCATAATTGCGCAGGGACCCATGGTGTCAGTGGGGCCCCGTTGCTGATCGACAGTGGGGGAAGGTGGCGAGTCGCAGCGATCGATGTAGCGGGCGCGACCAGTGCTGCTTACGGCCTCGCTGTCGTGCTCGACAAGGGCATCAACCGCTTTCTGAACCATGGGCAATAACGATCGGGTGCCGGAGCTCCGGTCTGTGACCAAAGAGCTGCCCACCGGCTTCGATGTTTTGCGGGCGGAAGCGCGCGCCGAGGGTTATCGGTTTGTGGAACGGCTTGCGACTGATTGGGTGGCGGTCACAACACGCTTTGATCGCGAAGGGGAAGCACTACTTGCTGCATATTTGCACGGTGTGCTCGCCGGTATCGGGGGGCTCACAATCGAACCTGTTGTGCCGGACGCGCTACGTATGCGGCGCTTCTACGTTCGTCCGGCCTATCGGAGGAGCGGCATTGGCCGTCTGCTTGCTACAGCATTGCTTGAACGGGCACGGAGCCTCGGCAAGTTGGTGACCGTCAATGCTGCCCCTGCGAGCATTGGGTTCTGGGAATTACTCGGCTTTGTGCCGGACCTTCACGATGGACACACGCACGTCCAACATCTCGACAAGGGGCTTTTGTCGAAATGAGGTTGTTGATCGCCGTGATCGTGTCTGCCCTGGCATCTCCGGCGCCAGCCGCCGAGGTCGACTGGTCAAAGGCTAAGCTGGTTACCCTAATCACGGTCGAGTACGCCTTTGAACCGAACCATCTGACCTTTCGTCGCGATATTGCTTATCGGCTGCACGTTGAAAACCACGGCCGCGAGCTACACGAACTGACCGCCCCCGATTTCTTCAAGGCCGTAGAGCTGCACAATCCCGAGGTCATGAACCGTGAGCACACGGAGATCGTGCTCCAGCCTAACGAACAAAAAGACCTTTATTTCGTAACCCTGCGATCTGGTCGCTACAATATGTGGTGCGCCGACCACGACTGGGCGGGGATGACCGGCGACATCACCGTCGAATAGCCACGCTGGGCCATGATGGCGGTTTCGGCCACCGCTTATCTTCGCGCCGAGGCCATTCGCAAAGGTTTGCCCGCACAAGTCTCTGGCGAATCCCGTTGCACGCACCGTTGCAGTCAGCGAGACTTCGCCCGCAAGAAAGAAAGGCCGACCATGCCAATCATTGATCGCATCGCACAAATTCACGACGTTCTGACAAACTGGCGCCGCGACATTCACGCCCATCCCGAACTTGGGTTCGACGAACGGCGCACTTCCGATCTGGTCGCCGCGAAGCTCACCGAGTTCGGCTGCGAGGTCCATCGCGGGATCGGCAAGACTGGTGTCGTGGGCCGGCTACGGGTTGGCAACTCGCCGCGCTCTGTGGGTTTGCGAGCCGATATGGATGCGCTGCCGATCCAGGAGGCCAACACCTTCGAACACCGCTCGCGAAACGACGGACGCATGCACGCTTGCGGTCATGACGGCCATACCACAATGCTGCTCGGCGCAGCCCGCTATCTCACCGAGACGCGCAATTTCGACGGAACGGTCCACTTCATCTTCCAGCCTGCAGAAGAAGGCCTTGGCGGCGCCGAGGCAATGGTGCGCGAAGGAATTTTCGACAGTTTCCCGTGCGATGCGATATTCGGCATGCACAATGCGCCCGGCCTCGCCGTCGGCAAATTCGCCATCCGGACGGGACCGATGATGGCAGGTAGTGCCTTCTTCGACATCGCCATCGCCGGCCGCGGTGCGCATGGCGCGCGCCCCGAGTCGGGCATCGACCCGGTGATCGTCGGCAGCCATATCGCTGCTGCGCTGCAGACGATTGTTTCGCGGAACGTCAAGCCGGTTGATACCGCGGTTGTCAGCGTCACCCGGTTTCACGCCGGCGATGCGTATAACGTCATCCCCGAGCGGGCGCTG
>Ga0187846_10000935_pt1 | contig 16739 bp, 19 predicted proteins | sample TC_taG_FD_161473 | JGI IMG/M metagenome (GOLD analysis project Ga0187846, IMG submission 161473) | Biofilm microbial communities from the roof of an iron ore cave, State of Minas Gerais, Brazil - TC_06 Biofilm (v2) | ecosystem: Environmental > Terrestrial > Deep subsurface > Cave > Wall biofilm...
CGCATTAAGCCAGGCGACACGCTGCGGATTGCGGTGCTGGGCGATTCCTTTATCGAAGCTCAACAGGTTGCTGAGCAGGACACTGCCTGCGAGGTGATCCAGCGCCAGCTTACCAGGATATTGTCAACAATCGCGCAGGGCCGCTACCGAGGGTTGAAACGAGTCGAGGTGATGAATTTCGGGGTCGACGGTTACGGCACAGCACAGGAATTTTATACGCTGGTCGAGGACGTGTGGCAGTTCTCGCCCGACCTCGTCGTGTTGGCCTTCTTTCCAGGCAATGACGTTCGTAACAACTCTGCGGTACTGGAAGGTGACAAATGCCGCCCCTTCTTCGTACCGTATGGCAACGAGGTTGTCTTGGGCGGGCCCTTTGAAGACTCGCGCCTATTCCATTTCCAATGCTTCCTGCGATTCGAATCCTATCACTCGCAGCTGCTCAACGTCCTGGGTGAGGCCCGGAGCGCCCTGCGCAGCATGCAGCGGAAACGCCGTGAGCGCGCGGGCCTGCAGCCCGTCTCGTTTCAGTCTGTTGGAATTGCGACGAAGGGCTTCCACGAGCCCGGTATCAACGATCTGATCTACCGTCAGCCGATTAATCAGGACTGGCGCGATGCTTGGAAGGTAAGCGAGGCCGAAATCGAGATGACAGCGCAAAACGTGCATGTTCACCATGCACTCTTTTTGCTGGTCATCATTGGCACCGGGATTCAGGTGATGCCCGACGCGACTTTTCAAGCAGGATATTTGAGAGCAGTCGGAGGAACCGATCTCCTTTATCCTAGTCATCGGTTCATGGCGCTGGCAGCGCGAAAAGGGTTTTCTGTGCTCGACCTGGTGGTCCCGATGAGCACCTACGCGCAAGACCATCGAGTCTACTTTCATGGCTTTTCTAATACCGCGCTGGGAACCGGGCATTGGAATCGGGATGGCAATCGCTTCGCCGCCGGCCTAATTGCTAACAAAATCGCCGCAATGATGGGGCAGGGCGGGAGCCAGTGAACGCTTATTCGGTCCATTGCCATGAATTCGAGCGCCGCGTTATAGAATTCGATACAGCAAGTGTAGCGCGACAGAATTCGATTATGAGCGAAAATACTATCGACAAAACGGGCCCGTCGGCCAAAATTGACCTCGAAGGCCTCAAACGATTTGTCCGCGCACGCAAACTCGGCGACCCCGCGGAGCTTCGCGCTGAGAACATCTCCTTCGGTCATTCCAATGAGGTTCACCGGGTATGTTTCGAAGACAAGGTGTGGGCGTTGCGCCGGCCTCCGCGTGGACCGTTGCTGCCTACTGCACACGACGTGCTTCGCGAATATCGAGTGCTGGCCGCTTTGCAGAATAGCCCCGTGCCAGTACCCCGGGTCTACGCTAGTTGCGACGACGATAGTTTCATCGGCGCTCCGTTCTACTTGATGCAATACATGTCGGGCAAAGTCATTCGCCCAGGCCTGGTACCGTCAGACGAGCCCAGCCTCGCCGACACCCCCGCCAAACGCCGGGCCGTGAGCGAAGCCATGATCGATCTCCTGATCGCGCTGCAGTCGGTGGACTGGCGCAAGGCCGGACTTGAAGGATTCGGCCGCCCCGATGGATATATCGAACGGCAGTTGCGGCGATGGGCCGATCAGCTGGCTCGCACCACTCAGCTAACCCGGCAGTTGCCGGTGATGGAGAGAATCCGCGACTGGCTCGCGGCGCACATGCCGCAGGGCCAGGCCGCAACGATCGTTCACGGTGATTTCAAGCTCGACAATGTGATGTGGGAGGTCGAGCGAGACAGCGCCCGGGTTATTGCGCTGTTTGACTGGGAGATGTCGACCATTGGCGAGCCGCTGGCCGACCTTGGTTGGATGCTTACATACTGGAGCGATCCGACCGACGATGAACTGCGCCGCAGCGTCGTGTCGAGTATGGAATGGGACACAGGCTATTATCGCCGCGACGAGATGAGCGCGCGCTATGAGCAGAAGTCCGCCCGTGCAACGCGTGACTTCACCTTCTATCAAGTTTTTTCTCTTTATAAGCTCGCGATCATCCTGGAAGGCAGCTATTCACGCTATCTCAGCGGGCAGGCCGAAGATCCCCTTTTCGTAACGTACGACCAACGCGTACCCAGTATCGCCGAAGTCGCCTGGAGCTTGTGCCAGAATCCATAGTCAGGGACAGCAATGGGTCGGGGCCGTTGTTCGTTCCGATAGCTAGAGTGAGGCAATAAGCAATGCCAGCTTCAGCATCGAGCAAAGAAACTTCCGCATTCGGCATGCCGGCGACACTCGCAGCGCTGATAGATGTTCATCCCCGAATCGGGCCCCGGTTTAATTCGCTGTACACGCAAGTGATGGCTGCGCGGGGCAGACTTTCACGGCGGGAGCGCGCAATGATTGCCACGGTCTCCGCTATAGCCCAAGGCTGCTCGTACCTATTGAGTGGGTAGTTTGCGAAGGCGCGGGTCGTCAACCAGTAGCGAACTTGGTCATCCAAACATAATACCACATCCAAAGTGTGGTTTCGGCCTCGGATGCAGCTGCCTCAGGTAAAGACGTCTTGGAGTTGAAGACCCAAAAAAGTTAGGACTACGTCGGCATATAATCGTAGACCCCAAAGTAGCCCCTCGATTGGCATCCGCTCGTCATTACCGTGATAGAGCGAGCCGAATGGCATCTTCGGATCGAGCCGGACCGGCGCAAAGCCATAACAAGTTGCGCCGAGTTGAGTGTAGAATTTGCTGTCAGTCGCTCCCGGCAGCATCCACGGAATCGCGCGAGCCCCGGGGTCGGCTGCCTCGGTCCGTGATCTCAGCAGCCGGAACAAGGGCGTGTCGAAGCTGGCCTCGGCTGGCGGCGCACTCTTGATTATTTCCAGACTCGGCTCTGGTCCGACGATTTCACGCAGTTCGCGCAGGAAGCTCTTCTCGTCTTCACCAGGCAGCGTGCGTCCATCGAGAATCACCGTTGCCTCGCCCGGGATCACATTGTCTTTGTAACCGGCGCGGACGATTGTTGGCGAAACCGTGTTCGCCATCATTGGGCGAAATAAAGGCGGCGCCTTTTCCGGGATAATTCCGACTTCACTCAGCATTGTTCGAATCAACGGCGTTACCCGCCGCCGCATTGGTGTGCGGGTAAGGCGGGTAACGAGGTCGGCCATCCAAGCAATCGCCGTATCCGGGCGAGGCATCGAGCCATGTCCCGGCGATGCCGTGACTGTCATTTTCACGGTGACAAAACCTTTCTCTGCCACTTGAATTGGATAAAAGCGGCGCTCGCCTATAAAAAGCGTGAAGGCCCCGGTTTCATTGAGCACAAATCCCGCATCGAGGAGGTCGGGATGATTCTCGACCAGATAACGCGCACCCAGTTCGGAACCCGCCTCTTCATCGGCAACTGCGGCCAGGATCAGGTCGCGTTGGCCGATCGTGCCACTGCGCTTGAGCGCCAGCACTAACATTAAGTCCATGGCGCATTTGGACTTCATATCGATGGCGCCGCGCCCCCATATGCATCCGTCCGCCAACTCCGCGGCAAAAGGCGCCCGTGTCCATCGCGAGGCTTCTACGGGCACGACGTCGGTATGCGACGAAAGCATCAGCGCGGCTTTAGTGCGGTCACGCCCCGTGATGCGCACGACCAAACTGGTACGCAGTGGCGCCGGTTCGATCAAAACCGGCTCTATTCCCTCTTGCGAAAGTGCGCGCGCGAGGTAGTCGGCCACAACTCGTTCGTTGCCTGGAGGGTTAGTGGTATCAAGGCGAATCAGCGCTCGCAGGTGGTCCAGCGTTTCGCTTTCAAAATTCTCCCAGGGAATCCTCATCGAAAATCTACCGATCAATTGAGAAGCGCAGTTTAATGATTCTGACCGGCACCGAACAGCAATGGCAAGCACAATCCGTTGTTATCTATTTTGGCCTCATACCGAGGATGAGAACGTCCTTGGCGACAAAGACGAAGCGCGACCTGTACTCGCTTGACGCATTGCGTGAAGCAACCTAATGTCAGCTTGAGAGTGTGACGGTGCCTGATCTACCCAACATTATTCCGTTGTTTCCATTGCCGAACTTCGTGCTTTTTCCGGGACTCGGCGTGCCATTGCATATTTTCGAGCCACGCTACGGTGAGATGGTTAACGACGTGGCGCAGACACATGGCATTATTGGAATGATGATGCTCAAAGGCGACTGGGAACGCGATTATTACGCCTATCCTGACATTTACGCGATTGGCTGCGCCGGCAAAATCGCAGCGTTATCAAAGCTGCCTGATGGCCGTTTCAATCTAATCCTGCAGGGTCTCAGCGAATTTCGCGTCATACGAGAGATCCGCCAGCACTCCTATCGATTGGCTGAGGTCGAGTGGTGCGCGGTGCCATCCGCGAAGCTTGAACTCGACGATCAGGCAATGATGACCCTGCATCAACTGCTGGTAAGTTTCCTGGGCGAAGCCGCCAACGAAGTGTGGAAGTCATTAGTTGAAGAGCGCGGCCTACGTGGTGCAGCGTTGATCAATTCGATTTGTTTCCATCTTGACATTGCGCCGATCGAGAAACAGACGCTGCTAGAAGCCGGTGAATCTCGCGGCAGTTGCCTGCTGGACGTGCTCACCTTTAAGGCCGAGGAACGTAAACTTGGACCTTCGGGGACGGGCGGTCGAGGTTCTGGCCCCACCCAATAGCTTCGCTTCTAACCTGATTACGCACATCCGCTTGCGCTAAACCGAATTCGTCTGAGAGGCAGCGAATACGGTAAGCGTTGTCTTCTTCCGTCCGGCAGTGAGCATTTGCTGGAGAGAGCGGGATCATCAGTTTGGCTCGTTGTGGCACAATTTTGGCGCCACGACTCATCGGAGCAATCATTCGTTTATCTGGCTACCTGTAACGTCTGTTTGGCTCATGTGGGTCGCATAGGGCTTTTGCAAATTGCTAAAATGTTGGCGAAACAGCAAATCAGCGAAGTTCAAAAACAGGAAACAGCTCGTTAATATAACTAAAAGCAACACGAGAGCGTTTTGCTGTATAATCGGGACGTTTCTAGGCTAAGGCACAGGTATTGCTCAAACGAACTATCGAATTGATTGCCTAAGGACCCAAAATCCTTAGCCCAGGAAAGTGAGCAGGCTGGCGATGGAATGGGAGAACGGCGTGATGGGCTCGATCCTCGTGCCCGATGTTATTACTCCGGAACAGTTCTACGATTCGCGCCACGACGACAGCGCGATCGCACCGGTCAAACGCCTGATGATGGCAGTGCTTGAGGACGCTTTGCGCTGCTTCCAGAATAACTCGAACGCGAAGACCGGACCGCGAAAGCGCCTCTTCGCCGAGGCTGAACAATGGCTTTGCGATGAAACCGGTGATGGTCCGTTTTCGTTCGAGACCGTATGCGAAACCCTCGGCATCGAACCCGATTTCCTACGCGGGGGTCTTAGACAATGGCGCGACCAACAACTTGCGGGAGTGTCCGCACGCCGGTTGGCTCGACGCTCACCGGTCGTACGTACCGGCAAGATCAGCGCCAATAGCCGCCGCGAGTCCCGGCACCCGGCCAGCGAGGCAGTATGAGGTCAATTCCGTAACCGCTCTAATCTGCGGAGACACCGACAGCGACGACGATCAACCCGGCACCTTTGCGGCGGCCTGAACGGCCGCCGCTAACTTCCACCCAACAATTCAGACAGTTTGATACAAGGTACGCCCGTCGCGCTCACGCTTGCGGGCTCGCCCCTCGATGACCGCGTATTCCAAATGAGCCAAGGTTTCGAACGTGGCGGCCATTACGTGAAAGATCGGGCGCTCCTCGTCCCCAAACACCTCCATCGCGACCTCGAAGGCACATCTGGGCTGCCGCTTGACGATGTCCAGCATTTCCGCCTCTCTGTACCGATGGTGCTCGATAAGCTGGTTGGCACGATAGCGATGATCGTGGAAGACGCCACCGTGCGCCGGGAGCACCAACTGCACCTCGAACCGCTGAACCTTGATTTGCGAGTTCAGGAAATCGCCTAACGGATTTGCGGCCGGACTGCTTGGGTAAAGTCCGACGTGCGGCGTGATCTTAGGCAGCAGATGATCGCCGACGATTAGCACTTTCTCCTTGCGCAGATAGACTACGCAGTGGCCGGGAGCGTGGCCTGGCGTCCAGATAATTTCCAGTTCGCGATCGCCGATTGGGATCACATCGCCGTCAGCGAGGTATTTGTCCGGTTTCGGCACCGGACTATAGGCACCGCTGCCCATCCAGACCGGCCGCATGCCTTCAAGTGGATATTGCTCAATCGGAAAGCCGTGGGTGACGAAAAACTCCTTGGCCTCCGGACTTGCGGTCGGTGGCCCCATGGTCAGCATTCGAGTGACCCGCTCGGTTTCGAATTGATGCAGGAGCGTGGTGGCGTTGCTGCGTTTTTTAATGATTGCCGAGGTACCGAAATGGTCAATGTGATGATGCGTTCCAATTAGCAGGTCAAGGTCTTCGAGCTCGGTGCCGACCTGTTCGAGTGCGTCCTCCAACGTAGCGACACTGTCGGGGGTATTCATCCCGGTGTCGACCAGCGCCCACGCGCCGTGACAGTCGATTAGATAGACATTAATTATTGTTGGCCGCATGGGCAGCGGCAGGAAAATCTCGTAAATCCCCGGATGAACCTCGGTTACTTTTGCTGGCATAATAAGCGACTTTCTCGACCGATTTGGTCCGCCATTGCCGCGTGTTCTGCCGTGGCAGCAGGCTTAAGGTCTGATGCCCTCTTTAGCTTCCTGAAAGCGTATCCTGTCGCAGAATCTAAGGTCGGCTTGGCGTCACCGGTCTGGCCTGGACACCTCTTCTACTGACGGCCTCTTGATAGCTGGTCCCAGCCGAATGGCGGTCCGCCTGGATAGAGGTGTGCGTTATTCGTGAAGCTGATCCTTAACCACAAAGGATGCCTGAATTGCCACCCTCCATTGCGTGACTTTGTTACTCTCGACTACGGCGCTGATATCTTTGACCTGGGCGCGATGAATGCCTGAAATCGTCACTCCCGCGCGGGCTAGGGCGATCTGAACGGCGTCTTCAATTGAGTTTGACGAAATCCCTATCAAATCAATAATTTTTTCCACCATCGCTGATAGCTCCCAAATTGCGGCCGCGCCCGCGTCGAGGTTTGACGCGGCGAGCCACCGAGCGTTAGGTTTGCGATGGCGCAGGTTCCGGCCCGCTTTTAATCACGGGCGGGACACCGCGCCACCAGCGAGTCTCAATTAGCGCATAGGGCTGCCTCGAACACAAGCCGTGCCACGCGTAATGGACGGATTTTATTCTGGCGTAACGCTGTGCGACAGTGCTCGAGGCCGTCATGCTTTCATCCAGGCTGTCGACAAGTGACATAGCCACGATTTTTCGTCGGAGGATCACATGAGCAGTGACAGAGCGTCGGTCCAGAAACTTCTTCACCAAGTTAAAGCTGAGGGGCGCTCGACACTCAGACCGGACGAAAGCCTCGTTTTGTGTGAGGCTTATGGCATTCCGGTACCGCGCGAAGGAATCGCCCACACCCCGGCTGAGCTATCTCGTCTGACTGACGAGATTGGCTTTCCGCTGGTGATGAAGATCGTATCAGCGGATATCCTTCACAAAACCGAAGCCGGCGGCGTCGTTGTCGGGGTGAAAAGTCGGGCCGATGCGTCGCAAGCCTTTGAAGAGATTGTGAGTAACGCTCGCGCCTATAACGCCGACGCAAAGATAGATGGTGTACTTGTTCAGCAAATGTTGAGTGGTGGTCAGGAAGTTATCGTGGGCGCGCTGACCGATCCCAGTTTCGGTAAAGTCGTAGCCTTCGGCCTGGGCGGGGTACTGGTCGAGATTTTCAAGGATGTGACCTTTCGCTTGGCGCCGGCTACTGAGCAAGACGCCTTGACGATGCTTGATTCAATTGGTGCGGCTGAAATTCTACAGGGTGTACGTGGCGGCGCCGCGGTTGACCGGGATGCGCTCGCCCGGATAGTCGTTGCCGTTTCGCGCGCTGTCACCGACTTCCCTGAAATTCGCGAACTCGATCTCAATCCGGTATTTGCCAATCACAATGGTGCCGCGGCTGCAGACGTTCGGGTGCTGCTCGATTTCGCCCCACCGATAGAACGGTATCGGCCATCGCAGCGGGAGATTCTACAGGCGATGAACCGGATCATGCGGCCTGATGCGGTCGCTGTGATCGGCGCTTCCCCGGAGGACGGCAAAATCGGCAACTCGGTAATGAAAAATCTCATCAACGGCGGCTACCACGGCCAGATTTATCCGATTCATCCCAAAGCCCCGGCAATCCTCGGCAAGAAGGCTTACAAAAGTGTCGTGGAAGTAGCCGGGCCGATTGATGTAGCCGTTTTTGCAATTCCCGCGCCGCTGGTTGCCGGCGCACTCAGGGAATGCGGTAAGAAGAAAATCCCTGGTGCCGTTCTGATCCCCTCGGGCTTCGCTGAGACTGGAAACGTCGAACTGCAGGAAGAAATCGTTAAAGTGGGGCGCGAATGCAACGTGCGCCTGATGGGGCCCAATATCTACGGCTTCTACTATACGCCCAAGAATCTATGCGCGACCTTCTGCACTCCATACGACGTTAAGGGCCACGCCGCCTTATCTTCACAGAGTGGCGGAGTCGGGATGGCAATAGTCGGGTTCAGCCGGACCACCAAAATGGGAGTCTCCGCCATCGTCGGACTCGGTAATAAATCCGATCTCGACGAAGATGACCTGCTCACGTTTTTCGAGCAGGACCCCAACACTGAGGTCATCGCGATGCATGTCGAGGACCTCAAGGACGGGCGTGCGTTTGCCGAAGTTGCCTCGCGCGTGTCGAAGAAAAAGCCGGTGATCGTGCTTAAAGCGGGGCGGACCGCGATGGGGGCGCGAGCCGCGCGTTCGCACACGGCGGCGCTGGCCGGCAATGACCGCATATACGACGATGTGCTGCGGCAGTGCGGCGTGGTCCGTGCTATGGCGCTTAAAGACATGCTCGAATTGGCGCGCTGCCTGCCGATTCTGCCCACCCCCAAAGGCGAGAACGTCTTGATAATTACTGGCGCAGGAGGGTCGGGGGTGTTGTTATCCGATGCGTGCGTCGACAATGGGATCAAGCTGATGGGGATGCCGCCGGATCTCGATGCTGCCTTCCGCAAATTTATCCCGCCATTTGGTGCGGCAGGCAATCCGGTCGACATTACCGGTGGCGAACCGCCAACCACCTACCGCAACACGATAGCGCTGGGACTTGAAGATTCGCGTATCCATGCTCTGGTTCTCGGCTATTGGCATACGATAATTACGCCGCCGATGGTGTTTGCGAAGTTGACGGCGGAGGTGGTCGAGGAATTCCGCCGCAAGGGAATCGACAAGCCGGTGGTGGCCTCGCTGGTGGGGGACGTCGAAGTCGAGCAAGCATGCGATTATCTGTTCGAGCATGGAATCCCCGCGTTTCCGTACACCACCGAGCAGCCACTGCTCGTGCTCGGAGCGAAATACCGCTGGGCCCGCGCCGCCGGGCTCGTGCCAAATTGATTCCGTAAAAATGAGGCAGCAAACCCTTCGATCCGAGAAGGAATGTCGGCACTGCTCGAGATCTCGCTCTCTCCCGGCTGAATTTACGAGGGTACGAGGGGGCGTGCTATCTTGATATAGCCAATGGAAGTATCGATCGAATTCACCTTGCCGATGCGGGTACGCAAGAAGGGCAACTGGGTTATTTCTTCATGCCGTGCCCTCGACGTCTTTTCTCAAGGACGAACCAGGGAAGAGGCAGAAAAGAATCTGGCTGATGCCCTGTACTCGTTTCTTGACAGTTGTTACCAGGCCGGAACATTGGAGAAGGTCCTGCATGACGCTGGCTTCGTTCGCAGTGTGGGAACTCGGAGGCCGTCCCGAGAGAGCGCGGCCTCCTACGTTTCCGTAACGTTGCCCTTCAGGATCAAAGACTCATCCAATCGTGTTATCGCTCACTAGCACCTAGCGAGCAGCGCGAGATAACGTCCTCGACTCATTCCAGCCGATCGCAGGTTGCTCCTAATGATGTCGAGGGCGATCTCATCATATTCTGGAACAACGACAGGCCGAGGCATGCCGGGCTTACGTCCCACCCAGTGACTACCCTTGGCTTTTGTGAATTGGTAGCCATCAAGTTCAACGACGCACCAGAGGCGCCTCCACGAGACCGGAGTGATTCGAGCCGACGCCATGCCCACATGCTTCACATGCATCGCCGAGATTGGCGATAGGCAAGCATCCTAGTCTGACAGAACGTTGATAAACTGGTTTCGCTGTGACTTGCGTAACTCAAGCTCTCCCGCAGGACGTGGCTTCGTGCCAGTTCCGGTTTCGCGCCGGCTTTGCTATATGGGGTAATAGAGCGCTACCAAGGCATCGGAGGTATTGCCATGTCGCATAAGGGGTTTTCCCATCTGGGACTTTCGACACTCGACCTCGACAAGACCCGCGAGTTCTACGAGGGCGTGATGGGCTTCACGGCCGTCCGCTGCGACACAATCAAGGTCAAGGAAGGCGGACGAATTCGGCACATCTTCTTCGATACTGGCCGTGACCAGCTTATCGCATTCATGGAGGCGCGCGGCGTCGACGGCATTCCCGCTGAATATGACATCTCGATCACGCGCGGATTAGGAGTGCCACCGGCCTTTTATCATTTTGCATTTGAAGCGGGGAGCGAGGCTGGTCTGGCGCAAAAGCGCGATGAGCTACGAGCGAAGGGAATCGACGTGACTGAGATCGTCGACCACGATTGGGCCAAATCAATCTATTTCAAAGATCCAAATGGCCTTATGCTGGAATACTGTTGCCTGACACGCGAACTCAACCAGAACGACGCGAAAATGCAGGACCGCTTCGAGGTAGTAGGAAAGGATTTTGTGAGAGGCCGCTTCGCCAGAGATTAGAGCACGCTCACGGCAGCAGCGCCCCCGCGCTGCCGCCGCGGCTTGTGTCTTAGAGTGTTTGGCTAGTGTTAGCGGGCTGGCGTCTCTGCCTGTCACCCGAGCGTCTACACTTGCCAGTACAGGTTGGCTCAGGCCCAACTGTTGTCAGTAGCGGCTAAATCGTTTGAAACAGGGAGTTGTCCGGAGTGGGACAGGCTTTCGAGCCCGGCGTCTTTTAGCTGGAAGATCCAGGTATGTGCAGAGCTGCGGGGAGGGTGCTCACATTCCGCTGTGGGCAGTGCTAGTTCTTGTCCGAGCGGCTAAAGATTATGATGTCAGCCATCCGTTACCTATTGCTATCCATCAAAGAATGACCGGCTGGAAAGCTTGTCCGACATCAGAGCGCTCCCTATTACTCTGTCCAGCAGCTAGCACATTACGCGCGTGCTTGCGAAATGTAGAAACTCGACTTACGGGCTGGAAAGCCTGTCCAACATCAGAACTGCAACGCCAGAGGGGCGGGAGTATGATTCGGCCAGGAGCCTCTAGCCTTTCAGCCAGTTGACAATCCGCTGGTGAATTCCCACCGGGTCCGCAGCGGCAAAACTATGGCCCGCATCGGGAATCATGAGGACTTCCGCGTGCGGGATACGACTCTTGATCAGCGAAGCATTTTCCGGCGGCACCAGAACGTCCTTCTCACCATGTACGATCATCACGGGGCACTTGATCTGCCGGAGACGGTCGTAAGCATCAAAATCGACGATCGCCGCCGTGGTTCGCTCAATTGATTCGGGTGGCGTCAGAGGAGCCATTTTGAATCCCGCCAGCATCATCGATTTTAGCTCAGAATGCTGGGCGATGAATTTGGATGGAAACAGTAACGGCATCATTTTGTCCAATGCCAGTTCGGGGTTGGCCGCTAATATTGCAAAGGCTTCACCCAGTTCCCGGTAGACTTCGTCAGAGGCACGGATAGCTGCAGAACCTCCCGCCATTGTGCATCCCAGCACAGCCTTTTCGACCTGCTCAGGGTGACGGAGCATCAATTCCTGCGCGATCATTCCGCCCATCGAGATGCCGTAAACTTTGGCCTTGCTAATTCCAATCGCCGTCAGCAAATTGCTGGCATCATCAGCCATCTCGGCAATGGTGTATGGTCCTTCTGGCTTGTCAGAGTTGCCGGTTGCGCGATTGTCGAAATATATACAACGAAACCCGGACAGGAATGGCAGCATCGGCAGCCATGCTATCCCCGGCAGCCCAAACCCCATGATCAATAGCAGGGGTTCTCCCTGGCCATAGCTTTCATAATTTATCAGCAGGTCACCGGCCGCTGTCCGAGGCATCTGCTTCTCCTTCTAGGCCCTCGTCCGCTTGTTTGAGAGAGGGAACCCCGCCGCGCTTTCACAACAAAGGGGCTTGTCGATAGAAGGTTCGAGGTCCTGATGCACCTCAGCTCTATCAGCCTTTCTACCGACTGAAAGCTTGCGCGACACAATAAGCAATTCTGAGAAAGAGCTAATGCAGTGCAGGCTGACTGCCTGAGAGCATCGGCTTGGATGGAGAAATTGGTGCAGCAGATGGCAGCGTCGCGCCCGCGGGCGAAACCGGAACTTGTGCGGTATTGTTGTTGGACGCCTGGAGATTATTCGTGGGGTTGATCGTGTTTGGGGCGAAGGTGCCGGGTGGCGCCTGGCTCGCATTGTTATTCTCGGTAAAGAAAGATGGTCCCTGATCACCGCTCAAAAGCGGTTTCGCTGAAGTTTGCGTGGACAGATAATGAAGCGGGCGCATCAGGCCCCATTCCAGCGCCATTCCGACCGGAGTCAGAATATAGCCGACGAACTTGAGCACCTGGCCGTCCTCAACATCACGATACTGTGACTGGTTTTGCCGATCCTGGTCATCAGTTTGTGCATGCGACACCATAGGCCCGGCCAATATCAGAGCCAGAGTACAGATGAAAAGCCGCTTCATGGTTTAACTTTGACTGTATGGCAACCGGCCTGTCAATCGGTGATAAGTTGATAATGCGGCGCTAAGAGGGTGCGGCTATACCTGCACAAAAGTGCCGACCGCGCACTAACGCCGACCGGAGGATTCCTACGTGGCTTTGCGTTCTCGTTGAATCCGTACGTCGGGTGCGCCTTCGGCGATAACGGGGGATGTCCCTTCTGTTATGTCCGTGCATTGCCAGTGGCGCAATCGGTGAAAGGCCGATGGGGTACCTGGGTGATCGCTAAGGTCAACGTGCCGGAACTGCTGGCGCGCGAACTGGAATTGCTGGGCCGTGCCGGCAAACTGGAACGCGCCGCGGTTTTCATGTCGAGCGCCACAGACCCTTACCAGGGTATCGAGCGGCGGCTAGGCCTGACTCGCGGCGCGCTCGCTGCCTTGGCGGATAGACCACCTTACCGCATATTGTTGCAGACACGCAGTCCCCTGGTTGAACGCGACATCGACCTGTTGCGAAGATTAGGCAGTCACGTAATCGCATCCATTACGGTCGAAACAGACGACGAGATAGTTCGGCGCGCATTCACGCCGACCTCGCCGTCGATTGTGCGGCGGCTCGACTGCGCGCGCCGACTGCGCGAGGCGGGCATCTTCACGCAAATCGCGATTGCGCCGATGCTGCCGAACAACGCGGCGCATTTCGCCGTGATCGCCGATAAGGTTGCGGACCGCGTAATCATCGATACTTACTTTGACGGTGACGGCTCCGGCGGGCGCCGCTCGCGTTGGTTAGGGATGGCGGAAATGTACAAGCGCCTCGGCTACTCCGAATGGTTCCGACCAGGCGCAGAGCAGGAGTTGCTGGCCGTGATGTGCTCGCGATTGGGTCGCGACCGAGTTCTCTTCAGCCGCGACGGATTCAACGCGATTTGATTCTCCGTCCATTACATTGATGGAACCGTGCTCCGAATTTTTTTCAACAGCCCTTAAGGCGGTGCCTCTTCGACCAGAGTGCGAATATCTCTAAGGCCGCGAAATCGTTCCGCATAATCAATTCCGTAGCCGACTACGAATCCGGAACCGACCGACAGACCTGCGAAATCAACGGGCGGATGTCCTTGTCTTACCAGCAGCGCGCAACGCCTCACTGAAGCCGGACCCCCAGCCTCGATTCGCGCCACCACCGCATCAAGTGTGAGCCCGGTGTCCGCGATATCCTCGATCACGACGACGTGGCGGCCGCGTAAGTCGCTTTCCACCTCCTTGAGAATCTCGACCTTACCCGCCGACTTGGTGCCAAGGCCGTATGAGCGGGCGAGGACAAAATCCACTTCGAACGCAATGGTCAGCTCACGGACCAGGTCTGCCAGGAAAACGAACGACCCTTTGAGCACGCCGACCAAAAGGGGGCAGACCTCACCGTAGGCATCCGAGATCTCGCGGGCGACGCGGCGGACGGCTTGTTGAATCTGATCTTCTGTGAACCTGAGCTCTAACTTCATAATTGATAGCATTACCAGAGCTGCACGAGGATCATGAAATCACGTATGAGGGAATCCATACCAACTCGCCCCTTCATTCGCGCGTTGCCAAAGGCGGAATTGCATATGCATCTTGAGGGGGCGCTGGAGCCCGAACTCGCGCTCGCTTTTGCGCAGCGGAATCGAATGAAATTGCGGTTCGGCTCTGTCGAGGATCTGCGCAAGTCGTACCAATTCACCGACCTGCAATCCTTCCTCAATCTCTATTATGAGTGTACCGCCTCGCTCGTCACCGAGCAGGATTTTTACGACCTGACGCTCTCTTACCTGGGGCGCGCCGCTGCCGATGGCGTACGACACACCGAAGTTTTCTTTGATCCGCAGAGCCATACCAAGCGCGGGGTGAAATTCGAAACCGCAATTAAGGGAATCCGCAGTGGACTCGAACTTGGAAAGCAGCAGTATGGGATCAGTTCAAACTTAATCATGTGTTTTCTGCGCCATCTGAGCGCTACGGAGGCAATGGAAACCCTCGAGCTGGCGTTGCCTTTCTGGGATCAGATTCTTGGCGTTGGGCTCGACTCCTCAGAACTCGGTAATCCGCCGACGAAATTTGTCGAAGTGTTTGCGCGTGCCCGAGAGGCTGGGTTTCGCCTAGTCGCGCATGCAGGCGAAGAAGGCCCGCCGGGCTACATATGGCAGGCGCTCGATCTGCTTGGGGCCGAACGCATCGATCACGGCGTGCGCGCACTCGAAGATGCTGCACTGATACAGCGACTGGCAAAAGAGCAGATTGCGCTGACCGTGTGTCCGTTGTCGAACGTGAGGCTCGGCCTGTTCCCCTCCATTAGTCAACACCCTCTCAAACGGTTACTCGATGCCGGTGTCCTGGTTACGATCAACTCCGATGACCCGGCCTACTTCGGCGGCTATGTCAGCGACAATTACGTCGCAGTGCAGGAAGGCCTGAATCTCAGCCGCGAGGACATCGGACAATTTGCAGCCAATTCGTTTAACGCATCCTTTCTGCCCGCCGAGGACAAGCGCATCCTCCTCGAGGAACTCGAATCGTTCACTGCAACGCACTAGTGCGCAGCCCGAGTTCCGGTCGAGCTTAGGCGTTCTGCGAAGGTTTGCGCCTGCGCACTGGAAACGGCGCGCGATCCGTCCGCTCCGATCGGCATGATAGATGGGGAGGCGCCGCTTGTTGCTGCTATTACGAGACTCAACACCAGCGCGTGGATGTCAGAACGGTGCGGAACTGACAGCCCTAACAACAAGGACTTCACGCAGGCCAAATCCCGGCCCTCGGATGCACTTACGGCAGACGAGGGCCGGGTTACTCGAATTGGTGGGTTTTCGGACTCTAGCGGCCGCCCGCCGCGGCGCTCTGCATTGCTGGCGCTGTGCCGCGCTGAATATGCGGCAGCACCTCGCTGGCGAACAGCTTCATGCTGCGCTTAGCAAGTTCGATTGGCATCCCGCCGTATTTAAATACGGCAATGTATTCCGCGGCATCCATGGTTTGGGCGATGGTCCTCAGCGTCTCCAGGCATCGATCTGGCGTGCCGTAGACCTGAGTCTTGGTGAACATCTCGCGGAAGGCGCCGGAATTGGCCTTGGTCGCTTCAGCCATCTTGGTGTGAAATTCGTAGCCCTTCTCTTTGCGGAAATGCTCGGGCTCGTCGTATTCGTAATGGCGGATAGCCGTATCGGCATAATTGCCCATCCACGTTTCGGCCCCTTCCTGAGCTGCCTTCTCCGTTTCCGCGCAGTAAATGAAGCTTACGACCATCGGTTTCTTTGCAGGCTGGCCGAATTTCGCGCACGATTCCACGAAATGATCGTAGTCTTTGCGATGCTCGGCCCAGGGCTTTTGCGGGATCACCAACATCCCCATCCCCTGACTAGCCATGATATCGCCTGTTTCGGGCGAGACGATCGCGCCGTAAAACCGCTCGGTGAGATTCTTATGGTACGGCTGCGGCCGGATGCTCATTTCGGGAATCTGAAAATGTTTTCCCTGGTAAGAAAAGCGCGGCTGAGTCAGCGCCAATCTGACGATATCGGCCGCCTCGCTGAAGCGGTCACGCGATTCACTCATCGAGACGCGAAAGCCATTGTATTCGATGCGGCCGGAGCCGCGGCCAAAGCCCAAAGTCAGCTCCCGCTCGCCACAGTAAATATCCAGCATCGCAATCTGTTCCGCAGCCCGCACCGGGTCGTGCCACGGTAGCACCACCACCATCGTGCCGAAGCCGATGCGGCTGGTGCGTCCAGCCATGTAGGTCAGGAACTGAACCACGTCAGGAATCATGGTGTAGGGCGAGAAATGATGTTCGACGGCCCAAATTGAATCGAAACCGAGCGGCTCGACCATGTCGGCAAGCTCGAGGTCTTCACGATAAA
>Ga0187846_10000936_pt1 | contig 16733 bp, 13 predicted proteins | sample TC_taG_FD_161473 | JGI IMG/M metagenome (GOLD analysis project Ga0187846, IMG submission 161473) | Biofilm microbial communities from the roof of an iron ore cave, State of Minas Gerais, Brazil - TC_06 Biofilm (v2) | ecosystem: Environmental > Terrestrial > Deep subsurface > Cave > Wall biofilm...
CGTTCAGCGCGACACCGGCGGCTACGCTGTGGCGCTGGCCTCGTCGATGCGCAGGATCTTCTGCGGCAACGCCGGCGAGACTTACTTCGCCACCAGCGATATCGGCTGGGTTGTCGGCCACAGCTACATCGTGTACGGCCCGCTGCTGGCCGGCATGGCCACGGTGATGTACGAAGGCACGCCGATTCGTCCGGATGGCGCGATCCTGTGGCGGATCGTGGAGAAATTCGGCGTCAACGTGATGTTCTCGGCACCCACGGCGATCCGCGTGCTGAAGAAACAGGACCCGGCGCTGCTGCGCCGACACGATCTGAGCTCGCTGAAGTTGTTGTTTCTGGCCGGTGAGCCGCTGGACGAGCCCACCGCGCGCTGGATCGCCGATGGGCTGGGCAAACCGGTGATCGACAACTATTGGCAGACGGAGACCGGCTGGCCGATCCTGGCGCTGGCGCGCGGTGTTGAGCAGGTGCGGTCGAAGCTCGGCAGTCCGGGCCTGCCCTGCTACGGCTACGCGGTCAAGCTGTTCGACGAACAGACTGGCGCGGAGGTCGGGCCCAACAAGAAGGGCGTGCTCGCGATCGAAGGACCATTGCCGCCGGGATGCATGAGCACCGTGTGGGGCGATGACGAGCGCTACGTGAAGACCTACTGGCACAGCGTGCCGAATCGGACCGTCTATTCGACCTTCGATTGGGGCATGCGCGACGATGACGGCTACTACTTCATCCTGGGGCGTACCGACGACGTCATCAACGTGGCCGGCCATCGGCTGGGTACCCGCGAGATCGAGGAGTCGATCTGCTCGCACCCGGGCGTGGCCGAGGTCGCCGTGGTCGGAGTGGCCGATGCCATCAAGGGCCAGGTTGCGGTCGCGTTTGCCGTCGTGCGCGACGCCCGGTCGATCGAGTCGGCGCCGCAGCGCACGGCGTTGGAGGCCGATGTGATGAAGGTGGTCGACTCGCAACTGGGAGCCGTGGCCCGGCCGGCCCGCGTTTACTTCGTCACCGCGCTGCCCAAGACCCGCTCGGGCAAACTGCTGCGCCGCTCGCTGCAGGCGATCTGCGAAGGACGCGATCCCGGAGACCTGACGACCATCGAGGATCCGACGGCGCTGGAGCAGATTCGCACCGCGCTGGCAACAACTCACTGACCCTGGCGGCACCGGCGTGAAGGAATTGGACCGCATCGATCGCCAGATCCTGGAATTGCTGCAGCGCGACGGCCGGATGACCAACCAGGCTCTGTCCGAGAAAGTCGCGCTCAGTCCGCGCGCCTGCCTCGATCGGGTACGCCGCCTGGAAAAGGCCGGCATCATCGCCGGGTACATGGCCCTGATCGAGCTGCGCAAGGTCGGCAGTGCGCTGACGGTGTTCGTCGAGGTCTCGCTGCGCGACCAGTCGGCGGCCACCCATTCCCGCTTCGAGGCCCGGATGCGAGCCAGCCCCGAGGTGATCGAATGCTTTCTGGTGTCGGGGCAGTCGGACTACGTGCTGCGGATCGCCTGTGACAGCCTGGATCACTACCGCGATCTGACCAACGCCTGGACCGATGACGCCACCCTGGGCATCGAGCGGCTTTCCTCCAAGCCCGAGCTGCAGACGATCAAGCCGTTCCGGGGCTTCCCGCTGAGCTGATCGAGGGGCACTGGGGCAGCCGCCGTTTCCGCGGCCGCTGCGGCCCGCTGCTTCCGAGTTGGCACCGGCGTGCTGCTCGAAGCGCCACCGTTGCGCGGGCACTTGCCTAGACTGAAGCGGTCCAACAAAGCGCCCTTTTCCGGAGATCCGAAATGCTGCCCCAAAGCGCCGCCACCGATCGGTCGATCGAGCTGGAGTCGGAAGTTGCCGCACCCAATTACCTTCCGATCCCGGTGGTCGTGAACAGCGGCCGAGGCGAGTGGCTGTTCGATCTGGACGGTCGCCGTTACCTGGACCTGATGAGCGCTTACTCCGCCGTCAGCCATGGGCACGCTCACCCGCGCCTGGTGAAGGCATTGGCGGATCAGGCCGCGCGGGTGGCCGTGACGTCGCGCGCGTACTACTCCGCGGCGCTGGGCCCGTTTCTGGAGCATCTGACGCAACTGTGCGGCCTCGACCAGGCCCTGCCCTCGAGCGGCGGCGCAGAAGCGGTCGAAACGGCCATCAAGGCCGCGCGGCGCTGGGGTTACCGGATCAAGGGCATCGCCGCAGATGCGGCCGAAATCGCGGTTGCACGGGGCAACTTCCACGGGCGCTCGACCACCATTGTCGGGTTCTCCACCGAGGCGGCCTACCGCGACGATTTCGGACCGTTTGGCGGGGGCTTCCGCCATTTCGATTTTGGCGACATCGAATCGCTCAAGGCCGCGATCAACGAGAACACGTGTGCGGTGCTGCTGGAGCCGATCCAGGGCGAAGCGGGCATCATCGTTCCGCCCGATGGTTTCCTGCGCGATGTGCGCGCGCTGTGCAACGAGCGGCGCGTGCTGCTGATCCTGGACGAGATCCAGTCCGGGCTGGGGCGCACGGGACGCTGGTTCGCTCACCAGCACGAGGGAATCCGCCCCGACGGGATGATCCTGGGCAAGGCGCTCGGCGGCGGTCTGCTGCCGGTGAGCTGCTTCGTCGCCACGCGAGAGGTGATGAGCGTGTTCGATGCCGGCAGCCACGGCTCGACGTTTGGAGGCAATCCGCTGGCAGCGGCAGTCGGTCTGGAAGCTTTGCGGGTGATCGAGGACGAGGGACTGGTGGCGCGCAGCGCGGCGCTTGGAGCGCATATGCTGGCGCGCCTGAGCGCGATCGCGAGCCCGCTGATCCGCGAGGTGCGCGGCCGCGGGCTGTGGGTCGGAGTGGAACTGGACACGCGCGTGTCGGCCCGCGAGGTGGTCGAGCGCCTGGCCGAGCGCGGCGTGCTGACGAAGGACACGCACGGCACCGTGATCCGATTCGCCCCGCCGCTGACGATCTCGCGCGATGCGCTCGACTGGGGCATCGACGTGTTCGCCGACACCCTGCATCAGTTCGAAGCGGCCGCCACCAAACCGGAGGCGCGGGCGCCGCGGCTGGTCGCACAGAATCCAGCCAGCGCGAAAGCGGTGCAGACGGCGCCCAGCGCGCGGCTGATGATGAGCGCACCCGAGCATTTCGAAGTGAGCTACCGGATCAATCCGTGGATGGACCCGGTCCAATGGAAGAGCTCGGCGGAGCAGCTGCGACGGCAGGCCGAACAGGGTTGGAAAGCGCTGAAGAGCGTTTACGAGCAACTGGGTGCGCACGTCGAAGTGCAGGCTTCGCAGGCCGGTCTGCCCGATCTGGTGTTCACCGCCAACTCGGCACTGGTGCTGGACCGCACCGCCCTGCTGGCGCGGTTCCGCCATTCCGAGCGCAAGATGGAACAGATTCAAAACCGGGCTTTCTTCGAATCACTGCGCTCGAAGGGGTGGATCGACTCGATCGTCGAGACGCCGGATGACCTGCATTTCGAAGGCGCCGGCGATGCGATCTGGGACCCGGTTCGCAAGCTGCTGTGGACCGGATGGGGCCAGCGCTCAAGTCGTGCGATGGCGAACGTCATCGCCCGGATCTATTCGGTGCCGACGGTCGGCCTGGAGCTGATCGATCCGCGCTTCTATCACCTGGATACATGCCTGTGCGTCCTGTCCGGCGGTGAAGTCCTGTACTACCCGGCCGCTTTCTCGGCGCAATCGCGCGACATGATCCGCGACCTGGTCGACAAGGATCTGCTGATCGAAGCCGGTGCCGCAGACGCCGAGCACCTGGCCGTCAACTCGGTCTGCCTGGGCGAACATGTCGTTGTCTGCCATGCGAGCGGGGCACTGCGCGATACGCTGACCGCGCGCGGCTACCAGGTGCACGTGGTGCCGCTGGAGTCGTTCAACCGCTCGGGCGGAGCCGCTTACTGCCTGACGCTCAGGCTCGACCTGTCAAGCCGGCCGGAGACAGCCGGCCCCCGCCCGACCCGCCGCCAGCGGCCGCAGCTGCTGCGCGCCGCCTGACGCGCAGCGCCAACGGCTCATCCGGCCGATCGACGTGCCTTCCTTCTCCCGCTGACGGGAGAAGGTTGGGGGGTCATCGGCCGGCTTCAACGCGGGTCTGGTCCGTAATCCAGTTCACTTCCCACGTCTTGCCGCCGTCATCCGAGAAGGATTGCTCGAAATGGGCAGACGTCGGTGTGATACCGGACCACACATATCGAACCAGGATGGTCCTGCCTTCCAGCGTGTCCTGCGCGAAGAACTCGCCGCGTCCATCCTTGAATTCACCGATGTTGGGCGGGCCGCCCATCTCGCCGGTCCGGCTGTTGGCCCAGTACAGGCTCCACTGGTGTGCAGCGGGGTGGTACAGACGCAGGGTCAGACCTTCGATGTGACCGGTCGGGCTATCGGCCTCGAGCTCTTCCAGATTGGCGCGACCATTCCAGACGCTGCGGGTGACGGACGTGCCATCGAATTGCACCCACGTGGTCGAACCCGTGAGCGGATGCACCAGGCGCTTCAGATGGATCTTCCAGGTGCCGATTTCGAAGTCAAAATCGTGCTGCCCGTCGCGCCGCTCCGTGACGGCCGGCGTGGCGGGTGTCGCGGCGATGGCACGAGTCTGAGGTGCCATCCATGACAGGACCGAAACCAGCACGAGAACGCTCGCTGGGAAACACACCGATTGACGCCGCAGCTTCATCCCTTGATCCTCCGGGCAATTTGGGATGGCGGCAGGTTAGACCGGATATGCTGACACCCTGTGTCATGTTTACGGTTTCGGCTACGGCCACTTGGGCGCGCGCTTGTGGATGAAGGCGTCGACACCTTCCTGCGCCACCTCGTCGATCATGTTGCAGGCCATCGTCTGGCCTGCCAGTTGATAGGCGGCGTCGATTCCCATCTCGAGCTGGCGGTAGAACAGCTCCTTGCCCATCGCCACCGCCACCGCTGGCTTGGCGACGATCCGGTCGGCCAGGCGCGCAACCGCGGCATCCAGCTCGGCGAGCGGCACCACCTGGTTCACCAGCCCGCGCGCCAGCGCCGTTGGGGCATCGATGAAATCGCCGGTCACCAGCATCTCGAACGCCGGCTTGCGACCGACGTTGCGCGACAGCGCAACCGCCGGTGACGAGCAGAACAGCCCCGCGTTGATGCCGGAGACGGCAAAGCGCGCCTCGTCGGCCGCAACCGCCAGATCGCACATCGCGACCAGCTGGCAGCCGGCCGCAGTGGAGATGCCGTGTACGCGCGCGATCACCGGCTGGGGCAGCGTCTGGAGGCGTCGCATCACCCGGGCGCAGTCGGCAAACAGCCGCTGGTAGTAATCGAGCTGCGGGTTGGCCCGCATCTGCTTCAAGTCGTGCCCCGCACAGAAGGCCTTGCCGGCGCCGGCGATCACCACGACGCGGGCGGTCCGGTCGGCCGCGATCCGGTCCAGTTCGGCTTCGAGGCGCGCCAGCAACTGCTCGGACAGCGCGTTGAACTGCTGCGGGCGGTTCAGCGTCAGCCGCACGACGCCGGCCCCGGCCTGCGACAGCACGACCGGTTCTAGACTTGTGGTTTCTGGTGCATTCATGGCGTAAACCCTCGGCTTTCAAATGCTGATTACTGTCCAACCACCGGCTCAGAGGCGCGCCAGCACTCGCAAATGAGCGACCACGCTGCGACCCAGTGCGCTGAGGTTGTATCCGCCCTCCAGCGAGCTGACGAGCCGGCCCCGGCAATGGCGCGACGCGACTTCCATCATTCGCCCCGTCATGTAGGCATAGTCGGACTCCACCAGATTCATCTGACCGAGATCGTCCTCGCGATGGGCGTCGAACCCCGCAGAAATCACGATCAGCTCCGGCTCGAACTGCATCAGGCGCGGCATCCAGATCTCGTCGACCACGGCCCGCGCCTTGGTCCCGTCCGTTCCCGCCGGCAGTGGCACATTCACCATGTTTTTCGCCGGATTTTCGGTACCGCTGTAGGGATAGAACGGGTGCTGGAAGAAGCTGGCCATCAGCACGCGCTCGTCGCCGGCGAAGATTTCCTCCGTTCCGTTGCCGTGGTGAACATCGAAGTCGATGATCGCAACCCGTTCCAGACCATGGACCTCCAAGGCGTGCAGCGCCCCGATCGCGACGTTGTTGAAGACGCAAAAGCCCATGGCCGCGGCAGGGCGCGCGTGGTGCCCGGGCGGGCGTACGGCGCAGAAGGCGTTGGCCAGTGCCCCTCCGATCACCCGATCGGTCGCCTCCACGACCGCGCCGGCCGCGTGCAGCGCCGCTCCCCAGGTGGACGGGTTCATCGCGGTATCCGGGTCCAGCGGCAGGTATCCCCGTGCGGGTGCCCGGCTCTGCAGCAGTTCCACGTATTGCGGAAGGTGCGCGCGCTCAATGGCGTCGATCGGGGCCGGCGGCGCTTCGATATGCTCCAGGAATGGCGCCAGTCCGGACACGATCACCTGGTCGTGGATCGCACTCAGGCGCGCCGGGCATTCGGGATGCCAGGTGCCCATCTCGTGGGCCGCACACAGCGGATGGGTCAACAACCCGGTGGGCACCTTCCGTCTCCCGGTCTCTTAATGGTATAGAGGATCCATGTTAGAGAAAATCCGCGATTGCGCCAGCCGGATCGCGACCATCATCGTCGGCAAGGAACTGCAGATCCGCCAGAGCCTGACCTGCCTGCTGGCCGGCGGGCACCTGCTGATCGAGGATGCCCCGGGCGTGGGCAAAACCACGCTCGCACACGCGATCGCGATGTCGCTGGGGCTGCCGTTTCGCCGAATCCAGTTCACCAGCGACCTGCTGCCATCGGACGTGATCGGCGTGTCGGTGTATGACCGCAATACCGGACAATTCATCTTTCACCCGGGGCCGGTGTTTTCCGAAGTGCTGCTGGCCGACGAGATCAATCGGGCCAGCCCCAAGACACAAAGTGCGCTGCTGGAAGCGATGGAGGAGAACCAGGTTTCGGTCGACGGCCTGGCGCGCCCTCTGCCTCAGCCTTTCTTCGTGATCGCGACCCAGAATCCATTCCATCAGGTCGGCACCTTTCCGCTGCCGGAGTCGCAGCTGGATCGCTTCCTGATGTGCATTTCGCTCGGCTACCCCGATCGCTCGTCCGAACGCCAGCTGCTGGCCGGTGAATCCCGGCGCGACCTGCTCAAATCGGTCGCGGCGGTCGCCCGCAGCACCGATCTGCTGGCCGCGCAATACGAAGTCAAGAAGGTATTCTGTTCGGAGGCACTGCTCGATTACGTGCAGGCGCTGCTGGCGCACACGCGCAACTCGACCAAGTTCTCCGAAGGGCTCAGTCCCCGGGCTGGTCTGGCCTTGCTGGCCGCGGCCCGTGCCTGGGCCTGGCTGGATGCCCGCAATCACGTGATCCCGGAAGACATACAGAACGTTCTGCCCTCGATCGCGAGCCATCGGTTGCGCGGCGCCAGCCGTGACGGCACCCGCGCCCTGCACGGCCGCGAGCTGGCGGCACAGCTGCTCGAACTGGTCGCTGTCCCATGAGCGCGTTGCCCCAGTCGCGGCAGCTGGCCGACTGGATCGAACGGTACCGGGGCGTCGAAACGGGCGACCTGCTGCTCGATCGGCACCGGATCTACATTCTTCCGACACGCACCGGGGTGGTGTTCTGGATGGTCGTGTGCGTGCTGCTGATCGGTTCGATCAATTTCGGCTTGCAGCTCGGCTATTTGCTGACCTTCATGATCATCAGCATGGCGCTGGTCGCGATGTACCACACGCATCGCAATCTTACGGGGCTGACGATTCGCGGCCAGAAGGTCGACTCGGTGCACGCCGGGGATGTCGCCTTTTTCGAGCTCACCATCAGCAATCCATTTCCTACCCCGCGCTACGCGCTGAACTTCAACTTCATGCTGCCGGCACGGCGCTGGCGCGTTCCCGACAAGGAACGTGAAGAGCCGATGCCCGGCACCTGGATCGACGTACCGGCCGGCAGCCTGGGCCGGGTGAGCGTCGGCCTGCCGACGCGGCGGCGCGGACGGCGCATCTGTCCGAGGATCCGGCTGTCGACGCGTTTTCCCTTTGGGATATGGGAGGCCTGGTCCTATCTGCGGCCTGCGCTGTCGGCCGTGATCTATCCCTCGCCGGAGAGCGATGCGCCGCCGTTACCGCAAGCCGGAATCGGAAAAGAGGAAGTGTCGAGCGGCATTGCAGCCGGCGGGGACGAGTTCTCCGGGGTGCGCCCGTATCAGCCGGGCGACCCCCGCAAGATGATCGCCTGGCGGCTGGCCGCGCGCAGCGACGAGCTGTCCGTCAAGTTCTTCGAGTCGACCGGCAGTGGCGACGTCTTGCTCGACTTCGATGCGCTGCCGTCCGACTTGAATGTCGAGCAGCGCCTGTCCCGGCTGGCCCGTTGGGTGTTGATGGCCGAAGCGGCCGGATTCTGGTACGAGCTGCGTTTGCCGGCGTCGCAGGTCGAGCGAGGCCACGGGCACGACCACTGCGAGCGCTGCCTGGAAGCGCTGGCGCTGGTCGAATGAAGCGATGACGGCGATCCCGACCCCGGCATCACGCTCGCCGTCGCGTTGGTCGGACCGGATCAAGCGCCGCTTGAGCTGGTGGCTGCAGCCGCAGGTTTCCAGCGGCGCCCGCGACCGGCGCGACGTCGGCATCCTGCTGGTGGCCGTGCTGATTGCGGTGGCACCTCATTTCGCGCATCTGCCGTGGTGGTCCATTGCGCTGATCTGCGCGCTGTGGCTGTGGCGGGCCTGGCTGACGATCGCGCGCCGGCCTCCGCCCGGACGGATCGCGATGGTGCCGCTGCTGACGACCGCGACCGTGCTGGTGTGGCTGCAGCACGGTTCGATCATCGGCCACGAAGCCGGCGTCAATCTGCTGATGCTGCTGATCGCATTGAAACTGCTCGAGCTGCGCAGCCGCCGCGACCTCAATCTGGTCGTGTTCCTGACTTTTTTCGTGCAGATCACGTACTTTCTGTACGACCAGGGCCTGCTGGTGGCATTGCTGTCGATCGGTACGACGCTGCTGCTGTTTTTCGTTCTGCTGAGCATCAACCTGGCCGACACCGACCTGCCGGCGGGACTGAAGGCCAAGCTCGTGCTACGGATGTTCGGCACCTCGATCCCGCTGATCGTGGCGCTGTTTCTGCTGTTCCCGCGCCTCCAGGTGCCGCTGTTCTCGTTCTACCGCTCCGAAACCGCATCGACTGGACTGTCCGACTCGATGGCGCCCGAGACGATCAGCCGGCTGATCAAGTCGAAAGCGATCGCATTCCGCGCCAAGTTCACCGGCCCGGTGCCGGCCCCGGACCGGCTGTACTGGAGAGGACCGGTGCTGGGCCGTTTCGACGGACATACCTGGTCGGGGCAGGGCTACCCGGCGCTGGCCCCGATCAACCCGAAGCTGGTGCAGTTCGACCGGTCGAGCGCGGTCCAGTACACGGTGACACTGGAGCCGACCCAGCGCAACTGGGTGCTGGCGCTCGAGCTGCCGATGCAGGTCGACGGCGCCGGCTTCCAGGCATTCCTGTCGAGTGACGCGCAAGCGCTGGCGACCACCACGTTCCGGGGCCGCGTGCGCTACGACGTGACGAGCTACACCACGTTCCGGCTCGGCCCGCTCGAGGCAACACCCGCTCTGAACCAGTGGCTGAAGCTGCCGCTCGGATATAACCCGCTGACACTTCGATTCGCGACCGACTTGCGCAACCAGCTCGTCGATCCGTCCGACCCGGACCCGCATGCGCGCGATCCGGCGCTGGTCGATGCGGTGTTGAATCATTTCCGCCGCGGCGGCTACCACTACACGCTGCAGCCGCCGAGCTTTGCCGGACGCGACTGGATCGACGAGTTCCTGTTCCAGACCCGCCTCGGGTTCTGCGAGCATTACGCGGCCGCCTTCGTGGTGCTGATGCGAGCGGCCGGCATCCCGGCACGTGTCGTGACCGGTTACCAGGGCGGCGAGGTCAACCCGGTCGACGGCTACCTGGTGGTGCACCAGTCCGACGCGCACGCATGGGCCGAAGTGTGGCTCAGGGATCGCGGCTGGAAGCGGGTCGACCCGACCGCGGTGGTCTCGCCGGCGCGGATCGAGGAGGGCGAGGCCGAATGGGAGAGTCAATTGGGCCTGGGGCGCTACCGCGGTCCGAGCGTGCTCGGGTGGATCGGAACCTGGAGGTTCAACTTTGAAGCGCTCGAGAACCTGTGGAACCAGGCGGTACTGAGCTACAGCGGCGAGCGCCAGCGATCGCTGATCGCACATCTGGGAATCGAGGGGTCCTGGCGCAATCTGTCGATCGCTTTCGCAATCATCATTCCAACCCTGCTGGCGGTGCTGGCGGTGCTGTCGCTGCGACATCGCCAGGTACGTGATCCGCTGTCCGAACTGGTGATGCAGCTGCGCGCGCGCCTGGAGCAGGCCGGCCTGAGTGCTCCGGCCAACGAGGGCCTGTCCGATCTGAAGCGACGCCTCGCGCCCAAGCTGCCGCGGGACCAGGCCAAAGAGGCGGGCGCGCTGCTGGGCGCGCTGGAGGATGCCCGCTACCTCCGCGCGCGCGCTTCGATCAGGCCAGCCGAACTGCGCAGCCTGCGCGCCCGCGTCCGGCGTTTTCGGCCGGTGCTCAACGCCGTGTAAACCGCTCTTACTCGGCGTCCGGCTGCGCCGACGGCTGGGCCCGGGCAAACGCGTCCAGCTCCATGCAGCGGTCGGCGATCGCGGCCAGCGTCGGAGTCTTGGCCAGATCGCAAGCGAAGCGCCTTGCATTGAAGATCTGGGGCACGATCGTCACGTCGGCGAGCGTGACCTGATCCGCCAACGCGTACCGGCCGCTGCGCCGGCTCGAGCTCACGATGCGGTCGAGCTGACCGAGGCCCAGCTCGATCCAGTGCCGGTACCACGCGTCCTTTTTTTCGTCAGACAGGCCCACCTCTCGCACCAGATAGCGCAGAACGCGCAGGTTGTTCAGCGGATGAATGTCGCACGCGATCGACAGCGCGATCGCCCGCACATAGGCTCGCGACACCGGATCGTCCGGCAGCAGCGGCGGCTCCGGATATCGCTCCTCCAGGTATTCGATGATCGCCAGCGACTGTATCAGCACCTGGCCGCCGTCATCGAGCGCCGGGATCAGCGACAGCGGGTTGGTTCGAACGTAGGCTTCACCGAACTGCTCGCCGCCGCTCTTGAGCAGGTGCACCGGGACGGTCTCGTACGACACACCTTTCAGGTTCAAAGCGATCCGGACCCGAAACGCCGCGGACGATCGAAAGTAGCTGTACAGCTTCATCGGGCCCTGACTACGGTCGCCTCGATCGTTCCAACGCCATCGATGCCGCCCTCGAGCCGATCGCCCGGCACCAGCGGCCCGACGCCCGCCGGTGTGCCCGTGAAGATCAGGTCTCCGGCAGCAAGCTCGAAAAATCCCGACAGCTCCGCAATCGTTTCCTCGACACTCCAGATCATCTGCGACAGGATTCCCTGCTGCCGGCGCTGACCATTGACGTCCAGCCAGATGCGCTGCGCACCCAGTGCCACGACCTGCCCGGATGGCCGGATCGCACTGATCGGGGCCGACCGGTCGAAACTCTTACCCACTTCCCATGGCCGTCCGAGCCGCTTGGCCTCGCCCTGCAGGTCGCGCCGCGTCAGATCCAGTCCGACCGCATAGCCCCAGATCAAGCCTGGCGCCTGCTGAACCGTGACCCGGTAGCCGGGCGCGCCGATGGCAACCACCAGTTCGACTTCGTGCTGCAGGTCCGCGGTGCGGTCCGGATAGACCACTTCAATCGGCCCGGAAGCGGCCCAGTGGACGGCGTCGGCCGGCTTTGAAAAGAAGAACGGCGCCTCGCGCCCGCTTGCGCCCATTTCGCGCGCATGTTCGGCGTAGTTGCGCCCGACGCAATAGATCCGGTGCACCGGGAATCCCTGCGGGCTGCCGGCGACTGGAACGAAGGGTTGAGGCGGGGCGGGACAGCAGAAGTTCACGGGGCGAATGAGGCAGCAGCGACGATGCGACAGTTTAGAGCGTTGGCGCTGCAGCGCGCGAGCCGAAGCGGCGCGGTTCGCGTAAAGTTCCGCCATGGGAAACCAGCCCCCGGTGCAGGTGGTCGAGCGCACGCCTCCCCAGCCGCATCTCGCAGCCGCGGCCCCCGCCGCTGCCACCCGACCGACCCATCCCTCAATTTCGTGTGTGATACCGGCTCACAACGAAGCCAGCAACCTGCCCGTCCTGCTGCAACAGCTGACGCGGCAGCTGCAGGCCATGTCGCCGAACTGGGAGGTCGTCGTCGTTGACGACGGCAGCCGCGACGAGACCGTCGCCGTGCTGGCGCCCTGGCTGACCAGGCCCGGGGTCGTGTGCCTGCAGCTTTCGCGCAACTTCGGCAAGGAAGCGGCCCTTGGCGCCGGCCTGGATCATGCACGGGGCGACGTCGTCTTCACCCTGGACGCCGATTTGCAGCACCCGGTCGAGCTGCTGCCGCAGATGCTGCAGGCCTGGCGCGACGGCGCCGACATGGTGTACGCGGTGCGCCGCGACCGCCGCGGCGAGTCGGCGGTGAAGCGGATCGGGACGCGGCTGTTCTATGCGCTGATGAGACTCGGCTCTTCGATCGAGATTCCACCCAACGCCGGCGACTTTCGGCTGCTCGACCGCTGTGTGGTCGAGGCCGTGTGCAGCCTGCCCGAGCGGACGCGCTTCATGAAGGGGCTGTACGCATGGGTCGGCTTTCGCTCGCAGTCGATTGATTTCGATCCACCGGCGCGCACCAGCGGCCGCAGCGGATTCGGCCTCAAAGCGCTGCTGTCGCTGGCCGCGTCCGGCATCACCGCGTTTTCCAATCTGCCATTGCGGATCGGCAGCGCGCTGGGTACGCTGCTCGCCATCGTTGCGATCGGATACGGCATCTGGGTCGTGATCCAGCATTTCACGTCGGGGCACGACGTACCCGGTTGGGCCACGATCGTGGCCGGGCTGATGTTTTTCAGCGGGATCCAGCTGCTGACGATCGGAATCCTCGGCGAGTACCTCGGCCGGGTCTACGACGAGGTCAAGCGACGGCCGCGCTACCTGGTGGCCCGCCGCCTGGGTCGCAGCCCATTTGACCCGCCGCTGCCGCCCCGATGAGCGGGGCCGTCCCCACTGTCCGCTCTGCGCGCCGCTGGGTCGTTTGCGCCGATGATTTCGCCCTCGACCGCGGGACGATCGAGGGCACGCTGGCGTTGATCAAGATGGGCCGGGTCACGGCCACCAGCGTACTGGTCGATTCACCCAACTGGGTTGCAGCAGCACCCGAATTGAAGGCCGTCGCCGACAAGTGCGACGTGGGTTTGCATTTGAACCTGACCGAGGTGCTCGAGCCCGGTTCCACCCGCTGGCCGCTGTCGACGCTGGTTATCCAGTCCGTGCTGCGGGTCATTCCGCGCTGGCGGTTGCACAACCTGATCGACCGGCAACTGGACGCGTTTGCGGATCGGTTCGGACGATTCCCCGATTTCATCGACGGCCACCATCACGTCCACCATCTGCCGGTGGTCCGCGAAGAGCTGGTCGACTCCGTGCTGGCGCGCCAGCCCAAGACGCTGCCCTGGCTGCGGATCTGCCTGCCCCCGGAGGGCGACGAGGACTACAAGGCTCGAGTGATTGCGCTGCTGGGAGCCGATGGGCTGGCCGAGCTGGCGCGCGAGGAAGGATTCCCGGCCAGCCGCTGCCTGGTCGGCGTGTACCGATTCGATCTGCAACGCTCCGCGTATCTGGCCAAGGTACGGCAGTGGCTCGGAACGGGGCCCGATGGCACGGTGTTCATGTGCCACCCGTCGGCCCGGCCATCGTCCAAGGACCCCATCGGCGCGGCGCGCCGCGTGGAGCTGGGAGTGCTGGCCGGCGAGACGTACGCGGATTTGGTGGCCCGCTCCGGAGTGACGATCTCGCGCGGCACGACGATTTTCAAGGCGCGGCCGCCCACGTTGAAGCCGCGCGACTAGCTCAAACCGCCCCCTCGGACTTGGCAGCTACTAGCTGCGCAATCGGCGTTTGCAGCCACTCGCCCTGCAGCCCCGGACGCAGCCAGTCCTCCAGGCCGAGCCCGGAGCGGTGTGGCATCAGCGAGTTGGCGGGGTCGATCGCAAGCCGTTGAAAAAGGCCCAGCAGGCCGGTACGAGCCGGATCGGAGGTGAAGAGCCACCGTCCCGAGCGCCCGGATCGCGGCGACACGACCTGACGGATATAGCCCAGCCTCTCCAACTCGCCCAGCAGCTCGAACACCTCCTCCTCGGTGCTGCGGATCCGCCGCGCCAGCTCGACCGTCGTCAACTCCCCCGCGGCCGAGCCGACGCGCGCTTCCATCAGCAGCTTCAGCAGTCCAACGGCTGTGACGAAGCGGTTGCCGGCGCGCGTTTCATCCGCGTAGCGCGTCGCGCGCAACCCTGACATGGTGGCGGCAATGGCCGCGCCAAACAGAACCGTGAACCACGAAAAATAGATCCACAGCAGGAACACCGGCACGGCTGCGAAGGCACCATAGACGGTCAGCGCCGAGCCGTGCGAGATATACGAGGCGAAACCGCGACTCAGCAACTCCGCCATGACGCTGGCCACAAATCCGCCGGTCAGCGCATCGCGCCAGTCGACGCGGCGGTTCGGAATTACGATGTACAGGGCCGTGAAGGCGGCGCAGCTGAACAGCACCGGAGCTGCCGCCAGTACCGGGCGGATCGGGCGGGGTAGCTGGTGCGTCAGCCCCATCGACACCGAAGTGACCACCGACGTCAGCGTCAGGCTGGCGGCGATCAGCAATGGGCCGGCAGTAATCAGAGCCCAGTACACGAGGATGCGTTGCAACAACACGCGCCGCGCGCCCACATGCCAGATGTCGTTGAGCGCATGATCGACCGTCATCACCATCGTCAGCGCCGTCACCGCGAACACCGCGAACCCCACCGCACCGACCCGGGTCGCCTTGGCGGCGAAGTCGTTCAGGTAGCGAAGAATGGTGCTGGCGAACGGATCGGGCAGAAGGTCCTTCAAGAACGTTCTCTCCAACGCCTCCCGCAGATCCCCGAACGGCGGGAACGCGGTGAACAGGGCCAGCGCGACCGCCAGCAGCGGCACCAGCGACAGCACGGTCGAGAAGGTCAGGCTGCCCGCGACCTGTGCCAGCCGCGCCTGTTGGGCGCGCCGCGCGGCGAACGAGAAAACGGCCCGGGCGCGCTCGAGCCGTGGGCTCAGACTTCGGAACCAGGAGGCCAGCCGGGCTGCAGGGCCGGGCTTGGCGTCGTCGAAAGCCGGTCGGTCAGTCATTTGTTGTTTGCCCGTCGCTGATCGATGACGGCGCCCAATATAAACTCCGGCACGGACATTCACGACCGCTGCCCGACTCCTCCGTGTCCTTGTCTCCGCTGATCACGCAACTGGCCGATGCGGTCGGCGCTCACAACGTGCTGACACAGGGCGGCGACATGGCTGCCTTCCTTACCGACTGGCGCCGGCGCTTTGCGGGACGCGCCGATGCCGTCGTGTTCCCTGCGACGACGCCCGAGACCGCGGCCGTGGTCGTGGCGTGCGCGCGCCATGGCGCTGCCATCGTCACGCAGGGCGGCAATACCGGATTGTGCGGCGGCGCCACGCCGGCGCCGCACGGCGCATCGGTGGTGCTGAACACGCGCCGGCTGAACCGGATACGGCACATCGATGCGGACAACGACACGCTGACGGTCGAAGCCGGTTGCACACTGCAGGCGGTGCGCGATGCTGCCGAGAGTGCCGGCCGCTTGTTCCCGCTGAGCCTGGCAGCCCAAGGCAGCTGCACCATCGGCGGCAACCTTGCCACCAACGCCGGCGGCACGCAGGTGCTGCGATACGGCAATGCGCGCGAGTTGACGCTCGGGCTGGAAGTGGTACTGCCCGACGGAACCGTGTGGGACGGACTGCGAGGATTGCGCAAGGACAACTCGGGCTACGACCTGAAGCAGGCGTTCATCGGATCGGAGGGAACGCTGGGCGTGATTACGGCCGCGACGCTGCGCCTGTTCGCGCTGCCGCGGGCCCGTCTGACCGCATTGGCGGGCGTCGATTCGGTCGAATTGGCGATCGCCTTGTTGAACCGCGCCCGCGCCGTAGCTGGCCCGACGCTGACCGCGTTCGAACTGATGTCGCGCGACAGCTTGCTGCCGGTGGCCGGCGTGCTGGGCCTGAGGCGGTTTCCGTTCGAGCCGCTCGCGCCTTGGAACGTGCTGCTGGAGGTCTCGGACCACGAGGACGAACCGCACGCGCGCTCCCTGCTCGAAGTCACGCTGGACAGCAGCGCCGGCGCGCCGGTGACCGAAGCGGTGTTGGCGGGGAGCCTTGCCGAATCTGCCCGCTTATGGCGCCTGCGGGAGGCGATTCCCGAAGCGCAGGCGCGTTCCGGCGGCAACGTCAAGCACGACATCTCGCTGCCGCTGTCCCGCATCGGCGCCTTCGTACGCGAAACCGGCGAGCGCATTGCGCGCCGATTTGACTGGGCACAGGTGGTCGTTTTCGGCCATTTGGGCGACGGCAATCTGCATTACAACGTGGGGTGCCGGGACGGGATCGCCGCGCAGACCGCGTTCGATCATGAGCAAGCCTTGAACGACATCGTGTACGAGGCCGTGCAGGAGTATCACGGATCGTTCAGTGCCGAACACGGGCTCGGCCAGTTGAAGCGCGGTGCAGCGGTGCGCTACAAGTCCGCGGTCGAGCTGGCGCTGATGCGTTCGATCAAGTCGGCCATCGACCCGGATGGACGGATGAACCC
>Ga0187846_10000937_pt1 | contig 16727 bp, 13 predicted proteins | sample TC_taG_FD_161473 | JGI IMG/M metagenome (GOLD analysis project Ga0187846, IMG submission 161473) | Biofilm microbial communities from the roof of an iron ore cave, State of Minas Gerais, Brazil - TC_06 Biofilm (v2) | ecosystem: Environmental > Terrestrial > Deep subsurface > Cave > Wall biofilm...
GCGTTCATGCTTACGCTCCGCAGCGCGGTGGCATGGCGCGGCATCTGGGTGGCGATCGCTCTGATGGCTTTGCTTTACGGCTTGGTTCGGCCGTTCCTTCTTACCACCATGACTGAACCGCTCAGCCTCATATGGAGCCTTTTTTCTTTGAGCTTTTTCATCGAAGCTTTCCGACGCCGGTCGGCATATATAGCGGTCATCGCATTCGCGGCGCTCGTCTGCGGGCTGCTGACCCGCATGGGGAGCATGTTCACTATCCCGTTTCTAATGATCTGGATTGTGCTATCGCTTGCCGAGCAACGAGCGCCTCGAATCCGGCTGTTAGGCGTCTTGACCGGTGTCTTGCTCGTAATATCAGTTTGCAACGTTCTGCTTGCGAACGCCTTTTCCGACCCGAACGGCCACGTAGGGGGAAACTTTTCGTACACTGCGTGCAGTCTTGCCCATGGAGGGGAGTACTGGGACGCGTGCCCTCAACTCTTCGACTCCGAGATCCGGCAAGGCCATATTCCTCATCTCGATAAATTCTTTTATCACGAGGCGGTCCGCGCGTTTAAAGCCGATCCGACTGTCTTGATCAGGCGAATGCTTTCCAATATGTGGGAGTACGCCCGCAGTACGCCCGATTTGCTGCTGCTTCAGTATGCGCCAATTGCTCATATTCAGGACAGGTTCATTTATCCGTTTCTCATACTCCTCCTTCCTGGATGGATTTATATGGTGAGGCAGGAGCGAGGTCTGGAAATTCTATCATTCGGGCTCGTGCTGCTCGTCAGTACGACGCTGTCCGCGGCCATAATTTTCAGCACTGATGGGTCGCGCGCGATGCATGTGACCTATGCCTTCGTTGCGGTGATCTTTGCGGCGGGATTTGCCGCTCCGCTGAGCCTGCGAGCGCCCGATGAGCGGTGGATGCTGTCAGGGCGATCGGGGGTTGCTGCTATCGGCGCCCTGATGTTGGTTTTTCTGCTCGGACCGCCCTTAATCAGTCACGTGGTCCGCTCGACGACCGCTTTCGGCTCGAATGTTGAAATAAATCACGACGCTCTGCGCGTCATACCGGGAGGGAGGTTTATGACCGGATTTCTCGTGCTGCCGGATGCCGCCGATCTACCGCGAGAAGAGCCGGCGGTCCATGCCTCGACCTTTGCCGGCATGATTCCTAACATTCTTCTGACTGCCAATCCATCGTACCGCAACGATCCCGAGCATCGCTTGTCAGAGCTTTTGCCGCAAGTTCCGTATGCGCTCGTCTATAGCCCAGCCCAGAACAGCCCAAACACATTTGACAATTACCTAACGCCGCCCACAGTTTTGACCGACAAGTCTCCTCAGCGATGGTTACTTAGTTTAGACCGGCGGCCGATTACACCGAACGCTTTTTCTGGTTTGGGCTTCCGTTTTGTCGAAGACGCAAAGCCCGTCGAGTAAGATCCAGCTATTCGCCACGGTCATTGCGTCGAATCCGGCTGATGTTGAACCTCGGATATCGACCGCACCATCGAAGTTGATTGACATCTATGCAAATATTGCGCAGCTATAGGGCGATCATGACTGCGATCGGACATATTGTCCGCGTTCGATCCTAGGCGTCGGCGCGCATGAACACCATCCGGGAATATGCCGATCGCGTTGCCGCCGAACTTTCATGACGTCAAGTCTCGCTGAGATAGATCAAAATGCGGTAGCCGAAGCCACGGCGGCCGGCCGGTTCGGACCCGCCGCCCTCGAACGCCGAGTGAACGAAGTCCGCGAGCATTACGAGCGGATATGCGAGCGCCGAGCTGACTACATTGCAAAGAACGCATACTATTACGAGCAGGTTTTCCAGCTTCTCCGTTTCATTATACCGCCTGGTAAGCGCGTCCTACAGGTCGGCTGCCTGACGCCAGACTTTTTGAACGCCGTTTCGCCGAGTTTCGGGGTCGGCATCGATCTCAGCGCGCAGCAGGTCGAACTCGCCAGCCGGCGTTTTCCACACTTACGTTTCCAGGTTCACAAGAACTATGACGTCGAGAATGTCGACACGTTTGACCACGTAATCATTACCGACATCAACGATCAGGCCGATCCAATTGCGGCGTTGCGGGCTCTGGCCGCAGTGATGAACGATCAGACCCGCGTCATCGTCCAAAACTATAATCATCTATGGGAACCGCTGCTTCGGCTGACCGAATGGCTGGGACAGAAATTTCCGCTGCCGCTGCAGAATTGGCTCTCGACGCCCGAGGTCGCGAACATCTTGACGTTATCCGATTATGAACCGTTGCAGGTGTATCGTCGGGTGCTTGCCCCCAAGAAGATCCCCGTCCTTTCCAGGCTAGCAAACTCGTTTGTCGCACGGTTGCCTTTCGTAGAGCGTTTGAATATGCTTTGCCTCACCGTCGCACGGCCGTTGCCGCGAGCAAGAGCGAAGCACCATTACAGCGTGTCCGTGGTCGTGCCGTGCCTGAACGAGGTTGGCAACGTGGCCGCCGCGGTCGAGCGGATCCCGGATCTGGGATCTCATACCGAAATCATCTTCTGCGACGACAAGTCCACTGATGGGACCGCAGATGAAGTACGCCGGCTCCAAGTGCTGCACCCGAAACGCGACATAAAGCTCTATGATGGGCCGGGGATTTCCAAAGCGATGAACGTGCGCACTGGTTTCGATCAAGCGCGCGGCGAGATTCTGATGATCCTAGATGCCGATCTCACCACGATGCCGGAAGAATTGCATTATTTCTATGATGTTATTGCAAGCGGCAAGGCCGAGTTCGTAAACGGCTCGCGTTTCGTATTCCCGATGGAAGGAGAGGCAATGCGGCCTCTGAATATCGCCGGGAATCGATTGTTCAGCGGCATTTTTTCGTTCTTACTTGGACAAAGGATCACCGATACGCTTTGTGGTACCAAGGCGCTCTGGTGCGCTCACTGGCCTGCAATTCGAGCGCTGGCCGGGAGTTGGGGTGCGGACGACCGCTGGGGCGATTACGACCTGCTGTTTGGAGCCGCCAAGCTCCACCTCCGATTGGTCGACCTTCCGGTGCACTATCAGGAACGGGTCAGCGGCGTCACCAAAATGACAAAGCGGTTTCGCAACGGCCTAATCATGGCCCGCATGTGCTGGGCCGCGTTTCTTAAGTTCAAGCTTTGCTAGGCGGATATCGTGGAGATCGTGATTACCGGATCCAGTGGACTAATAGGCTCGGAAGCGGTCGAATATTTTGCGGGATGCGGTCATAGAGTCTACGGTATCGACAACAACATGCGGGCCGATTTCTTCGGTCCGCAGGGTGACACATTGTGGCGTCTGAACGAGCTCCTCGCCAAGGCGAGAGACTTCACTCACCACCATTTGGATATTCGCAATCGCGCGGAGGTCCTCGAATTCTTCGCCGAGCACCGCATCGGTGTGGTGGCCCATTGCGCGGCCCAGCCTTCGCATGATCTGGCGAAGGATCGCCCGTTCGACGACTTTGATGTCAACGCGGTCGGCACGTTAAATCTGCTCGAAGCGGCACGGCGGCACTGTCCCGAGGCGCCCTTCATCTTCATGAGTACCAACAAGGTTTACGGCGACGCCCCCAATGAACTGCCGCTGGTCGAGCTGCCCAGCCGATGGGACTATGCTGACCCATCGAGCCATGAAGGGATCGATGAGACACTGCGGATCGACCAGAGTATGCACAGCCTGTTCGGCGCATCCAAAGTGGCGGCCGATGTCATGGTCCAGGAATATGGCCGTTATTTCGGAATGCCGACCGTCTGCTTTCGCGGAGGCTGCCTCACTGGTCCCAATCACAGCGGCGTCGAGCTACACGGTTTCCTGAGCTTTCTCGTCAAGACCGCAATGCGCGGAAAGGTATTCACGATTTTCGGCTACAAGGGAAAGCAAGTACGTGACCAGATCCACAGTATTGACGTGGTCCGCGCGTTTGAGGCCTTTATCGCCGCGCCGCGGGTCGGCGAGGTCTACAATCTCGGCGGCGGACGAGAGAGCAACACCTCTATATTAGAGTGCTTCGAGATGATCGAGGCCACGTCTGGACATAAGGTCGCGTGGCGCTATGACGACCGCAACCGCGCCGGCGACCATATCTGCTACATTTCTAACATGTCGAAATTCCGCTCGCATTATCCCGGGTGGTCATTGACGCGTCGCGTAGACGACATGATCGATGAGATGGTGCGTCTCGAGATTTTGACCTCCGGATAGCGCGCTGCTTCTCGTATGGCGCTGTTCGCTTTTTGACAAGCTGAAGGCCGTGTGATGCCAGTGCAGCAGACTGTGGAGCGTCGGAGCGGCGACCCCGATCCGCGCCACATCGAGCGTCACCGGGTTTGGAACGAAAAACCTACCCTCCGCCTCCTTTACACCGATTACCACCGCCGGCTTATTGCAGCTTGTCCCGATGGCCCCCTTCTCGACATCGGGGGCGGCACGGCGCACGTCAAACAAGTCCGGTCGGACATACGCTCGGTCGATATTTTACCCTTCCCAGGCATAGATGTCGTCTGCGACGCTCATAATCTGGCTTTTTCCGACGACCACTTTGGCGGCATCATAATGATCGACGTATTGCACCACTTGGAGAGACCCATTGCTTTTCTCAAAGAGGCTTCTCGCGTTCTCCGCCCGCGCGGCGTACTCGCGATGATCGAGCCAGGCATGTCGTCGATCGCCTATCCTTTTTATCGTCATCTGCATCAAGAGCCGGCGGATATGAGGGTTGATCCCTTTGTGCCCGCGCCAGTCAATTCGCCGCGTGACCCGTTCGACGCCAATCAGGCGATACCGACACTTCTGTTTAACGCTCCCAACCGACCGCGCTTGCGCGAGGTCGTTCCCGAACTGCGGGTTCTGCAGGTCGACTGGTTGAGCCTTTTTGCCTTCCCGCTGAGTGGCGGCTTCAAGTCCTGGTGCCTGATGCCGCCGCGGCTCGCTACAGCTGTTTTGAGGTTCGAAGACAAACTGCCGACCCGCGTGCGACAGTTTTTTGGGTTTCGCATCTTTGTCAGCTTGCAAAAGGCTCTGTAATCACGAGCGGGCATCGTGGTCTAGTACATGGCGAATCCTCGGCACTACCTCTTCGCCGAAGGCGGTCATCGAGCGCTCAACCATGTCGTAGGGCATCGCCCCTAGCTTGAAAATCATGGTGAGGCCCATCAGGTCGAGCTGGGTCGCGAGGCGGAGGATGGCATCCGCCACCGTCTCGGCACTACCGAGGATGACCATGTCGTTGGCGACGATCTCTTCGAAGCTCATCGCGTGCAGCATCGGAGCCTGCCGGCGCCAGAAATCATAGCTGTCGGGCAATCTGCCGCCCCGCGTGAACTGGGTATAGCGGTTCCACAGCTCCCAGTACTGCAGCAGATAGGGATGCGCCTCGGCGCGAGCGCGCCCATCGGTGTCGCCCACATAGATCTCGCGCATCAGATAGAGCCGCCGCACCGGCGCGTGCCCGTGCGCCGTCTGAACCCCGCGGTAGAATTCCTGGTCGCGCCGTGCCTGGTCGAGCGTCGCGTCGATTTGCGCGAATGGAATGTCGTGCTCCGCCGCCCAACGCAGCGATTCCTCGCTCTGCGCGCTGACCAGGAGCGGCGGGTGTGGGCGTTGCACCAGCGGCGGCGAGAGCGGCGCGTCCTTCCGGACCGTCCAGTATTTACCGCGGTGGACGAAATTCTCGTCGGCCCAGACGCGGCGGATGACGTCGAAGGATTCGAGAAACATCTCGCGCGACTGCTGCTGATCGACGCCGAAAGCTTCGAATTCCGGTGGCCGCAGGCCGCGGCCGAGGCCCATGTCGAGGCGTCCGCCGGTGAGATTGTCGAGCATCGCTGCCTCCTCCGCAACGAGCAGTGGATGCCGGAACGGAAGGATATTGACCATGCTGCTGAACCGGATATGACGAGTCGTCCGCGCCGCAGCGGCGATCAGCAGATTGGGCGATGGCACCGGTGCGGTTGGCTGGAGATGGTGCTCGAAGAACCAAATCTGATCGATGCCGATGCGTTCGGCCAGCTCGACCTCTTCGAGTTGGCGTCGGAACATTTCCGCTTGCGTCGAATCTTCGCGCGGGGTGGTCGTCGACCAGATGGCAAGTCTCACCGTCTTATCCTCCCCAGGGTCAAAGCGACAGCGCACCGCGGCTCCATGCTCCTCGCCGCGGTCGGCTCCGTCAATCACATTGCCTGACTCGTTGAAGGAAATTTAACGAGCCATTCGGTCTACTGCGAAATGTAGCAAACCCTCTCGGGGTCCCATCCATGACACAGCCCGATCCATCTCGCGCCGACAGCCCTGTTGCGCGTGATCGTGTAGCCGGCGCCGGGAGACCCGAACCAGCACTGGCCGGAGAACTACGCGACACGGAACTGGCAATCTCGTTGTGGCGCCGAAAAGCATCGGAATTTGGCGGGCTCCCTCCACCGACGGCATTCGATTTTTCCCGGGTGATCGGCGGCGCGTGGAGCCACCGGTTCGTCATCCGTGCCGACGCCGTCGCGGGCGAACTCGCCTTTCTGATTTACGGACTGAAGTTTGCACAGCTGCTCGAATTGCCGCGGGAGCCGATCAGCGGCGTTCCAATCACCCGGCAACTCCCCGGCCGATATCTGCCGCTGTTCACCGAGGGGTGTCGTGATGCAATCGCTCATGCAGCACCAGTTCGGTCGAGCGGCGCGGTTATCGACTATGGCCAGATCGAACTGTACCGGGCGGCATTCATGCCACTCGCAATGTCCCAGAATTCGTCGACGCAGCTTGTATTCGGTACGTTTAATTGTCGAATAGGACCAAAAGCGCATTCCTCCGACGCCGTTCGCGCGACGTACAATTCGCTAGTTGAGGACATTTAGTCGCTGTTAGAGAAAGCGGTCGCTTCTTGTAGCCGCGGACCCGATCATAGCACGAGGATCGAGGGTCCTAACTGCTAGATGTCATCCTCAGGAGGTTGGAACCGGCCCGATTTGCGACTGGGATGAGATCTTCGCAAATTTTTAGGTGCAGGGCGGACCTCGAGCCGGATAAATTGCGGTCCTATCTGTCGACCAGACCGCCCGCCCGCCGATCATCGATCGGGTTAGCGCCTGCCGGACAATGAAGATGACCTTTTCCCCCGGAGGGATTGCTACCAACCCGAAAGGATCCGGAAGCCGCACACTGTGTTCGTAAATTAATTGACGTTGGTCAGTGGCCGGTTGACCCAGCTTCGGAGCTGTACCGAGAACAAGGTTCCGTCCGGCCCAGGCTATACAGATTGATCCCAAGATACCTATGAGGATGAGCGCGGCACCGCGCCACGTAGCGCTGTTGATTGCCGCGAACGACTCGGCCTTCGCTTCGCCTATGCTCAGAAAAAAATCTTTTGGCGGTAAACTCGACGGCACATAACCGAAAATTCGCGTGACGCCGTCTACGCCTGTCACTTCCTCCCATCCTGCCTCACCACCGTCCATGATTCTCTCATGGGACGCTCTCATATTCTTGCCGATGAACTCTTCAGGATACGGAAGCCGGGCTATGATATCGCCCTCGCGATCCGCAATCAATTTCGATGATGTCAGGGACAGTCCGTTTCCCTTTAGATGATCGGAGAGCCAAGTCAAGTCGAGCCCGGCAAATATGACGCCGGCGAGGTGGCCGTTACTGTCGTCGAGTTGCTGTGCAAAATTGATCATTTTTTGGCCGCTGGCCGGATCGACCCAATAATTTCCGACGGCCAGCCCGTCGTGAGCAATAGCTCGCGTAAAAAACGGCTGGTTGGCAACAGAGGCTACTGTCTGTCCGCTTGCACAAAAAATCCGGCCTTCTGCGTCGGCTGCCGCAAGCACACTATAATTCGGGTAGCGGGACCTTAGCTTCGTCAGCAGTGCAGAACAGGCTTCCGGTTGCCGGAGTTTGACTGGCTCCAACTGTGCGATCGCGAGCAGCAGTTGCCGAGCGCCTTCGCGCAACTCGCCGACATCCGCGGCAAGCTGCTGCACCCGATAAACGACACGTTCTCGGATTACCTCCCCGCGTTCGTCGCGCAGCTCGCGTTCGTGCCAGGCCTGGATTGCGATCATCGGGAGAACGGCGAGGACGACGAGCAGTAATAATCGTACTGTCGAACCAACAGACAGGCTGCGGCTATGAACCCAGGGGCGCTCGGACTCTGCTCGGCCGCGGTCAAGGCGAGGAAGCCGGGCAGGTTGGTTCATTCCAACAGTCGTGCCCGTTTTCGGCGCCAGGCTTTCGTCGTACCTGGGCGAGGGCGAGGCGTCTGATACCATTGCGCCCGGGAAAGGAATGACGCTAGTCGCGCCGCTCCAAGGAACATGACCGGACGGCGTATCGCGCGCTGCCTTCCAAAATCTCAACCCGCGCCGCTGGCGTGTCGGTCCGCTCGGACGCTGCGCCGCTTCTGAGACCGCGCCGATCAGAAGTGACTCGGCTTCAGTGAGGACGCTTTCCAGTTCTGATGGATCGATCTCGTCAGAGCGTTCGCGGACATCGCCGACCAGCGTGATCACTTGCCAAATATTGAGCAAGAAACCCTCTTTTTGCTCATCATCGACGGGCATGGTAATCACTCAATTTCGGGCAGGCGGCACACAGGATAGGAGACCTCCTGCGCTTATTATATCCTCGATGCTTCGGGACCCGAGAGTCAAAAAAACGTCAATTAACGTATTACTGCAATTTAATTCAGATCCGAGTAAATTTTATATGAAGTTGTAAAGATATCCTGCTCGATCGACTGCTCTCCCTCCGAGACGTGTCCTCCGGTTGGTTAATCCCGACAACACAAAAGGGCAGCGGACCTCCCGGATTCGACGCTGGGTCCGCTTGGACCAGGAGTGCGGCGCGCGATTCTCGTTGCCCGCGAAGGGGGAAAAAGCCGACACTGACCCGCGGAAGATCGAGGGCCCGCAGCCGGTCATGCGGCAACGAAACTATGGGAGGAGTGCGAATTGATACCCGCGCCGTTCGCGTACCATCGGCCGCAATCGCTGCAGCAAGCCATCAGCCTGTTGGCGGAGCATGGCCAGGACGCACGCGTCGTCGCCGGCGGCCACAGCCTGATCCCGATGATGAAGCTGCGCCTCGCCAAGCCCGGGCAATTGGTCGACCTGCAGGATTTGAGCGAGCTGCGCGGCATCCGCAGTGAGTCCGGAACTTTGGTGATCGGGGCGATGACCACGCAACATCAATTGATCGGCTCGGAGCGGCTCGCGTCCAGCTGCCCGATCATCCGCGAAACCGCGCTGGTCATTGCCGATCCGCAGGTTCGGTACTGCGGAACCCTCGGGGGCAACCTTGCCAATGGCGATCCCGGCAACGACATGCCTGCGGTCATGCTGGCCCTCGGCGCGATCTACCGGGCTCAGGGCCCGCGGGGCGAGCGCGATATTCCGGCGCGCGACTTCTACCGAGGGGTCTATTCGACCGCGCTGCTCGACGGTGAGATCTTGACCTCGATCCATATCCCGATCCCTGCCGTCCGTCATGGCTGGGCCTATGAGAAACAGAAACGCAAGGTCGGGGATTACGCGACGGCAGCGGCGGCGGTGATCCTGACCATGGCGGGCGGGACCTGCGCTTCTGCGGCGATCGCGCTGACCAACCTCGCCGACACGCCGTTGTTCGCCCAGCATGCCGGCGAAGCGCTGGTCGGTACCGGCATCGACGAGGCGGCGATGGCCGAAGCCGCGCGGCGCGCACAGAGGATTACCAGCCCTTCGCCCGACGGGCACGGGCCGGTCGAATTTCGCGTCCACGTCGCGGGTTTGATGGTGCGGCGGGCGATTGCCCGCGCCAAAAAGCGCGCCGGCTGAGGAGGACGTGAGCATGGCCAAAATGCATATCAAATTGACGGTCAACAATCGCGATATCGAAGTCCTCGCTGAGCCACGCTTGCTGCTGATCCACCTGCTGCGTGAGGAGCTCGGGATCACCGGCCCACATATCGGCTGTGACACCAGCCATTGCGGCGCCTGCACGGTCGATATGAACGGAAAATCGGTGAAGGCCTGCACGGTGTTTGCGGTTCAGGCGAGCGGTGCGGAGATCACCACGGTCGAGGGGCTCGCCGGACCCGATGGCAGCCTTCATCCGCTGCAGGAGGCTTTCCGCGAGCATCACGGGCTGCAATGCGGCTTCTGCACGCCGGGCATGATCACCCGCGCCTACCGGCTGCTCCATGAGAACCCGAACCCCAGCGAGGCGGAAATCCGCCATGGAATTTCCGGAAATCTGTGCCGGTGCACCGGCTATCTGACGATTGTCAGGGCGATCCGCGCCGCCGCGGAGCAAATGAGTGGCGCCAGGGAGGTCGCAGAATGACGACCGAAACCGAATCTCCTCAGGCGCGGACGCAGAAGCTCGAAGGGCTCGGCACCAGGCGCAAGCGCGTTGAGGATATCCGCTTTACGCAGGGCAAGGGCAATTACATCGACGACTTCAAATTGCCGGGCATGCTGTTCGGCGATTTCGTCCGCTCGCCCCATGGCCACGCCCGCGTCAAATCGATCGACAAGAAGGCCGCGCTGGCGCTGCCGGGCGTCAAGGCGGTGCTGACCGCCGAAGACCTGAAGCCGTTGAAATTGCATTGGATGCCGACCCTCGCCGGCGACGTCCAAGCCGTCTTGGCCGACGAGAAGGTGCTGTTCCAGGGCCAAGAGGTTGCCTTCGTCGTCGCCGAGGATCGCTATGTCGCCGCCGATGCAGCCGATCTGGTGGAGGTCGAGTACGAAGACTTGCCGGCGCTCGTCGATCCCGACCAGTCGATGGCGGCGGCAGCACCGGTTCTGCGCGACGATCTGCAGGGCAAGACCACCGGCGCGCACGGGCCGCGCAAGCACCACAACCATATCTTCACCTGGGAAGTCGGCGATGCCGCGAAAACGGCGCGAGCGATCACTGATGCTCAGGTGGTGGCCACCGAGCGCATCGTCTATCAACGGGTCCATCCATGCCCGCTCGAAACCTGCGGCTGTGTCGCGTCGATGGACAAGGTCAACGGCCACCTGACGGTGTGGGGCACCTTTCAGGCGCCGCACGCCGTGCGCACCGTCGCCTCGCTGATCTCCGGTATTCCCGAGCACAGGATCCGCATCGTCTCGCCGGATATCGGTGGCGGGTTTGGCAACAAGGTCGGGGTCTACCCGGGCTATATCTGCTCGATCGTCGCCTCGATAGTGCTGGGCGTGCCGGTTAAGTGGGTCGAGGACCGCATGGAAAACCTGCAGGCGACCGCTTTTGCCCGCGACTACCATATGAGCGGCGAGATCGCGGCGACTCAGGAAGGCCGCATCGCCGCTTTGCGCGTTCATGTATTGGCGGACCACGGCGCCTTTGACGCCTGCGCCGACCCGACAAAATACCCGGCCGGATTTTTCAGCATCTGCACCGGGTCCTACGACATCCCGGTCGCCCATGCGACGGTCGAGGGCGTCTATACCAACAAGGCGCCGGGGGGTGTGGCTTATCGGTGCTCGTTCCGGGTGACCGAGGCGTCGTATTTCATCGAGCGGATGATCGATGTTTTGGCGCGCAAGCTCGGCATGGACCCGGCCGAAGTGCGGCGCCGCAACCTGATCCGCAAAGAACAATTCCCCTACCAATCGGCGCTCGGCTGGGAATACGACAGCGGCGACTACCTGACCGCGCTCGACAAGGCTTTGAACACGGCCGGCTACGCGGCTTTGCGCGATGAGCAGCGCGGCAATCGCGACGCCTTCACCCGCGGCGAGACCCGCAAGCTGATGGGCATCGGGGTCAGCTTCTTTACCGAGATCGTCGGCGCTGGGCCGATCAAGAATTGCGACATTCTCGGTCTCGGCATGTTCGATTCCTGCGAGATCCGGGTGCACCCGACGGGCAGTGTGATCGCGCGCCTCGGCACGATCAGCCAGGGCCAAGGGCACGCGACGACGTTCGCCCAGATCCTGGCGAGCGAGCTCGGCATTCCGGCCGAGAACATCACGGTCGAGGAGGGCGACACCGACACCGCACCATATGGGCTCGGCACCTACGGCTCGCGCTCGACCCCGGTCGCCGGTGCCGCGACGGCGATGGCCGGGCGCAAGATCCGCGCCAAGGCACAGATGATCGCCGCCCACCTGCTCGAAGTGCACGACGACGACCTCGAATGGGATGTCGACCGCTTCCGGGTCAAGGGCGTGCCGGAACTGTCAAAGACGATGACCGAGCTCGCCTTTGCCGCCTACAACAATGTACCACCCGGCATGGAGCCGGGGTTGGAGGCGGTCAGCTATTATGACCCGCCGAACATGACCTATCCGTTCGGCGCCTATGTCTGCGTCGTCGATGTCGATGTCGACAGCGGCGTCACCGAGATCCGCCGCTTTTATGCGCTCGATGATTGCGGCACACGGATCAACCCGATGATCATCGAGGGGCAGGTCCATGGCGGGCTGACTGAGGCGCTGGCCATCGCCATGGGGCAGGAAATGGCCTATGACGAAGCCGGTAATTTAACAAATGCGAGCCTGCTCGACTTCTTTCTGCCGACGGCAGTGGAGACGCCGAGCTGGGAGACCGATTTCACCACCACGCCGTCGCCGCACCATCCGATCGGCGCCAAGGGTGTCGGCGAATCGTCGAATGTCGGCGGCGTCTCCGCCTTCTCCAATGCGGTCAATGACGCGTTCGCCCATCTCGGATTAACGCACACCCAAATGCCGCATGATCATTGGCGCGTGTGGAAAACCGCCCAGAGCCTCGGGCTTACCGCCGCTTGACGGGCACGAGGGTCGACGGCGTCATTGTTGCGCAGGACAGCCGTCGATGACGCGGTAGAGGATCCGTGGTTGGTCGAATGGTATGGAGTTGAACGGATTAGCGTCCAGCCGCGCCTCCTGCTCGAGATTGACACATCCCGACACTAGCCCGGGATGACCATGGGCGTAGGCGTAGGTAACACCCAGGCGGCGGATATCGGCCGCCCGTAAATTCCATTGATCGCCCTCGCGGAATAGTGCAGTTGCGAGCGGATAGCTGATGACGCGGTTGGTCAGGTTGGCACCGTAGAGCTGATAATGCGTTGGACGATCGACCAGGTCGAGGATGACCGAGCCCGCTGGCAGATCGTCGATGCGCGGCGGATATTCCAATACCTCCGCTCTCGTCGGCAGCCGTCCCAGGGCGAGCAACGAGCCCTCGTCGACACCGACATATGAAACGAGAACCGCGAGCATTAACAGAATGCCCAGCCCCAATGTTGTCTCGTAAGCGCGTCTGAGCCAGCCGGATGAACTGGTCAGCAAGACCGCAGCTAGAGGCAACAATACGGCGATCCCCGCCATTGCATATCTCGGCTCACGAGCGCCCGACACCCACCACGCCAGGAATATCACCGTTCCGCAGATGTACAGAACACGCGCGGCGCGATCGCCGTGACCGCGCTCGCGATAGCGCCACGGCTCGCTGACCAGCATCGCACTCCAGGCGATCCAAGTCACCGGAATCGTTGCCGCGAAGAACGGTCCCAGCCCGGAGCTGAACTTGAAGTTCTGATGGAGCCTATGTCCTTCGACCCAGGGATAGATCAGCCATTGCCATGGAGCGTGGACCCACTCGAGTTCGGCGTATTTGAATTCGTCGTATGGCCAGTCCGGCACCGGTATGAAGCCCAAGAGCTCCGGGAGACCGCCCAGGGGAATTGGATAGAACGGGTTTCCCAGCTCGACCTCGTTTCGCAATAGCCATATGCCGGCGAGCGCGAAAAAAGCGGCGGCAAAGCTTGCAGTGTGCAGCAATCGTGCGCGTGGGCCCAGCCGCGGCCGCGTCGAGGGGCCACGGCCGCACAGGATCAGCAGCCCCACGAGCGCTGCCGTTACCAGATGCAGAGGTTTGTAACCGTAGGCAAGCCCACTGGCTGCTCCCGCCAGCACCGACCAGCTCGGAAAAGACGGTGGTTGGGACAGGGCCAGCCAAAATGCCGCGAGCACGAAGGCGACACCGGCCACGTCGGCGCTCAATTCCGTCGAACAGAACCCGAAAAGAGGAATTGTCGTGATGCCACACGATATGAGCCCAGCTGCGGACCGATCCGCGCCCGAGTACCGGCACAGCCGGTGCAGCAGCAGAACGCACAATCCAAGGAAGGGAAGGTTCACCACCGATACAAGACGTTCCGGCAGAAGCCGCAGCCAAAACCCGTCCCAGAGGCTCGCATTGGCCGGAAACGTATGAGCATACCACCTATCCCAGATCCGCAATGAGCCGTCGCGGAAGAAATTGACCGCACTGGGAAGGTGGTAGGCGTTTGCCTCGTAGCCGCGCGGGAAACCAATGACCAGCAGCGCCGCCACCACAACGAACCCGCCCGCAACTGCCGCGGCCACGACCCGAGTCGTGCCGTTGACTGCTGGCGACGACGAGCTAGTCGTCGATTCTCCAGCCTGGGCCATTGACCTCGCGGAATAGCGCCAGCCGCGAATATGTCCTAGGGCAGCAAACACTGTCGCCACGACTATGGCGTTGGGAAAGGTTACCCACCTCCCATGAACCAACAATGCGAGTGCACCGAGCACATAAAACGCAAAGAAGAAAAGTATGAGAAAGGTGAGTAGCCGGCACACCAGCAGATCCGCTCGCGAGAGTGTATCGGGTGGTCGTGTTCGCACTATCAAATAGCTGCCCAGAACGACAGCGATCAGATAAACAATGCCGGCGATCTGGGTCACGGTCCCAATTCGAATTGTTTGCGAATCGCTTCGACCGCTGTTCACCGACCCGGTTTGGCAGGAACGGCAGCACCGAACCGAATCACCGGCGCATCCGAGCGGCGCTCACACGGTGGCGACGGTCTTGCCGAATTTGTGGGCTGTAGCATTGACCAGAAGGCGGGACTGACATCGGGCGCTGGCGGATCATCCACTCGCCACCGCCGGCGATGCTAATTGTAATCCGTTAGGTAACTTAATCCAGCGGAAAATTCAGCAGACGCCGCCGGGGATGACGGACGCTTACACCGCGTATAACAATGCGTTATGTAACGAATTAAAAGCAGCATGGTTATGAGGCGAGGCCGCAAACCCTTGGGCGAAAGGGCGATGAGCGTGGCGGAACGCCAGGCCCGTTTCCGGGCAGCACACGCGGACGGAACGCCAAGGCTGAGATACCAGAGGCCCGCTGACCGGCGAACCCGGCCGCAGCGATGGCGCGAGGCCGTAGACGAGCTTGTGAGCTTGCAGAGCGAATATCGCGAGTGGCTCGATACCCTGCCGCCGAGCCTTGAGGGCAGCACCACGGCGAAAGTGCTCCGGACAATCTGCGAGCTCGATTTATCGGGGCTCGAGGGCCTGAAGCCGCCGCGCGGGTTCGGGCGAGACTGTTAGCCGAAAACCCAAGAAGATATTTTGAGGTGCCGAAGGTGGCGCGCGCGTTGAAGGCGCGCGCCGACGCTGCATCAGGGTTATTTGCTTAGGAAGGAGGTACGATACCTACAAGAATGATCGACCCGGGAAGAACTCCGGACGTTATATGCCGCGGCGATGCAGGCGTGGTAGGCGGCTGTCGGGGTCTCACCGACCAGTGACGATCAAACGCCGCTAAGCGCAATCTGACGGGGCACCCTCGTGCTCCGTTGACAGCCCCGCGAAGCAGTTCTGTCAGACCGTCTCGAAACAAAGCACCGCCAAGCTTCTTATCACTCTGATAGAGCAGCACACCGTGGTCACCAATAAGCCTGACAATGGCGTCGCTAGCGCGCAAAGTGGAGCCTTCTGTAGCGGATCCCGTCCGTCCGGTCTAATTCTTAGCGCTCCGGCAACCGTATTCAGACATGATGCGCTGCGTTTGCTTGAAACGGAGCCGAGCGATGCTGGTCGTCACTACCGAGAATGTCGTTGGTCACCGGGTGGTCGAGGTCAAAGGGCAATGCTTTGGCGTCGTGGTCCGCAGCCGCGGGCTCGGCGGCAACCTGATGGCCGGGCTGCGCTCGATTATCGGCGGTGAAATCCACGAATACACTCATCTGCTGGAGGACACGCGCCGCCAGGCGGTGGATCGTTTGGTACAGAATGCGACGGTGATGGGCGCCAATGCCGTGCTTATGATGCGCTTCGACTCCTCGGAGATCGGGCAGACGATGAGCGAGATCGTCGCCTACGGCACGGCCGCGACAATCGAACCGCTGCCCTGCTGAGGCGCGGTTGCTGCGCGCGGCCTTGCTCGTCGTCGGTGGCGTCATGCTGGCTGCCGCCGTTTTCGGCGCGTTCCTCTGCTGGCGGCTCTCCGCGGTCATCCCGCTGGCGGTTTGGGGTGCGATTTTGGCCGGCGGTGTGCTGGTCGAGCGCTGGCGCTACCGGCCTCTGACCGCCGAGCGGCCGGGATGCGACTGGCAGGCCACACGAGAGCGCTTTGTCGATCCCGAGAGCGGCCGGCTGGTCACGGTATTCTTCAACCCGGCGACCGGCGAGCGGCGCTATGTCGCCGACGATCAGCACGGGCTCGGCGCCCGAAGCTGACCACAGACCCCCGCCGATGTGGCTAGGGCGCGATCGAGGTTGTCGTTCCGGCGATCCGGCCTCGCATCCGTTGGAGCCGTCGCAGTAGCCGTCACGAAAGCGGCCATTACGATCGAGCCGACCTAACAGGAAGCGGAAAAGTCGACCTTTTGGTAGATATTGGGGCACAATGGGCGTCGCGTGACGAGATGTGGGGGACGTCCGATGCGCGGTTGGGATGCGAAGAGCGAGGCACTGTTCAGCTACGTGAGCTGCGAGGCGCG
>Ga0187846_10000938_pt1 | contig 16699 bp, 11 predicted proteins | sample TC_taG_FD_161473 | JGI IMG/M metagenome (GOLD analysis project Ga0187846, IMG submission 161473) | Biofilm microbial communities from the roof of an iron ore cave, State of Minas Gerais, Brazil - TC_06 Biofilm (v2) | ecosystem: Environmental > Terrestrial > Deep subsurface > Cave > Wall biofilm...
CGATGCGCGCGACGTTGGAGCCGCGCACCGAGCGGGTGTCCGGACTGCTGCCGGGCGGCATCACATCGACAAAAGGCTCGTCGCGATAAAAGTGCTCGTACAGCCGCTGCAGATCCTCGGCCGCAGCTGCCTCCCGCAGGCGCACGTACAGCGTCGCGTAGATCCCGCGGATCATCGGGACCAGATGCGGCACGAAAGTTACGCGTACCGGGCGCCCGGTTGCATGCTGCAGCTGCTGCTCGATTTCCGGGTGGTGGCGATGGCCCGCCAGCCCATACGCTCGGAAGTTCTCCGATACCTCGCCGGCGAGATAGTCGAGTTCGAGTTTGCGGCCCGCCCCACTGACCCCGGACTTGCAATCGGCGATCAGGGCGTTCCAATCGACGATGGGACTGCTACCACGGCCAGCGCCCCGCTCCGCCTCCAGCCGCGCCAGCGGCAGAAGCCCGAGCAGCACGCTGGTCGGATAGCACCCCGGCATCGCGATCAGACGCGCCCGGCGGATCGCGTCGCGCGCGGCTTCGGGAAGGCCGTAGACCGCTTCGGCGAGCAATTCCGGGCAGGCGTGCGGCATCTTGTACCAGCGCTCGAATTCGGTTGCGTCGCGCAGCCGGAAATCGGCGGCCAGATCGATGAGGCGAACCCCCGAGGCCAGCAGCTCGCGCGCCTGAGACATCGCCACGCCGTGGGGAGTCGCAAAGAAGACGGCGTCGCAGCGTTCCAGGTGCGCCGCGCCCGGCTCGACGAATGTCAGCCCGACGCGACCGCGCAGCGATGGAAACAAACGATCGACCGCAGTGCCGGCCACGCCGCGCGACGTGATCGCAACCAGCTGCACCGCTGGGTGCTGCGCCAGCAGGCGCAACAGCTCCGCGCCGGTATAGCCAGTACCCCCGACGATGCCGACTCGTATCGTTCCATCCGTTCTGGATGCACTCATCCGCCTGCACTCATCCGCCACTCGCCTGCGTCGAGGTTGGCCAAAACAATCGGAAACAATCCGGAAATTAGACTGCGCACGGTGCCCGCTCGAACGGCTTCTATCCGTACCTTTACCCGGCCATTTCGACCCGGTCCGGCCGATCAGTATAGGCGGCGGGCGGCCGGATAAAGGGGGTCCGTACCCGCGCGAAAACGCGCTCGTCCTGGTGAATTAGCCAGGTCGCGCGAGCGGCGCAGGGCGCAAATCGGCCCGCGCAGCAGCTTTCCTGGCTTAGCGCTTGGAGAACTGCTTGCGGCGGCGAGCCTTGCGCAGGCCCACTTTCTTGCGCTCGACCTCGCGTGCATCGCGCGTTACCAGGCCAGCCTTGGACAGGACCGGTTTCAGCGTTTCGTCGTAGTCGATCAGAGCCCGCGTAATGCCGTGGCGCACCGCGCCCGCCTGCCCCGATTCGCCGCCTCCGCACACGTTGATCTGGATGTCGAAAGTGGTCAGATGGTTGGTCAGTGCGAGGGGCTGCCGCGCGATCATGCGGCCGGTTTCGCGGTGAAAGAACGCGTCAATGGCGCGGCCGTTCACGATAATGTCGCCCTTGCCGCGCGTCAGGAATATGCGCGCGACCGAGCTCTTGCGACGCCCGGTTCCGTAGTTGTATTTTCCGATCATCGTCGATCCTCAGCCGGGGCCCCGTCTTCCGATCCTTGTCTTCCGATCATCCCGCCCGGTCACACCACCAGCGCCTTGGGCTGCTGCGCCGCATGCGGGTGCTCCCCGCCCGGGTAGATCTTGAGCTTCTTGATCATCGCGTAGCCGAGCGGCCCCTTCGGCAGCATGCCCTTGACGGCCTTCTGCAGGGCGCGGCCCGGAAACCGCTGTTGCATCTTGGCGAACGTGGTCTGGTATACGCCGCCTGGATAGCTCGAGTGGCGGTAATAGACCTTGCCGGTGGCCTTGTCGCCCGTCACCCGCAGCTTGGCGGCGTTGACCACGACGATGTAGTCGCCAGTGTCCACGTGAGGCGTGTACTCCGGCTTGTGCTTGCCGCGCAAGCGCAGCGCAATCTGCGACGCCAGGCGCCCCAGCACCTTCTCGTCGGCATCGACCAGATACCAGTCGCGCCGCACTTCGTGCGGCTTGGCGGAAAATGTCTTCGTACCCAATGTCTTGGTACCTACCAGGGGAGTTTGAGCCAGAACCGGCCCAGAAAAGCTTTACAGTCTACCCTGATCCGGCGAGCGGCGCCAAGCCGCCCGGTCGATGGGTCATGGTTCGGACCATTACCGGTCGATGCGGGGAGAGTGCGGGAGAGCGGCATGGAATGCACAGTGCGCTGGGGCGGGCCGTCCGGGATGACATTCCTGGCCGAGACCGGTAGCGGGCACGTGGTCGCAATGGACGGCGCACCGGACGGAGGCGGCCGCAACCTGGCGGCGCGCCCGATGGAACTGCTGCTCGCTGGAACCGGCGGCTGCACCGCGTACGACGTGGTTCTCATTTTGAAGCGCGGCCGCCACGACGTGCGCGGATGCGAGGTCGTGCTGAAGGCCGAGCGCGCGGAGACCGACCCCAAGGTGTTCACGCGCATCCACATGCGCTTCATCGTGCGCGGGCGTGGGCTGAGGCACGATCTGGTGGAGCGCGCAGTGCGGCTGTCACACGAGAAGTACTGCTCCGCCTCCGTGATGCTGGAAAAAACCGCGCAATTTGCGTACGAGGTCGAGGTCGTCGAGGACTGACGCGCGTTGCACGGCCTCTTCGGTTTCGGCGGACCAGCCCAGTCGCCGGTTCAGATGTAATACGCCGTAGCGGTCATTACGCGCGCGGCGAGCCTCATCGCCAGCCGCAGCGGCGCTGGGAGGTCTGCCCCGCCGATTTCGGCGGCGTCATGCCCGTGGCGCCGCTCGTCTTCCTTCATCTGGGCGACAATCGCTCGCGAGGGCAGATCGTTCGCCGGCAGCCGTTCCAGGTGGCCGAGCAGATGCTCCTCGACCTGCCGCTCGGTTTCGACCACAAATCCGAGGCTCAGCCGGTCCCCCAGGCGCGAAGCGGCCAGCCCGATCGCGAACGAGCCCGCATACCACAAAGGATTGAGCAGACTGGTGCGACCCTGCAGCTCCTGCAGGCGCTGCCGAGTCCAGGCCAAATGGTCAATCTCCTCGCGCGAGGCACGCTCGAGCGCCGCACGCACCGGCTCGTGGCGAGCCCCTAGCGACTGCCCCTCGTACAGCGCCTGTGCGCAGACTTCGCCGACGTGGTCGACGCGGATCAGGGCAGCGGCGTGGCGTCGCTCGGACTCCGACAGCGGGGACGCCCGCGACTCGGTCAGGTCCTGCGCCGGATACGGGCGGCTCGCGACCGAGCGCCCCGCCACCGTCTGAACGGCGCGCTGGAAAGCTGCCAGGAGCCGGTCCACCGCGGTGAGCTCGCGCAGCGACGCTGCCAGCTCTCGCGCTCCCTTATCTGCCGTCGCCTCGGAATGCATCATGGTTCATTTTAGTAGCCGGTCAGTTCGGGCCGGCGCCGCCCACAGCCCAGTCGCGAGACCGTTCGACTGCTCTTCGCCACTGCGCGAGGCGCTGTTGGCGCAGCTCCTCTGACAGTGTGGGCTCGAAGCGGCGATCGACCGCCCACATCGCCTCGATCTGGCCCGGATCGCTCCAGAACCCCACCGCCAGGCCTGCCAGATACGCGGCGCCGAGGGCTGTGGTCTCGGTAATGGCCGGGCGAATTACCGGAATACCGAGCACGTCGGCCTGGATCTGCATCAGCAGGTCGTTGCGGGCCGCACCGCCATCGACGCGAAGCTCGGTAATTCGGCCCCGGCAATCGTCCTGCATGGCGGCCAGCACTTCCGCCGACTGCAAAGCGATCGAATCGAGCGCCGCCCGGGCCAGATGCGCGCGCGTACTGCCGCGGGTCAGACCTACGATTGCGCCGCGCGCACGGGAATCCCAGTTCGGCGCCCCCAGCCCCGCAAACGCCGGCACCAGATAGACCCCCTCTGCATCGTCGACCTGTCGCGCGAGGGCCTCGACCTCGGCGGCATCGCGGATCAGCCCGAGGCCGTCGCGCAGCCACTGCACCACCGCCCCTCCGACAAAGACGCTTCCCTCCAGCAGGTAGGTAGCGGGGGCCGCCTGCCCAAGCTGCCAGCCTACGGTGGCCAACAGGCGGTTCGCGGACCGGTGCGGCCGGGGTCCGGTGTTGGTGAGCAGAAAGCAGCCGGTGCCGTAGGTGTTCTTGGCCATACCGGGGGCGAAACAGGCCTGGCCGAACGTGGCCGCCTGCTGGTCGCCCGCGTTGCCTGCGATCGGGATCGCCGCCCCCAGGCAGTTCGTGCGCGCGCGGCCGACGACCTGACTCGATGCGGTCACGTGCGGCAGCAGTTCGCGCGGAACGTCGAACAGTTCCAGCAGCCGCTCGTCCCAGTCGAGCGCCGTGAGGTTGAACAGCGATGTACGCGACGCATTGCCGACATCCGTCACGTGTTCGCCGGTCAGGTTCCAGATCAACCAGCTGTCTACCGTGCCGAAGGCGAGCTCTCCACGCGCGGCGCGGGGCCTGGCCCCCGGCACGTGGTCGAGCAGCCAGCCGATCTTGGTCGCCGAAAAGTACGGATCCAGCAGCAGACCGGTGCGGGCGGTCAGGTCCTCTTCATGGCCCAGCTGGCGCAGTCGCTCGCATGTCGGGGCGGTGCGCCGGTCCTGCCAAACGATCGCACGGGCGATGGGGCGCCCGGTGGCGCGCTCCCAGATCACGGTGGTTTCGCGCTGGTTCGTCACCCCGATCGCTGCAACCCGGCCTGGATCGGCTCCGGCTTGCGCCAGCACCACGCGCGCGCAGTGCAGCTGGCTGGACCAGATTTCGTCCGGGTCGTGTTCGACCCAGCCGGGCTGCGGGTAATGCTGGCGCAGCTCCTGTTGAGCAGTCGAAACGCGCCTGCCAGCGCGGTCGAACAGGATCGCGCGGGAGCTTGTGGTTCCTTGATCGAGCGCCAGGATGTAATCCATCGTGCCAAGCTCGTCAGCGCCGGGCTCCAATCTCAAAAGACGCGCCGGGTGCGCCCCCTACCTCGAACGATCGGCCATTGCACGCAACTTTCGAATCATTGCACTGCCGGCTTGCGTCTCGCAGGTCCCACACCGCTCGGCACATGCCTCCACCCGCCGATCGGATCGTTCTCAATATGTTGTCCGCTTTACCGAATAATGGCTCAAGCAGATGACTTTTGGCCGATTTCGAAAGTTCGACGTCATCCGACAATCGTGTCTGCGCGTTGCATCGGTTTGAGCGTTTGGCTGTCTGGCGCTGTCTGGCACATCCGGAGAAGGAAATGCGGTTGCAGGTCAGGGAGCAGGGCGACGAGGTCTACATCGAGGTCAGCGGCGTGGCGGGGCGGCATCAGCGCGTCCTGCAGGCGCTGACCGAGTGCAGCCGCGGACCGTGCGGCATCAGCGGCGAGCCCAGCTTGCAACCGCAGGACGTCTCCGTGCGGGCCGGCACCGACGAAATCAAGATTCGGCTGAAGGGTCGCGGCGGGCTGCGCTTCGAGCCGCTGGCGATCTACCGGTGCATGCGTCATGCATTGATCGAGGAGCGGGGCGCTCCGATCGCCGGCGCTGCGGTACCGGCCCCGGCAGCCTGACAACGCGGCGAGCCGAAACTTAGGCTCCTTTCAGCTCCTTCAGAGTCAGGCAACGGCGGCCCGTCGGCAGCTACGGGACGACCTGGTCGATCCTTACGTCGATCCCGGCGGTTCCGACCTTGACCGGCTGGCTGAAGCCCTGCAGGTCGCCACTCGCGGGCATCGCGTCGCCTGCCTTGGACACACGGGCGCCGATCACTACCGACGAGAAGTTCGACAGCTTCAAGCTGGGCATCATCGCCATCGAGTCGTCCAGCGCGAACTCGAGCGGTAGATCCCTGACCTGCCGCTTCATCAGCGCCAGCGGCATCCTGGGGCCCTGGGCGGCGCGCGCGAAGACGAACAGGGTGTCGGTTGGAGATGCGCGCGAAGCCAGCGCCGGCGACAGCTCAATCCTGCCCTTGACCGATGCACCCGCCGCAGGAGTCGATTTCGCGACGATCGCGCTGTCGGCAGATGCGGGCGCCGAAGCCATCGTTTCGGGCGCAACCGGGCCTGCGTCCGCCCGCGCCATCGAAATCGCGGGCTTACCGCCGAGCCGGCCTGCCTCCTCGATGCCCGCGTGCAGCTGCTCCGCGAATTGCGGATCCGACGGCCCTGCCTTGATCGCCCGGTCCCAGTATCCGATCGCCGCCGAGTAGTCCTTCCGATCGAACGCTTCGCTTCCGGCCAGCGCAAGTGCCTTGACTTCCCCCGGGTTGATCGTCAACGCGCGCTGCACGAGCTTCATCGGCGCGCCCGTCAGGCTCCTGCCCTGGGTCATCGCCAGCGCGTCAGCATAGTCCGCCAGCAGGTGAGCGTCGTTCGGCAGCAGGGTGGAAGCCTTTTCGTACGCCTTGACCGCTTCGGGAAACTTGCGCAGGTAGCTGTACGAACGCGCCACCATCGCCCAGCCTTCGCCGTCATCGGGGTTCTGCTGCAAGCGCTTGACCAGCTCGTCGATCATCGCCTGGACCTGTTCCGGCGTGATCGCGTGCGGGGCGTTCTCGCTCGCGCCCGCTTCGCCCTGCCCTGCCGCGGCCTGTTCTTCCGGCGCGCGCGGCCCGATCGCGTCCGGGCTGCCCAGGACCAGGTACAGGCCGATCGGCAGCGCAACCACCAGGACGGTGATCGCGGCGGCAGTCCATCCTCTGCCGCGCGTCATCGTCGATACCGGCGCTGCCTGCGCGATCTCCTGCAGCAGGCGCCGTTCCAGGTCGCGTCGCCCGGCTTCGTACTGATCGTCGCGAACCGTCCCTGCCGCCCGGTCCGAATCCAATTCGCGCAGCTGATCCCGGTACAGCGAGATGATTGCTCGGTCGCGACCGGTCGAGGCGCCGCCTCCCCGCAACAGAGGCCACAGAAGGAAGGACAGGCCGACGGCCAGCAGAAGTGCGGCACTGAGAACGAATAGCGTCATGAGCGGGCCTAGGCCTTGTCCTCGGACAGCAGAGCGAGGGCGCGCCGTTCCTGATCGGCATCGAGCGGCGTGTCGTCGGCCAGACGGCCGCGCCGCAGCAGCACCAGATACAGTGCGCTCAGCCCACCCACCAGCAGCAAGGCCGGACCGAACCACAACAACCAGGTCTTCGGTTTGAGCGGCGGCCGCTCCAGGACGAAGTCGCCGTAACGCGCCACCATGTAGCGCTTGACCTCATCGTCCGACATGCCCTTCTTCATCAGCTCGCGGATTTCCTGGCGCAGATCAGCAGCCAGATCCGCCTGCGAATCGGCCAGAGTCTGGTTCTGGCAGACCACACACCGTAGCTGCTCGGCCAGCGCCATCATGCGGCGCTCGATCGCCGGATCCTGGCCGACCGGCTGTGCTTCGCGCGCCTGGATCGTGAACGGGGCGGCCAGAAGCAACGTGCAGGCGAGAGCCAGCGCAGACCGTCTCGTCAAAGAACTACGCATTGAGCTTGCGCACCAGCGGCAGGATCTTCTCATGCAGGATGTCGGGCGTGATCGGGCCGATCTGCTTGAACCGGATCGTTCCGGTCTTGTCGATCACGTAGGTCTCGGGCACCCCTGTGACCCCGTAGTCGATGCCTACACGGCCGTCCGGGTCGAACAGCGTGACCTGGTACGGATTTCCCATCTGATCGAGCGACTTGAGCGCCGCATCGCGAGTGTCCTTGTAGTCCAGCCCGTAGATCGGAACGATCCCCGACTTGGCGAAATCGACGAGGACCGGGTGCTCCTCGCGGCAGGACACGCACCACGACGCCCACACGTTCAGCATCCAGACCTTTCCGAGCATGTCCTCGCGGCTGACGATCCTGCCGGGATCGGAGACTTGCGTCAGGTGGAACTCCGGCGCGGGTTTGTCGATCAGCGGCGACGGCACCAGCTTCGGGTCGAGCCACAGTCCTTTGAACAGGAAACCTGAAAGCACGAAGAACGCCGCCAATGGGATCAAAAAGCGCAGATAGCGCATCACGTCGCTTGCCTCCTCGATATCCTGCACCACCAGGTCGTAGAACGGTGGCGACTAATTTGGAATGTCTTCACGCCGGCACACCCGACATCGTCGTCGCCTCGCGGTCCGCAGCTCGTGCCAGACGGTAGCGGCGGTCACTCAGCGCCAGCGCTCCGCCGAACGCCATCACCAGGCATCCGCCCCAGATCAAGGCGACGAGCGGCTTGGAGTACACGCGAACGACCCAGGCCGTGTTGCCGACCGGCTCACCGAGCGAGATGTACAGTCCGCGCATCAAGTCGATCGCAGCAATCGTCGAGGGCTCCGACTGCGAAATGAAGCGGCGCTTCTCCGGCGTCATCGAGAGCACCAGATGGCCGTTCTTGCTCACCTGGAACAATCCGCGCTGGTACACGTAGTTTTCGCGGGCGCCACCGGTAACACCCCGGAACTCGAACGTGTAGGGGGCGATCGCGACGGTGTCGCCGATGTCCATCTGCACGTCTTTCTCCGATTCGTAGCTCTTGACGACTGTCACTCCGGTGATGAACACCGCCACGCCGACGTGCGCCGTCAGCATGCCGAGGTAGCCGCGTGGGAGTGAACCCAACCGAACCAACAGGCCCGGCCCTGCGAACGGGCGCACGCGCGACCACAGGTTTACCGCGGTAGCGGCGAAGATCCACAGCGCCAGCCACAGGCCAAACGCGGTCAGGCCGGACCAGTGTCCGAACGCGAGCGGTGCCAGCAATGCCGTGGCCACGCTCACGCCGAAGGCCCATTTGAGGCGCACGCCGATCTCCGGCAGGCTGGTTTGTTTCCACCGCGCTAGCGGTCCGATTCCCATCAGGAACAGCGCCGGCGTCATCAGCGGAACGAACACGGCGTCGAAGTACGGGGGCCCCACCGATATCTTGTCCAGACCCAGAGCGTCCAGGAACAGTGGGTACAGCGTGCCGAGCAGCACCGCCCCTGCCGCCGACAGGAACAGCACGTTGTTGGTCAGCAGCATTGTCTCGCGCGACGCCAGCTCGAACCGCTCGCCCAGGCCGACTTTCGGGGCCCTCCAGGCGAACAGCGCGAGCGAGCCGCCGATCACGATCGACAGGAACAGCAGGATGAACACGCCGCGGCGCGGATCGTTCGCAAATGCGTGAACCGACGTCAGCACGCCCGAACGGACCAGGAAGGTTCCGAGCAGCGACAGCGAGAACGCGAAGATCGCCAGCAGTACCGTCCACACCTTGAAGCCGCCGCGTTTTTCGGTCACAGCGAGCGAATGCATCAGCGCAGTGCCGGCAAGCCAGGGCATAAAGGAGGCGTTCTCGACCGGATCCCAGAACCACCACCCACCCCAGCCAAGCGTCCAGTACGCCCAGGCGCTCCCCAGACAGATGCCGAGCGTCAGGAACGACCATGCCACCGTGGTCCACGGGCGCGACCAGCGCGCCCAGGTGGCGTCCAGGTTGCCTCCCAGCAGCGCGCCGATCGCGAACGCGAACGCCACAGAGAAGCCGACATAGCCCATGTACAGCATCGGTGGATGCGCCACCATGCCCGGGTCCTGCAGTAACGGATTAAGGTCCCTTCCCTCGGCCGGCGCTGGGATTAAGCGCGTGAACGGGCTCGATGTCAGCAGGATGAAGAGCAGAAAGCCCACGCCGATCAGGCCCATCACTCCGAGGATCCGCGCCACCATGGCCTGCGGCAGATGGCGGCTGAAGAAGCTGACGGCGAGCATCCAGAAGCTCAAGATCAGCAGCCACAGCAGCATCGAGCCTTCATGGCCACCCCAGAATGCGGCCACTTTGTAGCGCACGGGCAACTCGCGGGTCGAATTGGATGCGACGTACTGGACAGAGAAATCGTCACGCAGGAACGAGATCACCAGGCAGGCAGCAGCGATCAGCACGAACAGGAAAAGTGCGCGCGCGGCCGGCCGGGCCAGGTTCATCCACGCGACGTTGCCACGGTGGGCGCCAACGATCGGCAGCGTGCCTAACACCAGCGCAACGGCCAGCGCGATCATCAGGGAAAAACTGCCGATTTCAGCGATCATTGCTTTGCGCCCTGTTCAGGATCGATCGATTGGGCCGGAGCGTCCGGGGTTCAGCATAACGGCCCGGCCGGGCGAAGTTTCAATTTTGCCCGATTCCGGTGCATCTCTCTTTGTAGCGGGCGATCGCGTTTTGCCCGATTCCCGTGCATCTCTCTTTGTAGCGAGCGGCGGCCGGCAGGTTCCGCGCGAACCCGCCCGTCCAGAGGGCCTACCCCGCGCGCGGTACCGTGACCGCCGGCATTGCCAGGCTGGGGAGTGCCCTGCGCGGTCTAGCGATTCCGGCTGTTGCCCGGAAGCGCCTTGCGAGTGGCTTGCCTGGCCGACACCGGCACCACCATTTCCGTATTGGTCGTGTGGCAGTCTTTGCACTGAACCATACCGGTCACCGGGTGGTAACGCGGGGTTAGGTGATCGTACATCACCGACAGCCACGACTCGAAGTCGTGGTGGCATTTGTCGCATGAGCGCGCCGTCAGGAAGTGCCCCGACGGCACTCGTGGAGCGCGCGCAGAATTTGCGGCAGAGGGTAGTGGGGCGAAGTGCTCGCGGCATTCGTCCGGAAAGACGAAAGAGCGCGAATGGGCCGCGCGTCAAAATGCGATCAAGCAAGCCAACGATCTAGGACGTACGGCCGACGCATTGCCAACCGATCTAGAACGTACGGCCGACGCGCGCTACCACGAGATCATTTTCGAAACGCTGAGAATTCAACGCGCTACTGAAAATCCCAGCGATAGCCGATGTAGTAGAACACGTTGCTCGTGATATCGGTCTGGTGGGTCGTAGTGGAACCGCTGCCTTCGCTCTTGGTGCGCTCGTACAGAACCTGCGATTCCAGGGACAAGTGGTTCCGAATCCGATACGTAGCGCGCAGCGCGGGGCTGATCCGGCTCAGATGGGTGCCGTCCGAGTCGCTCTCGGTGTAATACCGCAGCGACGGTTCGACCGTCATCCGGTTCTGCAGCAGGCCGCTCAGGTTCGCAACCCCGAACTGGTTGCCGGTGAACAGCGGCCCATGCAGCCAGGTGTACGTGAACGAGTTGATGTCGCGCAGCGAATATAAGTTGGTGCCATTTAACTGGAAATCGGCCGACCAGACGTTGCCGGTGCCCTGCTGAGCTGCGACAGCGCTCGAGGTTCCGGCCGGCGCCGACTGCACGATCACCGCCGGGAGCGCTCCGACGTTGGTCAGGCGCCCGTCGATCGACGCCTGCCATTTGGTGGTCAACGGCCGCGTCACGCTGAGCGCGAACTGCTTGGAGGTGGCCGTCACCTGCTTCGCTAGGTCCCGGATCTGGTCCTCGCTCATGGGCCGCAAGCCGGTGAAGGGCGGGATGAGCAGAGTCAACGTCGGGTCTCCATTGACCAGCTGCGAGAGCGAGGTCGGCGGCGGGCTGTAGTTCGTAAGCTGCGGGTTCAGCAGTGCATTGCTCGCCAGCAGCTCGGGCGCTTTGCGGTCGTCGAACAGCAGCGAGAACATCGTCTGGTCCTGCAGCTGCCAGGTGCCCTGCACCGTGACCGCGTTCAATTCGTTGAAGCCGACGTCGTAGTCGAACTGCGTGAACATCGTGCGGACGCTGTCGAAATAGCGCATGTCGCCGCCGATCGCGCGACGGTCGGTGATGCCGTCTGCCATCTGATTCATGAAGAAGGCGTCGCCGCCCCAGTGGTTCAGGATGTTCTGCGCCTCGACATACATACCCTCGAAGCTCTGGCTCGCGTTCACGAACGTGTCCACCGGCACGCCGCCGGCGACATTCAGGCGCCAGTTTGGCGAGAGGTCGTAGCCGACGATAGCGCCGTCGAAGCGGCCGATCAGGCCACCGGTTACGCCCGCCTGGCGGCCTACTTTGGCGGTGAGGCCGTACGGAGTGTTGCGATAATCGATGTAGGCGGAGTCCAGACGGTTGTTGCCGGGTGCCGACCCACCGATGAAGCTCTTGTCGTTGGTATCGAACAGCACCAGACGCGCGTCGTTGCTGCCGTCCGTGTAGCGGCCATTCAGATTCAGCGTGCTGACCACCGACGACTGCGTGGTCGAAGTCAGCGCCTGCTGGTTGGCTGTCGTCGGCGCGCCGAAGACGGTGGTGTTCACCTGCGTCTGGCCCCCGTAGTAGTACTGGGACCAGCTTCCGGTCAGCCCGTATTTTGACCCCTGCACCGGTGGTGCGGGGGCGGCAGCCTCTTGCACCGGCGGCGGTGCGAGGCTCGCCAGCCGCTGGCGCACGCGCGTGGCGCCTTCACCGTTTGGAAACAGCTTCAGGTAGAGCTCGTACTCCTTGCGCGCGAGCTCGGTCTGGCCGGCGCGCTCCCGCGCCACGCCAATCAGCTCCTGCGCTTCCTGCGAGGACTTGTTCGGCGGCAGCAGCAGCAGCTGGTTCAGAATGCCGATCGCCTCGTCGTTCCTGCCATTGGCCAGGGCCGAGCGCGCCTTCTCCAAGAGCTCGCGCGCCTGCTTGTCGATTTCGGTGTCGGGCGCCTCCGGCGCCGGCGGGGTCGCCTCGGTGATCGGAGCTACCTGTGGCAGCGGCGCCACCGGTATCGCAGGCGGGGCGGGGGGGGTTGGCGGAGCAGGCACCTCGGGCTGGGCAGGCGCGGGCGGCGGTGGAGGCGCTTCGGCGGACTTGGCGAGGTTCTCCTCCTTGCGCTCGATCACGTCGAACACCGTGGCTTCCGGGAACTCGCGCAGCGCCGACTGGCGGACCTTGTCGGCTTCACCCTTCGTGTCGAAGTACCCGAGGTCCAGCTCGACCACGGCCGTGCCACCACGCCATCCGCGCGTGGTGAACGCCGTGTAATCCTGGAAGCGTCCAGGCACGGGACGAAGCTTGTCCTGCTGCTCGAGCGGGACCGTCTGCAGCGTGATCGCGTAGCGGTCCTTCTCGAGCGCACCCGCCGCCCCGGATACGGGAGGTGCGACGCCCGCCAGGCCTGGAAACACGATGTCGATGCTCTGATCCGTCGGACCGGCGCGCACGCGGAACGTAACGGCATGCGAGAAGCGCACCTGTATCTTCCGGGTCCTGCCCGTATTGCTCGGCTGCGGCTGGATCGGATACGAGATCGTTACCGCCGGCACGCGACCATGCTCGGGCGTCTTGACCTGCTCCTCGACTCCCGGCGACAGCGTCAGATCGGTGCCGACGATCTGGAAGTAGATCTCGACCAGATCGGCGCTGCCGGTCGGAGAATGGCGCTGGTATTGCACGCGCACGTCGAAGTGCACGCGAACGACCGCGTCGGACCCTTCGGTCAGGCTCTCGGGCTCATCGAGGATCGCAGCAAGCGCAGGTGCCGCGGCGCCAAGCCAGCACATCGCCGCCAGCAGCAGCGCGAACAAGAGCGACGAATGCCGCCGCACGCGCGGGCGGCTTCGGCAGTTCAAAACGCTCATATCGGATTTCTATCCTGTTGTTCTCAGCCCGCAGCCGCCCGACTTCCGACCAGGCCCCTTGATGCGATGATCCGCGGGTACCCCGCGGATCATCGTTCTGTTGCTTGCGCCCCGCGAAAGCGGGAACTTTACCGCCGGATCGTACCCGGCAGGGCCCTACGCGTAGCCTGCCTGGCCGACACCGGTACCACCATTTCGGTATTGGTCGTGTGGCAGTCTGTGCACTGGACCATACCGGTCACCGGGTGGTAGCGCGGACTGAGGTGGTCGTACGTCACCGGCAGCCACGTTTCGGTGCTGTGGTGGCACACCGCGCACTGCTTCGCAGTCAGGAAGTGCCCCGACGGCTTCGGAGTGGCCCACTTGCCGGCGGCAGCATGGCAGGTGGCGCACTGGTTCGGGCCGACCCCGGCGTGCGCATACGTCACCGGCAGCCATGCCCACGTGCGGTGGCACGTGTCACACGACATCGTCGTCGGCAAGTGCCAACCCGGCATCGCACTCGCTGAACCTCCGGGTCGGTGACACGTCGCACAGCTTCCCGGCGCAACCCCGGCGTGCGAGAACGGACCCGTGCCGGCCAGCTGCGCAGCCCCGCCGAGCGGCCGCACGCTCGGCCCTGGAACCACCGGCCGCCCGCCCGTTGCCGGCCCACCCAGCGCTTTCTTGGCCGCCACCACCGGCCTCCTGGTCGCAGCCGCCGCTGCCGCACTGTCAAAGCTGCCCGTTGCAGCGTGGCAGTCGATGCAGTCGGCCGTCGTGGTGCTGCCCTGGTGGCTGCCCATGGTCTCGGTGCTGAACTTGCCCGCGTTCTGCCACGTCGTTCCGCTCGGCGCATGGCAGGTGACGCACTTCGGCGTCGAGGTGCCGGTGTTGCTCTTGCCGCTGCCTCTCGTGTAGGTCATGAACGGCCCGTTCGTGTGCGGGACCGTGGCGCCGGCAAAGCCACCCGGCACCGTCGTGGAGGTGTGGCACATGCTGCAGGCGGCGCCGTTGAACGGCAGGTGCTGGCTCGCTCCCGCCGGCCCATTCAGAGTCCCGCCCGGCTGCAGCGGCTGGCCTCCGGCTTGTCCCTGCGCAGTGCCGTAGTACGGACCTACGCCGTAGCCGTGACAGGTCGCGCACGCGGTCGGGCTGCCTGCAGTTCCCACGCCGGAATCGCCGTGGTTCATGACGGTGCCAGCCGGCGTGTACGGCGAGGTGCCGGTATGGCAGTTGCTGCACGTCGTGCTGCTCGGGATGTGATTGCTCGGCCTCGTGCTGCCTGTGAACGGCGGCGTCGTCGTGTGGCAGGGAGCGCAGTCGGCGCCTGTGCTTGCCTGCGGATGGTTCGCATCCTGCGCCGTGGTCGGCCTTGTGACGATCGTCACGCCATAGAACGTGGTCGCATCGCCGGTCTCGTGACATGTGGTGCACGTCTCGAACGTCTGCGGCACCTGCAGGTGCGTGGTCGGGTTCATCGCCGTGCCCGGTCCGAACGCCGTGAAGTTGCTGGCAGAGTGGCACCCCTCGCACGTGGCGGGGTTCTGCACCGTGATGTGCGGCGGACTCAGGGTGTCGGTCTTGATCGTCACCCCGTAAAAGGCATCACCCTGGTTGTGGCAGCCCGAACAGCTGCTCGAGATGCCGGCATGGTTCATCGACGTGCCAGTGAAGCTCACATAGTTCGTGTTCGCATGGCAGGTGTTGCAGCCGTCGGCGCTCGGAATCGGGAGGTGGTTGGCACTTCCCGGATTGCACGCGGCGCCGGTGCACGGGAACGTCGCCGGTGTTCCGGGCGGCGTCTTCAGAGTCGCCGCCCCGAACCAGGCCTTGCCGGAGCCGTGGCAGGTTGCACACGCCACGCTCGAAACCACCGCGGTGTGGTCTGCCGCCGTCATGGGGGGCACCGCCGAGATATGGAAGCCGGTGCCGGTCATCGAATCGGAGGTGGCGTGGCAGCCCTTGCAGTCGGCCGATCCGACCGGGATGTGGTTGGCCGAGCCGGATGTCCCCACGGCCCCTGGCGGCTGCACCGGCTGGCCGCCCGCGCCCGGGCTGGTGCCCGAGAACGGACCCGTGCCGGAGCCATGGCACGTCGCGCAGGTCTCGGAAGACACCGGCGCGTACGAGTGGGACATGACCGCCTGACCAGCGCCAAACCCGGCGGTATGGCATGTGCTGCAGACGACCGTCGACCCGGTTGCGAACTTGATGTGATTTGCCGGCAACTGCGTCACGTTCGTGAACGGTGGAGTCGTGCTGTGGCAATTGGAGCAGTCGTTCGGCGCCGCCAGGCTGCCGGCCGCATGCGCCGCGTCGGCAGGGCTCAGATCCGGCCCCTTGGTGGCGCCCGGACGCAGGTAGATATTGGTGAGAACGCCCTGCCAGCTGATGGTGGCCGGATTGATGGAACTGCTTTCGTGGCAGGTGTCACAGGTCACCCCGGCGACCGCCGAGTGGCCCGCGACGTTCAGCACCGGCGAGGTTGTGATGTGGAAGCCTCCGATCGCGAAGCTCGTCGCGGTCGTGTGGCAGGTCTGGCAGTCGGCCCCGTTGGTCGGAATATGGACGGGCGAAACGGTACTCGGCGCCACCGTGGTGACTCCCGTCGCCCACGTGTTGTCCGTAGACAAGTGGCACGAATCGCAGCGCAGGGACGCGACCGCGGCGTGCCCGGCCGCCGACAGGGACGGCGCAGTACTGATGTGGAAAGCTCCGGTTGCGAAGCTCGTCGCGGTGGTGTGGCAGGTCTTGCAGTCGCCGCTTCCGAGCGGCATGTGGTTGCCCGCGCCGGAAGTACCTACGGTGCCCGGCGGCACGACCAGTGTCGCGCCGTTCAGCGTCCACGACATTCCGGAGCTATGGCAGCTCGCGCACGATAGCGAGCTGACCGCAGCGTGCCCTGCGGCCGACAGCACAGGGGTGCCGGTCAGCCGGAAGCCGGTTCCGCTCTCCGTGTCGGTGGAGGCGTGGCAGGTCACGCAATCGGCCGAAGCGACCGGAATGTGTTTGCCCGAGCTGCCCACTGGGCCCGGCGGTTGCACGGGCTGGCCGCCCGTTCCCGGGCCGCTGCCCGAGAAGGGGCCCGTGCCATAGGCATGGCAGGTGGCGCAGCTTTCCGACGTGACCACCGAGTGCATCATCTTGGTCAGCGCAGGCCCATAGCCGGCGGAGTGGCAGCTGTTGCAGTTCGTGCTGTTGCCGTTCGGCAGAGGAATGTGGGCAGTCGCCAGCGACTTCGCCTGGAATGGCGGCGTCGTGTTGTGGCAGCCCCCGCAATC
>Ga0187846_10000939_pt1 | contig 16694 bp, 9 predicted proteins | sample TC_taG_FD_161473 | JGI IMG/M metagenome (GOLD analysis project Ga0187846, IMG submission 161473) | Biofilm microbial communities from the roof of an iron ore cave, State of Minas Gerais, Brazil - TC_06 Biofilm (v2) | ecosystem: Environmental > Terrestrial > Deep subsurface > Cave > Wall biofilm ...
AGCAAACGCTGGTCCATAAGAAAAAAGTGTGGAAGTCGCAGCGCCGCCCCATCGCACGTCGCTTGGAGGATGCAGAGTCAAAGCTAAGCGCGGTCAACACACGTATCGAAGAAATCCGATCTAACATCGAGCAAGAGATCAAAGCGAAGCAACAGGAGCGTGCTAACGCACAGCTCACATTGACACCGCTTGAAATCTCGGAGAAGCGGCTCACAGAGCGAAATGATGAATTGAAGAGGTTTCAGCAAATGGTGAGTCGCGAGTTAGCCAGCGTACAGCAAGAAGTTGCAAAAGTTGAAGGGACGAATCGGCTACAGCACTTTATCTACATTCGCCGAAGAACCTACAGTCCAGAAGAAGTCGCGAGGCGTTCGCAAGTACTGGGCTTCGCGGTAAAAGAGAAATATGACCTCGAGGAGGAAAAGACCTATGCGCGACGGCTGCATGAAAGGATTATCGGAATAGGCCAGACCCTACAGGGGTTGAAAAAGGAGCTAGACGAGGTTCAATTCAAGAAAATTGAACCACAGGTGACCATCAAAAGGGCCGCTGAACGGGAAGCGGAGTTACGGAAGATCCTTGCTGAGCATCCCAATGTCCACCATCGGAACCTGAGCGCTCAGCACGAACAGGAACGAGACCGGATCGCTGCTGAACTGAAAGGCGGCGAGTTGGAGATCTACACCATCGAGCAAAGAATCGAACAGGTTAGTGATCGCCGGGACGAGATCAGGGAACGCCTGGAGGAGATTGAGCGGGAGAGTCGTTTGGTGAAGGAGCGAGTAGCGGCCAATGCAGACCTAGTAGCAACAACGCTCACTAGTGTGTACACGAGCCCGTATCTCGCCGGATGCTACTTTGACTGCGTCATTATCGATGAAGCCTCGATGGCGGCATTGCCTGCAATCCTTGTCGCAGCAGCCCGCGCGACACAGCATGTTAACATCATTGGCGATCCGCTGCAGCTGGCCCCGATTATCGGGCTCAATGAAGAGAGGAAGTACCCAAAGGCCCGAGAGTGGCTAGGAACAGATATATTCTCCTACCTCAATATCACTTTGGAGCAGGCAGAGCAGGGAGAAAAACAGGCCGTCTTCCTCTCGCAACAATCGCGTATGGACCCAGATATTGCACGCGCCGTCTCAGAGCACATTTATCAGGGGCGGCTAAAGAACCGGGAACGACCTGGATATGTCCGGCCAGCACTGGAGCCGCTTCCGGAGAAAGCGTGGCTTGTGGTTGATACCAGCGATGAACCGACATGCCAGTTCGAACGCCCGGCCAATCGACGCTCAAAATATAATGAGTATCATATTCGCTGTGATCTGCAAGTCATGCAACGCTTGTTAGATTCGATGCCAGAATTGATGCATGCCAATCGTCCATGTATTGGCATTATTACACCATATGCGCCCCAGGCGCGCAAAATTCGTGCTGCTGTATCCGAACGCGGATGGGATCGGTATGTACGCGTGGGAACAATCCATGCATTTCAGGGGCGCGAATTTCTAGCAATTGTACTCGACCTCGTCGAAGCACCTCCAGTGGACAAGGAAGAAGCTCCTATCATTCCACGTTTTACGTCTGATGTCTGGGGATATAGAGGAATCGCCACTGCAGCGACACGATTGATCAATGTTGCGCATTCACGAGCGCAGGTGAAACTCATTTACGTGGCGAATGTGCAGTATCATCGCGAACACAGTAGCGAGCAGCATGTGCTTATGAAGTTTATCAATGATGGTGTCGCATCCGGGCGGCTTGCCTCTCATGAGCTATGGCAGTAAAAGCCCATTTTTGCAAGTACATTTATGAGCATCATTTTGGCTTTTTCCAGATGGGTGCCTGCGACGCTAATTTGCCTACCGGCCCGCAGGCACCGCCGCTCTGTTCTTTAGAGTGCTGTTCAGTACTAATCTGCAGACACCGAAGCAAGATTGATGTTTTTGAGCGAGAAATAGTATATAATTGAAGCGCAAAGACAGAGAAGCGGAGGGAATGTATGCCTTTCACCGTCCAACAGCTTATCGAAGGCCGTCAGGAACCTGTCACAGTATCTCCCCAGGCCACCGTTCAGAAAGCACTGGCGCTCATGCTCGAACATGATTTTAGCCAGCTCCCTGTGGTGGATGACAAGAAGAAGCCACTTGGTATTGTCACTGGCGACTCCATTCTTCGCGCGCTCAATAATTTTAGCGTGTCACTGGCGGACCTTCAGGTTTCACATGCAATCGTGAAGGTTGACAAGTATAGCCTGGATCAAGACTTGTTTGATCTGCTTGACGATTTGAAGAACACCTATGCCGTCTTAATTGTGAATGCTGAGGAAACCCTCATCGGTATTGTGACCAGTTACGATACCACGGAATATTTCAGGCGTCGTGCAGAGGATATGATGTATGTTGAAGATATTGAAAATACACTGAAGGACTTCATTCGCGCTGCCTTTACTATTAACGATGATGCCGATCAACAAACGCTGGCACCTGTGATTGCGGAGATGACAGATTCCGACAATCGCAAAAAATTTCAAGGAGCGTTGAATCATTATCTCAATCGTCTGGGCAAGGGCAATAGTGTATTTGATCAAAGCATAGCGGAAGAAGTGTTCACCAAGCATTTTGCCAGCAAAGAGACAACGAAATCTCTGGATGATCTCACGCTCTTTGAAGAAATCCAACTCTTGATACATAAAAGCAAGTGGGCCTCCTTCAACTCAATATTTCAACTGAAGCCGGAAGCAGTTCGTAACCTACTGAATGGTGTACGAGAAACGAGGAATAATCTTGCCCACTTTCATAGTGAAATATCCTCGGGACAACGTGACCAGCTTCATTTTTGTATCGATTGGTTGGAACAGCATCGACTGGCTGTACTCACTGCTTTTCAGGTCAATGCCGACGTAACCGAAACGGAACAAGCGGCGGTTATACTACCAGGTACTCAACCTACCCCAGTGTCTCCATCGGAGGAAATTGCTCCTGTTGAAGAAACGCTACGCTCAAATGACAGCCGTTATGCACCCCTGGCCATCTGGCTACAGCAACAACCACTCCGTCAAGAAAAAATCCCTCTTACCTTCAAGCAGATCGAAGAGATCATCGGTGAAGCATTACCTACATCCGCACGAGGGCACCGCTCCTGGTGGGCGAATGATTCTGTAGGTCATGTGCAATCTCGGCAGTGGTTAGACGTTGGCTGGCGCGTTTCCAACATTGTCATGCCAGAGGAGAAAGTGATCTTCACACGGATTAAAGAGCGAGAAAAGGCGTATATTCATTTTTTCAGTGGACTGCTTCAAGAGCTGAAAAAAGTAGCACAATTTCATTTCAGGGATGTATCGCCGGATGGCTTTAATTGGATCGTCATTGCTGGCGTGCCAAGCACAGGTAACCATGTTGGATTTTTAGCCTACTCGTTTGCACGATATGGGCGTTTGCGAGTCGAATTTTATATTGACTCAGGCGATAAAGAGAAGAACAAGCGTCTCTTCGACAAGCTCTACTCGAGCAAACACGAGATACAAACGGAACTAGAAGGGATACCTGGATCATTGGAATGGGAACGCATGGATAACAAACAAGCGTCACGCATCGCTCTGTATCATGAAGGTGCTATTACGGATACTTCTGAAAAACTAGCTCAACTACGGGATTGGGCTGTGAATGCAATGATCCAGCTCCAGAGAGTAATCGACCGTCATGTGATCGAAGGAATAAAAGGAAGCACACCAGGCCTGCTGTTCTGATATCCTGCTTACCAAAACGACATTAGCCCCAGGTAGGTTGACACGCCACATCCCAGGTGTGCATGATACAAACGTTATATTTAATGAAGGTGCAAAATCGCCTATGTTTGAAGTTGGGCAACTGGTGCGCATCCGCGAGCAGACCTGGCAGGTGGTAGAGGATCACGCGGCATACGCGGGCGGCGATCACGCGCTGCACGTGCGCGGATTGGAAGGGCGGGTACGTGGCCAGGAACGTATTTTTATTTATCGTCCAGCGGGTGAGGGGAGCGATGCTGCGCAGAGCCACGACGGTGCTCTGGAAATAGTCGTTCCTCTGGCAACGCCCGCGCTACGCTGGCATACCGGTACACCGCCCAGCCAGTGGGAGCGGCTACACACTGCCTATCGCCTTTCCATTGCGCACAACACCGGATATCTCCTGGGCCTGGCGCGCACGCGGCTGGTCATCGAACCCTATCAGCTTGCCCCTGTGCTGCAAGTCATGTCCGCACCCCGCCAGCGCTCCCTGTTGGCCGAAGATGTTGGCATGGGCAAGACCATTGAAGCTGGCCTGATCACAACGGAACTGATTGCTCGCGGGCGCGGGGACCGCATCCTCATCGTCGTGCCTGCCGCCTTGCAAGATCAGTGGGCAGACGAGATGCGCGATAAGTTCGGCCTCTCGTTCGAGATACTGGACAATGACTACCTGACCAGGGACCTGCTCCCGCGCCTGCCCTCCGGGGCGAATCCCTGGCACTATGCCAGCCGTGTCATTACCTCTATCGACTTTGCCAAACAGGAACGTATCCTGCGTGCGCTGAAAAAGACGCGTTGGGATATCATCATCGTCGATGAGGCGCACTATCTCTCAGAATCGGGCAGCGCCGCACACCCACTGCGTACCGACCGTAGTCGCTTCGGCGAGGCCATCGCTCCGCTCTGCGACAGTTTCTTGCTCCTCACTGCAACACCGCATGATGGCTTTTCGCAAGGCTTCTACTCACTGCTGCGGCTGCTGGACGATGCTCGCTTCGCCAGTGCTGACGATCTGCAGCGCGAGGCGGTAGCCCAGGTCGTCATTCGCCGCTCCAAGCAGCATATTTTCACCCCTGACGGCTCGCCGAAATTCCACGGGCGCACAGTACGCCACCTGGAACTCTCGCTCTCCGATCCCGCACTGGCTGCCGAGCGCAAGCTCTATAATGCCATCACCAGATATGTAGCGCGCCAGTGGCGGGCGTCGCGCAACGATGCCAACCAGCGAGCAACAGTTGGCTTCGCGATGCTGCTGCTCAAGAAACGCCTGATCAGTTCACTGGGAGCGATCCAAGCATCACTCCGCACGCGCTTGCAGGGACTGACCGACGAGGCCATCGCGCCCGACGCACGGCGCGGCCTGCTCGCCTCCTATCGTGCTGGCGTGCCACTGACCGAAGCGCAGCGCGAGCGCATCGAAAAGCAACTTGTTGTTCTCTCATCAGAGCGCGGATATGAGGCGATTGAACGCGAGCGGCGCGAAGTGGAGCGCCTGCTGCGACTGGCCGAAGCCATCACCCCAGAGCAGGATCATAAAGCTACCCAACTGAAGCAAACGCTCGATCACTTCTGCCTTGCCCTGGGGCGCAAGGTGATCGTCTTCACCGAGTACAAGGACACCCTCGACTATCTCCAGGTATATTTAGAGGAACGCGGCTATGCCGGGCGCATCGCCATCTTGCACGGCCACTTGAATCGCCAGGGGCGTTTAACGGCGGAGCGGCTTTTCCACCAACCGGAGACGGCGATCTTGCTGGCGACCGATGCTGCCAGTGAGGGCCTCAACTTCCAGCAGGGATGCTGGACAGTCATTCACAATGAACTGCCCTGGAACCCGAACCGCCTGGAACAGCGCAATGGACGTGTGGATCGCTGGGGACAGACCCACGATGTTGAGGTCTACAATATGGTACTGCCGGATACCATCGAAGGGCGCATTCTCATCCTGCTGGAGGAAAAGTTGCAGCGTATCCGCACCGAACTGGGCAACGTCTCAGATGTGCTGAGCGTTACTGGGCCGCTCGACCTCGACACCCTACTAATGGATGGCATGGCCAGGGCTGAGGAGAGCGATGCACTAACTGTCGTACAGACACTTGATGAGCAAGTAGAGCAAGCGCTGGCGCAGGGCCGCGAGGCGCTGGACGCCTGCCGCGCTCAGTTCCTCACGGCTCCAGGAGCTTTCGGGCCAAAAGAATACCAGCAAGTAGCAGCAGCGGAGCAATCAACAGAGCAAGTGCTCCCGCACTCTGACGAGCTTGAGCAGTTCGCCATCACCACGCTCACGCTGCTGGGTGGAAGCGCCACGTCCGTCGATGGTATGGAACATGTATGGACGCTCGACATTCCGCAAAGCCTGCGCCGACATGTCGTACGAGATCACTATGAACGCGCCACCTTTGTGCGCGAAACGGCCCTGAGCGACCGGGAACGTCCCCCAGCCATCGACTTCATCGCGCTTGGTCATCCCTTGCTTGATGCGCTCATTGCCAGCGTCAAAAGCGATGCCCGCGACGGCGGTCACCTCGCCGGGCGCATGGCCGTGCGTATTCTGCCGGGAGCTCCACACGGCTTCCTACTGACCTACCTGGGACGCTGGCAGGACCGGCGTGGAGTGCTGGCAGCAGAAGAGGTCATCCCTATTTTCCTGGGTCTGGACGGCACAGCCTCCACACCTGCGCAGGCCGCCGCGATGCTGGTAGCGCCTGGCATGCGGCGTAACGCTCCCGCACCACTGCTGGCCGAGAGATATGAGCCGCTCTGGGAGACACGACGCGAGCAGGCACACACGCTGGCTGTGCAGCGCTGCGCCGAACTGGCCGAGCAGGTCAAGGCGCAACGTGCACCTCAACTTGAACTGCTGCGCCGCGATATCGATGCATGGGCGGAGGCCCGCCAGCGCTGGATTGAGCGTCTGCTGACAGGGCGTGCCGGGCAAGAAGCCACGCAACTCTCGTTGTTTGATGATGCCGAGCGAGCGCGGGCAATGGCAGCAGCGGAGACGCGACGCAAGAACGATCTCGCCCGTGAGCGGGAGGTCATCGCGAACCGGAGACAACAACGCGAGGAAGAGATCGCAGACATGGAACACAACATCGCCGCCGTGCCCGAACTGATCGGAGTGCTAGTGATCGTGCCAGCGGAGGAGTGTTGAGATGATCAGTAGCAGGAACATACAGGAACAATCGGGGGGCCAGTCAATCACTACCGAGGAGCCGGGGAGTATTTTCATCAATCGCAACCTCTTCAGCAGTTACTACCTGGGGACGCTGCTCGCTCGCGAGGTGCGGACGCGCCTGGGAGAAACAGGCACCCGCATGCCCGTCAATGCGCACCGGCGCTTGCAGGGACTCTGGGATCGCGTTGCGCCTACGCTCGGTGACAGTACAGCATATGCTCGGACACGGCAAGCCTGGATCGAACCGCTCCTGCGCATTCTGGGCTACGAATCGCTCGAGGAGGCGCACGTTGCCGATTTCAACGAGGACTCGTTACCAGATGGCTATTTCCTCTATCGCCCTCTCCTCCATCAGTCGGGACAAGCACACGAGACACTCGAGGCACAACCGCTGCTAGACATAGCTACCACGCCTGGAGAGCGCCCCGGCGATGCCAACGATGAAGACGAGGACCGCCATGAGCCGACCGTGGTATTGCTTTCGTTATTGAGTTGGGGGACAGATTTTGACCGTCCCTATACCTCGGCCAGGCGGCGCGGTGATATGCCTCATAGGCTCATGGAGCGCCTGCTCGCGGCTGGGCCAGCCCAATGGGGCCTGCTGTGCAATGGGCGACGCCTGCGCCTGCTCAAGCGCAACGTGGTGGCCGGTCGCCAGCAGTATTTCGAGGTTGACCTGGAAAATCTCTTTGAAAGTGGCAGCGATCGCGACTTCGACACCTTCTGGACGCTTTTTCGCGCTCAAGCATTCCAGCCTGATAATAGAGGGCGCTGCCTGCTGGATGTGGTGGACGAGGGTAGCCGCAAACATGCCGAGGGCGTCAGCGCGACGCTCAAAGAGAGCGTCTTTCGCGCTATCGAAACGCTCATGCGAACGCTGGTCAGCCGGGCGCAGGAGTTGACGCGCCAACCTATCGATCCAGCTGATGAGGCGGCAGAGCGGCGACGCGCACTAGCTGCTAAAGCACTTAGCAACCTGCCCTTGCTCTACCAGCAATCGCTGGTGCTGCTCTATCGCCTGCTTTTTGTCCTGTACGCTGAAAGCCGCACACTGCTGCCCATCGATAACGCCGTCTACCGCGACAGCTATAGCCTGGAACCACTACGCGATGAGATCATGGAACCAAATGTGCATTACCTGCCCAGCACGTTCCGCCTGTGGGAAACCATGCAAGCTCTCTTCCGCCTGATCCACCAGGGCTGCACCACCACGCAACTGGTCGTGCCAGCCTATAATGGCGATCTGTTCGATCCACAGAGCACTGTGCTACTGAACGCCATCCGTGTGCCAGATAACGCACTGGCCCAGGTGATGCTCGAGCTATCCGTCACGCCGCCAACACGAGAACGAGGCCGCGAGCGCATTGACTACCAGGATCTCGGGGTCGAGCAGCTCGGCGCGGTCTACGAGGGTTTGCTGGAGTTCGAACCGAAAGTTGCCACCGAGCCGATGATCGAGATCAGGTACAGAGATAGCTATGTTATCATTCCCGCCCGCGAGCGGCACGATTATACCATCGTGCGTACCTTCGAGGCAGGGCAATTCTATCTCGGTCGGGGCGCGGGACGCAAAACAAGTGGTAGCTACTACACTCCGCAGCCGCTCGTCGACTTTTTGGTGCGGCGTACGCTCGGCCCGCTCATACAGGAGAAGACGGCGGAGCAGATTCTTGAACTCAAGGTAGTTGACCCAGCGATGGGATCGGGGGCATTCCTGGTCGGAGCTTGCCTTTTCCTGGCTGATGCCTATGCCCGTGCCTTGAGGAGTGAGTCGACAAACGACACCACGAGCACAGATACAACACCTGATCTGCCCATCGAAGAAGACGAACTCTCGGAAGAAGCAACGCGTCCTTATCGGCGCCTCGTTGCCGAACGTTGTCTCTATGGCGTCGATCTCAACCCGATGGCGGTAGAACTCGCCAAGGTTTCGCTCTGGCTCACCACGCTGGCCGGTGACAAGCCGCTCACCTTCCTCGACGCTAACCTGCGCTGCGGCAACAGCCTGATCGGCGCGCCGCTTCGCCCATACAAGCTCGCCACAGGCCGCGAGCAGACTATCGACACCATCCATCCCGAAGCACACAGGCGGCTGCTGAGAGCGCGCGGCGCGAGAACGCAGCGCAGAGGGCAGCGCGAGGACGACATCTTCCAACTGGCGCTCTTCGACCAGGCAGACATCCCGCAGGCGATGGAGTCGCTCGTGGGACGCCGCCAATGGATCGCTGAGACGCCCAGCGACAACGTGGCGCGCGTCCACGAAAAGGCTATGCTCTTCCGACTCCAGGTCGAACAGGACGAGCAGCGCCGTGCGCTCAAGACCATCTGCGACCTCTGGGTCGCCACCTGGTTCTGGCGACAGCCGCCCGCTGACGCTACAGCAAACGATCCTCACTGGCCACCACCGCTCGACGGGCAGATCTACCGCGAACTGGCGCTGCAACTGCGCGGCGAGCAGCGACAATTCGCCACGCTCGATCCAGCCCCCTACCTGCAAGAGGTAGAGCGTATCACGGAGCAGGTCAGGCCCTTCCACTGGGAATTGGAGTTCCCCGAACTCTACTTCGCCCCGGACGGCCAGCCTCACTACGACCCTGGTTTCGACGCTATCATCGCCAATCCACCATGGGATACTGTCAAGCCCAACTCGCAAGAGTTCTTCTCAGCCTATGATCCCGGCTTCCGTGAACTGGAGCGTGTAGCAGCGGAACAACGCCAGCAAGAACTGTTGGATAATCCCGAAACCTACACTTCCTGGAACGCCTACGTTAATGCCATCGACAACCAAGTGGATTACACCCGCCTGAGCGAAATCTATCCCTATCAAAGTGTCGAGGTAAATGGCTCGAAAACAGGCGGCGATGTTAATACCTACAAACTCTTCCTGGAACGTGCCTACCAGCTCCTTACAAATCATGGCAGGGCAGGACAAATCGTAAAGGCGGGTATCTATAAAGACGAAGGGGCAACAGGACTAAGACAGCTTCTTCTCCATAGGAGTAGCTTTGACTTTTTGTATGCTTTATCGAACGAGAAAAGAGTATTCCCTTCAGTTCATCATGCCGAAAGATTTGCTCTCGTGGGCTTTACCAAGTTTGGAACTAAAGCAGATATTCAGATTAGCTTTGCTATTACAACGAGAGAGGCAATTAAATCCGAAGTTTTACCTGACTATTTAACCGAATCCGACAAAATTATGCATGTACCACAAGCGCTTATTGAGCGCTTCTCGCCCGACACATTCTCGATCATGGAATTCCGCTCGCAGAGCGATGTTGACATTGCTAGACACATTTATAGCAATTGGCCATTGCTGGGAGAAACGATCAATGGTGCTTGGTCTATCGCTTTTACCCGTGAGTTCGATATGACCAATAATCGTTATCTCTTTAACGAGGATGGCACAGGTTGGCCGCTCTACGAGGGCAAGATGATGAGCCAGTACACCCATCAATTCGCAGGGCCACGCTACTGGATTGATCCATCTAAAGGGCAAGCGGAACTGGCACGCCGAGAGATTCAGCATGTAGAGGAGGCGCTGGACACTCTGCTTCCTAGGCAGAGCAGCGGTACCACGCGCCAACATCGCATTGCCACTCTGCTTAAGTCGCACGGACGCGGGCCGCTCACAGAGGAGGATGTTCGCACGCCTGCTGAAACTCCACGATTGGTGTTTCGGTCAATCGCAGCTAATACTAATGAGCGGACAATGATACTTGCTACTTTACCATCTTATGTCGTAACTGCTCAGGTCAAGGATTGCAGAGGCTGGTAAAATAGGGCCATGACAGCAGAAGAACGCATCGCACAACTGGAAATGGAACTGGCACGAGAGCGAGCCAAGACGGCCCAAGTCGAGGCAGAGTTGGCAGCAGAGCGAGCCGAAAATGCCTCCCTGCGCCAGCAGATGGAGTCCATCCTGGTGCGCTTGCAAGAGGTGGAAGGGCAACTTGCCAAGGATAGCCATAACAGCAGCAAACCGCCGTCGAGTGATGGTCCAGGACGAAAACTGCGGAGCCAGCGTCCCAGGAGCGAGAGGAAGACGGGAGGGCAGCTAGGACATCCCGGGCGGACCTTGATGCAGCTCGCCAACCCTGATGAGGTGGTGTGTCATCGGCCTCTGGTCTGCTGCCACTGCCAGCAGTCGTTGGAAGCAGTCACAGGAACGGTCAAGGAACGCCGACAGATCCATGATCTGCCCGAGGTGCGGCTCGTGGTACGAGAGCATCAGGTGGAGGAGGTGTGTTGTCCACGCTGCGGGCAGGCGAGTCGGGGAAGCTTTCCAGCAGGGGTGGAGGCTCCAGCACAGTATGGGCCGAACCTGCGCGCCTTAGCCGTGTATCTGCATCAGTACCAGTTGGTGCCGCTGGCCCGGACGTGCGAACTGCTGTGCGACCTGTGCGACTGTCAGTTGTCGGAGGGCACGCTCATCGAGTGGGTGCAGCAGGCAGCACAGACCCTGGAACCGACCGTCGAGCGCATTGGCGACTGGATCAGCGCGAGTCGCTTGCAGCACGGGGACGAAACAGGCATCCGGGTGAAAGGCAAGCTGCACTGGATGCACGTCAACAGTACGCCGTGGCTGACCCATCTGGCCTGGCACGCCAAGCGCGGCCAGAAGGCGTTGGAAGCGATCGGCATCTGGCCGCGCTTTCGTGGGCGGGGCATGCATGATCGGTTTGCCAGCTATGACCAGTACCCTTGCCAGCACAGTGTGTGCGCAGCGCACTTGGTGCGGGATTGTCTCTATCTGCATGAACACGACCAGCAAGGGTGGGCCCTTGAGATGCATGATCTGCTGCTAGATATGCATACCGCGACCGATGAGTGGCGGCAACGTGGTGCCTTGGACGTCCCTGCCATCGAGCGGGAGGAGTGGATGGTGCGCTATTTCGAGATTCTGGCAGCAGGCTTTGCAGCACAACCGCCGCCCAGCAGAGAAGTGATCCCCAAACGGCGGGGGCGACAGAAGCAGAGTGCCGCCAAGAATCTCTTAGATGACTTACTCCGGCGGGCCGACCAGGTGCTGGCGTTTCTGGACGATCTCTCTCGGCCATTTACCAACAACCTGGCCGAGCGGGATCTGCGGATGGCGAAAGTCCAGCAAAAGATTGCAGGCACCTTCCGCAGTGAGGACGGAGCGACGGCCTTTTGTCACATTCGCAGCTATCTGTCGACGATGCGCAAACAAGGCCATACGATGCTTGCCGCTCTGGCCGCCGTCTTTGCAGGCAAGCCATTCCCTATCGCCTGGGCACCTGGGTAGTTACCAGGAGGCATAATATGGAATACCCGATATATACATATGATGAAATTCCATACTGGGAAGAGCTTGCTACTTCGCGAAGCTATGTACGTTATAGATCAGATATCGAGCGGTCTGCCATAGTGCAAGCGCTCCCTTCAGCGCCAGCATCCACGACTGCGCTTGAGATCGGATGTGAGGGAGGGCGGTGGTCAAAACTCCTTTCGGATCTTGGCTGGCAGATGATTTGCACGGATATTGATCAAAAAGCCTTGGCTCTTTGCCAACAGAGGGTACCATCCGCAAGATGTATACTCGTGCGCCGTGAAGACGCAAGGTTTCCTTGTGATACGGAGAGCGTAGGATTGGCAATTTGCATTGAAGTACCACCAGTAGTCCATGCTGATTGGTTTGTTGATGAAGCTTTTCGCGTATTGCAACCCGGAGGGGTCTTTGTTGGTGTCGCCTGGAATCGTATTTCCTGGCGCGGATTGAATGACTACACGAGAAGGAGGGAGTACTGGTACTGGTGGGGGGTGTCGTATCAAGACTTGCGCAAAAGGCTGTGTACAAGAGGATTTACCATGCTACATGAACTCGGCTTTGCCTGGCCTCCCTTCAAAAATACCGGCAATTCTCCTCTTGTGCCAGTGGCCGCGAGTATAGAACGTTATTTGGGATTACGCAAGCTCGTCAGCCTTAGCCCTTTGGTCGTATTCGTAGCAAAAAAGACCTGAACGGAAAACAGAAGGAGGATAAAAAGCCCAGCAGAAGCAGAACGAGCGCAGCAGAAGATGAGCATGGTCCGACGAACCACACGTCCCCAAGCGACGCAAGTAATCATGCTGACCCCGTTAAAAGAGTAGTGTGAACAGTGCGGCCTGCTCTTATGGATGGCCTACCACGGCCATCGCATGGTCACAACGCATACCAGTCTGCGGGAAGTCGAGAGCTGAGCTGTCGGGCCTAGCCGTCGGCACCCAGCCACCTCGCATTAAACCGCACCGATCGGCCGATCGGTGCGGGCTCTTGCGTCGGCGTCCGCAACTGCGCAGTCGAGGCCCTGGCCTCGAGGGTAGCTCGATCGAGCGCAAGGCTGGAGGGTCGGCTTCGTCCTGCGGTTGGTGGCGTCGGAGTCGTTCGCTTGGCCTTGGGGTTGACAGGGAGGAATACCCGCACAACCGTCAGCCATACAGTGGGAGTACAAAAACCTGTTTTCTGGCGTGTAACTCGTTGAGAAAATTTCCCAAAAAAGCATTTCTTGGCCGCTGCGGCCAATTTATTCCGTTAGTCACAATCTGTAATAGTGGGAAGAAAAATATTATGCTACAACAACGAGACATACTCGGAGCCATTGTACTTGGCAGCGACTTCAAAGCCCTGGGAGTCGTACGTAGCCTGGGACGGCAAGGCATACCGAGTGTTGTCATCGCCAATCAACGATGCTCAGCCTGGTTCTCGCGCTACGTAGTAAAGCGATTCAAAGGCATGGCTCAATGGATAGTAGTGATTTTGTAAACTTTCTGCTCAGTATTGGGAAAGAACACCATCTAGAGCAATAGGTGCTTTTTCCCCTATCAGACGATGTTGTAGAGCTGATTGCTCGCAATACTGGACAACTCTCCAAAATCTATCAGCTCGTTACCCAAGCATGGGATGTTGTGCAATGGGCAAATGACAAGCGTTTGACCTATCGTATGGCCCAGGAATTGGGTGTTCCCTTTCCTAAGACCTGGTATCCTGCTAAAGAGGACGACCTCAGGACAATGGAGATCACTTTTCCCGTTATCATTAAGGTTGCAGATTCTATTGCTATCGCCCTCTCTCGTTCAAACAAGAGCATATTTAGAAGATAAATTGAAGCTCATTGGCTTCATGCAGGGTCTTTGACTTGATTACTTGAACCCCTTTAGAAGAAATAATGAGCCAGGTTGCTCAACAGAACAGTTGCTTTGATTGGCAATCGTCGCCAGGTAGCGCTTGCAAACTTGTGCATACGGCCGGTAGACTCAAGTATGTCGATCTCCGACTCATGAGCAGCGGGATAGTAATAGCGATACAGCGACTTCTCTTCAGCGCCCCACTTGCTTTTGAACTCCGCGAGACCCGAATTGTTCTTAGGCACTTCGCCAAAATCGTAATGGCGAAAGCCATCAGCACACGCGTCCTGAATCGCCCGCCAGTGAAGAGCATCGTTGGGTCGCAACGCCTGGTCCTCTCGCTTCCAACCGCTAAAAGCATAAGACACGTTCTGGCCAAACATGAACAAGAGTATACCCCCCACCACTCGAGGAATGTCTGCCTCGTAGTGTTTGGCTAGAAGCAGCCGCATCAAACTATGTGGTTGTAGTCGTCTCCATGCAACCTCAAAAAAGCGATACGGCCTTGGCGGAACGACAAGCCGGCGCATGTTGTCCAGGTAGAGTTCATACCACGCTCGAAGCTCACGCTCAGACTCTGCCGGACCTACCTGTACGCCCAACTTCGCCGCCTTCTTGACCGCTCTCCTGGCCTGCGAATTGCCAGGATGCAGGAGTTCTGGCTGTTCAGGTAATGCAAGTGAGTACGTTGCTCTCCATGGGCCACCAACCATACTATCCACAAGCCCTTCGAGTTCATTCGTTAGCATCTTGATCTGGAGCTGCTTCCCTTGCTTGTCTCGAACTCGCTCGACTGCTGCTTGCATTAAGAAGGCCATCGCCTCGTCATTATGTGCCAGTGGACCCGCCACCGGGGTGCGCGGTAAGGACGAAAGGCGGTGACCACTGAGCAGCCCTCGCGTAGAGAAAAGTGGAAGGATACCACGCAGCTGGCCATTTTCATCCTCACAGGCTATGTGAGCAGGTCTATAACCATAAGCCTCTTGAAGAACCTGCAACCATGCTGGATGGTGATAAATCAGACCTCTCGATGAAGTGCTCACGAAGGCTTCCCAGCGTGGATCAGTCTGGGAATTGATCTCAATGACCCGCAGCCTTGAAACAGATTCTGCAAAGTCAAGACTTTGATAATTTGTCATAGATATGTTCTCTTCCGTTTCCGCTCTTCAAATATAATTATCTGTAGTTACTGTGTTACTGATATGTATTGGACTTTGTGAGCTGTAGCCTGCCCATTCATCATAATGTGTGTATCTCTTCCTACAAGTGCAAAGTGAGAGATCTTCGTTCCAAAAACCCCTGGTGACAGCCTACGTAGTATGGAGCCAAAAGGTGGAACGCTGGGGTTGTAGATCAGCGCGATGTTATCAAATGTCATCTCCCAGTTAAAATCGCGCTCAGCCAGTAAACGAACGATCTGGGACAGATCGCCCTTCTTCATATCGACAAAGCCGAGGGTGACGTGCGGCACCCAATGAGCGGGATGATAGTAGTCCTCGAAACCCGAGCCCGTACTGGAAATTTCCTGCCAGAGTGCTTCATGAAACTGTGTTAACTCAGGACTGCGTACAACAGGGATATAGAGCACTGGCTGAGGTCCGGTAAAGATGCCCAATCCTCCAGTTCTCACTTTAAATGATGTTTTGCTGGCGGCAAATCGGCGCAAGACAGATTCTAGCGACTTTACATTGTAGTGCGTGGCAACCTGGTAAGAAACATGTGGATAGGGTTGGACGTAGATTCCACTTACTGCAAACTCCCTCGCCAGACCAGCCCACAGGTCTTTCACCAGTTGATAATGTTTGTGGTCCAGGAGTGAGACGACGCCATGCATTGTTTTACATCTCCTTTCTGAGAAGATCTTCCAATTCTTTACCCCCCCGCTTGCGTACATACTTGATAAATGCCAGTATCTCTCTCACTCGTTTGAGGCGCGAGCGGTACAATGATGGTCCGCCGAGGTGATAACGGATGCGCCATGCTTCGTCGATGAGAGGGCGCCAACGTGCGGGAAGACGGTCTCGCCAGCGCTTAAGAGCTTCTGACTTCGTGATAATCTCTCCTTCCTCGATCGTGGTCAGAATACGACAGTGTGTGACTACGGCGAACATAAACCAATCATCACGCTGCAGTTCAACCAGATCACGCAGCATGACAATCACATCTAACTTTTCAAGAGACTTGCGGAGCACGTCTCTGCTCCGGACAATGGTAAGCTGCTCCGTTTTAATCGGGCTTTCAGCCTTCGTTCCTGAATTTAGATGCGATTGCTCTGCATTACGCAGGAAACGGTAGGGATGTCTGGCTTTGCTCAGCCAAAAGCCATCCAGGTTGTCGCGCATCGTTTCTAGCACATCCTGCCAGGTTACTTCTAAAGGGAGTGTAGAGCATTCTGGTCCGAAGAGACGGATGCCTTTGTTCTTGACGGTCCACCATATGATATTGTTGAGGTTACTATACCCTGCAGGAGAGAACTCTTCGTGTAGAATGGTGGGGTATGGTGCGATTTCTCTATCGCACTTTCCAAGATAAAGCAAAGGAATGTAGAGAACTTCCAGACGCCTGGCGAGTTGATGCATCCCAATCAGCCGTGTATGAAGAGAGTTTAATTGCGCAAGCTCT
>Ga0187846_10000940_pt1 | contig 16689 bp, 11 predicted proteins | sample TC_taG_FD_161473 | JGI IMG/M metagenome (GOLD analysis project Ga0187846, IMG submission 161473) | Biofilm microbial communities from the roof of an iron ore cave, State of Minas Gerais, Brazil - TC_06 Biofilm (v2) | ecosystem: Environmental > Terrestrial > Deep subsurface > Cave > Wall biofilm...
CGATGCAGCTCAGAAAACCCCGCTCATTGCCGCCTTTCCAAGAATGCTCCTGCCTGTATTGACGGTGGTGCCCGGTCTGGCCGCTCTAATCGTCATACCGGACCAGATTCGTGGCAACTATAACCTGACCATTCCGATGATGCTTGTCCATTACTATCCGTCTGGGCTACTGGGTGTGGGGATGACAGCGTTGCTGGCGAGCTTCATGTCCGGGATGGCCGGAAACGTTACAGCATTCAATACAGTCTGGACGTACGATTTGTATCAAACTTACTTCGCCCCTAACCGTAGCGATAGTCATTACCTCAGGGTGGGACGAATCGTCACGATAGCGGGGATTCTGATTTCGATCGCTGCGGCTTACACGGCCCGCGGGTTTCCTAATATTTTTGATTACTGGGCGCTGGTTTCAACCATTTTTGTCGCCGCGCCTTTCGCGACGTTCGTGCTGGGTGTCTTTACGCGATGGCTCAACGGTGTCGCCGCATTCACGGGCATGCTAGCAGGGATTTTGGGAACGGTGGGTCACTACGTTTTGTTTCGTCTAGGGTACTTGCATTACGGCAGCGATCTGGACATGGATTTTTGCGGGGGATTTTACGGTTTTGTGATCAATCTTTCGGTGGCCTTGCTTGTGAGCTGCTTTGAGAAAGCGCGCGATTCCCACGGACTCGAGGGCCTGGTTTACTGGCACACGCCCCGGCCTGCGCGCGAACCCAGACCCTTTTACCGTACGCCTGCCGCGCTGGCGATTGGCGCCGCCATCCTCGCACTCGTCCTGAACCTGGTGTTCTGGTGAGTGTAACTTTGCCACGGAAAACACGATTTCCGGTTCCCCGCGGTAGGACAAGAGAGCAAACGTGAGTCCGAGCCCTCTGCTCTGGGCAGTGGCTCATGCCGCCGGGCGGCGCCCAGAGACCATGAAAAGATTCCCCTCGCCCCCTTGGGGGAGAGGGTGGTCCCGCGGCGCGGGACCGGGTGAGGGGGTTTCTTCATAGCAGGGAGTGATTGTAGCCCTGGGTCAGGTTTCCTCGTCACCCCTATTGAGACAGCTCAATTCGCCAAAAGACCGGTAATCTTTTTAGCCTCTTCTGGAGAGGCGATCTCGCGCCCAACTTCCCGGGCGATGCGGACCGCTTTCTCGACCAACTCAGCATTGTTCCGCGCCAAGGTACCCTTGTCATCCAGGTAGGGGCTATCCTCCATCCCCACGCGCACATGCCCTCCGAGCAAGATCGATTGCGTCAGTACTTGCCAGTGGGTGGGGGGATCCATGTCGCTGACACTGTAGTTGAAGTTTTGCGGCTTATGGTCGTGCATATACTGCATTGCCTTTACGGTCGAAGGTGTCCAGCATCCCCCTGGCCATCCCAGAAAGAAGGTCGTCCAGACCGGCGCCTCCAGCAGACCCCGCTTGATCATTCGCTGCGCGTTCCATACAGCACCGTAATGGAAACTCTCCACTTCGGGCTTCACTCCATACTGTTTTGTGAGACGGCAGTAGTTTTCCAGTTCCTCTCGGTCGTGAATCCCATAAAGCTCAACGGGCGGATAATCGGGATCAGGCTGAAAGCATTCATCGTGCGCGTTGAAGCAGATCGACATCATGTCCGGATGCTGCTTCATGAGTTCGACGCGCTGTGGAAAGCGGCCGTTGGCGATACCATATTGAATGATCGGCTTGACCCGTGAGGTAATTAGATCCTTCAATCGCTGCCATCCAGGGATGTCGAGGTCCGAGAGCTTGGTGCCGTCCGCTCGGATCTTTTCGTCAACGGTATAAGGTCCGTGCAAATGGCAAATGGAAGCACCAGCGTTGACCGAACGAACGTATTCTTCCGCAAGAGCCTCGACGCCTTTGGGGTTATGTGGATTGCGAGGATAAGACATCGTCGAGTCGCAGGTAATGGTGATGACTAGCTTGTCCATAACGTTCGCCTCCCAGAAGATCTCCGCATCGTCATTCCTTCACTGTGATGACTACGCGGCCCACCGCCCCCTGGCGCATAAAATCGAAGGCTTCATTGATTTCTGGAAGAGGGAAGCGCCGGGCGATGATCGGTTGTATGACCCCGGTCTCGAGCAGGCGGATCGCTTCGACCGTATCTTGCCGCGTACCGTTGCGAGAGCCTATAATCTCGAGCTCCTTCTGGGCGATTTCAGTTGTGTTGATTGAGGGAAAGTCGGGCTCTTCCCCAATCACCACAATGCGCCCGCACCGCATCACGTAGTCGGCACTCGCCCGCATGGTCTGAGCGGTCCCAACGCAATCGAACACGCACTGGGCTCCAAAGCCATCCGTGAAGCTCTCAATCTGACGGCTTGCTTCCGCGCTTCCCAGCTTTGCCACGAGCTCCGCCCCGACCTCGCGTGCCAGACGGAGGCTCTCATCTCTACGGCTAACGCCCACGGCTCGGATTCCGGCGGCGGTCAGAAGCTGGATCAGGATAAGGCCAATGCCACCACATCCGACTACGACGGCTGTGTCTCCGAGGTGGAGACCGGACCGCCTAAAGGCGTGCACCGAAGTCACGACGGCGTCCGAGAGAAGTCCTCCCAAGTCGAACGGAACGCAATCGGGAAGACGGTAAAGGTTTGCGGCGGGCGACTTGAAATACTCCGCAAAGGCTCCCGGAACCAATACTCCCAGAATCCCTTTGAGCTGGACGCACTGCTGCTGACGCCCCAGGCGGCAATAGTAACACATGCCACAATTCATAAAGAGATGCGGAACAACGTGGTCGCCAGGCTTTAGGTCTTCCACCGCGCTTCCCACCGCCGCCACGACGCCGGCCGGCTCATGACCCAAAATGTGGGGCAAGGGCGGAACATATCCAAAGCCCTTCAGGATGTGGAGGTCCGTGCCACAAATGCCGCAGCTCCGGGTCTCCACAAGAACTTCCTCAGCTCCAATCTCAGGAGTAGGTACGTTCTCAATCTGAAGCCGCTCACCCACCCGGTGCATTACCGCAGCCTTCAATGATGCCCTCCTGTGACCTGGACTCAAAGGGTTGAATGTACTCTGGGTGTCCTTTCAACTTCCAGGCCCGAACTACGCACGAAATCGGTTGAATACCAAATTCCTAGCAAGGTAATCCTAAGAACTCACAAGCCTCTCTCAATCGAGCAGCACCGGCCGGCAAGGCCTGAAGCGGCATGGGGTATCCGAACAGGTCAAGGGTCATCGTCCCGTCGTAACCGATCTCACGGAATGCATCCAGGGCAGCCTGAAGCTGCAACCGCCCGCTTCCGGGTGGAAAATGCAACTCCGAAGTCTTTTGGTCTGTATCTGAGAAGTGAATGTGCCGAATGCGACGGCCGAGTTTTCGGATGGCCTGAAGGTAATCATTCGGGCGGCCCACGCCGTAGTGGCAGAAATCAAAAAGAATGCCGAAGTATCCCGGTTCGAGTGCATCGCAGAGCTTAATCAGCAATTGGTCGCTCATCCCTACCGTGAAAGGATGAGGCTCCACAAGGAACCGAATGCCCTTCGGCTTCAGCTCACTGATCACGACCCGGAAGAGCTCGACGAGCCGAGGCAGCAACTCGCTCATCCAATACGATTCTCCAGTTCCCTTTGGAGCCCTCCCTTCCCAGATCATAACGTCGCGGGTTCCGAGTGAGAGGGCGAACTCGGCATCATCCTTCAATCCGGCCACGGTTAGTTCGAGTTCCTGGTCGCTTCCAAAAGGACGAAAATAGTCTTCACCGACTACGTTTAGGCCGCCCATCGAGATGCCCAGGCTTTTGGCGTAAGCCACAAACTTCTTACGCAACTCGTCCGTCTTACAACGCCTTAATTGAGGTCTCCACATTTCCACGATGTCGAAGCCCGCACCGCGGAAAATGCGAAGCACTTCCTCGAGCGTATAATCTTCGAACGTTATAGAGCTCCCTCTCATCCCCAATCTCCGCAAATGGCGCTAGGCCTACCCTGCGTACCCTGCGCATATCAAAAAAATCATCCATTAAGTTAATCGGTTCAGCTAAGAAGTTCAAGGGGTTTTGCTTGACAGCAGCCGGGTCCTCTAACGTAAGATTAGGCCCTCGGTGGGCGACAATCAACCAACCAAATTGGTGAAGGGGCCGATCTGGAAAGGCGTACAAGTTACGTTCTGGGAAGCTTTCATCACGTTCTTTGGACGCAGGTGGCCACTAAAGCCGAACTCCGTGGGCTGGAAGGGCGAAGAACATGGACCGACGTAGATTTTCCGAGATCTCATTGGGAGCGTTTGCGAGTCTGATTGCCCAACCGGGCCTGCCCCCGAGCCAAGCGTGCGGCCTCATCCTAACCGACGTTGAGCCGTCATCCTCTGCACCTCAGCGAACCCTTGCACCGAACGATCACTCGACCCTTTTCCCGACAAATCTCGCAGCCCTGGAGTGGAAGGAATTTCCGGCAGCCGGTTTTTCTCGGCCAGCCTGCGGAATAATTTACCAGCGAAAGGAGCGCCCGCAGAACGGAATGCCCCTGGGAGGAATCGACACCGGGCGAATTGACTTGCAGGCAGACGGAACCTTTGGTTTTTGCACGATCTATAACTCGATTTGCCCGCAGCGTGGCCCTTTAAATCTACCCTTCCTTGGCATGAGTGTGTCGAACCAGCTTTGGTTATTTGGCGAACCCGGCGGAACGTATGGTGAGTACATGTTCAGCGGCTTGCAGACACCCAGCGAAATTCACTATTGGGGCCATTATCCAGTGGCAGATCTAGAATTCGACCTGCCTGGTTCACCAGTCGGTGTGGGACTTCGAAGTTGGGCGCCATTCCTTCCCGGGGATTCGGCTATTAGCAACACGCCAGGAGCTGTTTTCGATGTCCATTTGCGTAACTTGACCGATTCACGCCAGGAGGGGCGGCTGGCTTTCAGCTTCCCCGGCCCCACTCAGGAAGAGGCCCAGGTATCGGCGCACAGCCCGCGCAAGAAAATCCCCTTTGTCCCCTACGGCCACACGTGGATACCGGTGGCAGAGGAAAAGACTCACGCCTTGCGACAGGAGATTCGCGGCGAATTTAGCGGTTTAGTTGTGACCTCGGAAAAAGTGAAGGAGATCGGCTACGCTCTCGGCGTCGCGGGTGATGAAGAAGTGCAAACCGGAAGAGGACTGCATATCGCCGATTCGCCTTACGAGACGGGTCGGACGTGGGCCAAGATGGCATCCGAGTTGCCCAAACCAGAAGAAACGGACTTCAGCGGATCTGTTTCGGTTCGTTTCAAGTTGGGTCCGAGGGATGCTACGACGGTCAAGTTTGTGCTGGCTTGGTATGCCCCGATGTGGATCGGCGAGGGATCCCACACGTTTACCCACATGTACGCCACGCGGTATCAAAATGCCCTCACGGTTGCGCAGCTTCTCAGCAGAGATCATGACTCTCTTCTTCGCCGAGTTCTTGGCTGGCAGCAGGTCGTATACAGCGAAACTCAGCTCCCGGTGTGGTTACGCGAGGCATTGATCAACATTCTTTATCTGTTTCCGGCCAACAGCTTGTGGGCCGCCGCCAGGCCGCCGATCGGTCCGTGGTGCCGTCCGGAAGATGGATTGTTTGGCCTGCTCGACGGGATTGTTGAGGATCCGGCCATTGAACCCATTCCGGACACCTTTTATGCCAACGCGCCCCTGGTCTTTTTCTTTCCTGATCTGGCTCGTTCGACTTTGCGAGGTTATAAGGCCTACCAGTTTGCCAGTGGCGCGGCCGTGTGGATTTGGGGCGGTGTGGTTGGTGCGGCGATAGGCGGATACGAAATGACCGCCGGAACCGAATTTGCCATGCCCACGCCCGGATACCAGACCACTACCAACGGCCCTTGCTACGTGGACATGGTCGATCGGTATTGGCAGCGAACCGGGGACGACAAGGTGCTTGCCGAGTTTTATCCCTCGATTAAGCAGAACACGATCTACACCATGAGCTTGAGGCAGGAGGATGGAGCAGACGGCATCATCAGCGTACCCAGTGGCGACGTCGATCCTGAAAACCCCGCGGGGCCTCCCGGGTACCACTTGGAATGGTTCGAAAGCGTCCTGTGGTTCGGGATGACGGCGCACGCCGGGGGTATCCATCTCGCGAACCTGAAGATGGCGCAGCGGATGGCGGAAAAGACAGGAGACCACCAATTCGCGCGGCGATGTCGCGAGTGGTTTCAGCAAGGCAGCCAGTCCATGGAGGGCAAAATGTGGACAGGCGACTACTACCTAGCCTACGACGAGCCGAAGACAGGAAAGAGATCGGACAGCGTCTTTGCCTACCAACTCGACGGGGAATGGATGGCGAGATTCCACGGACTGGAAAATGTCTTTTCCCCGAGCCGAGTCGGAGCTGCACTGAAAGCTATCCGCAGAGCCTGCATCGAGCGCTGGCCCTACGGCGCAGTTAACCTTGCTCGTCCCGATGGGAGCTTGGCGGAAGGAGTGGGGTATGGGCCTAATGCCTATTTTGTCCCGGAACTCTACATGCTGGCCATGACCTACATGTACGCCGGAGAACGAGAGTTTGGTCTGGAGCTAGCTCGACGGACCATATACAGCCTCAATCAAATAAATTTGCTAACGTGGGACCAGCCGAATCTGCTGCGAGCGGATACAGGTGACAGGCTCTTCGGCAGCCACTATGTCCAAAACATGATGCTTTGGGCGTTGCCTGCAGCTCTGGAGGGAAAGGATATAGCCGCATTCTGTGCACCAGGCGGGCTGGTTGATCGCATTATCCGGGCAGCCAAGGGCGCTTGACCAATCGCAAAATCAGGCTCTACCCTCTTCTGACAGAAGAGCTGCCCGGCGCGTATTTCTCCTTAGGGATTCAGGTTAACCGGTAAAATCGCGCACTTCTTCTTGACAGTGCCATCTTGTCCGTATAGATTTCGGCGCTTATGACGCGCTTCCGGGGGCAGGCAAGCGAAGGTGAAACCAAAGAGACGCAAGGGGTGCCCCTTCCCCACCGGATTGGCGCCGGAGTGGTCGGGATGGGAGTGGCCGCCTTGAGTGGGCACATCCCGGCCATTGTGCAGAGCGATGAATTCACTTTGGTGGCGATATGTGACCGTGACCCGGCCAAGCTTCGGGAGGCGCACAGCGAATGGTCGATACCTCACAGGTACACCGAGCTGATGGAGTTTCTTGAAACGCCGGGACTCGAAGCCGTAATTATTGCCACACCTCCTGATTCCCATTTCGAGATCGCTCGAGCTGCGATCTCCGGGAACAAACACCTTCTCATCGAAAAACCATTGGCAGCCAGTCTCAGTCAATGTAAGGCGATACTAGAAAGAGCGGCCCATCAGAAGGTTTGTGTGATGGTAGGCCACGAGAAACGTTTCCATCCGACTTTTGAAAGGGTTCGTTCCATCGTACACAACGGTTCAATCGGGACGCCGTTCTACGGCGGCGTTCATTGGGCAAGCAACGTCAAGTTGGATCCACAGCGTCTCGTCCCGGCCGGCTTTTACCCGGGGTACAAATGGCGCTGGCAAGACCGGACCGTAGGAGGCGGCATCGTTCAGGACCATTTGCCGCATTATGTGGACCTTATCCGCCACTGGATGGACGTGATGCCGGTGGCCGTTTACGCGCAGACTATGAATGTCGCCCGCGATATCCTCGGTTGGTTGGCTGAAGAGTCGGTTTGGGAAGACTTGGGGCTGGTCGTGGTTCGCTTCTCAAATGGTTTCCTATTGCGGTTTGAAACTGGGACCGTCGGCCGCAGTCTCTCCCCCATCTGGTCACTCGGTTCTGGGATCGGCGAATGGACGGAGTATGGATATATCTTGGGTACGCAGGGACAACTCGTTTTTGATCTTCTGCCTTGGGACTCTTCTGAGAACGGTCGGATTGCAGTTTGGCGCTTAGAGGCGGCCACCGGTGAAGGCAGTGGCTGGAGTTATGTCGAGCAGCCAGAACCCAGCCGGCGGCGGGGTTCGCCCTCCGGGGCGGCTCATGCCATGTTCGGATCGCAAATCGGAGAGTTCGCTCGTGCAATTAGGGGCCAGCCCACCCGCGGCGCTACTGTTGAGGATGGTACAATCGCCCTGGCGGTAGTGGAGAGTGCCTACGAGTCCGCGAAATCGCGTCGAGAATGCCCAATCAACGGAGGGAACTCTCCGGCGCCGTGAGGCAAAGAGCCGGGCCGCAGGTTACCCACGCACATTGCCATGATAAGTCCAGCATGCCTGGAGTAGGCCATGATGAAACTTTGGAATTTTGCCGCGAAGGTTCCAAACCTGGATAATGAAATCTCGTTCCTCACGGCGATGGGTGCTTATGTCGTTGTGGATGAGGTGCTGCACGTTGAAGGCCGCGATTTCCGCGTGGTCCTGCTCCGCTGGGGGGACAAGTACATGCACCTGTTCGAAAACGCCGTCTACGAGCACCGCCTTGACTCGCCGCGACAACACGGCCTTTGTCACGTGGTCTTCGAAGTTGACGACGTCGACGGGCTTCGCCAAACCGCTTTGCAGGCAGGGGCGCGCGAGATTATGCCCAAGTCCTTTATCTCGGCCGGTTTTGGGACGCGCGACGTGGTATTTCTGCGCTCACCCGGTGGAGTCTTGTTCGAGTTGATCAAAGTCCGCGAACACCGCGTCCCGGAGTTACCTTAATCAAGCGACCACCCAGCTTTGGCCCTGGTTGAAGACTCTAAGGCTGCGGAAAAAGACGAATTCGGGCCTCGGAAGGGCGGGGCTTCAGAGTCTGTGTGAAAACCCCGTGTTTCGAGTTTCCGCTGCTGCGGAAGGGCACGGATTTATCCGTGCCGAAGAAGGGCGACAATTGGGAAGGGCCTTTAGGCCCTGGGGGTTAGAGTTTCAGCGGCTAAAGCCGGTCTTATTAACGGCAGCTCACGGCACGCCTGAAGGCGTGCCCTTCGGCAGTTTTCACACAGACTCTGAAGCCCCGCCCTTGCAGAGCGCGTCCCAACAGTTTTTCCGCAGCCTGCTAGACTAGAGAATTGCTTTGACTGCAGGCAATCACGCGCCACCGGTTTCAGATCGTCTGATTTTCGATAAGCAGCTTGACTCGGTGGCGCACGGAGAGGCGCAATATGGAGCAAACGTCGAGTCTTAAAAGCCTGCTGGGCAGAGGGCGTCCCATTTGGATTATGGGTGCGCACGATGTTCTGTCGGCAAAAATTGTGGAGCGCGCCGGTTTCGACGCCGTGGGCATTCAATCTTTACAAATGAGTTTCGTCAACGGGGTGCCGGACATCGGTGTCATCGGTCCGGAAGAGCTAGTCCGTTGCTGCCGGACGATCCGGCGGAGCATCCATATCCCCATCGTAGTAGATTTCGAGCAAGGCTTCGGTGAGCCTTACGTGTCCGTCTACTGGATGAAAGAACTGGAAGCAGCCGGAGTCTCCGCCATTCACATCGATGATTACGGGCTACCCTACAAGTGTCCCTTCATCCCGCCACACGTTCTGGGGCTCGAGGATATGGAACTGACCGCAGCCAAAATTAGGGCCATGGTTGGCGAGCGGAAAAATGAGGAGTTTATGGTCATCGGTCGTCCCGGGACATACGTGGCATCGAGACACACCAACGAGCAGGACCGCCAGGCTGATTGGCTGAAGCGCGCCAAAGCTTACCAGGAAGCAGGCGCGGACGCTCTCTTCCCTATCTGCTGGACCGTCGAGCAGGCGAAATGGTTCCGCAGCCAGGTAACCGGACCGCTCATTACGATCCGGACCCTGGGAACGGAAATCAAGACCGACCGAGTGCAATACAGCAATGAGATGATGAGTCTCACTATCGATGAACTCTACGGACTGGGGTACGAGATGTATGTTGAGCCGACCACACTGCTGGGCGTCGCCGCGAACGCAATGTGGGAGGCGGCGCAGAAGGTGCGAACCACCGGCAGGTCGGATGCGGTGGCCGCGCAGCATGGAAATCTCTACGATCACCTAGAACGTTGGATGGACGTTGGGACGGTGAGGCGCATTCGATCGGAGTATGTCGATCAGGTTCCTGGCGCAGCGCCTCGAAAAGAAGCTGCCCCCTGAGTTGCTAGGCGGGAGCCTTGCAGCCTGGAAGATGGACCGATAGTTAAAGTGTAGCGGTGTCACAGCCGCCCAGAAATACCCTGGCGGATTGTACTTCGCCACTAATTTCGTTCTAGCGAATCACAGGTTAGTCCGGGACGAGTCCCGGCAGCTCGAACGTCGTTGCCGAGCAGCATGGAAATCTTTACAGTCATCTGGAGCAATGAATGGACGTGGCAGCCGTGCGGCGCATCCGCGCCCAATACGTCGGTCATGTCCATGCTTCAGGGGTGGCCGCGCAGAAAAGTGAATGATCTGCGGCCCGCGAGCCACGCCGCCGGCATCACAAGCTAATCGAAGGGGGACCCATGAACGACCTTGAATGCGGAAGAGGAAGACGTGTCCCGGAGGCGATGGGCAAAGTGGCGCAGGGCCCCAGCAATCACCAATCGGTTTGGGCCCGCCGGGTTGAGGACTACGTGCGCCATGTCAAAGACTTGCAAAAGAACTACTACGAGGGAGCTGTCAGCCGCTCCGATCGAGAAGTAGTGTTCAGGAAAGCCTTCGAGCTTGCCACGCCCGTCGCGCGCCGGGTTCTCGGCGACATCAATGTCAACTTTTTGAGGGGAACGGGGAAGTTTGGGGTGCAGCCGCCGGGTCCAGACGGTGCAGGCGGTCTGATTGGTTCTTGGGCCCTGACGTGGCCGCTGCTGAGCAAGGCGGTGAGCCGGTTCGACGGAAAAGCACTGACACCCTTGGCTCTGACAGCGATCTTTCCCTTGAGGCCGACAGGAGCGATGCAATGGACGCACCCGCACCTGGCACTGTGCCGCGCTGGGCTGATCGACGGACTGGCGGCAGCTTTCCCGTTCCAGGTGAAGTCGCCCGAAGACGCCGAACGCCAGGAGCCCATCTTGCGAGTGCTCGCTGAGGCGGAACTGCACGAGCGTTTTTATCAGGCTGACTTGAATTGGCGCATCCTGCCGTTTGCGGTCGAGTAGTTGGAAAGGGAGGGAGCTTGTGGATACTGAACTGCGCGGAAAGGTAGCGCTGATCACCGGTGGTGCCAGTGGCATCGGATTAGGCATCGCCAAAGTTTTGGCATCGGAAGGGGTGCACGTCGCGATCGCCGGGTTAGACCCCGACCCAGCTGCGATTGCCCAACTGTGCAGCCTCGGAGTAAGGGTCGAGGCCATGGATATCGACGTCAGCAAGGAAGAGCGTGTCATGGAAATGGTCCAACGAACGCTCTCAGTTTTTGGCGGAATCGATCTGTATGTGAATAACGCCGCGGGTGCGTGGCACCAGCCCGTAACCCGCTTGGACTCGGAAACGCTCGTCAAAACCATGGCAACGAATCTCTATGCCTGCGTTTGGGCCTGTCGCGAGATCTCCAAGCACATGATCGAGAGGCGCAGTGGCAGTATTGTGATTATCGGCTCCACTGCGATGCTGACGCCGCTCTACCGAGAGAGCGCCTACCGAACGTCGAAGGCAGGCCTGATGTATTACGCGGAGGTTCTGGCAATCGAATTAGCGCCCTATCGGGTCCGCGTCAATGTGATCATCCCAGGCTTTCATTTGACAAAGCTGTCCTCGGAAGGGCTCGGCCCGGAAGCGCTTCAGAAGATTCTTGGCGAAATTCCCCTGCGCCGGCCGGGCAGGGTGGAGGAGATTGGGTATCAAGCTGCGGTGCTTCTTTCCGACAAGCTGAGCGGGTACACAACGGGAGCCTCCATTATCATTGACGGCGGACTCCATCTGCGCCCCTTACCCTTCTACTCCGAGAAGGAGCTCCTCGCACTCAACACCCTGCCAAAGGTCTAAATTATTCTTTTGCTCTTTCCGCTTTCCCCATCAGAAGATAGGCAGAGATTCCCAAGGCGCCCACGACGGCGGTGCACAAGAACGCTGCGTTCCAGCCGCGCGCTGCCGCCAGATAACCGGTCACGACGGGGGCCAGTACTCCTGCGAAGTTGGCAATGCAGTTCTGCACACCGACAAAGCTCCCGGCAAAGCGGGGTACTAGGTTGAGGGCACCGCTGGCGTAGACAGGAGTTGCTCCCGACATGAGTCCCGCGGATACACATAAGAGAAGTACGATCGTCGTCGGACTCGAGGCGCGAGAGAGTAAAGGCAGAAGGCCTGCGGCCCCGGCGAAGGTAACAAGAAACAGTTTCGAAACGCGCGTTCGATTGCGGCCCCGGCAGAGGCGGTCCAAGAGAGCCCCGAAAAGATTGGTAGCAAAGAGCGCTGAAAGGAAGGGCAGCGCAGAACCGAGCGCCATCTTCCCCAGGGAGAAATGACGAGCAAGTTGAAGGTATGTCGGCAACCACGACATCAGAACATAAGTAAACCAATTGGAGGAGAAATGAAGTGCGAAGACGGCCCACGCCGCCGGCGAGCGCAGGATCAGCGCCCAGGGGGTGGCGATACCTTCCCGGATAAGGGGCCGCGAAGGCACAATGTGCTTGAGCTCTGCGTCGCTGAGACCGCGGCAGTCTTCCGGCTTGTTGTACGCGCCCGTCCACCAGAGAATCAGCCATAGCCCACCGAGACCGGCGAAAACGTAAAAGATCGCCCGCCAGCCCCAAGACTTCAGGATCATAGACGCGAGCGGGAACGCCAGCACTGAGCCAGCGTAGCCTCCACTCCAGGAAAATCCGGAGCTGCGGGAATATTCTTCAGGGGGAAACCACCGGGCGAGCGCGGCACTGATCGAGGGAACGGTTGCGCTTTCTCCGGCGCCCATCAGCGCCCGAACGATTGACAACGACCAAGCGGACCGTGGAAGCGGCGTGAGCGCTGTGAAAATCGACCACCAGGTTACGCCCAAGCCGAAGGTAATCTTCGGACCCCAGCGGTCCGCGAGGAGACCGGCAGGGATCATCAGGGCCACGTAGCCGAAGTAAAAGGCAGAAAGTACCCAGCCCATTCGAGTGGTATCCCACCCGTGCTCCCGCATCATTGAGGGGGCCGCCACTGAGATGTTGGCACGGTCACACGTGGCTATGAGCAACCCCAAGAAGCAGAGAACCGCAATATCGAATCGCTTCGCCCAGGGAAGAAGTCGTGTCCGCCTTTGCGGGGGCTTAGCCGTTGACGCAGGGTTTGCGATCGGATGGGTCATGCCGAGCTCTTCGGAGGCATGTGATCACACCGAGCCGATAGAGCTGTTCCCTTTCAACTGCCGAACCGCCAGTTTATACCCTTGCAAAAGCACAGCCACATCGCTCGAGTAGAGGAGGAATCGGGCACCGCGTCTTCTGGCCTCGAGAAGTAGAGGGATCAGCGACGATTGCAATCCGGCGGCCACACCGGCCTTCTCGGCCGCCGCGATCACGCGATCGACGGCGCCCCAGAAAATGGGACTGTCGAATTGCTCCAGGATGCCGAGGGACAAAGTGAGGTCATAGGGTCCGATGAACAACGCGTCAACCCCGGGGAGAGCGGCGATTTCCTCGACGCAATCCAACGCCTCTTTCGTCTCGATCATGGGCACCACCATGGTCTCGCGGTTGGCAGACTCCACCTGTTCTACAGCGGACCCCGGCCGGAGGTCGGTAACAATGGCACGCAGCCCGAAGCCACGATGGCCTAAAGGTGGGAACTTGATGACGTCGATGGCGGCCCTAACAGCCTCCACGCGGCGGAGGCGAGGGATGATGATACCCATCGCCCCGACGTCAAGCGCTCGGGAGATAAGGTCGAGCTCATTTTCCGTCACACGGACTAAAGGGACGATCCCCGCCGACCGTCCGGCGCGGCAGAGGGCTTGAATCTGGCTGTAGTTGGCAGGGGAATGTTCGGTGTCGACGAAAAAGAAGTCGAGCCCCGTCGCACCGAGTACGACAGCGATTTCCGGGTCCAGGCAATCCTCGAGCGAAGTACCGTACACGCATTCGCCGGCTTTAAGCCTCTCCTTCACCGTGTTCCTCTGCATCACCACCTCTTCTGAGGATACGCTATTATCCCACGTGAGTTTGGCAGTCAACCTGAGCGGTGGTCTCGACAGCTCGCCGGGGTTATTTCGCGAGCTCGCTTCAGACCGCCCGGACGTCAGGTCAGGAACAGCATACCTTAACAGCGGTTGGTTGAGCCAATGGGTTCCGTTGAGTCGCAGGAACATTTGTGCTGAAGGAAAGGCGAATGCTTAACCGCTCAACGGTCTAGGTGAAGCGGTCAACCGATCGAGTCTTGTCATTTCTCCCTTGACAATGCGATCGGCACGTGATTTACTTTTTGCCCGCTGAAAGTGTAGAGGCACGTTAACCTTCGGGAGAAATGGAATTGCAGGTCTCTTAATTTCTTGGCGTAGGGTGGGGTACTTTCAACCAGACTGTTAGGGAGGAGCATTATGTGTGATGCGAGTTGGCAGGGGTTGAGTGCTCGACGCGTGAGATGGTTTGGCTTTGTGACGGGTTTGCTGGTCGTGTTGGGGTCTGTTGGAACCCCGAGGCTTTGGGGGCAAGGCACATCCTACCTCACCGGCTACGTCCAGGACCCAAGTGGGGCCGCAGTCCCAAACGCTGCGGTAGCGATCAAGAACGAGGCAACCGGAGCCGCAGTGGAGCTGAAGACCACCGCCGAAGGGTTGTATCGGTCTCCCGCGCTCGAAGTGGGTACATACAGCGTGACGATCACGGCGCAAGGGTTTCAGACGTCTGTTACCACGGGCGTTGGCGTCTCGGTAGGCCAGCCTCGCGGGCTGGATATCATTTTGAAAGTCGGCGCGGTTAGCCAGCAAGTGCAGGTGACCGCCGAAGCACCGGCGTTGAAGACGGAGGATGCGGGGCTCGGCCAAAACGTCACCCAATCAACAGTTGCTGCTTTGCCCTACTACAATCGCTCCGCCGGCGCGCTGCTGGCCTTGGCTCCTACGGTCCGCTACGCGGGCGAGGACGTCATCTCCTACGGCGCATCGCGCTACAACATCGGGGGCTTCACCAATGTCAATGTTTACGTGGACGGCGGCTCCTCGAACGGCGACCGGGAAGACGTGGCGCAGATGGTGCTCAACCCCTCCGTCGAGTCCCTTCAGGAGGTTAAGATCACAGAGAACGTCTATAGCGCCCAATTTGGGCGCGACGTGGGGCCGATGGTCCAGATGGAGACGAAGTCCGGGTCGAACGGGCTCCACGGAGGGATTTACTATTACAACCGCAATGAGGCGTTTGACACCTACCAAGCATATTCCGACACCAAGCCGGTGGACCGGCAGCAAATGTTCGGGGGAACGCTCGGCGGCGCGATCAAGAAGGACAAGCTGTTCTTCTTTGAGAGCTTCGAAGGTCAGAAGAACATCAACCCAAATGCCGTTGTCTTCAGCGTCCCCACGGCTGCGGAGAAGCAAGGCGATTTCAGCCAGCTCCTCTCTTCGAACGGCATAACCATCTACGATCCAGCGACCACGTGCGGTACGAACGGGAACCCTGCTTGCGCCCTGAATGCCAGTGGAGAGCCGATCATCACCCGGCAGCCGTTCCCGGGCAATATGATTCCGCTGAATCGGTTTGACCCTGTCGCCATCAACGCGATGAAGTACCTGCCCGATCCGAACGCGCCTGGGCTGGTCAACAATCTGCTGTCCACGTCAGGCCAAAGGGCGACTCACTGGAACAACGCGGCCAGGTTCGACTACAACGTAAGCGATAAGGACCGGCTAAGCTTTGTTTGGTTACTTGCCTGGCATCAGAACCTGCTACTAGGTGTGCCCGAATATAACAAAATCGACCCGGGTGCCAGCCCGGCGACACAGGGATTCGGTTTCAGGTACAAGACGCAGAGCTATAACATCTACGACGTCCACACGTTTTCTCCAAACTTTTTCATGTCTAACCGGTTCGTCTATCGACCCCGGTATATTTCGCGGGTGAACCCGGCAGTCAATCCGTCAAAGAAATACGCGGAAACGATCGGGATCAAAAATTATCCCGGGGCGGTGATGCCGCCACAGTACGGAGGAGACCTGGGATTCCCCAGCTTCAGTTTCAGCGGTTACACCTCGCTGGGGCCGGGTTCTCTGCTCTTCCAGGAGGCCCCTATCCGGGAAGCGTCGTGGAACGCCGACCTCACCTACGTCAAAGGCAAGCACAGCTACAAGTGGGGGGCCGACATCGAGTACGGGGAACACGGCGCGCCCGATCAGGGCACTCCAACCGGAAGTTTCGGCTTTGGGCGTTTTGAGACGTCGCAACCCTACAATAGGAGCGGCGGCGACGCCATGGCCTCTTTCTTTCTCGGCCTCACCGATAGCGGGAGCGGATCCCTCAGCCCGCGCCTTATTTGGGAAGGCTGGTATTACGGCCTGTACTTCCAGGACGATTGGAAAGCTACGTCCAAGCTGACGTTCAACTTCGGCTTGCGGTGGGACTTTGACCTCCCCGTACGGGAGGTTCACAATTACGGCAGTTCCTTTGACTTCTTCAGGATGAACCCGGTCTCGGGCACGCCTGGTGTGATCCTGTTTATGAATAGCTCAGAATACCCGTACAGAAACTTTTACAACAACTACTATCGGCGCCTTGCGCCTCGCTTCGGGTTTGCCTGGCAGGCGCTGCCCAAGACGGTGATCCGCGGCGGCTATGGGATTTACAACACCAGCCCCATTCTCGGCCCCAACCGACGGGCTCCAAGCGCAGGGTTCGACACGACTCCTTCATTCAGCTCGCCGGACAACGGAATCAGTCCCACGTTCCTCCTCCAGAACGGCTTC
>Ga0187846_10000941_pt1 | contig 16685 bp, 18 predicted proteins | sample TC_taG_FD_161473 | JGI IMG/M metagenome (GOLD analysis project Ga0187846, IMG submission 161473) | Biofilm microbial communities from the roof of an iron ore cave, State of Minas Gerais, Brazil - TC_06 Biofilm (v2) | ecosystem: Environmental > Terrestrial > Deep subsurface > Cave > Wall biofilm...
CGACGGTGCCCGCACCCCTGCCCGCGTTCGACCGGATGATATCGGCGATCCGGGCCGACTCCGCCTCGAGTTCTCGAATCGCCGCTTCCTGGGCGCGGCGCTCTGTGCGCACGCGCTCCAGGGTCCGCCGGCGCTGGACGGCCAAGCGGGAGGATTCTTCGCGGCTCTGGATCCAGTGCCCGTGCTCATCCGCCAGTTGCACTTCCCGGTCTGCCAGCTCGGCGCGGGCGTCCTCTCGCTGGCGCTGTTCTTCCGCGACCTGCCGGAAGAGATGAAGATCGCTCGCGACGGCGCGCCCGATCAGATACGAGCGGGTCAGGAAATCTTGAAAGTCCGCAGCACCCATGAGCACATCCAGGTATCCGAGGGGCCCGCGTTCATAAAACGTCCGCAGCCGTGCCCCCATCAGCGTCTCGTGGGCGGACAGGCGCTCCGAAACCACCCGCAGGGCGTCCGTGGCAAAGGCGACCCCCCGCTGGGCGCCTGCGAGCGCCGCGGCCGTCTGGCGCAGGTGCGCCTCGGCCTGCCGGAACTGCTCTTCCGCCCAGGACAGCTGCCCGAGGACGAGCCGTTCCTGCCGCCGCACGCGTGCCAGGATACGGCGCCGCGCCTTTAACCGGTCCTGGATCAATGCGAGGGAGGTTTCGGGAGAGCGCGGGGCCGGGCGGAAGATCGCCCGGGACGAAGCCGAAGAGCGGGCCGTGTTCGCCGGCGGCCGGTGCAGGGCACCCGGAGGGACGGCGACCGCCTGGGCGGTGCCGCCCGTCAGGAGTCCGGCAAGCGCGAGAGAAAGAAAAAGAGCCCGGCTGGACTTCCGCAATCCACCGCTCCGATTGTTGCTCCGACGTAATGCTACGATGTATGCTGCGAGGGGCGGAAACCCACCGGTCCCCTCAACACGGGCCCGCATATTCGTTGCGCTGGAGAAAACTCCTGCCCCGAGAAGAGAACCTAGAGAAAGGAAAACTGACTGACCCGTCGAACACACGCCGCGAACGCGAGCGTGCGCGAAATCTGCGTGTGCCGGGAATGGGAGGGTCTAGGGATGGCGAGGAAACGGACAGGACGCAAGCTCCGGGCCCGGTCGGGCCCGCGACGGCGCGTGAAGCGGACGGTTCGCGGCCGCGCCGCCCGGTCCGCGCGGAAAGGACGAGGGACGGCAGGGAAAGCCAAAGCCGGGGCTAGGCGTGTCAAGCGCGCAGCCGCGCCGGTGCGGAAGCCTGCCGCACCGCAGCCGACCCCCCGCGGGCCGGCGATGCCGGGGATCACCCCCCCTCCACCGCTCAGCCCGACGACACCATCGATGGAGCCCATGCGGCGGGAATCCCCCTGGGGAAGCCGCGAGACGACAGAGCGCGATGAGGAGTTTGGCGCGGAAGACGACGACGAGCCGATGTAGAGAATAGCCGTATGGTCTAGCGGGGGCCGGCGTTCCAAGGAGCGCCGGCCCATGACGTCTCAGAGCCCGCCGCCTACCCGGGTCCCCCCACGGCAAAGAGTGGGTCCTGCGGGTTCGTGGCCGGCGTTGTCACGGTGAACAGCACGATCCCGTCCCCCGGAGACGTGACCTCGGCGAGGCGCCGGCCAAAGTAGTCGCGCGTCTCTCCGACCCGCTGGCCGCGTGTGACGCGGTCTCCCGGCGCGATGCTGGGATAAAACAGGCCCGCGTGTCCTGACGTGACCCAGTGAAACTCCGTGAGCACGGTGATGGCGTCCGCCGCTTCCGGCCCTCCCGGGAGGATGCCAACCCGCCGCATCACGTTTCGCAGGCCGCGCAGGTGAATCTGGAGCGCGTCTTCCTCCAGGAGCCCTTGCCCGCCCGCCTCGGTCAGGATCGCCGGGATCCCACGCTGCGCCGCCGCCGCATACGTCCCTCCCGCCACGCGGCCGCGGACGACGTAGCGAATTCCGTACGCGCGCGCGAGATCCAAGGTGCGCGCATCCACCTCGGGCGTGCCCGATTCGAGGATGATGGTAAAGGGAACGAGCGCTTCATTCAAATCTCCGCCGTGCAGGTCCACATAGTACTCGGCGCGCGCGATGACCTCGGAAAACAGTGTGTGCGCCAGTCGCTCGCTCGCCGTCCCGGCCGGATTGCCGGGGAAGACGCGGTTGGGGTTCTTCCCGTCCAGCGGGCACACATAGATGGTGCGGGCGTGGAACGCGGGAACATCCACGATGTGAACGATGATGACGGTCCCCCGAACGTCACGAGCGTCCAATGCCGCGGCAGTCCGGATCGCCGACTCAATACCGGGATACTCGCCCCCGTGCACTCCGGCGGTGATGCTGAGGACCGGACCCGGGGCCGCTCCGTTGACCACCGTGAGCGGCATCCGAATCGGGGTGCCCGGGACATCGAGGAAACCGGTCGCCTTGGTCCCAGGCGCTGCTCTCACCGTGCCGATCGACAGCGTGTCCTGACCCATGTCCTCCCCCCTCCATACCTCGGGCCCTCCTCGGAGAGGACCCCGATTGTGTTCCTGGCCGCCGGGCGCCTCAGGCGGGCGACGCCGGTACCTCCGTGTTCAACCGAGCCTCGAGGTCCGCCGGTGTGACTGGTGTGAACGTCACCTGCAACGCCTCAGAAAGGGAGCGGGCCATGGCGGGGCGCACGTCTTCGAGAGCCACGGGCCGTCCCAGCAGGCGGGCCATGGAGGTCACCGGCTTGTCGAGACCGCACGGGTTGATCAGATCGAAGTAAGACAGCTCCGGGTCGACGTTGAGGGCGAAGCCGTGCATCGTCACCTTCCGCTTCACCGCGACCCCGATCGCGGCGATCTTGGCGCCTCCCACCCACGCCCCCGGATACCCCCGCACACGGTCCGCCACGATCCCCCACGCACCAACCGTGGTGATGAGTGCCTGCTCCAGCAGCCGCACGTACCGGACAACGTCTTCATCCAGCGCGCGCAGGTTAATGATCGGATACCCCACCAGCTGGCCCGGGCCGTGGTACGTCACGTCCCCCCCGCGCTCGACGTCGTGCACCTCGATGCCCCGAGACGCCAACATCTCCCGCGACGCCAGGATGTTGGACGTCCTGCCCGCCCTGCCCACCGTGATCACCGGAGGATGCTCGGTGAACAGGACGACATCCGGGGTGCGCTCCTGCTGGCGGGCGCGCGCGAGCGCCCGCTGAAGGGCCCATGCCCGATCATAGGCCATCCGGCCGCACTGAACGAGCCACGCGTTCCGCATTCGGCCCCCGGCTACACTTTCCGCGGCGCAGCGCTCTCAATCGGCCTGCGCACCCCGCCCGGCGGCCGCTCCTCGAGCGCGAGCTTTACCGGCCGGAAGTAGTACCAGCCAACCGCCGCGAGGTAGAGGACGTAGAGCGCGACCTGCAGGAGAGAGGGTGCGCTCGTATACCCGAACATGGCCTCAAGGAAATTGCCGGCTGTCGACGTCTGGCGCACCACGGCGCTGCTGTTCCACAGATGTTCGATGAGGGGAGGCGCCAGCCCCGCCTCCTGCAGTTCGCCGATGCCGCGCGCGAGCAGTCCGGCGCCGACGAGCAACAGCAACGCGCTTGTCACATTGAAAAAGCGGCGCAGATCGAGCCGGTACGTACCCTGGTAGAGCAGCCACCCCAGCAGGACCGCGCCGGCCAGGCCCGCCGCCGCCCCCACTCCCGCCGCGAGTGATGAAGAAGTCCGGACGGTCGCAAAGAGGAACAGCGCGGTCTCCACGCCTTCCCGGCCCACGGAGACCACGGTCAGCAGCACGAGCGCCGCGCGCGACCCGACCCGCAGGACTTCGCTCATGCGCGCCTGCAGTTCCGAGCGAATCGTCACCGCCTGACGGCGCATCCAGAAGATCATGTAGGTGAGGACCGCCGCGGCGGTGAGCAGGGCCGTCGCTTCAAACACCTGCTCCCCGCGGCCGGTAAACTCGCCCGCGGTCACAAAAATCAGTGCGCCGGCGGCCACACTCACGAGCACGGCCCCCGCGACTCCGATCCAGACCGTAGGAAACTCCCGCTTGTGGCCCGTCCTCGCCAGGTAGGCGAAGAGAATCCCCACGATCAGCGACATCTCCAAGCCTTCGCGCAACGTGATCAGGAACGCGCTGACCATGAGTCCTCCGCGGCAGGGGTGATTCTTAACAAAGTTTGTAAAGAATTCCCTGTGCTGTCAAGTCGCCGGGCGAGCCGCTCACGGGGACGGCAGGCCGACAGATGGAGGGGCGGCGGCTGGAGCCGCGGCTTCGAAATACGGCCTGGCCTGGAAACCGGCGCGGGCCGCAACGATCGAACCGGGGAATTGCTGCACGATGTTGTTGAACTCCACGACGCGTTCGTTGTACCGCCGCCGCTCCACCGCGATTCTGTTTTCGGCTCCCGCGAGTTCATCCATGAGCCTGGCCACCACCACACTGCTCCGCAGGGCCGGCGACGCCTCGACGACGGCGATGAGCCGGCCGAGGGGCCTCTCCAACGCCACCGCCGCCCGCACGCGGACAGGAGATCCGGCGGGTGCGGCCAGGTAGGCCGCGCGCGCCTGCGCCACAGCGTCGAGAACAGAGCGCTCCTGCGCGAGGGATCCAAGCACCGCCGCGACAAGGGCGGGGACGAGATCCACGCGCCGTTGATATTGTACCTCCGCCTGGGCCCATTGAGCGTCGACCGACGCCCGCGCCTGCACGAGCCGGTTGACGGTGGTGACCATCCACCATGTTGCGGCGAGAAGGACCGCCACCAGTGCCAGGGCCGAGGATGCCCAACTGCGCCTCATCCCCTGATCGTCGCGTTCCCGCGCGTCCGGCGCTCAGGCATTCTGGGGGGGGCGGGCGGGGTGCGCCGCCCGAATGAGCCGGCCGAGTTCCTCGACGGCGCGCAGGAGCCCCTCACCGTAGCGGCCGGCGCGAAACACAGGTGCCATAACGTGCTCAATGATGCTCTGCGCCGCCTCGGGAGAGATGGCATCGGCCAGGCCCCGGCCGAGTTCGATGCGAACGACTCGGCGATCCATGACCAGCAGGATCAGGACGCCGTTGTCGTGCCTGTGCTTTCCCACGCCCAGGCGGTCGACGTACGTGGCCGCAAATCGCTCGGGATCATCCACGTGCGGCGTGATCAGGACCGCGATTTCGGCGCCGGTCTCACGCTCCACGTCCTCTACGAGGTGACGGAGACGTGTCTTCTCCGTCCGGCTCAGGACCCGGTGGGGCCTGGGCACGGCGCTACCATCCTCCCGTGGCGCCGCCCCCGCCCGAGGCGCCGCCGCCAAATCCCCCAAACCCTCCGCCCCCCGAAAATCCTCCGGTCCCCCATCCGCCTGCTCCGCCCCATCCCACCCACCAGGGGAGCGTCATCCCCGAGCCCTGGCGCAGTTCCTTCTCACGGTACCCACAGCGAGGGCAGGCCCACGCGGTAACGATCCCGGCAGCGGTAATGGTGTGCTGCGCGGTGGGTTCCAGCGGCGTGCCGCACCGGGGGCACCGGCGCACCCGGGCGCGGGCGGCGGCGAATGCAAGCCCGATGACGACCAGGAACAGAAGGAGGGGAAGAGCGTTCATTCCCGCGGGAGTCCGCGACGTCCCTCCGCGCGGACTGCTCGGGAAGGGGACGGCGGCGCGGGGGGCCGGGAGGGCCCCCGGCGTCTGAGCGGCCGCCCCCTGTTCGATCAGGCTGATGAGCGCATCGACGGCCGCGGCCAGGCCGTCGGCGTACTGCCCCTGCCGGAAGGCAGGGGCCAGGACCTGTCGGATGATCGTCCCCGCGTCGGCATCGGTGATCTTGCTCTCAAGCCCGTACCCGACCTCGATCCGGACCTGGCGCTCCTCTAGCGCAACGAGAAGGAGCACGCCGTTGTCCTTGCCCCGGCGGCCGACTTTCCATGCTTCCTCCAACCCGACGGTGAAGTCGTTGATCGGAACTCCGCCCAGGGCGGAAAAGATCGCGACGGCGATCTGGTTGCCCGTCGCGCGATCGAACTGCGCCAGCCGCGCGTCGAGCGAGGACCGCGCCGCCGGATCCAGCAGGTGCGCGAAGTCGTTGACATATCCGGTCGGCCGGGGAAACGCGGGCGCCGCCGCGGCCGGGGCGCCGCACGCCGCCACGACGCAGACCGCGGCCGCAAGATGCGCGAATCCGCGTCCTATTCGCACGCAGCCTGCCGGACGGCTAAAGGACAGACCCCCACACCCTGCGGCATCTGTCGGTAGACACTAGGGCGACGGGACGGGCAGAGTGACTCGCGGCGCCTGCTCGGCGCCGGGCTGCGCCTGAAAGTACGGGCGCGGCAGAAACCGACCGTCGGCAATGAGGTTCGTGGGAAACGTCTGAATCATCGTATCGTAGGCCTGGACGGCGGTGTTGTACCCGCGGCGGGCATAGGCGACCTGGTTCTCGGTCGAGGCGAGCTCCCGCATGAGGGCCTGCACCGTCTCATTGCTCCGGAGCACCGGATAGTTCTCGACGATCACCAGGAGGCGCCCGAGCGCGCTCTCCACCTGATTGGCCGCCGCCACTCGCTCAGGCGTCCCTGGCGTCGCGCCCGCGTAGCGGGTGCGCGCCTGGGCGAGGGCTTCGAAGACCGTCCGCTCCTGTGTCAGCACGGCGCGCGTGGCCTCGACGAGGTTGGGGATGAGATCATACCGGCGCTGCAGCTGTGTTTCCACATCGGCCTGGGCAGCGTCCACCTGCTGACGGGCCCTGACGAGGCGATTATACGTCCCCACAACCGCTGAGTACGCGACGAGGGCGACAAGAACGATCACCAGGGCCGAGAAAAGGGGACCGCGCATGCAGACGACGGGAGTCTAGTGCGGCTCCACCTCGATACTTTACGCCGCGGGGAGGCGCGTGTACCGCGGGGGCATTGTGGAGGTGGTGTTCATCTTCGCTCTCAGCACTTCGAGCGCTTTGTCGAGCTGGCTGTCGTGTCCGAGATTCATCGCCTCAGTCGTCAAACTCTCGAGGACATCAGGGGTCACCCCCTGACGCTCAAGGCGTGCGCCTTTTCCGCTCAGGACCCGCGCGACCGTGACGCTCATCCCCGCGCCCTCGGGGAGGTCCACGGTGATCCCGATCTCGACGGCGCCCGCCGTTCGCGTCCCTGCGATCACGGCCCGGGCTTGCTCCTGCAGCGCCGCGGCCAACAGTTCGGCGGCCGATCCGGTCTCTTCGTCCACGAGCACGACGAGCGGAAGCGGCTGGGGAAGGATGGGCGGGCTGGACGTCTCCAACACCTCCTGACGGCCGCCCCGCGTTTTCATCTGCAGATAGGGCGAACTCGGCGGCAGCACGGCCGCGGACACGTCCCGCAGCTCGTCCACGAGTCCACCGGGATTCCCGCGCAGATCGAGGATGAGGGCGCGCATCCCATCCCGGCGCAGAGAGAAGATGGCGTCGCGGAACGGATGCCCCACGCCCGGGACAAACTCATACAGCCGCACGTACCCGATGCCCCCATCCAGCATCTTGCTCGCGACCCCGGGGACACGGATCGGAGCGCGTACGATCGTCACCTGGCGCGGCTGGGCATCCCCCGCCCGCCCCAACGTCAGCACGACCTCCGTCCCGGCGGCGCCCCGGATCATCGCGCTGACGTCGTCCTCCTTGAGCCCCTCGGTCGATGCTCCGTCGACCGCCAGCACTCGGTCGAACGGCTGCACGCCGGCCGACTCGGCGGGCGTTCCCGGATAGACATCATTCACGTAGAATTGGCCGTCCCGCGACAGGAGGACGATCCCGATGCCGGTGAACGCCGCCAGCCCGCTCTCGCGGCGCTTCTCTTCCTGGAATGCCTCCGGCGGAATAAATCCCGTGTGGGAATCGTGGAGGCTCTCGAGCATCCCGGCGACGGCAATGTAGGCGAGCTCCGTCGCGGAGTACCGGTCGTTCACCTGGCTCAGGATCTCGGCGAACCGCTGCGTGAACAGCGTCTCCGCCTGACGATCCTCGACCTCGGAGGGAATCGGACCGCCAAACGGCGAGACGCTGAACTTTTGCCGCAGCCCGTCGAGCGCGGCATTGAGCAGGGCGGGCGCCGGGAGGGGATCCACGTAATTTTTTTGCAGCGTTTCCAGCGCGGTGACGACAAACTGCGCATCGGCGGCCTCGGCCCGATGGAGCGTCGGGAACGCCAGGGCGGCCAAGACCACGATGACGACAGCGGGGGCGAGGTTGCGGCGAATCATGGTTGTTCTCCTCACGGCGGGCACAGTCGGAGCGGCGTCAAACCCGCGTCATGCAACCGATGTCTCTGTTTCTCCCCGCCGCGCAGGGAATCCTGGTCGCGGGCAGCGGTGCGATGCACCACTCTCAGGCGGGGCGAATCCGCACGACGGAGCCCGCGACGCCTCCCGTGCGGGCGGCCGCGCTCCCGCCGGTCACCGCGACTTCTATCATGTCGTCACTTCCGACAAGGACGACCGCCTCGCCCTGGGCGGCGTCGGCAAACGTGTGGGCGACGCGCGCGTGCACGCGCGCCGCCCCCGTCTCCACAGTCACGGCACTCCCAGCCGGCAGTGTGCCGAGCAGCGGGCCGGGAATGGTGGTGATCAGGTTTCCGAACCGGTCGATCCACAACACCTCGCCGCGGAGGCCGTTCCCCTCACGCCCGCCGGCTGGGAAGGTCAGATCCACATACGTCTCCGCGCGTTCCCCCATCCTCTCGAGCGACGCTCCTGCGATGATGTGGGCGGCCGCGGGGGCGAAGACGTCGCGGCCGTGAAATGTCGCCGAGACCGGGGAGCGCCAGTATGCCGGATTGGTCAACCGGTACACCGCGGGCGTTCCAAGGCGATGTGCGGCGGGGAGCAGCAACCCGTTATCCGGGCCGACAAAGACCTGGCTCCCGGAGACGACGGCGAGCGCGGCCCTGGCGGTTCCCACACCGGGATCGATGACCGCGCAGTGGACCGAGCCGGAGGGGAAGACCGGCGCCACCGACCACAGGAGGTAGGCGCCGCCGCGGATGGCCTGTGGGGGGAGGTCATGCGAGATGTCCACCATGACGGCGTCGCAGATCGCCGCCGCCGCGGCTTTCATCGCCGCGGGATACGGCGACCCGGCGCCGAAGTCCGAGAGGAACGTCAGGATGCGCACGGCGGACGGCGCACCCGAGGTGCGACGCCGCAGAAGCCGGCGATCACGTGCGCCAGCACTTCCGCGCAGGTGACGACCGACGGGAGATCTACGTATTCCACCTCACCGTGTGCGCCGGTCCCCGAGGGTCCGAAGATCACGGTGGGAATACCTTCGCGCGCCAGCAGAGCAGCGTCGAACCATGCCCCGTGCCCCACATAGGCGGGGGAGCGCCCGCACGCGTCCACGTACGCGCGGTCAAGAGCCCGCACAATCGCAGCACCCCGATCCACTTCAAGCCCCGGTCGTACGCACGTCACCTCAAGCGATGCCTGAAAGCGCGGATCGGTCCGGCCGAGCGCGGCCAGCATCTCGCGGAGTTCGGCCCGCACCTCTTCCTCGGTCTCCTCGGGGAGCGTGCGGCGCTCGAGCGTGAGCGCGCAGGACGGAGGATAGGTGCTCAGCCCTTCGCCTCCCTGGATCAGCGACGCGTGCACCGAGGGCCGGCCGAGCAGGGGGTGCGCGCGTTGAGAGAGACTCTCGCGGTCAAACCGCTCCAGCGCCTCGAGCACGCGCCCCATGCGGACGATCGCATCCACCCCGGCCTCGTAATCGCTTCCGTGGGCGGCGCGGCCTTCCGTCCGAATCGTCGCCCAGACGAAGCCCTTGTGCGCCACGCAGATCCGGAGCCCGGTCGCCTCCGTCACGATCGCGGCATCGGCCCGCCGCGTGGCGGCAATCGCGGCGGTCCCCAGACTCAGGTGCTCCTCATCGGCCACAAACGTCAGGAGGACGTCCCCGAGGGGCGCCACACCCGCCTCGCGGAGCGCGGCCGCCGCCCCGACCATGGCGGCGAGACTCCCCTTCATATCGACACTGCCGCGGCCGAAGAGCCGGCCTTCCCGCAGCACAGGGGTGAACGGCGCGTCCATGCCCGCCGTCCCCACCGTGTCCATGTGGCCGTTGAGCATGAGGCTCCGTCCCCGGGCGGGCTCTGTCCCCGGGATCACGGCAGTAACGTTGGGGCGCCCCGGGGCGACCTCTTCGAGCGTCACGGCCATTCCCAGCCGCTCACAGACCGCCGCGAGACACCGAGCCACGTCTCCTTCGCCGGGGGCGCCCGGGATGAGCGAGGGGTTCACGGAGGAGATACTGACCAGTTGCTCTGTAAGCCCGGTGATCAGGACAGGATCAACAGCAAGCGGCAGGTGCTCAGGCACCACGCATCTCGTCTTCGGCGAACGCGAGGGCGCGCGCGACCGGCCCGCCGGGCGCAACCGTCCCTTGCGCAAATTCGGCCGTGCCGCCGCCGCGGCCGCCCACTGCCAGGCAGGCGCGGGCCAGCAGTGCCGCCATCTCCGGCCCTTCCCCCGGTGACCGGGCGAAGTAGAGCCGCCCCGTCTCTGTGATGCCGGCGAGGACGACACATCGGTCACGCGCGGTGATTTCGCGGAGCAGGACCCGGACGTCCTCAGGTTCGCGCTGCGGGAACTCCAGGCGAAGAATCTTGACGGGGGAGGGGGGAGCCGCGGCCAGAAGTTCCGCCGCCTCATAGCCCAGGAGGCGCTTGCGGGCGGCGTCCAACGCGCGGGCATCCTCCTGCGCGCCTCGGTCGAGCCGCTCGAGCGCCGCTCCAAGGTCACGGTCTCCTATGGTCAGGCGCGCGCTCCATTCGCTGACAAGCGCGTGTTTCCACTGGTAGTCCTTGACCGCCCGCCATCCGGCGAGGAACTCCACCCGCACCCGGCCGCGGGTCCGCTCGCAGCGCCGGACCAGGATGAGCCCGATCTCGGCCGTGCTGCGCACATGGGTTCCCCCGCATGCCGAGCGATCACACTCGGCGATCTCTACGATCCGGAGCGGTCCCGTGCGGCGGGGAGGACGGCGCAGCCCGAGTGCTTCGGCGGCGGCGTCCACAAAGCGCACGGTGACCGGGCGGTTCTCGAACACGATCTGGTTTGCCGCCTCTTCCACGCGGCGGACGTCGGCGGGGTCGCACGCCGGAATCTCCAGGTCGAGCGTCGAGGAGTCACCCAGGTGTACGGACGCGGTGCCGGCTCCGAGCACCTGGAGGAAGACGGCGGACAGGACGTGCTGGGCCGTGTGCTGCTGCATGTGGTCGAACCGGCGCGACCAGTCCACCACGCCCTCGACCTCGGTCCCGACCGCGAGGTTCCCCGCGGCGGCCCGATCTCCGAGCACATGGAGGATCTCCGCGTCCGCATCGACCACGTCCACCACGGGCAGGCCGGCGAGCGTGCCGGTGTCGTGGGGTTGCCCCCCGGAGGTGGGGTAGAATGCCGTGCGGTCCAGGACGACGCCTGCCGGACCCGCCGTCACGACGCGGGCGGTAAAGGACCCCTGGTAGGCGTCCACATAATAGAGACGCTCCGTCCCCGCGTCACCGGAAGATGGAGCTCGCTCCGCCGCGCCCCCTCCGTCTATGCTACAATACATCTCAAATGTCTGTCTTTCTCGTCAACCTGGTGTACGCCGCGTTACAGCTCCTCACGCTCGCGATCATCGTGCGGGCGGTGCTCACGTGGATCCCGAACGTTGACTCCGAACACCCGCTGATCCGGATCATCACGCGGGCCACCGACCCCATCCTGAAGCCGGCCCGCCGCCTGATCCCCCTCTTCGACGGGCTGGATCTCTCCCCAATCGTGGCGCTCATTCTCCTCTGGCTGGTCGGCTTAATCGTCATCCAGATCCTCGCGGGCACCCGCATCTAGGCCACCGGGATCTGTCGAGCCCCCGGGATTTAGGAAGGCACCTTGACCCGGGGGCGGGACGTGCGCCGCCGCTTCCGCGGCTTGTGGTTGAGGATGTTGTCGGGGATCGTCTCCTCCCAGGTGATCATGCTGTGATAGAAGGCCTTGTCCCCCTCATCGAGCCCGCGGGTCACCTCAGTGATGTGCATGGTCGCGGCCCCGAATCCCGTGAGCGCATGCAGCACCGCCGCCTCCGGCTTGGCCTTGTTCCCGCAGGTGAAGATGTCCAGCGCGACATAGCCGGACTCGGGCCACGTGTGCACGGAGAGGTGGGACTCCGAGATCACCACCACGCCGCTTACGCCGGTGGGCCGGAATCGGTGGAAGGAGATGGCCCACACCTGGACGTCCGCGGCCTCCGCGGCCCTCACCATGATCTGTTCTACCTGTTCGACGCGGCTGATCACGTCCGCATTGCACCCAGAACCTTCCACGATGTAGTGGTGCCCGACGGTCTCCATCGCCACCTCCCTCCTTGACGGCCGGCCTCACCGGTCGTCGTGTGCGGGGTCAGCGGAACATGCGAATCAGGAGGATCACCGGAGTCGAAATCGCCGTGACCAGGATCGCGCTCACCAGGGTTCCGAGCGCCAACGCAACGATCGCCTGTTTCCGCGGCAGGCCGAACAGCCACGCGAGGATCGTCCCCGAGTAGATGCCGGGCCCCGGAAGAGGCAGGCTGACATAAATGCCGACACCGAGGACACCCCACCGCTCCACGTACGTGTGGCCGTGGATACGGATCGCCTCCACACTCTGGCGCACCAGGGGGATCCGCGAGAAGAATCGCTGATAGAAAAGGTCGAGGACCAGAAACATCGGCACAATCGCCGCCCAGCTGGCCACGACGGCGGCGAGCAGCGCGAGCAGCGGGTGTAACCCCTTGGTGATGCCGTAGGGAATCGCCAGGCGCAGCTCCACCCAGGGAACCAACGAGAAGATCAGCACCTGTACGACCCTGTGGAGGACGTGGACGTGCGGGTCAGACATTCAGGCCCGCGGCCTCCCGCAGACGCGCTACGCGCGCCTTCCGCTGCGCCCACCGCATCTGTGCCTCGTTCCACAAGCGCCGCTCATCCGGCGTGTCAGGCGCAAGCGGCGGGACCGGCGCCGGCCCTCCGTCCTCGCGGAGGTGGACCATGGTGAGATATGCGGTGCAGGTATGGTGGGTCCGGCCGGTGCGGGGCTCCTCAGCCTCCACCCGGACGCCGATCTCCATGGAGGACCGCCCGACGTAACTCAAGGCCGTGCGGATGTCGGCGATCTGACCGATCCGGAGGGGATGGTAGAAATAGACGGTGTCCAAAGACGCCGTGACCACCGGTCCTCGGCTGTAGCGGACCGCGGTAATCGAGGCCGCTTCGTCGAGCGTGCCGAGGAGCTTTCCGGCAAACATCAAGGTGCCGCTCAGCGCGTCCTCGGGCATCACGAACCGGGAGATCGCCACCCCGTGCCGCGCCGAAGAGACCGGCATCGCCACCTGCTCGCCGGCACGAACGCGCGCCGCGCGGGCCGCTTTGCGGGCGGCCGCCGCCGCGTACACCGCGTCCTCCGCAGGCGATCCGGGTGTGATGGTCTGCTCTATCCGCCGGGGACGTTCGCGGTCGTCGAGTGCGATGAACGCCAGGTGGGAAAACGTGGTTCGCCGCCGGACACCGAGACGGGGAGATTCGGAGTAGACTTCGACACCGACTTCCAGCGACGTCCGGCCCACGCACTCGACCTGGGCGTCCACGGTGACGATCTCGCCGAGATGGACGGGGGTCACGAAATCCAGGTCGTCCATCGCGCCGAGGACAACAAGGCCCCGGGCGAATCGCGACGCGGCCAGTGTGCCGGCCGTCGCGATCCAGGACATCATGCGGCCGCCGTACAGGGTGCCTCGGAGATTGGTGTGCTCGGGGAAAACCAGTTGCACCATCTGGAACCGCGTGTCGGCGATCGTGGGCACCCTGACCTCCTCGCTGCACTAACGGCTATGGTACCATATAAGCGCGCATCTGCAAGGCGCGCCCGCATCACACGCATCACGCAGAGGACAGCTGAGCGTTCGATGGCCATCCGGCACATGCTCTCCCGGCTCGCCCGTCCCGATGTCCGGCGCGCCGCTGGCCGCACCTGGCTGGGGCTCTGCCTGGCAGGTACCGGTGCGACGCTCCTCGCCGTGGGTTTCCGGCACCTCTTCTTCGTCGCGACGGTGTGGCTGGTCTGCATCTTCGCGCCCGTCAGGATCGCGCTCGAAGCGCTACACACCCTGGGACCGCGCATCCGTGACCGGTTGTACCGGGACCTTGCGGGACGCCGCGATCGGTACGCGACGCGTGAAGACATCGCGCTCATGGCGGAGGCGCTCTTTGGCCGGGACGTACAGATGCCGAGGCTCGCTCCCCCGGTCCTCGGCGCAAAGGTGGTCGAGGCCGCCGGCCGCCTCTGCGACCGGGCGCTCCTTCGGGGCGCCGGGCCGGCCGGCCTGAGGCGGATCGCCACGACTTGCGCCGGGCTTCTGGAACGATGGGTCGGCACAATCGCGGCGGGTGAACGCGGCGAAACGGACCTCTCGGGGGGCGGCGACGGGGCTGCGCCGCCCGCGCTGTGGAATCCGCGCGCGAGCATCCAGGAGCAGTGGGTGACCCTTCGGGCTGTGGCGGGGCTGGCCGCGCTCGTGAAAGTCCTCGTGGCCGTGGTCGAAGACAGCACGAACCGGCCGCTGGATGGGGGAGCCGCCATACGGTCGGTGTCCGAGGCGGCGATGGACTACGCGGATCAGCTCGGACTGCGCCTGGACGGGCCGCCGTGGGAAGACGTGGCCGGCGTGCCCCCGACCACGCTTCCGCACACCGTGGTCAGCCGCCTCGCCGATACCTGGACGGCGTTCTGCGCGGCCCCCCAACCCGCGCCGCGACGTCTCATGGCGTTTATCGAATCCGTCTCTGAATAGCCTTCGTGGCAGTTTGGAGGGGATGTGGGGTCTGGACTGAGCGCCCTTTCGAATCCGTACCTCGACGGGGGGCGAAGGACAGACCCCACGCCCCCCTACACGAGCACCCCGAGCACAAGAAGCAGACCGAAGACGAGGTGGAGCCGGGCCGTCGCTATGTCCTGGAGGACGAGATCGCGGGGCTCCGCGGCGGCGTGAATCCGCCGCCCGAGGTTCCAGGCGATGGGCGCGCTCAAGAGGGTCAGCGCCGACCAGCGGACGAACGTGCCGAGGAGAGCGCCGGCGATCACAAGGGCATATGCCGCCGCGAGCAGGGTGTACAGCAGCACTTTCGAGCCCCGCACGCCAAGCGCCCGCGCCACCGTGACGCCGCCATCGCGTCCATCGAAGGGGATGTCGCGCGTGTTATTGACGTGAAGGATCGCCGTCACAAGACACCCGACGGGAAGCGCGTAGAGCACGGGGACCACCTCGATCGCCTCCGCCTGCACGTAGTAGGCTCCGAGGACCATCAGCGGGCCGAACAGGAGAAAGATCACGGGGTCGCCGAGCGCCCGGTACTTGTACGCGAGAGGCCGGCCCGAGTAAAAGTATGCGCCGGCCGCACCCAGACCTCCGAGCACCAGCACGGTCGGTCCCCGCAGGGCCGCCAGGTAGAGGCCGATCCCTGCGGACAGGAGCAGGAGTACCGCGCCTCCCAGGAAGACCTCGCTGGGCTGCAGGATCCCGCGAACCAGAACTCCGCTGCTTCCGTACGACTCGGCGGTATCGTACCCGCCGCGAAAATCGAAATAGTCGCTGAAGAGGTTGGCGGCCCCCTGGATCGCGACCGCGGCCACAAGCGTCAGAAGGAGGAGGCCGGCAGAGAAAAACCCTTGGCCGCCCGCCACCGCGGTGCCGAGCAGCACCGGCACGATCGACGCGGTGAACGAGAAGGGACGGACCGCCGCAAGCCACATGCGGGCGGTTCGGGCCGGCAGGATCGACGCGAGAGGATGGTCGTCCATACGACGGCATGGATTATAGCATGATCCTCCTTCCGGTGAGCCGGCGGGCCCTCCTGCATCGCCTCATCGCTGCTTCCGCTTGCCTGCTCTTTCATCCGCGCGCGGGGTCCGCGGCCGGTCGGTGGTGGAGCAGCCTCGTCTGGGGGGTCTTCGAGAACCGCGCGTTCACGGACGTCGCCGCCCTCCCCTCGCATCGCCGTCTCGCGCGAGAAGGGACCCTCCTCGCCCAGTACTTCGCGGTCGCCCATCCTTCCGGCCCTAATTACCGAGCGATGGCCTCCGGAAGAACGTGGGGGGGCTCCGAAATCGTCGCCGCGTTCCACCCGTCGATCGGGAGCGAGGCAGGCCTCGCCTCCCCTCCGATCCCGACGTACGTCTACAATCTGGCCGGGGAGATCGCCCCCCGGCACAATCCCTTCACCGACCTCCGCGCACCCGTCGCCCGCGTCCGCTCCGGGTTTGACGCGTTCCTGGCCGACCTCGGCGCCGGCCTTCCCGACACCTGCCTCGTTTACGTCGGCTGGGACGATGCCAACAACTTGCACAACGGTGACGCCGCCCGGGCCGACCGTAACCTCTCCCGCCTGTTGGACACCCTCGCGGCGTCCCGATGGTTCACCTCACCCGACCGCTCCGGGCGGTATCCGGCGTTCTTCTTCTGCTACGACGAGGACGACGGCCGGCATGGGAATCATATCTTTGCGGCATGGTGGGGACGTGGGGTCCGACCGGGACAGGTCTCGCGTATCCAGCACACGCACTACAGCTTTTGCCGGACCGTGACCGAAAACTGGGGGCTCCCCTCGCTGGAACTCGCCGCCTCGGCTGGGCCGATCATCGAGCCGTGGACCTGAGAGACCGGCGGGCAACCCCGATTGACCGTACGGGGAGGAGTTCGTCGCTTCCCGGCGTAGAGTAGGCGGCACGGATAC
>Ga0187846_10000942_pt1 | contig 16653 bp, 15 predicted proteins | sample TC_taG_FD_161473 | JGI IMG/M metagenome (GOLD analysis project Ga0187846, IMG submission 161473) | Biofilm microbial communities from the roof of an iron ore cave, State of Minas Gerais, Brazil - TC_06 Biofilm (v2) | ecosystem: Environmental > Terrestrial > Deep subsurface > Cave > Wall biofilm...
ACCGGGCTCGGACTCGGCATCGCCAAAAAAGTGCTCGATGCCCATCGCGGTACCATTGAAGTGTCCAGCCGTGCAGGCGAAGGGACTGAGTTCCGAGTTTCGATACCGCTCGCAGATGCGGCGCGCGATTACAGCCGCAACAGCGGCAACGAAGTGAATTCGGGTGCTGGCAACACCCACGCCGATTCGCTTCCTACGGAAACGCAAAATCATGCTGGTTAAAGAGCTGCAGGTGCGAAATCTGTGGCGCCATTTCGAGTCTTCGGTGCAGCGATGAAAGGCCGGTTGTTTATAGTTGATGACGAGCGCGGAATCGTGGTCGCGCTGAAAGGGCTCTTCACCAAAGAAGGCTATGAGGTCGAGACCGCGGATTCGGGCGAGCAGGCGCTCGAAAAATTTAAGGCCGGCTTCTTCGACGTCGTAATCACCGATCTCAGCATGAAGGGGATGGACGGGCTGCAGTTACTCAAGCGGATTCGTGAGCTGGAGCCAAACACCGCCGTCCTGATGATCACGGCCTACGGCACGCAGCGAATAGCGGTCGATGCTATGAAAGCCGGTGCCGAAGATTATCTCCCGAAGCCGTTCGATAATGATGAGCTGCGGCTCAAGGTGCGCCGGGTGATGGAAACCCAGCTCTTGCGCCGCGCACATAATCGGCTACTGGAGCAGGTTCGGCTCGAAACCGGAGTGTTCGAGAATATGATCGGCCGCTCGCGTGCGATGATGGCCGTTTTCGAGGCGATCGAGAAGGTTGCACCCACCGACGTCACTGTGTTGGTGCGAGGCGAATCGGGTACCGGCAAAGAGCTGGTGGCGCGCGCGATCCATTTCCGCAGTCCGCGCGCGCGTAAGCCATTTATCGCGGTCAATTGCGCTGCCTTTGCGCGTGAGCTGGTCGAAAGCGAGCTGTTTGGCCATGAAAAGGGGGCCTTTACAGGAGCGGTGGCGCGCCGCGAAGGGAAATTCGAGGCCGCTGATGGCGGTACACTGTTCCTCGATGAAATCGGCGACATGCCCCTTGAAACTCAGGCCAAGCTGCTGCGGGTGCTACAGGAGCAGCAGTTCGAACGAATCGGCGGCAATCAGCCGCTCACCGTTGATGTCCGCATAATTGCCGCCACCAACCAGGATCTCGAAAGCCGCATCGCCCACGGCCGCTTCCGCGAGGATCTCTACTATCGAATCAAGGTCGTTGAAATTCGCGTGCCGCCGCTGCGCGAGCGGCGTGGGGATATTCCGCAGATGGCCCAGCACTTCATCAAGGACGCGTGCGATCGCTTCGGCCTCCCCGAAAAACAGCTCGCGCCAACCGCGATGCGCGCCTGTGTCGAAGCACCATGGCGCGGCAATGCTCGAGCACTTAAGAGCACCATAGAGCAGGCGGTGATACTCTCTTCGGTTAATGAAATTACCGCCGAGGAACTCTTTTCGGGATCGACGCCTGAGGGAATTGGCGCGTCCCCCGATCAAGCTCCGGCCGGGAAATCGGATACAGAGGGTGAAATCGCCACTAGCTTTCGCGAGGCCAAGGAAAAATTTGTCGAGCAATGGGAACGTGACTTCTTCCTCAGCGCCTTAAGGGCGACCGGCGGCAATATCTCACGCGCCGCAGAACGAGCCGGCATGTACCGGCAGAGTTTCCAGCAGAAGATGCGCGAACTCGGTATCAGCCCGGCTGATATCGCCCCGAACAGCGACGAGAACTAACCATTCATCGATTTGTGAACGACAGAGTAAGTTAGGAGGCAATCATGTTCAGGCGCTTCTTTAATCTCATCGGCGGCAAATGCCGCCGTTGGATGCTCACGCGCGAGGCGCGTGATCCGGAAAGTGTCTACGAAGCTGCCATCTCGGGACGCATTCGCCGCTATCAGCAGCTTAAAAGCGCCGCGGCCGGCGTCATCTATTTGCGCAGTAAACTCGAAAGCGAACTCAAGCAAAAGGCTGCCGAGATGCGCGAGGTCGAAGCGCAAATCGGCCAGGCCGCCGATCTCGATGAGGATCAATGCGCGCTGCTGTTGATCCAACGCAGGCAGGCACTCGGCGCCGATTGCCAACGGCTTGGCGACGAGTTGAATGAACTCACCCGCGAAGCGGCAGAGGCGAAGAAAAACTTGATGGGCTTCAAGGGTGAAATCGACCAACTCAAGACCGAGAAGGTGCGCATGCTCGCCCGGTTGAAAAATGCCCAGGCGCGCATACGCATCCAACATGCACTTGAGCAGCTTTCCTCGGAAGACGACGTTCGCGCGCTGGAAGATGTGCGCGAGTCGATCCAGCGGACACTCGCCGAGGCGGGCGTCAACCGGGAACTCGCGGGTTCGGAACTGGACGAAAAACTGGAGCAGATTCGGCGCCGCAACGCCGAAGCGAAGGCTCAAGCGGAACTCGCTGAGATCAAACGCAGGCGTCGCATGCCTGCCCTGCCGCTACCAGAGTTGAATAGCGCTATAAATGGCGAGATCAGACAATAGGTAGAGCCTCTGATGCAGCCGGCCGTGGTGTCATCGCCGCCACACGCGGCCGGCGCGGCAAAATCATCCCATGACCTATAGGCGGATCGTAATCGGTGCGGGCGCAATCGTTGCGCTCTTCATAGCAATCAACCTGGCACTACATTTCGGGCAGAAGGCCCACGACCGTCTCGATTACAACATTGACCAGGCTTATCCGGCGGACAAGCCTTTCGTGCCGGGCGAGATCTATGCATCGATGCTCGCTAGCATCATGGACCACGAGCTGCACGGCGGCTTCGGATGGCGTCCTAACGATTTCTTCCTGTGGGGCCCGCGCGTCATGGCGGACAATAACGCGAACCGGCAGCTGGGCATCATCATGGCAGTGCGCGAGACGATGCGTGTATTCAAGGACCATCTCACGAAGATTTCGTCGAACGAGTATGACGAGAATCTGGTAGTTGCCGATACCGATTTTCGCAACGACGCGACCAAATGGATGCTGCCCTCAGCCGAGCGCAAGTATTCCGACGGCGTGAATCATCTGAGGTTATATGTCGCCGGTTTACATCAGACTCCGCCGCAGTCGAGCTTATTGAACCAGCGCAATATCGAGTTGCAGCGCCTGTTCCAGGCCTGGACTGATTTGCTCGGCGATGCCCACGCGATGCTTTATCAGTCGCGCAAACCGGACGGCAGTCCGATTTACCCGTGGGACGACGACGACTATTTCTACCATGCGCAAGGCTACGCGCATGTCATGTACTACATGATGATCGCAGTCAAGCGCGAGTACCCGCAGATTCAGAAAACCAAGCCCGTACTGGCGACGCTGTTCGATGAAACGATTGACCCCCTTGGTAAAGCAGCGATGATGAAGCCATTAATCGTGCTGAACGGGTCACCTGACGGGCTATTCGCTAATCATCGCCGTAATCTGGACGGTTATATCAGCGAAGCGCGCCAGAAGATGTATTCCATCCGCGAGGAACTGCAACAGTAGTACGCTCGGCCCTGAAATCGCGCTAAATTGGGCACACTCCAAGTAGAGTGAGCACCTGGTTGCTGGCGACGACGTGCGCCAGGTGATAAATGGGGTGAATCGCCAAGCTCTTTCGGGTTGAGCCAATGCGGTGTCCGAACTGCGGACGAGATAATCGCCCAAACCGCAAATTCTGTGCAGACTGTGGCACGCCGATGGCCACAAACTGTGGGCGTTGCGGAGCATCCAACGAACCGGGCGAAAAGTTCTGCGGCGAATGCGGTATCTCGCTCTTCCCGCCCGCGGCAGCTCCGGCTCCAGACAATCGACCGAAGTGGCTCGGTACATTTTCAAGCGTCGAAGTAGTCGACGGCGAGCGCAAGACCATCAGCGCCTTGTTCGCAGACATCAAGGGCTCGACCGAGCTGATGGAGGAACTGGACCCAGAGGAAGCGCAGGCAATAGTCGATCCTGCCCTACAAATGATGATTGACGCCGTGCGTCACTACGACGGCTATATCGTGCAATCAACCGGCGACGGCATCTTCGCCCTGTTCGGGGCGCCGGTCGCTCACGAAGACCATCCTCAGCGGGCGCTCTACGCGGCGCTCCGCATGCAGGATGGCATCCGGCGTTATGCAGAGAGCCTGCGTACTGCAGGGCGCGCGCCACTGCAAATTCGCATTGGCATCAACACCGGCGAGGTGGTGATGCGTTTGATCCGCACGGGCGAGGCCAAACGCGAGTATGCGCCCATCGGCCTTACTACCAATCTCGCCGCCCGGATGCAGACGATGGCGAATCCAGGCTCAACAGTGATTGCAGAGAGCACCCGGCGGTTGGTCGAAGGTTACATTGCGCTGCGGCCGCTCGGCACATCCAGGGTAAAGGGGCTCACCGAGCCGGTTAACATTTACGAAGTGATTGGCCTTGGGCCGCTGCGCACTCGTCTTCAGCGGGCGGCGGGGCGTGGTCTGACAACGTTCGTCGGCCGCGAGCCTGAGATGAAGGCGCTTAAGCACGCAGGCGAGCTGGCCAGGCAAGGGCGCGGGCAGATCGTTGCCGTCAAGGGCGATCCGGGCGTTGGGAAGTCCCGCTTGTTCTTCGAGTTCAAGGCAACCTCGCAATCTGGATGTATGGTGCTTGAGACGTTCTCGGTCTCCTACGGCAAAGCCTCAGCCTACTTGCCGCTGATCGAATTACTCCACAGCTATTTCAAGATTACCAGTGATGACGAAGCGCGCACGCGGCGGGAAAAAATAACCGGACGGGTGCTCGCGCTCGAGCGCACACTCGAAGATACGTTGCCGTATCTGTTCGCACTTCTGGGTCTATCCGACAGCAACGATCCAGTGGCGCATATGGACGTGCAGGTGAAAAAGCGGCGCACGCTGGAGGCGGTCAAGCGAATTCTGTTTCGCGAGAGCCTGAACCAGCCTGTGACTATGATTTTCGAGGACCTGCATTGGATCGACGAACAGACCCACGAGTTGCTAAATGTGCTGGCGGACTCACTGGACGATGCAAGAATTCTACTACTGGTGAATTACCGCTCCGAGTACATTAGTCAATGGAATAGTAAGAGCCGCTGCACAGAGCTGCAGCTCGACCCGCTGAGACGGGAAGGTGCCGAGGCATTGCTGACATCGCTCCTGGGGGACGCCGAGGACCTGGGGCCGTTGAAGCGTCTTATCATAAAAAAGGCCGAGGGCACGCCGTTCTTCATGGAAGAAACGGTACAGATGCTGTTCGATGAGGGTTCGCTGGTGCACAATGGCTCGGTCAAACAGACACGGCCACTCGCCGAATTGAAGATTCCGCCAACCGTGCAAGCAATTCTTGCCTCGCGCATCGATCGTCTGCCTGCGGAGGAGAAGGAGCTATTGCAGACTCTGGCCGTAATCGGTTGGGAGTTTCCGTTAGCGTTGGTCCACGAGGTGACGAGGCATGTAGAGGAGGAATTAAGACGCAAGCTGGATAACTTGCAGTCGGCAGAATTTATTTACGAGCAACCCGCAATTGGCGATTTGGAGTACTCTTTCAAACACGCTCTCACCCAGGAGGTCGTATATGGTTCCGTCCTGGTAGAAAAGCGCAAGAACCTTCATAAGCGCGTTGCCGCCGCAATCGAAACCCTCTACCAGGAACAGATTGATCAACACGTCTCCGAACTTGCCCATCATTACCAGCGCAGTGGAGATGTGGAGAGAGCGGTACTTTGCCTCAAGCGAGCAGCGGAGCAGGTGGCTGAGCGCTCGGCAGTCGTAGAAGCCCAGGGACGGCTTGAGGAGGCGATTGGCCTCTTACGAACGCTGCCGCCTTCGCAAGCCCGTGATCGAAGTGAACTCGCACTGCAAACTGCTTTGGCCGCTCTTTTGACGAGCAAGAGCGTGGGAGCACCCGAACGCGAGCCATCTTTGATGCGGGCCTATGAGCTGAGCCAGCGGGTCGGAAACGAACAGGAAACGATCGTCATACTCTGGCAGTTGTGCCAATTGCATATCCAGCAGTTGCGATTGCGCGACGCATTCCAGTTGGCTCAACGATCGCTGACACTTGCCAGGGTCGTGAAAGACCCGGTTCAAAAGATTGGTTCGTGGCACAATGTTGGGGAGACCTACTTCTGGAACGGGAAGCTCCAGCAATCACGCCCTTATCTCGAACGGGCCTTTCACTTGTACGAAGCTACATCGCCTCAGGACTTGATACACTCCTTCGGAGTCGATCTGTGGCTCGCTACAGCGTTCTTTTTATTAGTCACTGATTTGATTCTTTCTGAACCTGACAAAGTGATTGAATGGGAGACACTGATTGCCAGGCGTGCTGGTGCCAGTAAGCATCCTTACAGTAGGGCTTTGGGACTGCTACTCGTTCAACAGTCGGCGGTACTTAGAGGCGGCGATCCCGACCTGATTCAAGCCGGTCTGAGCTCCGTCCGCCAATTGTGCGACGAATATGGATTCCCGGAGGTGCGTGGGTGGGTTGAGCAGTTCGACGCTTATGCGCGCTTTTGGCAAGGCGATACCGAAGGTGCGCTCAGCGAGATGGTTGACGCCATCGAAAGACTCGACAAGGTGGGGAGTCTGATCCGCTCCACCTGGCGGTTCGCGGCACTGGCTCAAATCCAGCATCGTCTTGGCAACTACGATGCCGCGGAAGCAGCCATCGCTATGGCATTGGAAAACATCGAGCGGACCGACGAACGCTGGTACGAACCAGAGGTTAATCGCATTGCCGCAGAGATCGCTCTACAGGAATTTCAGCGAAATCCAGTGGACAGCGCCGGACAATATCTCCTTAGAGCAATTGAGATTGCGCGCATGCAGGGCGCTAGGTGGTGGGAACTGCGCGCATCAACAAGCCTTGCCCGCCATCTGGCGAGCACAGGCCGTCAGCGTGAGGCGCGCACGATGCTGGCCGAAATTTACAACGCATTTAAGGTATCGTTCGACAGCAGTGATCTGAAGGCTGCTAAAGCGCTGCTCGAAGAACTGAAAATGTAATTGCCCAGGACTGTTACGCTGTCCGCCTGGCCATATTGTCGAAATTGCAGTAACCAACGCCGCCTCCGTGTCAGTCATCCCGACCGAAGCCGAGGGATCGCGAGCCGTCGCCGGCGCGCAGGCGAAAACCTTCGCAGAAAACCTAAGTTCCATTGGAGCTTTTTTACGTACATCGCATGCTCCTTAGGTTTCGCTCAACCATAAATTAAGCCTGAGCCCAATTTCTCTCAGACGCAAAGAAATTGTCGCATAGTCAATTTCTCATCGAATCTGCCAGGAAGCGAATCTCACTCTGAAGTGGGACAGCCTTTCCAGCCTGTCCTCTTCTGGCTGAAAGACTGCCGGAACCCCGTTAATCGCGGTTTGGTTGCCAGTTGCGAGGCTCTCGATGCCCTTGGATCAAAGAATGACAGGCTGGAAAGCCTGGCCCACTTCAGAAGGCTCAGAAACTCTCGTCCTCGTCTTTGTTTTCGGCCTCGGCATCCCGTCCCAGATCGCCTTGATATGGCGATCTTTTCAAATCGCCCCGCGAATCTCGGATTAGTACTTCGATACGGCGCTCGACCTCATCCAGCTTTTGATTAAGCGACCGGACCAGCGCGACTCCTCGTTCGAATGCTAAGATCGATTCTTCGAGTGAGAGTTCGCCGGAATCGATTTGGCTGACGATGCTCTCAAGGTCGGCCAGTTCGTCCTCAAATTTCCTTGGCTTAGGATCGGCCATATGCTTCTCAATAGTAGCACGAGCATGCTCGCGCATCGCTCGGCACCGAGGGGCGCGTGCTTTACCATTGGCAGGCAGGGACCCTTGCCCTACTGGGTTTCACGCGCAATCGTTCGAGCATGGAGCCGTCCCCGGCTCAGACGGATATCGACTTCATCGCCGACCTCAACCCGCGCAGCGTCATTAACTGCGCGGCCATCGCGGGTGTTGATGACAACCGCATAGCCGCGTTCGAGGACGCGCAGTGGTGAGACCGTATCCAGGCGGCGGCTATCAGCAGCGAGCAGTAAACGCTGCTTGTCGAGCACCGAACGCGATGCCGATTCGAGACGATCGAATAGTCGGTCGAGATGGGCGTGGGCTTGCATCACCGGCGCCCGCAAGTTCGCCTCCGACAAGCGCGCCGCGCTGCGCTCCAGCGTGATGCGATATGGATTTGCGCGCGTGCTCATTGCCTGGGCTAGCCTGACTGCCAGGCGATCGACCCTGAGGCGTTGTTCCACCGCGATCGTTGAAGGAATCTTGAGATGAGCCGCGAACTCACGAAGGTTGTGGCGATTTTCCCGCACCCGGGAAGTGATCGTACTGTTTAATTCCTCGGCCGCCGTATCGAGCCGCTGCCGCAACTGCCGCAGAACGCTGCGCGGGTCGCGCAACCGGCTTCCGAGATCGGTTAGGCGACGCCGATGCGCCGACGTTCTGTTACGAACAGAGGCGGCCACCGCTGATTGCATATCGAAGAGACGTCTGCGCAATTCCGCCTTAATTGGTACCGCCAACTGCGCGGCCGCGGTCGGGGTTGGGGCGCGAACATCGGCGACAAAATCCGCGATGCTGTAGTCGATTTCGTGCCCGACTGCCGATATCACGGGGATTGCAGAACGAAAGATCGCGCGCGCTACCAACTCCTCATTGAAGGCCCACAGGTCTTCGAGTGAACCGCCTCCGCGACCTAAAATAATTACGCCAGCGCGTCCATCGGCGTTGAGGTCATCCAAGGCGCCGGCAATCTCGGGCGCCGCGCCGGGACCCTGCACCAAGGCCGGTCTGATGATGACGTGTAGATTGGGATAGCGATCCAGCAGCACGCGCAGCATGTCGCGCAGTGCTGCCCCACCCAATGCGGTAACGATTCCGATTCGATGCGAAAGCATTGGCAACCGTTGCTTACGCGACGCATCGAACAGTCCTTCCTTGCCCAGGCGTTGCTTGAGCTGCTCATAGCCGAGTTGCAGGGCGCCGAGTCCGCGCGGTTCTATTTCCTCGGCGTAGAATTGCAGGGTGCCGCGCGCCTCATACAGATTGACGCGCCCGCGTATGACGACCTGCATGCCGTCATCGACGCGGAAGCGCATTCGGCGCACCGCCGAATTGAACATCACCACATTGATCGAACTGCGCGTATCTTTGAGAGTGAAATAGAGATGGTTGGAAGGGGCCAACCGCGCATTCGACACTTCACCGACTACCCAGCATTGGTCGAGATTGACTTCCAGCGTTTCGCGCACCAGGCGCACAAGCTGGCTCACGCTCAGCGCAATTCGGCGCGCCGGCGATTTGAGCTGGAATTCAAGTTGCCCAGCCATTGCCTAGCAAATTAGCACAGATGAGCTTTTCGCAAATCAGCCCGATGACGTGTGTGGCTGCGTAACCCGCCTCCCTAATCTCAAGGGTCTGCGGGATACGCATTAGAAGAATCCCGGCCTTTCTTCCGGGCTACTACTGGCGCGGTGTCGTTATTGGCTAGTTCCTCTTTCAGTTGACGAGTCGTCGGCCTTGGCGAGTTCGACCTTGTATTTATTCCAGTGCTCTAGAATGGCGATCGCCTTATCCAACTGGACGTCGGGCTGAGCCTTTGCGGATTTGCCTTTCTCAGTGGAACTCGCTCCTGCCGGTTGCGACACCGCGGAGCCGGTTTCGCCACCGGAGGTGGTGCCATGGCCAGGATGCGACTGATCGTTTTTGAAATGGTGAAGCAGGTCACTCTCGCGAATTTCCGCATCTTCACCCGTCTCCGTTCCAGGCAGTTCCAGCGCGGCCAGTGTCGCCTTGGGCGGTTCAACTACCATGTCCGGGGTAATGCCGACGGCCTGGATCGAGCGGCCGTTAGGAGTGAAATAACGCGCCGTGGTAAGCCGTAAGGCCGACTCGTCATCGAGCGGTAGAATTGTCTGCACTGAGCCCTTGCCGAAGGTCTGGGTGCCTTCGATAATCGCTCGCCGCTGATCCTGCAGAGCGCCGGCTACGATCTCGCTGGCGCTGGCACTGCCGCCATTCACCAATACGACCATCGGGTAATCGGTAAAATCGGTCTTTTTGTGCGCGAAGTATTTCTGTTGCTGACTGTCGAGACGCCCCTGCGTATAAACCACTAGGCCACCGTCGAGGAAAGCGTCGGCAACCGAGACCGCCTGATTGAGCAGACCACCGGGATTATCGCGTAAATCCAACACCAGGCCCTTAATGCGGCCGTGGTCCTGGCGGGTGAATTTATCAAGTGCCTTCGTCACATCCTCGTTGGTCCCGTCCTGGAAGGTAGTGATACGAAGGTAGCCATAGCCGTCCTTAAGCGGTTTGGACTTGACCGATTGAATCCGGATCACATCGCGGGTCACGGCGACGGTGAAAAGGTTGGGGACACCCTCCCGATGAAGTGTCAGATGAATCACGCTGCCCTTTGGTCCGCGCATCATCTTGACAGCATCGGTCAGGGTCATGCCTTTGGTAAAATCGTCGTTGATCTTGATAATCTGATCGCCTGCCCTGATGCCGGCGGTGTAGGCCGGCGTACCCTCGATTGGCGAGACTACCGTAAGCACGTCATTTTTGATGGTTATTTCGATGCCAAGGCCACCGAAACTACCCCTGGTTTCGACTTCGAGGTCGCGGTAGAGGTCCGGCGTTAGATAGGCGCTGTGCGGATCGAGTGACCCTAGCATGCCGGTAATTGCGCCATTGATCAGTTCCTTGGTCGAGACCGGCTCGACATAGTTCTTCTGCACTATCGCCAGGACATTGGCAAACGTCTGGAGTTCCTTATAGGTGTCGTCAGGCAATGCCTGCGCTCGCCGAACGGCGAGGTCACCGATCACGAAAATACATACGCCCAGCGCGATTGCCATCGCTCCGATGAGCCGGTTTCTTTTCTTAGCTGACATCCAAAATCCGCCTGTTTTTCAAAATATCCGCCCCGGAAAAAAATCGGCACCCGCTTGCCGACAGGTTATCCCTGCCTGGATTTAATCAGTTCCTGCAACGCTTCGCGGATATCGGCATTAGACCAGTCATAGGGGCCAACGTGATGGGCTACGATCCGTCCATCCCGTCCAATTATGAAAGTCTCAGGAATTCCGTTGACGTCGTAGCGCTCGCCGACGTCGTTGCGGGGGTCGAGCAGTACGGTAAATTGCAGATGATTTTGCTCAACAAATGGCCGTACCATACCCCCGTCTGTATCCTGGCTCACGGCTAACACTACGAAATCCCTGTTGGTTTTGAAGTCCCGGTAAAGCGACTCGATCGACGGCATCTCCTCGCGGCACGGCGCGCACCAGGTTGCCCAGATGTTCAGGAACACCACCTTGCCACGTAACGAAGCAAGCGAAACTTCGCCGCCCTTCAGATCTTTCAGGGTGAAATTCGCGGCGAGCTTGCCCGCAGCTACCGTGCTGGACCGGGCCGCCGAAGTCATCCCTGAGTCGAGAGGAGTGGAATCAAGCGTTCGATGAGAAGAAAGATTCACGAAGCTAACGAGTCCGATTGCGATCAGCAGCGCCCCCAATGCGATTGTCGAAAGAATCCTGGCGTTGCTGTTCATCCTCTCAGGCCCTCAATGCTTCGCGGCTGGCACCTGCTGTCTCAGCGCGTCTCTTTGACGACCAATACCATGTCATACTGCCAGCTGCGATCATAATAAGGGATATGATCTGAGCCTCGCTTAGACCCCATAACACGCGCGGATTGATTCGGACAAATTCAACCACAAACCGGGCGGCGCCGGCCAAAATCAGATACAGATAGAGTAGCTCACCCTCCACCGTTACCCTCTTGCGAATCGACCATAGAAACCAAAAGATCGCCAGGTAAAGGATCGCTTCGTAGATTGGCGTGGGATGAACTCGAACTCCGGGGAAAAATCCTGACACCAGATTGCCATGCCCGTCGAGCTTCAGCACCGTCTCCGGACCCCATCCGACGATAGCCCTCGGATAAGCCATCGCCCAAGGTTGTCTCGACGGCAAACCCCAGTCACCATCACCAGAAAGCTGGCATCCTATCCGCCCGAATGCCATCCCGAGCATCAATGGGGCCGCACACATATCGGCTACTGTGAGAAAAGCCACGCGGTAATGCCTGGCGACCAGCCCGGTGGAAACGATTCCGCCAATCAAGCCACCGTACCAGACGAAGCCGGCGCCGGAAAAGACGATCGACGCTGGATGGCTCATGTAGGCGGACCAGTTGTCGAAAACGTCGTAGAGGCGTGCTCCGCCAAGCCCGCCGATGGCGCCCCAAACGACAATTGCCGTGCCTAGTTCGGAATCAAACCCGCGGCGGCGGCATTCGCGGCTCAACAGCAGATCACCTGCGATAAATCCAAGCGCCATCATCAGTCCGTAGCTGTAAATCGTCACTGGGCCGAGGCGTAAAATGATTGGAATCATCAAATCCCAAGCAGGCTGTCGAAAGAAGGATTTTCACAGCCTGCTTCCCTCACTGTAATCTCTCCCAGAGGGAGAGAACTAACACTAGAGGAGTCGGAGGCGGAGCGAGCTAACGAGTCTGCGAGGTGCGCATCCAAAAAAGGAAGGCAGCCAGCTTCTCGGCAGGGTGTTGACCATGTTTTATCTTTCGAACGCGAAAAATCGTCGTTGCTCAACACCCTGCTAGGTTATCGCAGGGCGCGGCGATTCGCGAGAGCATGAATCCTGGAATAAAGGTGTTGTTTCGTGCGTGCAATCGTTCAACGTGTAAGCCGGGCAGAGGTTCGAGTTGACTGCGCGCGCGTAGGCCGGATCGCTCGCGGTTTTGTCATCTTGCTCGGTGTCGCCAAAGGCGATTCAGCTATTGATGCTGAATTTATCGACGACCGGGTCGCGGGTTTACGAGTATTCGCCGATCGGGTGGACAAAATGAATCTGCCGCTGGCAGCCGTTGGCGGGGAATTGCTGGTCGTCTCGCAATTTACTTTGCATGCGGACACCAGCCAGCGGCGGCCATCTTTCACAAATGCCGCCCCGCCCGAACAGGCTCGGGAGTTGTATGAATACTTTCTCTCGCTCGCTCGTGGGCGCGGTGTTAAGGTTGAAGCGGGCTTGTTCGGCGTTCATATGGACGTCGAATTAGTGAATGACGGTCCGGTCACGATAATTCTCGACAGCCGCAACCGATAGAGCGGGCAAGCTGGCGGGCGTAAGCGCATGGAGCTGTGCGTGTGCGGGCCTGGTGAGAAAAATCATGGGACGTGCGGGATTCTACGCAATTGAATCGGGTAAGATTTCGTTCCGGCGCGACGGCAACTGGTACACCGACGACGAACGGATCGATAATGCGCGAATTGCCTTGCTTTTCAGCCGCAGCATTAAGCGCAATCACGACGGCAGCTACTATCTTCAAGTTGCTGAGGAACGCGCGCCCATCACGGTCGAGGATACTCCCTATGTCGTCAAGGCGGTCTACGAAAACGACGGTGGCTTCGTTATCGTAACCAACGACGACGAGCACGAACCGCTGGAGCCCGCGACTCTGGAAGTCGGGCGTGACAACGTGCTTTACTGCCGGGTCAAGACCGGCGCTTTTCCGGCCCGGTTCCTTCGCACGGCCTATTACCATCTGAGCAACAATTTTTTCAGCGACGAGGGGGGAACGTTTTCGCTCGTGGTCCATGGGCAACGTTATCCAATCAAATATCCGCCAGGCGCCGGGACAGCAAACGCATAGTGGGCGAGCCGCCTTTCCACATCGTGCTGGTGCGTCCCGAAATTCCGCAGAACACCGGTTCTATTGCGCGGTTGGCGGCGGCGACCCGAAGCCGCTTGCACCTGGTTGCGCCGCTGGGCTTCTCCCTTGAAGATCGTTATCTAAAGCGCGCCGGCTTGGATTATTGGCCTCTAGTCGATTTACTCCTGTACCAGGACTGGCACGAATTCGCCGTTGTTCAACGTGAGACGGCGCACTCGCCCAACTTCAAATATTTTTCGGCGCACGCCGAAAAGACTTACCTCCAAGCTGAATTCCGCCGAGATGACTTTCTGGTGTTCGGCAGCGAAACCAGGGGATTAGGGTGCGAATTTCTGGAGCCCCGCGGCCAATCAGCTTACCGAATACCGATTTTTGAGCGCGGCGTGCGTAGCCTGAACCTGGCCAATGCTGTCTCGATAGTCGTGTACGAGGCGTTACGCCAAACCGGACTACTGAGCGGCGCCTAACAGGCTGTTGATCGATACGACCTGCTTCGAGCGCAGTTCGGCATTTTTGCGGGCGGAGTCGAGGGATCTCCGCGGGTGAGCCAAAGCCCTGAGCGACGCCGAGGGGATTGTTTTTTCTCGGCGTTGTCAGGGACATCGCTACACGGGGATCCCTCCGCGCTTTCGTTTCGGCTTGCGCCTCACTTATTCGGCGGGGATGCTAAAAAAGACGCACGCGGAAGGGAGTACTAATCGAGGTTAGTGCCAGGCTGTAGCTCACCGCTGGCAGCCAATTCGGCGGGTGCAATCTTCTTCGAACTGGGCTCCAAGCGCACCCGCCGCACCAATACGCTGGCTCCCCGCGCCGCTATCTTCACGCCATCGGTGCCGATTGAAATGACGTTTCCGGGTGAACTCGAGACTTCCGCCTCGACAGTTGGCTCATAGAGCCGAAGCCGGCGTCCATTCAGAAATGCATACGCGCCGGGCTGCGGATCACATCCTCGAATCAGGTTGTGCACATCAAGTCCCGATTTGCCGAAATCCACGTGCGCGTGTTCGTCGCGGCAAATCGGCTCATAAGTTGCGCGGGTCTCGTCTTGCACGATTCGGGGCGGATTACCCAGATCGATGAGGGTAAGCGCGTCACTCAGCGCTTCAATCCCCAAGGGGAAGAGCGTATTGAAGTAGAGCGACCCAGTCGTCTCGTTGGGCCCGACCGGCACTCGCCGTTGAATGAGGATCGGACCCGTATCGATGCCTTTGTCGGGCCAAAACCACGTCACCCCAGTCTCGCTGTCGCCTTGGATGAGAGTCCATGCAATTGCGCTCGCACCGCGATGGCGTGGCAGGAGGGAAGGATGAAAGCAGATCGATTTGTGGAGTGGGGCAAACAGGATTCGCTCGGGAACGATTATCGTCACGAACGCCATTACTGCGAGGTCGGCGTTGAGTGACTTGAACTGTTCGTAGGCTGCCTCGGAGCGGAAGGAGGAAGGTTGGCTAAGCGGAAGCCCGAGCTCAAGCGCCCTCGTTTTAAGCGGGTCAGCCCGTCCCTCAGCGGGGTCCGGCGGAGCGAAGACGTGGACGATTTTATCGCCGCGGGCCTGGAGAATCTCGAGGGATTTGGCCGCGAATGCCGCCTGGCCGATTAAAACAATCCGCAAGCTTTTCCACCTCCCGGAGTCGAAACTCCATCAGCTTCTTCATTAGATTGCCATCCTAACAACAGCGTCAAGTGGACTAGTTTACCGTCAAGCTCGGAGATCCACACAGCACGGCTCGTGTTGTGTCCAGCCGAGACATCGAGACTGGACAAAAGCTGAACTCATGAGTCCGACGCCACAGGCTAAAGCGTGTGGCCACCTCAGAAAAGACAGTCTTCTTCAGTGGCCACAGGCTTTAGCCTGTGGCATCGTCCCAACGTTCGATCGGAATTGCTACATGCAAGTAGGCAACTACACTCTCATCTTACTCGTATACATCCGGCCGGCTCCTATCATTGGGCACTAATTGTGCACATGAGTGATCCTGACCGTTGGGGCCAAACGTCGCGAACTTCGATGGCAACCGAAGCCGCTCTGTCAAAGTTTGAGGTAAACGCAGAAAACGGGGACGCCCCTCGCTACGACGGGCATCAGCAGCAGCCCCGGGCGGCGAAACCTGGATCCTCAGGCAGAATCCGGTTGGCAGCGTTGCTGAAGACGCACCGTAATAACTTAGGTCTGACTCAGCAGTCACTAGCCCAAAAGCTCGGCGTTAGAGCGAGCCATATAGCTCTGCTCGAAAACGCCAGGCGGCGGCCGTCGCTCGGATTGATCGTGCGGCTTGCGACCGCGCTGGGCCTCGACGGCAGAGAACTCCTTGAGCTTGCTTACCCGGAGGTGCGCGCGTTGGTGTCGCCAGTCGCCAAACGGCGCACGAAGCTGAGCCCATCGTGGCAACGGCTCTTCAAAAACACCGCGTTACTGGCCCGCTACCACGTGACCCGGCAGGAACTGGAAGTGTTGGAACATTTGGGGGTGCTCGGTGGAAAATTGACGGTTAAACGACTCCTCGCCATCCTGTTACTGGTGCGCGATGTCCCTTAAGCTCGGTAAGCCTTAGCGCTCTAACAGCAAGCTGTCGCTTCTCGATCTGATCTTTCTCCGTCACGCTTGCGCGCCAGACACTCGCGGGAATGACCAATAAGGCAGAATATAGGCACCGGTTTCCTGCTCGCTGCTGCTGCAGGTGGACAAATTTTGATCGATAAACAGGCGATTGCGGCGGTGTACGCGGTCTGATTGATTAGTAGTTCGCCATCACTTGATTCGCTGCTATGCGTGCGCGAAGGAGGAGAAGCAGCCATGGATACGCAGGCAGGCGCGTCGCCCAACTATCGCGTAATCGCGGCTCTGAGCTACCTGCTCGGAGTTATCACTGGGGTTATTTTCCTATACGTCGAACCCTATAATCGAGATGACTTCGTCCGCTTCCACGCGCGCCAGTCCATCATTTTTTCGATCGCCTGGTTTGCCGTTCAAATCATAGTTGGCGTGTTTATCGCCGTAATGCCGCATCCGATTTCACGCTTGCT
>Ga0187846_10000943_pt1 | contig 16648 bp, 17 predicted proteins | sample TC_taG_FD_161473 | JGI IMG/M metagenome (GOLD analysis project Ga0187846, IMG submission 161473) | Biofilm microbial communities from the roof of an iron ore cave, State of Minas Gerais, Brazil - TC_06 Biofilm (v2) | ecosystem: Environmental > Terrestrial > Deep subsurface > Cave > Wall biofilm...
GACAAATTTGAGATGATTATTTTTTACTTTGAGTCTTGTTTCGTCCTTAACTAGGAATAGTCTTATACTTGTTGCATCAACTATCTTTCTGTTAAAAGATTCCAAAGTCGCAAATGGAGCAAGAGTGTCTGACTTGGTAAAACTCAAGGAGAGAACAAATTTTCTTATCGCTTCAGGTACAATTCCTCTCCTACGCAAAGCTTCAAGAGTGGGTAATCGTGGATCATCGTAACCTGATACTTTGCCGTCTTCTACCAAAGGTTTTAGTATTCTCTTTGAAACAGGCATGCCTTCGAATTCCAGTCTAGAAAACTCTAACACCTTAGGTTTTCTCATTGCAAGCTTGTCTAAAATAGAATCATACAACTCATTTCTAAGCTCATATTCTTTGGTTCTAAACGCGTGTGTTACTCCATCTATGCTGTCTTCAATGGCAACAGCAAAGTCGTAATTTGGCCAAACACGATATTTATTCAAATGTAATGGGTGAGTTTCATCTATTATTCTAAACAGAGTTGGATCGCGCATTACTGTATTTTCTGAATGCATATCGCCTCGAAATCTGACAATTGCTTCTCCAGGCTTGTATTCTTCAAACATGTCCTGCCATCTTTTGATATTTTGATCCAAATCATCAAGACTGCATTTACATTCTCTCATATCTCTCCTATTCTTGCTTATTGTTTCTTTATCGCAAGTGCAGACATATGCGTTATTTGACTCGATTAACTCTCTTCCTTTTTTGTAAATAAGTTCCATATCATCTGACGTATTTTTTGTCATATCATATTTTACGCCAAGCCAATCAAGTCCTGCTTTGATAGCCGCATAATATTCGAGTCTTTCGTTTTCTGGATTTGTATCATCAAATCGCAGTATTAGTTTACCTTCATACATCCTTGCATATTCTTCGTCTATTATAGCTGCTTTCGCATGGCCAATATGTGGATAGCCATTTGGTTCTGGCGGAAATCTTGTAACTACTCTGCCTACGTCAGCATCCTCAAGTGGAGGTAGGCCAGTCCTTTCTTGTTTGGGATTGATTTTTAGTAATTCAGGAAAGCTATTTTCGAGCTCAGATCTTTGTTCATCTATTGAAAGTTTGTTTATTTCTGAAATAACTTGATCAATGAGAGGGATTATCTCCTTTGTTTTGCTTCTTAAGTCCGGTCTAGATCCAAGTATTTTTGATATAACGGCATCATTTCTAGTCTTTCCTTCATGCTCAGCTGCATTCAGTAAAGCAATTCCTCTGATCTTTTTTTTTAGTTCATTATCCAATTAAAGACTCCTCTTTACCACGAATTCTAATAGTGATAAGAGCTCTTTTTTTGGAGAACCATAATAGTTCGACAGGGCTCTTTTTGCCATATTAGAATACATCATAGCTTTTTTTCTTACTGTTTTTTCTATTCCCATAGACGTGATGATCTCTACTGACTTTTCTAATTCATCTTTTGAGATGTCAGGATTGCCAAAGGCGTCAAGAATTATTTGCTTATTTTGTCCCTTTGCCTTGTTGATGGCAAGAAGTATTGGTAGGGACTTTTTTCCTTCGCGTATATCGTTCCCCACAGGCTTTTTTGTTATCTTAGAATCGCCAATAATCCCAATTAGATCATCAACTATTTGGAACGCAATTCCAAGATTTTTACCAAAGGAGGAAAGATTTGTAACATCCTTTTTCTTCGTGTTTGCACTTATTGCCCCCATCGCGCAAGAGGCTGCAAAGAGCGCAGATGTTTTTTTTCTTATCATCTTGAGGTATTGATTTTCTGAGGGTATCTTTTGAGATTTAGCCATCAATATGTCTAATACTTGACCCTCACAGACGTCGCTGCAGGCACGAGCAAGATTAGAAACAAGTGCAATACGTACCTCTTTTGGTGTTTTAGGATCATCTGAAATTATTTCAAATGCCCTTGAGAATAATACATCACCTGCTAAAATACCGACAGGTAAACCAAATTTTGTATGCACTGTGGGTACACCGTGACGCATTTCATCGTTATCCATAATGTCATCATGTATTAGTGTGAAATTATGTACCAACTCTATTGCTGCAGCAGCTGGTATGGCCTGTTTTGCGGTACCATCTACGATCTCACAGCTCTTTATCACGAGGTAAGGCCTTAGTCTCTTTCCACCATGTTCAATTAGGTATGAAGCGGCTTTGTAGAGTTCGTCAGGCTCACCAACTAGTCTTGATAACAAGAATGAGTTTATTTTTTTTGTGTTCTTTGATAGAGAACTTGATGACATTATTTCTTCAACTTCCATCCATCATCAGGAAAATGATACTTGAGCGGATCCTCAAGAGCTGATTTAATGTCTTCTCTAAACCACTTGTCTAATGTGGGGGTGTATCTTGGCATGATATCTTTTTTTGAATTTGGTAAAAAGTACAGAGCAACTAACATCCAAGGGCAATAAATTTGTGGTGATTTTTTAATATCATCTATAAGCTCATCACACATCACCCATTTTATATCGCTAATTTCTTCTTTTACTAGCTTTATTTTAGTAGGATCGTCTGCAATTCCGATCAAAGTTCCGCAAACTTCATTCTCTGATCCAATGTTCTTGTACGGTACGTGATACTCGAACTTGAACAAGTAATCAAGCTTGCAGCTTATTCCTAGTTCTTCCGGTAATCTTCTCTCTGCGGAAGTGATATAGGTTTCAGTCTGTCTTGGATGGCTTGCAACTGTCCCGTCCCAACCCCCAGGCCAAAGCATCTTACTCATACTACGCTTTGTGAGGAGTAACTTTCCATCTTTGTTGAACAATAGTATAGTAAATGCTCTGTGGAGTTTTCCATTGGGTAAATGACACTTGACCTTTTCCTCGCTTCCTATTGGATAGTCATTGTCGTCAATGAGGATTAAATATTCCATACGCGTCCGTTATCCTCTGAATACCGTTCCTTCAAACTTTCTATCTTCGATTATGTCTATAATCCTAGTCGGCATATTGCCATTTACTAAAAAAACATCAATTCCCATCATCGAGATTTTTTTAGCCTCGGATATTTTGCGGTTCATTCCACCAGTTACATCCATATTCATTTTTGATATTGATACTTTTCCTCTTATCTCTCGCAAAAGTGTTTTTGTTTTCATATCAGAATATACTCCATCAACATTTAAGACAAAAACTACTAGCCTAGGTTTTAGAATCTTTGCAAGTATTCCCATTATTCTATCACCAGACAAGATGTAGAACCTATTTTTTGCGTGCCATAATGCATCGCCGTATGATACCGGAACCAATCCTGCCTTTGCAATTTTTAAAATTTCTCTTACTTTTTTAGGTTCAGGTGTGCTACCAAACATGAAATCTGTCGGTGGTAAACAATATGGATTTAAGTTATGCTTTAGAAACACATCTAAGATTATTTTGTTTAGCTCGACCATCGAATTTTTCACGACGGAAACCCCCTTTACATTATATTTTGCAGGCCTTGTGTGCATGTTATATTTGACTGACCAATAGTGACCAAAAGATCCCCCTCCATGTACGACAATCAAAGGTTCTTTCACCTTTCTTAGCTGACTGGCAATTTTGTTTATGGCTGTAAGATTCGGGGAAAGTGGTCTTTGTTTGTGCGTAATTATGGAACCACCAAGCTTTATCAAAATCATAATTTTTTACAGTAATTCACTCTGTTTAAAAAGTATCTATCAGCAAAGAACGTAGTAATTTGATTTTTGAGCACAATGCATGCAAAAAGGTCAACTATCTTCATTCGATGAATTATCGTTTTCTAATTTGGCTCTGATGTTTAATAATAACCATCTTTGCTAACCGTAGATGAGGCCATCATGATCTACTTTTATGGGAAAACACTCACCATATTTTCGTAAATTAAGAAGAGTTTGATCAAGATTGGATTTGTCTACAAGGGAGATTATACATCCTCCTGCTCCAGCACCCGTAATTTTTGCTCCATAGGAAGTTTTTCTGGCCTCCTTTATCAGAAGATTTAGCTTATCAGAAGAGACATCTATTCGTTCTAACAGGCCTTGATTCTCAGACATTAGATGGCCCAGAGTGATTAAATTATTTTGTTCCAATGCAGAAAGTGCATTTTGAACTATAACCGACTCCTGCTCACACAATGCCAAGAAGAGATCTTCGTTGTTTTCTCTAAATCTTCTGACTTTTGCAACAACTTCGCTAGTAAGATGGGCTTGCTCTGTATTTGCAATCACAATATCCAAGCCACCCTTCGAGTTTATTTTTTTAAAACCTTCTTTCATATCATAAACCATCACGCCTCCAAAGGTGCAAACAGAACAATCAGCACCAGACGTATTTTGGAACATGGTGCGCTCGGCATCAATTGCAATCTTTAAAATTTCTTGTTTTGTGAGTTTTTCAAATAAACCCGTTATTGATGCCGCAGCTGCAACACAACAAGCTGACGATGAGCCAAGACCAATGCCTGCAGGAATTTCAGAGTCTATTTTGATTTCAATGCCAACATTTTTTTTGTATTTTTCTAATGTTGAGTTGGCAAGGAATAAAAATGGTTTCATTTCTGAAGGGTGACGGTAAATGGATGAGGAGAAATCAACATCTGCTTCTAAATTTCCGATATCAGATTTTATTCTAATTTTTTTTTCATCAATGATTTGTGATGTGACTGTAATTCTTCTGTTAATGGCACAAAGTATGGCCTTTAACCCATATACAACAAAATGCTCGCCAAATAAAATTACCTTCCCTGGTGCGGATGCAATAGACTTCATGAAAATACGATCGACGCGTATCCTACCACGGAACTCTTGTTACCAGTAATATCCCCACTTGTAGCATATTTCTTTAGAGTTCCTTTTGTTGATCCAAGTTCTTTACAGGCAATCATGGTAGACGCCATCGCTCCATATCCACAGGCACTAACCCGATTTTCTTGCAAAATTCTATAGAATTTCTCCACATTTAGTTCCAGAATTGGGTCTATTAAGGCCATATCATGTTTGTGCGCGTAACTATTTTCTTCATAGTGTGTAAAGTCAGAAGAGCCTACTATCATAGTCTCCTTTGTCTTTGCAATTCTTGCTATTGCTAACCCAACTTCCTTTGCAGCCCTGTAGTCTTGACTATTCATAATTATGGGAAGAATCTTAAATTTCTGCGAATAAATTTCTTGTAACATCGGTAGTTGAACTTCGAGGCTGTGATCCCTAGTATGTGAAAAAAAATCCAATTCTATACTTCTCGAAATTTTGTTTATCTCTATGGCAGAATCTGAATCCACCTCTACCCCGCCAAGCGGAGTTTCCCAGATACCTTCTTTCATTGATGCTACACTGCAACCTATTCCATAATGGTTTGGTCCTATAATTATTACAAGCTCTGGTTTTTGGGCTGAGATCGAATAATAGGAATTTGTGGCTATTGGTCCGGAATACATGTAACCAGCATGAGGGGAAATAATTCCAAGGATTTTTTCTCCCTTAAGCATAGGTGGAAGCCTTCTAGGCCCAAAAGAATGTAAAAAACAATCATGTATCATGTTTTTTAGCTCGTCTTTTCGTTTTGGATAGAACATTCCAGCAACAGCTGGTGTTCTTACCTGCATTATTCTATTGCCTCTTAGGTTTGTTCAATCTAGGTTGATTTCTTTCTGGTTCTTCAAACAATTCTTCTTCAGCTATCTTTGTCTCAAAATCATCAATTTGATACTTCATTGAATCGCCCTCTTTTAGCTTGCCTTTTTGTAAGAGTATCTCTCTAGCCAACAACCAATAAATTGCTGCTAGCGATTTTCTTCCTCTATTGTTTGCTGGAATTATGAGATCAAGTTTAGAAGTAACATTGTCTGTGTTTGCTATGCCAATTACGGGGATCCCTGCATTGGTAGCTTCTCTTACCGCTTGTTCATCTGCTTGCGGATCTGAAACAAAGATAAGCTCCGGTTCTATGTAATACGGCAAAAGTGGGTTTGTTAAAGTACCTGGCATGAATCTTCCTAGCATAGGTGTCGCACCTGTAATTTCGCAGAATTTCTCTATTGGGGTAAATGCATACTCTCTCCCAGAGCAAACAATTACTTTGGAAATCTTTGTTCTGTTTATGAACTTGGCAGCAGTTTGAATTCTTGATAATGTCTTTTTACTGTCAAGAATGTAAAGCCCCTCGTTAGTTGCCTTTGTAATAAATGGAATCATGAACTTTGTCTTGACCTGAGTTCCAACTCGTATGCCCGTGGAAAGGATATACTTCTCTACTTGTCCTAATTCTTCTTGCTTACTCATCGTGTTTTTAAATCTCTGCCATCCCACGTATTAAATCATACTCTGCCATACGAAGCAGTTCATTAAGTTTGGCAACTCTTTCTCCACCAACCACTCCAACCTTTAGCATCTTTGATTTTGTTGCTACTCCAATATGGGAAATATGTGAATCCGAAGATTCTCCTGACCTGTGAGATGTGATTAATTTTATTTTGTTTCTGTTGGCTTCCCTTGCAAACTCTAGTGCATCATAAAGACTTCCTGCCTGATTCACTTTTAAAATGGCTGCACTACATGCCTTCAATTTAACAGCTTTTTTGAGAATCTTTGTGTTTGTTACTAAAAGATCATCTCCTGTTACCAATACCTTTGGAAATTTAGCTGTAAGAATAGCCATCTCTTCAAAGGCTTCCTCGTGTACTGGGTCTTCTGCGTAAACAATCTTGTATTTTTTTATTATCTCAGAGCAAAACTCTATCTGTTCTTCTTTTGAATTTTCAAATCCTTCTCTTTTGTAGACATATTTTTTTCTCTTTTCATTCCATTGAGTAGATGATGCAAAATCTACTCCCAAGGAAACCTCCTTTCCAAGTGTAAACCCAAGTTGTTCACAGGCTCTTGCAGAAAGTTCTAGTGCTTTTTGATTGTTCAATTTTGGAGCCCATCCTCCCTCATCTCCTCTGCCATTAGCAAATTCCAGATCATTTTTTTCAAGAATTTTCCCCAGCTCACGGTGTACTGCAAAATTTGTCTCTATAGCTTCACGTACAGATTTAGATCCAGTGGCACAAACCAGTATCTCTTGTATGTCTGGGGTTCCTGGACCAGCATGAACTCCACCACCTAAAATATTTCCAAGGGGAAATGGAAATCGCAAATCGGAATCCTCTGATATGAGCCTAAACAATGGTGTTCCAAGTGCTCTTGCCGCTGAATCAACTGACGCTATGGTTAGAGCAAAAGCAACCGATCCCCCTACCTTAGAGTAATTTGAAGTCTTGTCTATTGCCCTTATCTCCTCATGTATCGATTTCAAATCAGAAGGATCAAGGCCAACAAATCGTTGTGAATTTGCATTTAAAAGTTCCAAGCTTTTTTCAGGCTTGTGCTCTGAAAAGCTGGCTACCTCATATTTTCCAACACTTGCTCCCGATGGAGCACAAACTCTTCCAAGATGAGTATTGTCAGAAATGATGTCGATTTCTATTGTCTTGTTGCCTCTGCTGTTGTAGATCAGCCTTCCTCTTAAGGAAGTAATCTTTGGCATCCTATTCTAGCTCAGATTGCACTTCTTGTTGTCTTCTTCTAATTGCTTCGTAAAACGGAATAACTTGATGAATTGTTTCAACAGATGTTAACAACATTGTTCTGCAACAATATCTTTTGAAACCAAATGAGTCAAGAACTTTGGCAGGATCTTCGCCACTTTTTACTCTGCTTTGATATTCCTTATACTTGTCCGAAATTAAATTCCCACAAGTAAAACATCTAACGGGAATTAACATATTTTCAAAAAGTAATCAAGGCTTATAAAAACCATACATGGGTATGTGCATAATGCGGGAGTCGCCCAGCCTGGCCAAAGGCGCTAGCTTGAGGGGCTAGTATCTTAGGATTTCGAGGGTTCAAATCCCTTCTCCCGCATCTGACATTTTAGAAGCAATTCAGATTTGACTTAGTTGATAAAAACAGTAGATACCAGTGCTTAACACACAAAATCAAAACTGCGTCTTAATGAAAATTATTGTAGCAGGATTAATACTTGGATTGGTCTTGGTACTTTCTAGTATTCATTTATCAGAATCTTCCCTTTTTTGGAATCTTATTGTAACAGTAAAACCCGAAAAGAATCCCATTAATGATACTGAATTTCCAACAATCACAGGAACAGTAACAGACGAGGCAAGCAAACCAATCCAAAATGCCTTAGTCAAAATAACCTTTGCAAAGGAAGTAATAACAACTACAACTGATTCTTACGGGAATTTTCAATATAAATCCGCCTTGCTTATTGATCCTGGTTATTATATGATAAACGTGATGGTTACAAAAGATGGTTATGACACAGGCTATGCCAGTTCTACCATAATGGTAAATTCACCTACCCCCATTACGTATAACAAGGGAATTTCAGGAGATCCGATAGTAGCTGGGAATTATACAGTCTATATCGGCAAAGTAACGGCGTGGAATTTAGAAACTACATGCTTTGTAAAGTTCGGAGATCAATACAAACGATTTCTAAAAACATGTGATCTTTACAACTTGGCACCGGATGATTTTAAAACTGAGGATCAAGTAACACATACACTTACTGTGATACAATATAATGACGAATACAGGCTATTTCCTGTAAGTAATTATTATCATGCACTTGCATTGGTCAACGACACACAAATTAGCTATATAGCAAGCAGTTGGTCAAACTACACTACTTCCAACTAAAGTATTTTGAAAAAAATTATTTATTTAATTTATTTATGGCATCGATAAGTGATGATCTTCTTACCTCTTCGGTTACAGCACCTCTTGTTTCCTCAACGAGTACTCGATTTACATCAAGTTTCCTTCTGGTCTCGTTTACTATTTTATCATATGTAGCAAGTGGATACAAGTAAAGATAGAGATTTTCCATTATCTCAAAGAATTTTTTTGCTTCTTTCACTTTGCCCATAATGATATTATCAAAGACAAGTCTTTTCAACTCACCTATACAATCAAGTAGACCCAAAATGTATGATTCTCCCTTAACTCCTAGTAATTCAGAGGAAGGGATATCTGATTTTTCTACTATCGCTATAAGTGCAAAAGTTTCAACAAGTTCTTGCTCAGGTGTAATAAGGTATCTATAGAGTTCTATATCGGATTTTTTCCGTATACTATCGAGTAATTTTTTGGCAAGATTTCCTTTTTGCTTCGCCGTTTTTATGTCTGATTTATGGACTGATATTATGGCTTCATTACACAAAATTACTACTTCTCGCGAACTCTTTATCAGAAATTCTCTGGATTTTTGAGCATTATCAAGTGATTTTGAAATCCTCGTCAAGGATGATTTGACATTTTTTAACAACATAAGGTCTAAATAAAAAACCAAGATAAAGCCGTTTGGTAAAAGCCCTTATTTGACATCCAATTCTGAATTATGATATATGGATATTACAGTAAAACAAATGATGCAGATTGAAGAAAATGGACACCAAATGGGCTTTCTTAGAAAATTTATGATGGAAAATGCTGGTGCCACAGCAGCAAGATATTTGGTAGAAAGATTTACTGATATTTCTTCAAAAAAAATTCTTTTTTTTGCAGGTCTTGGAAACAACGGGGGTGATGCATTTGTTATCGCAAGGCATTTGGCAGGTTTTGGTGCTAATGTTATTGTGGTTCTACTTGGGCATCCAGATAAAATTAAGACAGAAGAGGCAAGAACAAATTGGAGAATCCTTGAAAAGATGGATTCAGTAAATTTGATTATTACATCAGATGTAAATGAACTCAATTTAGAAGCTGACATTATTGTTGACGGTATTTTAGGTACTGGCATTTCAGGTAAAATAAGAGAACCTTACGCTTCCGCAATAGATGCGATAAACAAATCAGCAGCATTCAAACTGGCCGTAGACATTCCTTCGGGGCTAGATCCAGATACAGGTAATGTAAGTGACAGGTGTGTCAAGGCTGGCGTTACCATAACATTTCACAAAATGAAAGTAGGCATGCCAAAAAGAAAAGACATGTGTGGAAACATTTTAGTCGAAAAGATAGGTATTCCGCCTGAAGCAGAAGTGGGAGTAATTTGATAGTTCATCAAATTAAAGTAGGAAATATGCAAAATTTTACATATATCCTAGAAGATGAAGCGACTAGTGAAGCAATTATTTTGGATCCCTCATGGGATATTGACGAAATTCAAAAGGTGATTACAAGAAACAATCTGCAAGTAAAGTATATTGTGAATACACATCATCATTTTGATCATACTATAGGAAACGAGAGTATGGCAAGAACAACAAGTGCGAAAGTAGTCCAACACAAAGCTTCTATGATAAAAAATGATACTACAGTATCCAATGGAGATAAGATAACTTTTGGAAATTCAGAGTTAGTTGTGTATCACACTCCTGGTCATACAAAAGATAGCATTTGCCTTGTTGGAGATGGAAAAATTTTTTCCGGAGATACTCTTTTTGTTGGAAATTGCGGAAGAGTTGATCTGCCGGGAGGCAATGCAAGAGAACTTTATCATAGTTTATTTGACATGATTTGCAAAATGGATGAAAAACTAATTCTCTATCCGGGCCATAACTACGGAAGCTCTCCCACCTCAACTATAGGAAGAGAAAAAAAGACAAACTTTGTTCTGCAACCAAGGTCAGAAGATGAGTTTGTCGAGTTTATGAACAGTGAATAAAAATTGTATGACATTGAAATTTTAGGGAATTTAGAAAAGGGCATAAACTTCATAAAAAAGACAGAAAGGAAGGAATTTCTATTTTCCTTAGTTATCTCTTATACTGCGACTTGTGAAATCCCTGGAATTACAGTTGCAGGAGCAAATCCGGATCTTCTAAGATATACAGCCGCTGCTGATGCTGAGTTTCTTCATTATGGTTTTTGTAAAAGCATAAACGTAATTCCTATGACTCCTGATGGAAAGCCCACACCTGCCATTCTGACCAAAACTGCGCTAGAGGCTGCAAGCATACCAAGCCTTGTGATAAACGCGGGAAGCAGAATCATACCACAACTTCCATTCTTAGAACTCGGATTGATTCCTGGAAAAAATATCTTGGAAGAACCGGGGATGGACCTAGAATTGGTAAGAAAAGCAGTAGAGTATGGAAGAATTGCAGGTAGGACTCTTGCCTCATCAACAAACTGTCTTGTAATAGGTGAAAGTATTCCTGGTGGAACCACTACCGCATTAGGTGTGATGGCGGGTTTGGGTATGTCCCCCACTGTAAGTAGTAGCATGCCTGAAAACCCAATCCAGCTAAAAAACCAGACAGTACAATCAGCACTAAAGAGAATTGATTCGAAGGATCCCTTTGAGGTAATATCTCAACTTGGCGATCCTATGATTCCTACAGTTGCGGGCATTCTAAGTACTGCTTCAGAATCTGCCAATGTAATATTGGCTGGTGGAACACAGATGGTTGCAGTCTTGGCTTTCGCAAAGAGCACAGGTTTTAATAAAGAAAATGTAGCTATAGGAACAACTTCTTATATCATTGAAGATAAGGATGCAAATCTAGTAGATCTGGTGAACCAAGTTTCAGATATTCCGATACTTGTTGCAAAACTCAAGCTAGGAAATTCAAAGATTTCGGGTCTCCGTTCTTATGCTAACGGGTTTGTAAAGGAAGGTGCTGGTGCCGGCGGTTCATCAATCGCATGTATGCTAAAGACAGGGATTGATTCAGAAAAGCTTCTTTTGCTTACCGAACAAGAATATGATAGAATTATTTCACAGTGACTGACTTGGCAAGATTTCTTGGGTAATCAGGATCCGTATTTTTTTCAAGTGCGGCATAATATGAAAGAAGTTGAATGGGAATTATTTCAATAAGGGGAAATAGCGGTTCACTTATTGTCGGTATCTCAATCCAATAGTCATAAACGTCACTTTGCTTGTCAGAAATCCCAATTATCTTTGCACCACGAGCTTTAATCTCATGTGCACTTGCTATGGTATCCAAATAAGTTGAATCGTTTGGATTTATTATTATTACATAGACGTTAGAATCCATGAGAGCCAACGGTCCATGTTTTAGTTCACCTCCAGGCAAACCTTCGGCATGGATGTAGGTCAGCTCCTTTAACTTAAGTGATGCTTCTGAAGCAATGGGATAATGTATTCCCCTCCCGAGTACATATATGTCTGAAATATTTTCAAGTGCTTTTGCAATTTCTTTGGTTTTAGAATGATCAGAAAGTATCTTTGTTATGGCCTCTGACACCTTATCAAGATCCAATCCTATACAATCTCTACATAACTTGTTGGCAATTTTATATAGTATTACAAGCTGTGCTGTGAAACTCTTGGTCGCAGCGACTCCAATCTCCGGACCACAGTTTAGTCCTACAGAAATAGATGACATCTGCACTAGTGACGATGTCATTATGTTTACAATAGAAATGATCTTTGCCCCTTCTTTCTGGGCAATCTTTACTGCACCTATTACATCTGCACTCTCTCCGCTTTGAGAAAGTGCAAGCAAAATTGATTGTTGATCAAAGTAATTAGGCGAATGTGGAACCTCACTAGCTATGATGGGTTCCATTTTTATTTTTGCATATTTTGAAAAAATATGTTTAGCCACAAGAGCCGCGTTGTAGCTTGTTCCACTCCCTGTAATGTAAAGGTTTTTTGCATGTTTCACAAATTCAGTTGCCAGGTCAAGCTCTATCTTAGTATTGTCTCCTGACTTCAAGATAGTTATGGGTTGTTCTGAAATTTCTTTGAGTGTAAAGTGTGCATAGTCCCCCTTGTAGACATCTGCAAGTTCCTTTGAAACTTTGGTAATCTGATGATGAACAGGGATTCCATCAAAATCCAAGATTTGTACTCCATGCATGTTGATTATGACAAACTCTTTGTTATCTAGATAGATTGCCTCGTCCGTGTATTCTACAAATCCTAAAACATCACTTGAAATGAAATAGCCGTCTTTTCCAACACCTATTATCAGCGGCTCATGAAATCTAGCTGCAGAAAGTGTTCCATCCTCAAATACGGCTACAAAGGCATAGTTTCCCTTTAATTCTGATACAGTTTGGATCATTGATTTCTTTATATCATTAGTTTGGTCAAGGTTATGTTGCAAAAGATTAGCAATGACCTCACTGTCTGTTTCACTCTTGAAAACGTGTCCCTTTTGCTGTAAATCTTTCTTGAGATCCGAGTAATTGTCAATTATCCCATTATGCACTATAGCGACCTTGCCGGCCATTGATGAATGTGGATGTGCGTTTGTTTCAGTTACTCCGCCATGCGTTGCCCATCGCGTATGTCCTATGCCAATTTTTCCATCAAGCATATCAAGCTTTACGGCGCTATTTACTTCGCTAACTTTTCCTACACCCTTTCTGACCATAATTTGATTGCCAGCAAGAGTTGCAACACCTACACTGTCATATCCTCTGTACTCCATTCTCTTGAGCCCCTTGACTAGAATAGGTGCAGCAGAACCGTCACCAAGATAACCTATTATCGAACACATCTAACTATCATTAAGTATTATGAATAATAATAATCATGTGCAAGTAATCTTACTCTTCTGATTGTTCTGTTATAGCAGATAAAACTTCGTGTTTTGTAGGTTGACCTAAATTAATGCCAGAAACAAAGTGGACTTGGCTTTCTTCTTCTACTTTGACTATATAGGATGGAACAGTAACTATTCTATCCCCTATCATTACATGGCCATGAACAACTGCCTGTCGTGCTTGGTATGGACTTTTTATCAATCCTTTCTTCTGAACTATTGTTTGCAATCTGCGAGAAAGTAGATCTGTTACTTTCAAATTCAAAACGTCATCAAGCGTAGAGTTCTCCTTGACCAATCCTACCCTGGCAAGTGATTTCATGAGTATGGATTCCTTTTTCTCTCGTTGTTCCTGCGTTAAAGCTAAAAGTGATCTTGATTGCGTTCTCACTCTAGAAAGTTCGGTATGTGCTTTCCATAATTCCCTTTTGTTTTTCAAACCAAAAGTTCCAAGAACATACAACTCTTCATTCAACAGGTTATAGTTTAGGGGACGCTTGGGCTTTCTCCAAATTTTGCGAGGATTTTTAGGATCTCCCAACTAGATCGCCTATTTTGTCGGCTTTTTCTCCGCCGGTTTTGAAGCAGGCTTTGTATCTTTTGCTGGAGCTGCTGCAGGCGCTGGTGCTCCCTTTGCTGGAGCTGCTGCTTCTGGAGCAACTGCTCCTTCTGGTGGAACTGCACCAGGTGGTAGAATTTTGCCTCCTTTGCGTACTCCTACGGCTCCGCCCTTTCTCCCAGTGGTTCTAGTTCGCTGTCCTCTGACCTTTAATCCATAAGTATGTCGAAATCCCCGCCAACTATTAGTATTTTTTTCTCGCTCGATATCATTTCTAACATTAAACTCAATATCAGAAGTAATTAGATGCAAATTATTTCCCGTCCCAATATCTTTTCGTCTGTTCAGAAACCAAGCTGGTGTGTTATATGCTGAGGGATTCTTCATCACCTTTTCTATTTCTTCAACTTGAGACTCGGTAAGAAAACCAATATTGATGTTAGGATCAATCTTAAGAATATCCAATATCGCCTTTGCAAAATTGTAGCCAAATCCTCTTACTTGACTTAATCCTATTATGGCTTTTTTTGCTCCTGGAATGTCTTTTCCAACAATCCTAACAATGTGTCTATACTCTTGTAAAGTCAATTAAAAAAAATCTCATTTAACCCCGATAAAAACTATGCTAAAGTAAACAATATGATAAGTTTAGCCAAATGCCAATTAAATAAATTTGTGATCTAAATTCTAAGAAGTTACGATTGATGATAAAAAAGTTCATTTACTATCAAAAAAGGACGACCATCTTTTACAAGTGACGCAATAAATTATATCGCGGATTATGAACGAAGCTGATCTTTATCTTTTTCTGCCTTTACGATGGATAAATATAATTCTGAAAGCGTTAGGAGACTAGGATTCAAACTCTCAAGCCTTTTCCTATCAATTCCAAACTCTTCAATAGTTCGCCACATCTCTTCTTTTAATACCATTTCCGAAGTCTCAAACATTAGAATAATCAACTACTTTTTATCATATAACTATCTGTAAGACTTTTCAAAATACAGACCACAATAGATTATACAATACTTTAAATCGCTTTATCAACTATTTGACATGGTGACTCAAGAGTTTGCCAGTCTTGTAGGACGTAGTTATTCTTCCGCCCCAAAATATACAGAAATAATGGCTGGTCTTCCTGAAGACTATAACCAGATCAAAACAGTTGGTGATCTTTTGGAAATTAACTACAAAATGGTGTGTGCAAAAGAACAGCTCCGTCAAAATCTAATCTTGAAAATGCAAGCAAACGAAAAAAAATATCTTGGAATTATAGGATTTGAAGAAGATGTAATCCCTGCCTTAGACAGGGCAATACTGGCCTGCCACGATGTTCTGTTGGTTGGACAGATAGGACAAGCAAAAACAAAGATCACCCAAATCATAGCTGAAAATTTGCTTTCTCCAATTCCAGTTATCAAAGGTAGTATAACAAACGATTCCCCAATGGATCTGCCAGCGGAAGACTTGATTTTACTGCTAGAAGACAAAGACCATGATATGTCTACTCCAAAATTTTATGTTGACTCGGAAAGTGCAGAAAAAATTCGTAATAATAAACTTGATACAAAAATTCACTGGGTTAAGGGAAAAGATAGATACAAGTATGTACTTGCTACACCGGACATTTCGGTCAAAGATTTAGTTGGTCAAATAGATGCCATAAAAATAACAAAAAAAGGAACTGAACTTTACCACATTGAATCGTACTCACCAGGACAATTAATGCAAGCAAAGCATGGCCTATTCTGTATAGATGAATTACCTGTTCTTGACACAAGAAAGCAGGTAGCACTTCTTTCCGTTCTTCAAGAGGGCAAGTTTACCACAGGTGCATATCCTGTAATTTTTGAACCAAAGACAGCTCTTTTTGCGACTGCGAATCCAATTGATTATACTCACTCGGGAAAAATAATTGAACCACTTTATGACAGATTAAAAAGCCACATTCATACACACTATCCTAAATCAACACAAGAAGAGATGCTGATTATCATACAGGAAGCGAAAATCTCAAAATCATTTATACCCATATTCATGTTAAAGACTCTAGCGCAAGTAATTCAAAACTCACGTAAAAATAACGAAATAAATCAAGACAAAGGTGTAAGCGTTAGAATGGGAGTACACGGTCTTGAAATTCTGGTGGGAGAGGCCGAAAGAACAAGAGCATTATCACATAAAGTTTTAGCAGTGCCAAGGCCTTCTGATCTATTTTGTATAAGCCAGGCTACAAAGTTTGAACTTACAGAAATAGATGATAATATTGTCAATAGGAAAAAAACTCTCAATGATTTGATCACAATCTCTCTGAAAGAGATTTCAGTTGAATACGTAAAACGAACAGATGCAACCATTTTAGAGAAAATAAAACAAGAATTTGTTGGAAAAACATTTCAAGTCTCGCAACAGCTGATGGGATCAAATAGCATGCAAAATTCTTATGAAAGTCAGCTAAAAAATTTTGGAACCTTGAGAGAACTCATTGCAACAATTTACGAGCGTGTATCTGAGGAGCAAAAGGAATTTGAAAATCAGACTCAGCGATATAATATTAAATCCGACAATATATTGAT
>Ga0187846_10000944_pt1 | contig 16638 bp, 8 predicted proteins | sample TC_taG_FD_161473 | JGI IMG/M metagenome (GOLD analysis project Ga0187846, IMG submission 161473) | Biofilm microbial communities from the roof of an iron ore cave, State of Minas Gerais, Brazil - TC_06 Biofilm (v2) | ecosystem: Environmental > Terrestrial > Deep subsurface > Cave > Wall biofilm ...
ATCGACGCAACGGTCTGCGGACCGAGCCCGTCTTGGACAACTTATGAGAGAGTCAGCCATAACGGCTCTACATTCTGCTCTCCAGTCACTGAGTTTTTCCGCACCCTGCTAGACGTGACCGAAAGGCGGCAAGCCGACGAGGCATTGCGCCAAGCACAGAAGTTGGAGTCGATGGGGCGAATGACAGGCGGGGTAGCGCACGACTTCAACAACCTGCTGACGATCATCATCGGCAGCCTGGGGTTTCTCCGCCGAGCCATTGGCCGCGACACCAAGGCGAACGAGCGGATCGATATGATGAGCGTTGCCGCCGAGCGCGCCGCAAGATTAACAAGGCAGCTTCTGGCCTTCGCCAGACGCCAGCCGCTACAGTCGGAGATTGTCAATCTCGACCATCTCATGCATGAAACACTGCCGCTGATCCGTCGGGCAGTTGGTGAAGCCATTGCGGTCGAATGCGTTACCGCGGGAGGCTTGTGGAACACCGCGGTCGATATATCAGAATTTCAGTCGGCCGTCTTGAACCTGGCAATCAACGCCCGCGACGCGATGCCGGGCGGTGGCAAGCTCACGATCGAGATGGCAAACGCTGCCCTCGACGACGCTTATGCAGCGCGTCACGCCGAGATCGAGCCTGGGCAATATGTGTTGTTCGCCGTCACTGATACTGGCAAAGGCATGGACAATGTCACTCTTGGGCGAGCATTCGACCCGTTCTTTACGACGAAGCCGGCCGGTGAAGGTACCGGCCTTGGCCTGCCACAGGTCTATGGCTTTGCAAAGCAGTTGGGAGGCCATCTAAAAATTTACAGCGAGGTCGGCGAAGGGACGACAGTCAAGCTCTACCTGCCTCGAAGTTTTGGCGAGAAGATCGTCCAGCCAGTGCCTGTCACTGCGCTCGCCGTGACGGGCACCGAGACCGTCCTTGTCGACGACGACGACGAGATTGTGCGGGCCACGGTAGCATCGATGTTGGAAGATCTCGGCTACACCGTTCTTGTGGCACAGAGCGGCGCTGAGGCTCTTGCAATCCTGGAAAAGGGCGTGAAGGCCGATCTTCTGTTCACCGATGTTGTGATGCCCGGGGCGATAAGCGGCCGGCAACTCGCCGAGCGGGCCATCGAGATCGTTCCGACACTGAAGATCTTGTTTACTTCCGGGTATACTGAGAACGCCATCGTCCATAATGGACGCCTCGACGCCGGGGGTCGAGCTTCTCAGCAAGCCCTACCGGCGCGAGCAACTGGCCGCCAAAGTTCGACGCGTGCTCGACAATGCGCCTGGGGAACCTCGTCAGTCAGCAGAAATATGAAAACCATTACGGTTCACTCATATCTCGACCTCGGCGCCGAGCTCGATAACGCGGTCCGGCGGGATGCGGAAGAACTCGGTCGGCCGTGTTGCGATGCGCGCGAGGCTGGAATAGAGGCGCTCGCGCCATCGTGCCATCCCCGGCCGCGAGCTCGGTTTGACGTTCGTGCGCCCGACAAAAAACGAAAGCCGACTCGGATCGAGCTCGAGGCCGGAGATTTTCGCCCGACCGAGTTCTCGAAGGATGTTCGGCGTCTGGGCAAACCCGAAATGAGCCTCGATCTGCCAAAACCCGCTACCGAGGTCGCTTGCCTTGATCCGGTCTGGGCCCGCCACTCTGGGTATGTTCTCGGTCATGACCCGGACCAGTAGGACGGTCCGATGTAAAACCTTGTTGTGCTTGAGGTTGCGCAACAAGGTCGCTGGGACGTATGCGGTCTGTGTCGTCAGATAAACCGCGGTGCCCGACACACGGGCTTCGGGCGCTTCTTCGCAAGTAGCGAGAAAAGAAGCGATCGGCACCGCCTCCAGCGCGCCTCGCGCCAGCACCAATTGGCGTCCCGTCCGCCAAGTGCTCATGATCACAAAGACGACGAGTCCGATAACGAGCGGAAACCAGGCGCCGCTCGGGATCTTCATCGCGTTCGCACCAAACAGCGCGAGGTCGACCGTGATGATCGGTACCAAAATGCCGGCGACCATGGGCCATCGCCAATGCCAAACCTCACGCGCCACGGCTCCGGCGAGTACCGTAGTGACGGTCATTGTCCCGGTGACCGCGAAACCATAGGCTGAGGCAAGCGCACTCGAGCTCCTGAACCCCAGGACGAGAGCAAGGACGGCGGTCAAGAGCAGCCAATTGACCTGTGGGATATAGATCTGACCGAGCGTGCGGGTCGAGGTTTGGAAGATGTCGAGCAGCGGCATCAGCCCGAGTTGAATGGCTTGCCGCGACACAGAAAATGCACCGGAAATCACAGCCTGCGACGCGATCACGGTCGCCACGGTGGACAGCACAACCAGCGGGTACAGACCAATATCCGGCACCATGCGGAAAAACGGGTTTTCAATCGCCTCCTTGTTCCCGAGAAGCAATGCGCCTTGTCCAAAATAATTGAGTACGAGAGCCGGGAGCACCACGGCGAACCAAGCCAGCTTGATCGAGAAGCGGCCGAAATGGCCCATGTCAGCGTAGAGCGCCTCGCCGCCAGTGATGGCGAGCGCGACCGCGCCGAGCACCAGGAAGCCGGCCATCGGGGCGGCAATAAAGATGCCGACGGCATGGGCGGGATTTAACGCCGCCAGCACACTTGGTGTTTTTGCAATCTGTAAAAGACCGACTAAGGCGATGACCCCGAACCATAGCGCCATTACTGGGCCAAACAGGCGGCCGACGCGTTCGGTGCCGCTTTTCTGAAAGAGGAAAAGGGCAAGCAGCACCACCACCGTCAGCGGCACGACAAAGCGGTTCAGCACCGGCGTCGCGATCCCCATGCCTTCGACTGCGCTGAGTACGGAAATCGCCGGCGTGATCATGCTGTCGCCGTAGAATAATGCGGCGCCGCCGAGACCGAGCAGAACCAGGATGTTGCGCGAGCGCTCGCTGCGTGCCGACTCAAGAGTCAGCGCCAGCAAGGCGAGAATACCACCCTCGCCGCGGTTGTCGGCTCGCATGATCAAAAGGACGTATTTGACCGCGACGACGATAATCAGCGCCCAGAAGATCATCGAGAGAGCACCGAGCACGTGTTCGGCGTCGAGGCGCAGTCCGTGTTCGGAATTGAAGCACTCCCGGAAGGTGTAGACCGGACTCGTGCCGATATCGCCGAACACGACGCCGAGTGCGGCTAGACTTAGCCCAGGAAGCCTGGCGGGGGTATTCGATGGATCCTCTGCAAATTCGTCTTCTGCAGGTAATGCGGCGTGCCCAGCCGGGATGACTTCAGTCGCAGTCGGGTCGTTAACGGCAGGATCTGCCACGCGATTCCCCCATTCCGGTGGTGGTGAGCGGTCGGCCGATCGGCTGTCGAGGGAGAACGATACGCTGCTGAAAAAGATCCCCCTCGACCGGCGGTCAGCCCGTTCTTTGCCTGAACGGCTGCTCGGCGATGTCGAGAAGCGCGCCTCTTCCGGTCCGCACCGATCGTGATCGTCTGGCTTTGTGCTCAAGTGCGAAAAGCAGGAACGACCGCCCGGTAACTTCGTACACCGCGTCGAAATCGTGCGGCGTGTCCTGGATCCGGTCGGGCACGTTGGTATCGATCAGGCAGAGCCAGCTGTCTCCTTCGGGGACCGCTGGTAGCGTGAATTCGACCACGTCGTGATAGGCGTTAAGCACTACGAGCAGCGTAGCATCCGCGCCGCGCCGACGAATGCCGGTCGGCTGGGCGCGGCCGTCGAGCACCACGCCAAAGCATTTAGCATTCGGATCTTGCCATTGCTCGGCTGCCATTTCGTCGCCGCTTGGCGATAGCCAGGTTGCGTCCTTGACATCGAGCTCCTCGTTGTATTCGCCGACGTTGAAACGGCCGCGATGGAGGATCGGATAGGCCTTGCGCAGCGCGATCAGTTTGCGCACGAAGTCGATCAGGTCGCTGCCGTCGTCGGCCACGCTGTCCCAGTCGATCCAGTTCAGCTCGTTGTCCTGGCAATAGGCATTGTTGTTGCCGTTCTGGGTGCGACCGAACTCATCGCCTGCCAGCAGCATGGGCGTCCCCTGTGCCAGCAGCAAGGTGGCCAGCATGTTGCGCTTTTGCCGTTCGCGCAGTGCTATGATCTCCGGGTCTTCGGTCGGGCCCTCGACGCCATGATTCCAGGAGTGATTGTTGGAGCTGCCGTCCTTGTTGTCTTCGCCATTCGCCTCATTGTGCTTGTCGTTGTAGGAGACGAGATCATGCAGCGTGAAGCCGTCATGCGCGGTAATGAAATTGACACTGGCCCAGGGTTTTCGCCCCCTCCGGTTGAAGAGATCGCCGGAACCGGTGATGCGCTTGGCGAGATCTGGCAGCTGGCCCTCTTCGCCTTTCCAATAAGCGCGCACTGTGTCGCGGAACTTGTCGTTCCATTCCGCCCATCCCGGCGGAAAATGGCCGACTTGGTAGCCCCCAGGACCGATATCCCACGGCTCGGCAATAAGTTTGACTTGGCTCAAGGTCGGGTCCTGCCGACAGGCGTCGAGGAAACCGCCGCCCTCATCGAATCCGTAGGGCTCGCGGGCAAGTATCGTGGCGAGGTCGAAGCGGAACCCGTCCACCCGCATTTCCTGCGCCCAGTAACGTAACGAATCCGCCACCATCTGCAAGACGCGCGGGTGGCTCAGATTGACGGTGTTCCCGGTGCCGGTGTCGTTGATGTAGAAGCGCTTCTGATCGGGCACCAGTCGGTAATAGCTGACGTTGTCGATACCTCTGAAAGAGATCGTCGGTCCGAGCTCGTTGCCTTCGGCCGTATGGTTGTAGACGACGTCGAGGATTACCTCGATCCCGGTGTCGTGGAACTGGTTCACCATCTCCTTGAATTCGTTGACGAACGGTGTGCTGAGATAGCGCGGATCGGGGGCAAAAAATCCGATCGAGTTGTACCCCCAATAATTCCTGAGACCCTTTTGTAAAAGGTAATCGTCGTCGACAAACGCGTGGATCGGCAACAGCTCGACCGACGTAATCCCTAGTGACCGCAGATAGCCGGAGATATGTGGGTCGGCGAGCCCCGCAAAGGTGCCTCTCAGCTCCTCCGGCACCTGCCGATGGCGCATGGTGAAGCCCCGGACGTGCATCTCGTAGGCGATAGTCATTTCCCAAGGGACTGCGGGACGGCGCTCACTTCCCCAAGTGAAGGCGGGGTCGATCACCCGGCATTTCGGAACAAAGGCGGCGCTGTCCCGCTCGTCGAAGTTGAGGTCCTTGTCGGGATGGTCGAGGGTGTAGCCGAACAACTCCGGGCCCCATTTGAGGCTGCCAACGAGTTGCTTGGCGTATGGATCGATCAGCAGCTTGTGCGGGTTGAAGCGGTGCCCGGCTTCCGGCTCGTATGGTCCGTACGCGCGGTAGCCGTAAGTAGTCCCCGGCCTGGCTGCGGGCAGGTAGCCATGCCAAACCTCGTCAGTGTATTCAGGCAGCTCAATACGCTCGAGTTCGGCCCGTCCATCCAGGTCGAAGAGGCAGACCTCGACTTTTGTGGCGTGAGCGGAAAATACCGCGAAGTTGACGCCAAGCCCATCCCAGGTCGCACCTAGCGGGAACGGTCGTCCCTCGCGAAGGCCGGCACCGAAAGTCGTCGCGAAGCTGCGGGGGCTGTCGGACCGCCCATCGGCTGTGGAATTGGTCTTGTCCATCCGCGAATCGATATCCTGATTCTTCATTAGATCCGACTTTGAAAACGATTCGATCGACCTGGTTCGGCGAAGACGAGCCTTAGCCTTCAGCACACCCGACAGAGATCCTTTCCGGCACCAGCACGGCAACCGGCAAGACCTGGAAAAGCTCGGCGGCGCTGATTGCTCCGGCACACCCTTCCAGCATGTTCCTGGTGAACAGGTTGACCCATCGATCGCCCTCGCCCTCTGGAACTGGCACTGCACTCTCGCCCCACTCTTCCAAACTCGCGCGTATCGGATAAAGAGACGCGGCCACAACTATTGTGGCTTGGTTCCCGGCACGGGCGAAGGCGCAGATCCGATCGCTCGCTGGCCCCGTCGCGCCGAGCGGCGCGTAGGAACCGGAGGCGAACAAATCGGGGTATTGCCGGCGCAACTTTAGCAGGTCTGAAACGATGCGCAGCTTGATACGGCCGTCCTGCCATTTGTCCATCAGCTCGGCCAGATCGTCGGGCTCGGCGAGCCGATCCAGTAATTCACGCCGCAGTGCGAAATTCACCGGCCGACGATTGTCCGGGTCGACGAGGCTGAAATCCCAAATCTCCGCACCTTGGTAGATGTCGGGCACACCCGGAACGGTTAGCTTCAAAGCCGCTTGGACTAGGCTATTGCGCATGCCGAGCGGGGCGAAACGCGCCGCGAATGATGCAAACGATTCGAGGAACGGGTTGGTGCGCGAGGCGTCGAGTGCGTAGCGGATGAAGGCGAGCACTGCGTCCTCATAGGCGGCGTCGGGCGCCGCCCATGACGTATCCACCTTGGCCTCGCGCATGGCCTTCACCATCGCACCTTCCAGGCGTATCCGGAACGCATCTGTCTCGGCCGGGTCGGGAGGCCCGCCGGTCGACAGCTCCGGCGGCCAAGCACCGAAGAGAAGCTGGTAGAATGCATATTCATCGTTGCGCCGGGGCGGGGCGCTGTCGCCCGAGCCGGAATTCCGCGCCCGCAGGATTCGGCTCCAGGCGGCAACATGCTGAATCCATTCCTGCGCCGCTTCGCCAAGCAGAGCCAGGCGTGCCCGGCTATCCTCCCCGCGCTTGGTGTCGTGCGTGGAGGTACTCAGCATCGCATGCGGCGTGCGCCGCGCACGCTGCTCGATGGCGTGGTGAAAGGCGGCAAGACTCGTCTTGAACTGGTCTGGATGACCGCCGACCTCGTTCAGCGCGAGCATCCGGTTGTAGCGGTAAAACGCCGTGTCCTCGAGGCCCTTGGCCATGACCGGGCCGCTATATTGCTGGACGCGCATGGCCATGCGTACGACAGCGACCCGGCTGAAGCCGCTGTGCGGCTTGGCCACAAGGTCGCAGGTCAACAGCTGGTGCAAAAAATCGAATACGCTCGGATCGAGGGGCGTTTCCAGGCGCCTAGCATGCGCGACCGCCCAGCCGATATCTCGCCGGTCGGCATCGGTCGGAGCGCTGCCGTCGACGTAGGTGCGATAGACCGGGAAGCAGGCGATGATCTGTTTCAATGCACGCTGCAGCACGTTCCTGGTGAAATCGGCCGTGCGCGGGTTGGAGCGGGCGATGCGCCCGGCTTCGCGAGCAAGCACGTTAAGCTCGCTCGTCATCTCGTTTTCCATAATTCGGAGTTTGCACTCGCGCACGATATCAGGGAACGGTTTGTCGGCTCCGGTGAAATCGGAATAAAAGTGGGTCAGTGGCTCCTCACCGGCGGGGTCGATCAGGAGGCCGGTAATCAGGTTGGCGAACTCATAGCCGGTCGTGCCGTCGACATTCCAGTCCTCACGCAAGCTTTCGTGGGGCGCGAGGATCTTTTCAACGACGAGGTAAAAGGGCCGTGGGGCCTTTTCCCGCAGGCGCAGGCAATACGCCTTTGGGTCAATCAAGCCGTCGATATGGTCAAGGCGGATTCCATCGAGAACACCCTCGTCCAACAGCTTGAAGATCAGAGAATGCGCGTATTCGAAGAGTTCCGGAAGCTCCATCCGAATTCCGGCCAGATCATTGATATTGAAGAAGCGGCGGTAATTGATGTCGTCGGCGGCCACCCGGAAATGCGCTGCGCGCCAGAATTGCTCTTGGATCAGCGCATCAAGGCCGCTCCAGCTGTTCAGATCGCCGACCTGACCATTGAAGCGCTTGACCGCCCTCTGAGCCGCGGCGGCAATCTCTGGGTCATGTTGTGCCAGTCCTGCCAGTTCTTGCTTTAGCTCCCGGGCACGCTTGGCGATGTGCGGGCGCCATGCCGCGAGATGACCGAAGGCGTCACCGAGCCGCTCGAGATCGGGATGCGCGACACCCAGAATGCGCTCGTAATGTGCTGGGCAAATTGGCAGCTTGTGGCTGTCATATGCCCAGACGGAGAAACTGCCGGTCTCCGGCTCGAATCTGAGTACCAGCTTGCCCGATTCCAAAACTGCACCGTATTGGTCGCCGAGAAACGGCACCAGGAGCTTGTTCTGAAGGTAGCGCCTGTCCGATTCCCAATCGATATCGAACCATCCGGCGTATTCCGATTCCGGACCCCATTCCAGAACATCGAGCCACCACGGATTGTCCGCTCCGCCCACCCCCATATGATTGGGGACGAAATCGAGGATCTGCCCCAAACCATTTTCCCAAAAGGTGGCCGCCATCCGATCGAACGACTCCGCTGTTCCGAGCTCCGGGTTCAGTTCGGTGTGGCTGACGATGTCGTAGCCGTGCGTGCTGCCGGGCCGTGCACGCAGATAGGGCGAGGCGTAGACGTGGCTGATGCCGAGCTCGGCCAGGTATGAAGCAAGGCCAGCCGCCTGAGCGAACCCGAAGTCCTTCGTAAACTGGAGCCGATAGGTGGCCCGTGGAACGGGCTTGGGAGTTTCAGAAGGCATTCAGCGCCCGCGGGCCGTTCCGCGCAGCCCTGGCATCGCGAAATCCGGCCTCGATCCCGCGTCTGGCCGCCAACCGACCGAGTGCCGTCGTAGAGACGATGTGTCGGTGGATCTGCGAGCGCATTTCAGCCGCCGTGAAGGCTCCAGATGACGCTCCACGCACCGAGCCTGTCATTTTCGACCGACCCGATCGAAAAGATTTGCCGTCCACCGGTCCTATGGGTCCCGACGGGCTTGGTCGAGAGATTTGTAGCCAAGCTCAGCCTCAAACCGTCGCCTAGGGTCCATTGAACGAATACCGCGCCGTCGCCCAACACCTTGTATCGTCCGGCTTTGCCCTGGATGCCTCTGAGACGCGGGATGATCTCGGCCTGCCGCAGCGACAGCAATTTCCGGTAAAACGACAGCCATTCTGCGTGCGTCCCGCACTCAACCTCGTTCCAGCCGAGCTTCGCCGACATGAAAGTTTCGCGTGCGGTCGGGTCGGGGATACGTTCGCGGCGCTCGGGATCCCGATATTCGGGAAACTTGGCGAATTCGGCACGGCGGCCGTTGCGAATGGCCTCGGCCAAGTCACCGCCGAAATCGCAGAAAAATGGAAAGGGCTGAACGGCAGCCCATTCTTCGCCCATAAATATCATCGGGATCTGCGGAGCGAGAAGATAGATGGCCACAATCGCACGAACGGCTTCCGGCGCTGCAAAGCTGCTCAGCCGGTCGCCAAAGGCGCGATTGCCAACCTGGTCGTGATTTTGGATGAAGGCGACAAAGGCGGTCGGCGGAAGGGCGGCGCTGGGCTCGCCGCGCGGCGAGCCGCGATAGTGCATGATCTCGCCCTGAAAGACAAACCCGTCGGCCAGTGCCCGGCCGAGCTTTTCGGTGTCGCCGGCATAGTCCGCGTAATAGCCCGAGGTTTCACCGTTGGCCGCGGTGTGCAGCACATGGTGCACATCGTCGTTCCACTGTGCGGTAAATTGGCGAGGCTCACCATTGACGGTCCGGAAGAGTCGGGACGACTGATTCTCTTCATTTTCCAGTATTAGATGGACGTGACGGCCGCTCGTCGCTTCCCGTATATGACGGGCGATCGCGTCCAATATATGCTCCTCGCTGTCGTCGATGATCGCGTGCACTGCATCGAGCCGCAGGCCGTCCAGATTGAACTCATTGATCCAATAAAGTGCATTGTCGATAACCATGTAGCGGACTGTTTCGGAGCCCTCTCCATCAAAGTTCACGGCGGCGCCCCAAGGCGTTTTATGCTTTTCGCTGAAGATCGGTGAATACCTCGGCAAGTAGTGTCCGTTCGGACCGAAGTGATTGTAGACAACATCGAGAAAGACTGCGATACTTTGTCTGTGGGCGGCGTCGATAAATGCTTTGAGATCCTCGGGTCTGCCGTAACTGGAATCAGGCGCAAACAGCAGCACCCCGTCATAACCCCAGTTCCATCTGCCCGGAAAATCACCGATCGGCATTAGCTCGACCGCAGTGATTCCGAGGTCACAGAGGAAATCAAGCCGGCCGATTGCGGCGCTGAATGTACCCTCCGGGGTAAACGCGCCGACATGCAACTCGTAGACGATGCATTCTTCCCAAGGCCGGCCACGCCAATCCGCATCACCCCATATATAGGCGGCGGGATCGATCACCTCGCTGGGACCGTGGACGTCGATTGGTTGGAAGCGGGATGCTGGATCCGTGACGTGGATACCATCAGGCAAGACAAATTGGTACAATGACCCCGGGCGGGCCTGGTCGGTCGTTAGCTCGTGCCAGCCGTCGTGAACCGCTCGCATCAAATGGAGTGGCTGGTGGCCTACGATATGCAAACTGACCCGGTCGTGCTTGGGCGCCCACAACCGGAAACGGACGCCATCGGTCACGACTTCCGCGCCAAACCGCATCTGCTGGCGGCGTCTCATCGTTCCAGGCGAACGTAACATGCTGCAGCGACTTTGGAAGCTATGAGACCCGGCGCCGGGCTGATGAGCATACATAACAGCTGCGCTGCACGCCGGTTCCGTCGGCGCGATCGCTTTCTTCTCACGTCGGCGCGCACCGGGGTGTCCTGCACCAGATAGTGCGCCGACACCGTTGTGACCGTAAGTGTACGCAACGCATTGCGCCCACTAGGGCTGGCGGAGGACGAGAGGCGCCGTCGGACGCTCCTGCGCCGCCGCGATGCTGAGAGGCTCAGGTCCCGAGATAGGTGGCTCGCTCGCGACAAAGAGTACCGAGCATTCGGCCCGCTCGAGGAGTTCCGCCGGAACCTCACCGAAGAAAAGCTGGTCGCCAGGCCGCGGACTTACGCCCATCACCAGGAGATTGTGACGGCCGACCTCAAGCTGACGGAGGATGGCTTCCTGCGGTCTTCGAACGCTCCGCAGCGTACCTTTCACCTCGACCCCATAATGATCGCCCAGCCGGACAATCTCGCGGATGACGGCTTCAGCGCTGCTCGCTGGAGCGAGTGCGGCCCCGACTTGGCGCTGCCAAGAGCGAACCCTTCTCTGCCCGCTGGTCACGTGGATTGCGGTCACGGTCCCCTGTGAGGCTCGCGCCAGCGCGATCGCCAACTCGGCGCCTTGCCGCGAGACGGGGGTCCCGGTGACAGGTACAAGAATTTTGAGGGGAGCTCCTAGCGTTTCCTGCCGATCGATACCCCGAGCGATCACGATCGCAAACGGCCCGGCAAACTCGACTACGCTGAGAGTGATCTGCTCATGGAAACTGTCTCCTTCGGAGGCCGGTTCGCGGCCGATGAACAAGAGCCCGTACCCCTTTTTCGCCTCGGCGGCGATCGCTGTTTCGCTGGGCTTCTCGACCCGAGTGGCGATCTCGACCGGATCGCCCCCCAGTTCCTCCGGGCCGGCGTGGTCGCCTTCCTCGGCGCTCCTTTTCACGACGGCCTTGGTATGTTCGGCCTGCCGGGTTCCCTCGCCGAGCGAGCCGGGTGTCTCATAGTCGAAATGGATGACGGTCGTCGCAATGCGCCGGGCGCCGGCCAGGAGTCCCACCAACCGCGAGGTGAACTGTCCGCTCGGGCTCGCATCTACCGCGACGAGCAGTCGTTCGATATTGGAAATAAAGCCTTTTGCTTCGAACTCCTCGCGCTCTAATCGAGCCGCCTCCTCTGTGCTCATCGGCAGCCGGGCCAGCGCCCACCGCAACATTGGGGGCATCGACATCGTCGTCACGACAGCCATGGCAACGATCGTCGTGAACAGGTCCTGATCGAGGACGCCCATCGAGAGACCGATCGTCGCGATTATTACTTCGGTCGACCCGCGCGCGTTCATGCCGCAGCCGAGCGCCAGCGACTCCGCCCAAGTCATTCCCCCCAGTCGACCACCCAGAAAGGCTCCGCTGAACTTCCCGAGGCTGGCGATCACGATCAATCCGAGGGTCAGCAGAAGCAGATGCGTGTTGGCGAGAACGGCAAGATTGGTCGTCAGTCCAGCCAACCCGAAGAAAACTGGCATGAATAACGCGACGATGAGCCCTCGGAGCTGCCCGTCGATATGTCTGGTCAGAATCGGTGACTGGCCGACGAGAATGCCTGCGACGAATGCGCCCAGCACTGTGTGCACGCCGATCGCGTCGGTGGTCAGCGCCATCAACCCGGTTACGACCAGAATCGCAGTGATGACCGGGACCTCGCTGATAAACCTGTCGTTCGCCCAGCGGATCACACGAAACACGAGGCGGCGCCCAAGGGTGAAGCTCAGGACAAGAAAGATCGCGGTACCGACAAGGCTCTGCGCGAACGCCGGAAGATCAACCCCGCCATGCAACGCCAGCCCGAAGATTACCGACATGATAATCCAGCCAATCGTGTCGTCGATGATGGCGGCCGCGACAATCACCTGGCCGACGGTGCGGCGAAGGAAGCCGACCTCGCGAACCACCATCGCAACGATCTTTACTGACGAGATCGACAGGGCGGCTCCGAGAAACAGCGTCGTGATCAGCCGCTTCTCCGGATTGGGCAGCATCGTGTCGGGCAGCAACTCACCCAGGAGAACACCGCAGAGGAAGGGCACGACGATCCCGGCGAGTGACACGCTGAATGCAGTCGCGCGCGAGCGGCGGACTACCGCCAGATCGGTCTCCATTCCGGTCAGCAGAAGCAGCAGCAAAATGCCGAGCTGTGCGACGGCGTCGATCATCGCCTTCTGGTCGGGGCTCGCCGGAAACAAGGCGTGCTGAAGCCCGGGCCCGAGGGCACCCAGAGCCGAGGGGCCGAGCAGGATGCCGGCGATCAGCTGGCCCATGACCGGCGGGTGGCCGATTCGCTGCATCAGCTCGCCCATCAGCCGTCCGCAGACCAGCAGCGCGATGATTTCGCACAGGAAAATTGACTCGGAAGCGCCGCGCGATGGGGTGTCGGCGGCAATCGCCGGCATCGAAACGAGGCAGAGTGGGACGGCCGCCAGCAATGCCGGCAGGGCATGGTGCGGTTCTTGTGACGCGCTGCTCGGATAGATCAAGGGCGTACTGTCGAGTTGGGGAGGGCAGGGGGTAAGGCCCCACTGGGCTTTCCGTGACTTCGTTCGTCTTCGCCGTGCATTCGCGGCCTCGATGTGCGTGGGTCGCCGGCTGGCGGCCATGCTGTCAACGGGCCCGCAACGACGAAGTTCGAATGATGGCGAAAATCTGGGCGCTCGGCCTTTTTCGAGGTCATGCATGCGTCTGGCGCAGGCCTCATTTGTCATTTCATGGTTGGCGCCCGCTTGTAGCCGGCTCAGGATGACTCGCGGTCCTGACCGTCTCGTTTCCGGAGCAGATGATGAGCGCGCACATGACCCCTGAGCCGGTCCGGTCGAAAATCGACCATCCAATCGTCGATGGCGATGGCCATTGGGTCGAATACGATCCGGTGTTCAGCGAAAAGATGCGCAAGGTCGGCGGTGACTTGGCGGCGGATGGTTTTCTGAAGGCGATGGCGATCACCCGTGAGAACCTTTCGATGTCGGTCGCCGAGCGCCGAAACAAGCGTATTGCCCAACAGGCGTTCTGGGCGCGACAAGCCGAAAACACGCTCGATCGCGCCACCGCGATGATGCCGAAATTGCTCTACGATCGGCTTGATGAAATCGGCCTCGACTTCGCGATCATTTACCCGACCGCCGGGTTGCGCTTTCCGCGCATCGCGGACGACGCTGCGCGGCGGGCCGTGATCCGCGCCTATAACATCGTCTCGGCCGATTATTTCAGCGGTCTCGGCGACCGGCTGACCCCGGCCGCGATCATCCCGATGCACACCCCGGACGAGGCGTTCGCCGAGCTCGAATTTGTGACCAAGCAATTGGGCTCAAAGGTCGGCATGTTCGGCAGCAACATGGCGCGCAAGGTGCCCGTCGCGGCGGCGGCCAACGACCCCGACACAGCGCGTTTTTGCGGTGTGGTACGAGGTGCTCGGCCTCGACAGCGACTACGACTACGACCCGGTTTGGGCGAAATGCGTGGAACTCGGCATCGCGCCGACCTTCCACAGCGCCTCGAGCAACCAGGGCCTGCGGCTGTCGCCGACCAATTTTACCTGTAACCACATCGGCCACTTCGCCGCGGCCGGGCATGCAACCGCCGAGGCGATCTTTTTGGGCGGCGTGACCCGGCGGTTCCCGCAATTGCGGTTTGCGTTTCTCGAAGGCGGGGTCGGGTGGGCCAGCCAATTGTTCGGCGACCTGATCGAGCATTGGGAGCGGCGCAGCGCCAAGGCCTTGGAGCGAATGCATCCGGATAAGCTCGACCGTGCCAGATTGATGAGCCTCGTCGAGAAATACGGCTACAGCGACATCGCCGCGGCATTGCGCGAGCGCGGCGGTTTGCCCGACCCCGAACAGGCGTATCTGACCGGCAACATCGAAAACATCGACGATTTTGCGGCCTGCAAGATCACCCGCAAGGAGGACTGGGTCGAGCTCTACGCCAAACCCTATTATTTCGGCTGCGAGGCCGACGACAGCATGAACGCCACCGCGTTCGGCCGCAACAATCCGTTCGGGGCAAAGCTCAATGCGATTTTCAGCTCGGATATCGGCCATTTCGACGTGATCGACATGCGCGACCCGTTGCCCGAGGCCTACGAGCTGGTCGAGGACGGCCACCTCACAGCGGAGGATTTCCGCGCTTTCACCTTCTCAAACGCGGTCAAGCTTTGGGGCACGCAGAACCCGAACTTCTTTGAGGGCACGCGCGTCGCCAAACAGGCCGCCGCCGTCCTCGCCGCCGCGCAAACCCCGACCCTCGCTGCCGCCGAATAACCCTGATCCGGCAGTGGCTGACAATGGGCGCCCACAGCATCAAAGAGATGCTGTGGGCGACGGACCCCCAAACGGGGGGCTGAGGGCTTTACTGATTGGAGATCGTCGCGATGCTGCCGTCCAGCTTCGTCAGCTTGACCGTGAATTTCTCGTTGTAGGTGTGAGCACGGTTCTGCAGAAGGCTTAGCGCGACCGCTTCACCCAGCTGAATCGATGTTTCGGTATCGCTGCGCCAGTGAATACCGGCATGAATGCCGTGACCGTAGCTGATATTATGCGCCAGCTTGTGCAGCTCGCCGTTGACCGTAAGCTGTCCAGAATCGGGTCCAGTATAATTATTCAGCGTCATTCCGTCATTCGACGGCACCTTCGGGTTCGGCAGCACAAAATCGCCGTCGAAAAAGAACTTGAGCGCGGTGATGCAGGCTCCTGCCACTGCGCCGTGCCCGGTCGGGTAGGCCGGATGCGTCGGCGAACCCTCGGGGAAGGCCTGTGACAGGAAGTAACTGTTGTTGGTTGCATAGGCGCTCTGCACCGCCTTGGAGCCCAGCACCGTACCGCTGACGTGGCCTTGGATCTGGTTGCCTTCGCCGATTTGGATCAAATAGACGATCGCGCCGCCCGATTCCGGGCGATGGCGGAGATGCACATACCATTTCTGGTACCATACCGCGTTGAGGGCCTCCCGCGCCACTGCGGTCAGGGTCGCCGCGATGTCGGGCTGACCTAGCGTACCAAACCCGTTTTGCGTCTTCGACGTGTTGTAGGGGTTGCCTGGGTTCAACGGCGCCTTGATCGTGTTCAAAACCAGATAAGCGATCAAGTACGCTTCGTACAGCACGTCGGAATGGGTGTACGCGGCCAGGCCTCGCCCATCGTGCAGAAACAGCGGCACGTCGGGCTGCAGATTCAGTCCCGTGGGAATCCCGTTCTGCACCTGCAGAAACGTGTTCTTGTCGAGCATGTAATCGACGCCTTTTTTGAAAGTCACGTATTTCTGCGTGATCGGCAACGCGCCGAGCGCCGTATCCTGGAGCAGAAACTGAGACATATAAGGGCCGATCGTGTCGCCCGCGAAACCGCCGCGGAACAACAGGTTCGGAGTGACCTTGTTGCTGGCGTCCCTTGGTCCTTTGTAGCTGGCCAAGGACGACAATTCAGTTGCCGCGTTGACTACCACTGGATCGGAGGAGTATTGAGTAAAGGGCACGTCGCGCAGCAACGACGCCCAATACAGCTCCACCAGCTCTGCAGCGTAATCCTCGCTCGCCAGCGCCGGCGCCGGCGGAGCGCCGAACTGGCTGCAATCGAGACACTCCAGATCGAAGGCCAAACCGCCTTGCGGACCATTGAGCGTGCGCGGTCCACCCAGCACAATCTTCTCGAAATCTGCCGGGTCGCCGCTCTTCAACGCATTTATGAAGGTCTGGTAGGCTGCGAGATCGACCAGGCCGACGCCGCTCTGCAGAATGCCCTTTGTGTAGGTCCCGGACTTATCGGGATAGAGAGCTTCGTCACCGTTATCGACCTGCGCAGGCGGCGGAATAAACGCATCGTGCCCGGCGGCCTGGATGCGACATGCGAAGGATCTCGGGACGCGATGACTGGGAGCGGTGATTGGCGAAATGATGCTCATGGTTCCTCTCCGTGGAAGAAATTGCCGGCATCGACCTGCCCGTTCTCGGTCGGCCGCGGTACGATTAATAGCTCGCCAATCCCTCAAGAGGTGTGAGCCGCGTCACATTAGCGGTGGTTTAAAAGAGTGAACCATCGCCTTCTGCATCGGCGCTCCTGCTGCGATCGGTTCCGTACCCATGCGCGACGCGCCGGCCCGCCCCGTCCTCGACCTC
>Ga0187846_10000945_pt1 | contig 16630 bp, 17 predicted proteins | sample TC_taG_FD_161473 | JGI IMG/M metagenome (GOLD analysis project Ga0187846, IMG submission 161473) | Biofilm microbial communities from the roof of an iron ore cave, State of Minas Gerais, Brazil - TC_06 Biofilm (v2) | ecosystem: Environmental > Terrestrial > Deep subsurface > Cave > Wall biofilm...
CGTCTGGCTGAGCTCCGTCAACTGGCCCGGGGGGCGCTGGCCGAGATGCGGACGCTCTTGCTGGAACTCCGGCCGACCGCCCTGCTCGAGATGCAGTTAGGCGACCTGCTGCAGCAGTTGGCGGAGGCCACGGCCGGGCGGAGCCGGCTTCCCATCGCCGTCACCGCGGAGGGCCAGGGCAGCCTCCCCGCCGACATCCAAATCGCGCTCTACCGGATCGCGCAAGAAGCGCTGAATAATGTCGTGAAGCACGCCGAGGCCAGTACGTCCACGCTGACCGTGTGCTGGACTCCCGACTCTGCGCGGCTCGTCATTTGCGACGACGGCCGCGGGTTCGATCCCGCGCACGCCCCCCAGGCGCGGCTTGGCCTGGGAATCATGCGCGAGCGCGCGGACGGTATCGGCGCCACGCTTGCGGTCACGACCCAGGCGGACCGCGGGACGACCGTCGAGGTGAGCTGGACAGCCAGGAACGCCACGAGCTGACGCCCACTGGCCAGATGGCCGGGTAAAAAACTCCTCCACCGTCGAGCGCGGAGTCTCCCCAGACGCCCGGCGCGCCCCTCCCCGACAGCGTCTACGATTGAGTCTGCGATGACGGATGATCTATTGCCAACAATTCATGGCGTCTTGACCGCGGGCGGCAATCTCCTGGACATCGCCGAACTGTACGCGTGGGGGTTGGATGGGCACTTCGCGGCCTTCCGGACCGCCAGCGCATCCTGCCTGCGTGAAGCAGCCGGCGGTGAGCCGCCGGCCCGAGGCGGGACAGGACGGCATCGTGGACCGATTCGCGGGGCGGAGGCGTGTCGTGATTAGCGAGCGCGAATGGACCCTCGTTGCGGAGCGGATGATGGCTCCGGTTCCCGCCATCACTCCGCGCACATCGGTGGCGACGGCTCTGCGTCTGCTGCGGGAACATCAGGTCCCGGCGCTGCCCGTATGCGAGGGACCCCGCTTCGTCGGCCTGGTCGATGAGAAAGGGCTCCTGCGGCTGACGCCGTCGGATGCCACCACACTAGACGTCTACGAACTGCGTGACGTGCTCGACCGTCTCACCGTCGCCCGGATCGTGGAGCGCGTCCCGGCCGTGGCACCCGACGCACCGCTGGAGGATGCCAGGATGCTGATGCGGTCGCACCGCCGAGAGGTGCTGCCGGTCCTGGATGGCGACCGCCTGGTCGGGCTGCTGCACTGGACCGCGCTGCTCTGAGACCTACGGAGGATTTGGCCATGTGGGATCTTTTTACATACCGTGTGTTCACCGCCGACCGCCAGCGCGAGGCCCAACGCGACGCTGCACGGTTCCGGCTGGCGCAGGCCGCGGAAGAGGGGCGGCGAGTGAATGGCACGCGATCGGGCAGCCCCGACGCCGGCCTTGGCGAGGCTGCGCCGTGGTGGGCCATCCTGCGCGCGCTGCGCCGGCGCGCCCGGACTGCGTTCGGGCCGTCGAGCCTACGGCGTGAGCCAGCTGCGGTCCCGCGGGGGAACCCCGACGGGTGCGCGGACCAAGCGTAGCAGCCTTCGGCGTCGGGGCTCCGCGGAACGTCGCGGGCTGCATCGAGCGCGCGCTGGGCTCGCGGGCGAGGAATTGGCTGTGCGATCGTCGAACCCCGCCGGTGACATGCACCGGCTGGGGTCACGTTTCTGCCCGTTTCCCCTGTCACATATCCGACCGGACCGGGATCCGTCGTGAGTTCTGACGCCCAGCCTCTGCTGTCCGGCGCGAGTCCCGGCATCCTCGGGGATGTTCGGCCAAAGCAGCTCACCCTGCTCGACGTCCTTTTCGATCGCATGCCTATGGCGATCGTGGTCCTGGACCGCAACGGCCGGCTGCGCCGCTCGAGCAGGACGGTGCAGGCGACGATGGACGATTTCATCCGGGTGCCATCGAGCGCGGCGGCGTCCCATCCCCGGTTCCTGGACCTCTATCCCGGGAGCGAGGAGGCGTTTCGCCCCCTGATCGCGCAGGCGCTCGCGGGCGAAACCGTGTCACGGCAGGCGCTCCACGTTGTGATTCGCGGGACGCCACACTATGCGGATGTCGTCGCCGCCCCGCTTGTCGAACGCGAGAAAATCGTCGGCGCCGTCCTCGTCGGGATCGATGTCACGGACCGCGAACTCGCGCGCAGAACGCTGGAGCAGCGGGTGGAGGAACGCACACGAGAAGTCGAGCGCCGCAGGCAGGTGGCCGAGAGCCTGCGCGGGATTCTGGCGGCGCTCAATTCCTCCCGCTCGTTAAATGACATCCTCGACTACATCGCCGCGGAGGCCTGCCAGGTGCTGGCGGCCGACGGGGCGGCCCTCTACCGGCTCAAGGACGGGGTCTTCCGGATCCAGATGGCGCGCGGACTGGACACCGACTATGTCCGCGGCATGTTCCTCAGACGAGGCGAAGGGCCCCTCGGCCGCGCGATCGAGACTCGCCAGCCCGTTCTGGTCACCGATATCGCCGCCGAAATCCGGGTCCTCCCCGGGATCCATGACGATCCCATCCGCCGGCCGCTGCTCGACCGGCTCGCCGCAAAGTACCGCGCGGCGCTGGGAATGCCGTTGGTTGTGAAGGGCGAGATCTACGGCGGCCTGATGCTCTATTACGCTGACCCTCGAACGTTCTCGGACGAGGAAATTGGGCTCGCGGGCACGTTCGGGGATCAGGCCGCGCTGGCGCTGGAGAACGCCAAGTTGCGGATCATCGAGTCCGAGGCGGCCGCCGCCGCCGAGCGCAGCCGTCTCGCCCGCGACCTCCACGACGCCGTCACACAGACGCTGTTCTCCGCGAGCCTGATGGCCGACGTGCTCCCGCGGTTATGGGAGCGGGTCCCGTCAGAGGGACGCCGCGTGCTCGACGATCTCCGCCGGCTCACCCGGGGGGCCTTGGCGGAGATGCGCTCGCTCTTGTTTGAACTCCGCCCCTCGGCACTCGCGGAGGCCAAGCTCGATTGCCTCCTGCGTCAACTGGCCGAGGCCGTGACGGGCCGGGCCCGGCTCTCCGTCACGGCATCCGTTACCGACCTTCCGTCGCTCCCGCGTGACGTGCAGACCGCGCTCTACCGCATCGCCCAGGAAGCGCTCAACAATGCCGCGCGCCACGCGGGGGCCACCCACGTGGAGCTGGTGCTGCGCGCACTTCCCCAGGCCGTGGAGGTGCGCATCGCCGACAACGGCCGGGGGTTCGACGCCGCGCGCGTATCCTCGGGCCATCTCGGTCTCGGGATCATGCGGGAGCGCGCCGAAGCGATCGGCGCGCGTCTTCTGATCGACAGCGAACGGGCGCGGGGGACGTCCGTCACCGTCACGTGGCCGCGGCCCGCGCCACAGCCGCCGTGACACGGGCCGAGCGCATCCGCGTCCTCATCGTGGACGACCACGCCGTCGTCCGCAGCGGGTTGGCGACGTTCTTGCAGGCGTTCGAGGATTTCGAGCTCGTCGGCGAGGCCGGCGATGGCGGCGAGGCCCTGCGCCTGTGTGCGCAGGCCGCTCCGCACGTCGTCCTCATGGATCTCCTGATGCCCGAGATGGATGGCATCACGGCCACGCGGGGGATTCGGCAGCGCCACCCGGAGACGCAGGTGATCGCCCTCACGAGCTTCCAAGATCAGGACAGGGTTCAGGCGGCGATCGATGCGGGCGCCGTCGGGTACCTGCTCAAAAACGTCTCCGCGGATGATCTCGCCCGCGCCATCCGATCCGCACGGGCCGGCCGGCCTACGCTCGCGCCCGAGGCGACGCAGGCGCTGATGCATGCCGCGCGGCAAGCCCCCGCTCCGGGGCACGACCTCACCCCGCGGGAGCGGGAGGTCTTGGCACTCATGGCGCGGGGGCTCAACAACGCGGAAATTGCGAAACGCCTCGTCGTCAACCGGTCGACCGCGAAGTTCCACGTGAGCAATATTCTCACCAAGCTCGGCGCCGCCAGCCGGACCGAGGCCGTCGCGCTCGCGCTCACGCACCACCTGGTCCCGGAGCGGGAGCGCCGCTGATCAGGGAGGCGTCGCGCGCGGCAGGGCGAAGCGAATGATCGTGCCCTGGCCCAGCACGCTAGCGGCTGAGATCTCGCCTCCGTGGGCCCGGACCAAACTCCTCGCAATGGCCAGGCCCAGGCCCGTTCCCCGAGAGTCCTTGGATTTGTAGAAGCGGTCAAAGACGTACGGAAGATCATCGGGGGGGATCCCGCTCCCGCTGTCTTCGACCGACACCGCGACGTGCCCGGCCTCCCCGACGGAGCAGCGCACCCGTACCATACCGCCCCGCGGCGTATACCGCAGCGCGTTGGACAGCAGGTTGTTGAGCACCTGACGGATGCGTTCCGGGTCGACGTCGGCCGGTGGGACGGCTGGCTCGGCGGCGAGGAGTAGCGTCACCCCAGCGGCGTCCGCCTGCGTCTGGAAGGAAGCGAGGGCGTCCCGTGCGACCTCGGCCAGATCGGTAGGCGTCTTCGCCAATCGGAGCTCGAGGCCTTCGGCGAGGGTCAGCGTGCGCAGGTCTTCGATGACGCGCCCGAGCACCTGCGTTTCTTCAAGGATGAAGGCCAGATGGGCATCATCGCGCGGGTACACCCCGTCCAGCATCCCCTCGAGGTTTCCTCGGAGCACGGCGAGCGGAGTGCGAAGCTCGTGGGAGACGTCCATCAGCAGGCCGCGACGTTGCTCATCCTGCCGCTCGAGGCGCTCCGCCATCGCGTTAAACGCGTGCGCCAACGTCTGGGCCTCCCACGGTCCGCGCTCCCGGACGCGCGCGGAGTAGTCGCCGCCGGCGACCCGTTCGAGCGCCATCATCACCTCCCCGACGGGCGCCGCCATCCGGCGGAACCCCCGCCCCGCGAACACGGCGACCGCCACCATGAGCACCACCAGCGCCGCGATGGCAGCCTGGCCAACGCCCCCAAAACCGAACGGGACGCGCAGGATGCCGAGCAGGCTGGCCACGCCCCAGAGGAGGAGGGTGGACAGCACCGTGGCCAGGATCCCCACGGCGGCCAAGAAAAACACGGCGCGGCGGAGGAAGTGCAGGCGCAGGCGCCGCCACGCCCGGGGGCCGGGGAGTTCCGCGGGCGGCCAGGGATCGCCTTCCGGCCACCACGGCGGGCGGCCCCGGAACGGCGGCCAGCGGGGGGGCCCGCAGCGCACCCGCGTCACTCCTCAGCGAACTTGTAACCGATCCCGTGGACGGCGATGACGTAGCGCGGATGGCGCGGGTCGGGTTCGATCTTGCGCCGGATATTCTTGATGTGCGAGTCGATCGCGCGCTCGTATGACTCCACGTCGATGCCGTGCAGCGCCTCGAGTAGCTGGCCGCGAGTGAAGATCCGGCCGGGCTGGCGCGCGAGCACGGTCAGCAGCTGAAATTCGGTCGGCGTGAGGCTGAGCGTCCGGTCGCCGCGGGTCACGTGCATCCGCGGGACGTCGAGGACGACGTCACCGACACGAACGACGTCCGATCCCGCGCGCGCGCCGTCCCACCGCCTGAGCACGGCGCGGACGCGCGCCACGAGTTCTTTTGGGCTGAAGGGTTTGACGATGTAGTCGTCAGCGCCCAGTTCCAGGCCAACCAGGCGATCGGCCTCATCGGCGCGGGCGGTGAGCATGATGATGGGGACCGCGGACTCCTTGCGCAGGGCCCGCGTCACGTCCAGGCCATCCATCTCCGGCAAGGCGAGGTCGAGGACGATGAGGTCCGGCTTGGCGCTTCGGACCATCGGCAGCACGGTACTCCCGTCCCCGCTGGCGAGCACGCGGAAGCCGGCACGCTCCAGGTAATCGCGGGCGATCTGCACGATCTTGGGTTCGTCGTCGACGACGAGAATCGTCCTCATGGCGAGCTCTCGTTCGAGACAGACGGGGGGAGGGGCACGACCTCTCCCCCCATCCCACGACTACACGGTACCGGCCGTCCCCTTGGGCTCGTGCGCCCGGCGGTGCCATTCTTCAAACCAGGGCGGCGCCCCTCTCCCCCAGTGCCCGCGGCGCCCGCCCCACGCGTATGCGCGCCACCACAGGCCTCGGAGGAGCGAGAACAGGAGAAAGACGAGCAGAATCGTCCACAAGAATCCGAAGAACCCAAACCCGAAGCCGAACGGCCCGTGGAATGGGTACCCGTACGGGTACCCCCAATAGGGATACGCCGGATAGGGACCCGTCCCCGGGCCCGGGGACGGCACCTTGCCGCTCTGCGCGAGTCCCTGGGCGATGCCGAGGTTGTAGGAGTAGGCCACGACGCCGGCGGCACCCCCCGCCACGGCAAGGACTAAAAGGATGACGATAACCGCTCTCATGAGTGTTCCTCCCTCGTCAGTTTCTAGATGGAGTGTGCCGCGCCGATGTGGATGGACCGTGGACCGGATGTGCAGATTGTGTGGAGGGTGTGCGCCTCGTGGGGGTCAGGCGACGGCCTGAGGGGCGGCACTCCGGACGGAGGCCAGGAGCGCTTCCAACGCGCGCACATTGGCCGTCGCGTCTTCGGGGGAGAGTGTCGCGCGCGATCTCCCCATGACGACGTTGCCAAAGTGCTCGATCATCTGCTGGTATTCGTCTGCGCCGGGTACTGTGATCACCCGCCGGTCCGCGCCGCGCACCACGACCATCTCCGCGTCCGCAGTGCCAGGGAGGAACGCGGCGGGCACCGTCACGCGTCCCTCCGTCCCGACGATTTCGTACTCCTCGCGCCGGGGGAGGGTCAGGCCGCAGTCAATGAGGGCGGCGCGACCGCCCCTAAAGCGCAGCACGGCGGCGACCTGCTCGTCCACACCCGAGGCGCCGATGGTTCCGGATGCAAAGACCTCTTCCGGCTCGCCCAACGCCATCCGGCTGACGTTCACAGTGTAACACCCGACGTCGTAGAGCGCGCCGCCGCCGAGATCGGGCCGGAAGCGAATATTGGCCCTTGGAGCGCTCGCGATAAACGTGAACGCCGCGCGGACCAAGCGGAGATGGCCGAGCGTGCCCTCGGCGATGAGGGACGCGACACGCTCGGTGCGGGGGTGAAAGCGATACATGAATGCCTCCATCAGCGCCACACCGTGCCGGCGGCACGCGGCGGCCATCTCTTCGCACTCCACCGCCGTGAGGGCGAGCGGCTTCTCACACAGGACGTGCTTTCGCGCCGCGGCACAGGCGAGCGTCCACCGGTGGTGCAGCGCGTTCGGCAGCGGGATGTAGACGGCCTGGACGTCGCGGTCGTCCAGCAGCGCCTCGTAGGCGCCGTACGCACGCGGGATGCCGTAGCCCCGGGCGGCCTCCTCGGCGCGCGCCGGCTCGCGGCTGGCGATCGCGACGAGGCGCGCATTCGCCGCGTGCTGGATCGCCGGAATGACGGCGCGCCGTGCGATGTTCGCCACACCGAGCACTCCCCAGGCCACCGTCTCCGCCATATCCCCCTCGCGTCAGATCACACCAGTCATGCTGGGGAACGGTGCGGAAACGTCGGGCCTCCGCCGGTCAGAGGCGCAGCCGCGGGTCCAGCACATCGCGCAGGCCGTCCCCCAGGAGGTTGATCGAGAGCACCGCGAGCATGATCGCCAGTCCCGGGAAGAATGCCACCCACCACGCCGCTTCAAGAAATTCTCGCCCGTCCGCCAGCATGTTCCCCCACTCGGGAGCCGGGGGGCGGATGCCGAGTCCGAGGAAACTCAGGGCCGAACCGGTGATGATCGCGGAGGCGACCCCGAGCGTCGCCAGGACCGTGACCGGCGCCAGGATATTCGGCAGGATGTGGCGGAAGATGATCGCGTCGTCGCGACAGCCGACGACCCGGGCCGACAGGACAAACTCCCGCTCACGGAGGGTCAGCACCGCTCCGCGCGTGATGCGCACATAGTCCGGAATCCCGGCGACCCCCACCGCGATCATCAGGTTGACGAGGCTGCTGCCCAGCGTGGCGATAATCGCGAGCGCGAGCAGGATGCTGGGAAAGGCCAAGAGCAGGTCGACGGCCCGCATGATCACCGCATCCACACGTCGCCCGTAGTACCCGGCGATCAACCCGAACGGCACGCCGAAGAACGCGGCGATCCCTACCGCGACGGCACCGACCGACAGGGAGAGGCGCCCGCCCCACAGGACGCGCGTAAAGATGTCGCGGCCGAACCGGTCGGTGCCCATCAGATGCGCCGCGCTGGGCGGTTCGAGCGGCATCCGTTGGTTCGCCTTGATCGGGCTGTATGGGCTGAGCGCCGGCGCCAGGAGCACAATGAGCGCGATCAGCGCGAACAGGAGGCCTCCCGCCAAGGCACTCCGGCTCCGCGCCAGGCGCCGGATGGTGTCCCCGCGCGGACGGTACTGCGCCACAGGGCGGGGTGCTACGCCCGCGAGGCCGGGGGGTGCCAGCCCGTCCCGCATCTAACCGTAGCGAATCCGTGGATCCACGGCGGCATAGGCGATATCGACGAAGAGATTCACCAGGACATACGCGACCGCTGCCAGGAGCACCGTCCCCTGCACCAAGGGAAAATCGCGGCTCAGGATGGCGTCCACGGCCAGCCGGCCGATCCCGGGCCGGGAGAAAATTGTTTCCGTGATCACGGCACCGCCAAGCAGCCCTCCGAGCTGGAGACCCAGCATCGTGATCGTGGGGATGAGGGCGTTGGTGAGGGCATGGCGCAGCACCACGCTCCGGCCGGCCAGGCCCTTGGCCCGCGCCGTCACAATGTATTCCTGGCGCAGCACCTCCAGCATCCCGGAGCGAACGAGGCGGGCCAGCACCGCGGAAGAGACGAGCGCGAGGGCGGTGGCCGGGAGCACGAGCCGGCTCAGGCCGCCCTGCCCGGTAGCCGGGAACCATCCAAGCCTGAACGAGAACAAAAAGATCATGAGCAGGCTGGAGTAGAAGACGGGCATCGAGACTCCCAGGACGGCGAACCCCATCGCCACGGTGTCCAGCCAGGTCCCGTGGGCCAGCGCGGCCAGGATTCCGAGCGTCACGCCGATCAGGACCGCGAGGGCGAGCGCCGACAGGGTGAGCTGGGCGGTGCTGGGGAAGGCTTCCAGGACAGTGTCGATCACCGGACGCTGGCTGCGCAGCCCGCGTCCCAGATCCCCACGCAGGGCGCGGCCGGCATACTCCTCGTACTGCACCCAAAGGGGACGATCCAGCCCGAGTTGATGCCGGATCTGCGCCGCCCGCTCTTCCGTCAGCGGCTTGTCCCCCGCGAACAGGAGCACCGGATCGCCGGGGACCAAATGGAGCATCAAGAACGTCAGGACGGAGATGCCGACGACGACGGGGGCGAGTTGGACAACGCGGTGCGCGATGTACCCGAGCATCACCGTCTCACACGTGGCACCCCACGCGCACCATCGGGGGCCACCGCCTGAGCCGGACGGTGGCCCCGGACGCCCCCCGGACCCGCGGGTACGTCGCCGCGCTGGTCCGCGCCGCCGCTATCCCTTCACCTGGACGTCATACAGCCAGACATACGAGGCCAGGGCGTCCAAGAAGTCTCCCCGCACTTCCGCCCGCTTGGCGTTGTACGTGATCGTATCCACGAGCGGCACGCATACCGCGTCCGCGAGGACGCGCTGCTGAATAGAAGCGTAGAGTTGCGCGCGCCTGGCGGTGTTGGTGGTCGCCGCGGCGTCCTCCAGCATGCGGTCGACCTCCGGCACCTGGTAGCGCCCGCGGTTGAACGCGTCGACGTTGGCCGAGTGGAAAATCGTCCGCAGCACGTCCGGGTCGCCGTAGGAGAACCACATGAAGTTGACGTCGTAGCGGTTCTGTTTGACGACATCGCGGAAGGCCGCCCGCTCGAGAGGGGTGACCTTGACGTCGATCCCCACATCGCGGAGGCTCGCCTGGACCGATTCCGCCATGGCCTTGTCGCGAGGCCGCCCGATGATCGGAAAGTCGATCGTGAGCTTCTGGCCGGCCTTCTCCCGGAGGCCGTCCGCCCCCACCTTCCAGCCCGCCTCCTCGAGGAGCTGCTTGGCCTTGGCCGGAGCGAAACTGTAAATCTTCTCCGTGGCGGGATCATACCCGAACGTTGGCCGCATCAGCGGGCTCCACGCCACTTTGTTGAGGCCGTGGAAGACCGCTTGATTCAGACCCTCGCGATCCACACCGAACTCAATCGCGCGGCGCACAGCGAGCTCGCTCACCGGCCCCTTGCTCGTGACGTTCAGCAGCAGGACGAATCCCGACCCCGGCTGCCCCTTCTCGATGACGGCGAAGTGCGCGTCCCCCTTCAGCCCCGCATACTCGAGCGGGTCGAGATCGTCGATGTACTGCGTTTCTCCGGTTTTGAGCGTGCCGGTGCGGACGGACCCCTCCGAGATGATCTTGAAGACCACCTGGTCAAGATATGCTGCGCCGTTGTGGTGGAAGAAGGAGGACGCCCAATCGTAGTCGGGATTCCGGGCGAGGGTGATATGGTCTTTCGCCACCCATTCCTTGAACACGAACGGGCCCGTCCCCACGGGGTGCCGGGCGAAGTCCGCGAGCCCCATCTTCGCGACCGCCGCGGGCGAGACGATGCCAAGGTACCCGTTCAGGTTGGTCAGGAGGGGCGCATACCCTTCCTTCATCACGATCTTGACCGTATGGTCGTCCACGATCTCGGTATGATCATACGGCCCGAGCTGGTCATGCGATTGGCCGGCTTTGACCGCCGGATCGATCACGCGGTCCATGGTGAATTTGACTGCCTCCGCGGTGAAGGGCGTGCCGTCGTGGAATTTGACGCCCCGCCTGAGCCGGAAGGTGTAGACCTTGGCGTCGGGGGAGGTCTCCCACGACTCCGCCAGGCCGGGCACGAACCGGCCCGGGGTGGGTTCCCACACGAGCGGCTCGCAAATGTTGAGCGTGACGCGGATCGTCGAATCAAAGTTGGTGACCTGCGGGTCCATGGTGTCATCCAGGTCGAACCCCAGGCCGTACGTCAGGGCGCCGCCGGGCGACGCCGCGACGGCGGGAATGGAAAACCAGTGGGCCGCCAGACTCGCGGTCCCCGCCCAGACGCACGTCTCGGCCAGGAACCGACGCCGCGTGAGGCGCGGCGCGCGCGCGCCGGTCCTTGGAGAGTCTAGCGACTTGCTGTTCTCGCTGTCCCGACTGTGTCGTGCCGTCATATCTTCCCCCCCCTCCCCCGAGTCATGCGGGACGCGCCGATCTTCCCGCGCGCGCCGCCTTTCAGTTCGTCCGCGCCAACTCCCCCCGCATAGCGCGGGAAATCAGGGCGACCGGTGCCGAGCCGTACGAGAGGACCCGCTCGTGGAACGCGCGCAGGTCGAAGGCGCCGGGCCGCTGCGCGGCGAGGTCGCGGCGCAACCTCCACATGAGCTCCGTCCCCGCCAGATACATGAGCGCGGTGCCTGGGAACATGCTGTTCTTGACGGCCTCCGCATGCGCGGCCTCCGGCGCCATGCCGACTCGCTCCCGGTAGAACGTCGCGGCCTCCTCCAGCGTGATCGAGCGCCGGTGCAGTTTGACGTCGACGATCGCGCGCGCTGCCCGGCGGAGGCACCCGTGGATGTGGGCACAGCGCTCCAGCGGTGTCAAGAACCCGACCGCATCCATGAGATCCGTCGCGTAGCACGCCCAGCCCTCGGCCATCGTACCGCCGCAGATCATGGCGATGCGCCGGGCGCAATCCACGGCCGCCACCCGGCCGACGCGGGACGCGGCTTGGGCGGCGTACCAGTTCTGGATGTGATGGCCGATGCCGCCGTGGTGAACGACGTGATTGAGCTTGATCACACAGTCGTTCGCCGCGCGCAGCCGGCGGGCCTGCTCGAGAGCCTCCATGTCGGGCTCGACAGGGGTCACGAGGTACTCCGTCTCGGGAAGGCGGTCGTGCGGGGCCGGCGACCGATAGGGAAGGAAATAAAGGTAGGGCCAAGCGCCCCGCGCCCACATTGGCTGTGGCACGAACCGGACGGGGAGGTCGGGCCACGTCACCAATCCATGCGCCTCCGCGGCGACGCGGGACGCCTCCCATAGCTCCCCATACCGAGCATAGTAGCGCTCGGGCGTGGGACGCCGGTCGCTCAAGCGCGTGAGCGCCGTCCGCCAGTCAGGCACCCCCGCGTCGCGCGCCTGCACCTCGAGGGACTGCTCGCACGCGGCGACCTGCTCCTCGCCGAGGGCGAGGAGTGCTGGGGCGTCCCAGGGGAGGAAGTGTCCTCGGGTCAAGAGCAGGTGGAGTCCCTCCTCACCGCAGGCATACCTGTCGGTGATCTGCAGGCGCAGGTCGCGTTCCAGATAGGCCTGGAATCGCCCGAACGCTCCTTCGGCCTCCGCGGCCGCCGCCTCCGCCCGCTCATCCGCCAGGCTGTGCTCTTGAAGGAACAACCCGATGCCCACTCGGAAGAGCAGGCGCGCTCCGGTGCACTCGCGGATGGCGAGATCCGTCCACGCGGGCGGGGAGCGCCGCACGTTGTCCTGTCCCTGCGCCAGCAGCCGGGGGATCGCCCGCATCCGCGCGACGGCGGCCTCGAGGCGCTCGCGCACGGGAGCAAACGGACGGAGGAGCAGGGCGATCACACCAAACACGGCCTCCCCGGTGTACTCGCAGGGATTGTCCCGGTAAAAATGCGCGGAACCGTGCTCCCACCGCTCGATGGCTAAGGCGCCCTCGACGAGTGTCCGATCGAGCGCCTCCATCTCGGCCGCCGGTTCCGGCGGCAGCAACCGGAAGCGGTGCGCCAGCGCGTCGATGTCGGCAATGCTGTCCCCGAGTGCCCGCTCCGAATAATCGGGCAGACGGTCGTCGTGGTCATGGATGCCGGCAAAAGTCGCGCTGACAGGATGGCGCCCATAATACGACGCGAAGAACGCGTCGAGCGCGGACTGCAGCACGGGGGCGCGGGTGTCCATCCGCTCATCCCGCGAGCGGGAGGTCGACCCAGCGGCGCTCGCGGAATGAGCGCTCGACGGCGTTGATGACTTCCTGGACCCGGGCGCCGTCCTCGAAGTTCCCCTGGGTGCGGCCGCCCCCGAGGATCTCATCGATGAAGTCGGCAATGAGGTTCGCGTAAAACAGCGACCGCCAGGATTCTTTCGGGTGGCCCCCCGCGGGATAGAAGTGCTGCGGGATCTCGACCTCCGTGAACTCCACGCGCGCGGGGGTCGCGATCTTGATCGTTTCCGCAACCCCGATTTCCTCGACGAGACGGCAGATGATCGCGCCCCGGCTCCCATAGATCCGCGCTTCGACGCCGGGGTAGTTGCCGATGGTCACGTAGCCGGTCTGGATCGAACCGATCGCCCCATTCGTGTACTCGGCGATGAAAATGTCCCCATCATCGATGTTCATGCGCATCTTCCGGCCGGTGGCGCGCACCATCCGCTCCGAGACGAAATTCCGCATCGTGCCGACGACGCGGGTGTATCCGGCCCCGACCCACCAGCGCCCGATATCGATGATCGGCGCTCCGTACCCTTCCAGGGAGGAGACGTGGAGGATCGACGGGTCGGCATCAGGGTCCACCTGCCGCAGCGGGGTGGCGGGATCGAGCCACTGCGAATTCTGCTCGTAGCCGTTGAAGATGAACGGGGTGCCGACGAATCCTTCGTCGATGAGCGACCGGGCGTACCGGACGCCGGGGCTGTAGCGGAACGTGAACCCGAGTTTGGTCAGCAACCCCTTCTGCTTCGCCACACCCGCGAGGCGCAGGGTCTCGCGGAAGTCGAAGGCCACCGGCTTCTCACAGAGCACATGCCGGCCGGCCTCCAGGGCGGCCCGGGCCAACTCGAAGTGCGTGTGCGAGGGGGTGACCACGTCGATCACATCGAGGTCCGGCCGAGACACCACCGCCTGCCAGTCGCCCGATGCCTCTGGCACCTCGAAGTGCCGGGCGCACTCCTCTGCCAGGCGCCGGTCCACATCGCAGATCACCGCGACACGGCACCGGGGGTCACGCTTCCAGCCGGGAATGTGCGCGGTGCGGGCCCACGCCCCCGCACCGAGCACACCTACGCGAAGCGGCGTCGAGATCATCAGGACTCTGGCTTTCGTGGGGGGTCCAACGTCCCCCTCTTCGATATCTCCCGCACGGCGCCTGTCCCGCCTAAAAACAACCTCGCCGCCGTGGTGGGCGGCCGAGCGGCCGGCGCCCGCCACCGCAGCGAGGAGCTTCCCTTACCGCGTCGCGAACTTCTCGGGCCTGGCTATTTCATCCCCCCTGCAGACGTCCGCGGCGCATATCGTGGCGGTCGCCCATGCCGTGAGACGTGATCGCGTCCGTCGCCGCGGCAGTGGTTGTCACCGCGCTGAGTTTCCTGGGGTCGACGAGCCGCTTACTCTCGTTTTTGATCGCCCGGACGCCGCTCCCGGCAATGCGGGAACTGCGGTACGCCTGAACCCCGAAGTAGATCGTGGCCAGGACCAGGACGAAGAGCGCCCAGACGAGGGCGAACTGTTTGTTGCTGAGTTCCGCCGTCAGCAGCGAAATGAGAAACGCCATTGACGCGCCGAACGAGATCCCGAAAAAGATCAGGTGAAGCGCGAGCCCGGAAGATGCGGATTCGATATACGCCAGCTCTCGCTCGCTCACGCTGTACATCTCGATCACCCGGGGAACAGTGATCGTCGTCACGGCTGCCCCCGGACTTTCGTGGTGCACTATCGAGAGTTGCGGCTCCTCGGACGGTGAATCCACGGTGACGGGTCCTCCCTTCCCAGAGGGGTTGGCGGCCAGCGTTCCGATCTGACCGTATACTCTATGCCCCCGCGCTCGCGGATCTAGACTCACGGGCTTCCCGAAAGCCGCAGCGGCCGCCCGAGACCTCCGGCCGGCCGCCGCATGCGCGTGACGTCGAGCGAAAGGGCGAGCCCCGCTAGAGCTTCAGTTCCGGCACCCGCAGGCGCCTCCCCCGCAACACCCTCCTGGTTCGGACCGGGAGCCGCTCCCGGCACTTCTCATGACGAGGACCGGGGTAAAGACCCGGCGCGCCCCGGCGTGCCCGCACTCGGGACACGACGGAGCGCCCCGGGACTCATACTCCGAGACGGTCGCCCTCATCTCGAACTCATGCCTGCAGCCATCGCACCGAAACACGTAGATCATACATCACCGCCTGATCGAACTCGACCTCCGTATTTCTCGCGCGAGCGCACCCGCTCCTGCGCCGCGCCACCCGCGCCTCACCTCTCGGTGATCTCCCAGGAATGGGTGATGGCCACGCATCCTTTAAGCGTCTGGGCGACCGGGCACCCGCGCTCGAAGACGGCCAGCGCGCGCTCGGCGTCCTCGCGCTTGCCGGCGGGGACCGTGAGGTGATACCGCACGCGGATGGCCGTGACCTTCATGACCCGATCCGGCGCCTCAATCGTCCCCTCGGCTTCCGTCCAGAGCTTGTCCGGATAACTGGGAATCCCGCGCGCCTCCAGCGCGCCAGCGAGGGTGCCCGTGAGTCACCCCGCCGTGGCCCCGACCAGGTGGTCGAGTGTGCTGGGGAGCTCCTCGTCGGGCTCCATCTTGTAGAACGCCTTGATCCCGGTATTCACCCCATACCGGACCGGCTCCGGAAAATCCCCAAGATACGCCCGCCGATTGGGGCGCTTCTCCTGGATGACCCGCACGCGCGCGATGTGCACCGCGTCCATGTCCCGGCCTCCTCACATGTGACCGCTTACGCCGTGCGCTCTCCGCGTGTCACGACCGCGGCTGCGAGGCTCACCGTCCGGTCCACCGCGGAGGCCGCTTGTCGAGAAAGGCCGCGACACCTTCCTGAAAATCGGCGCTGTTGTAGCAGGCGTTTACGAGGTCGTGGCCCGGATCGTCAGGATCCAGACGCCGGATGACGCGCCGGACGGCCTCTTTGCTCACCTGCAATGTCAGCGGAGGTGCGGCGGCGATCGCTTCGGCCAGCTCCCGGGTGCGGGCCTCCAGCGCGTCCTGGGCCACGAGCTCGTTCACGAGACCCCAGGCGTGCGCCTCCCCGGCCTCGACGTGGCGGCCCGTGTAGATCATCTCCTTGGCGCGCGCGGGGCCGATGAGTACCACGAGACGGGCGTAGTTTCGGAGCGAGAGGCAGTTCCCGAGCCGGATGATGGGGACCCCGAACCGAGCGTTGTCGGCGGCCAGACGAAGATCGCAGGCCAGGGCCACCGTCAGCCCTCCGCCGACGGCGAACCCGCGGATGGATGCCAGCGTGGGTTTGCGCACGGCGTCCAGCCGCCCGATGACGGCGTCGATCCGTTCCTCGTACTCGATCCCGGCCTGAGGGTTGCCGCGGAACGCCGGGAACTGGCTGATGTCCGTGCCGGAAATGAACGCGCGGTCTCCGCGCCCCGAGATCACCAGCGCTTTGATGCGCTCGTCGCGATCGACGTCTTCGCATACCTCAACCAGGCGCTGGTACATCGCCCAGGTCATGGCATTCCGCTGGTCCGGACGGTTGACGGTCAGATAGCCGACCCCGTTCTGGACCTCGAAGAGGATCTGCGACGACTCCATGGCCTGGCTTTACCTCCGGGCGCGCCGCGGGTCAGGTGCGGCGTACTGGCTCGTGCCTGGGCCTACGGCGTGAGCGAGACCGCGCGTGAGCCACTACGCCCTTAGGCACACCGAAAATCCAGCGGCGGTGGAGCGCGGCGAGGAAGGTCGCGGCTCAGGCCGGTGGAACTGAGGGATCCGAGGAGCCACCACCCCGCGGTGGCTGTTCGGCGGGCGCCTCGAACGGCGGGCGGATTTCG
>Ga0187846_10000946_pt1 | contig 16621 bp, 23 predicted proteins | sample TC_taG_FD_161473 | JGI IMG/M metagenome (GOLD analysis project Ga0187846, IMG submission 161473) | Biofilm microbial communities from the roof of an iron ore cave, State of Minas Gerais, Brazil - TC_06 Biofilm (v2) | ecosystem: Environmental > Terrestrial > Deep subsurface > Cave > Wall biofilm...
TGTTGCCCGCCGATATTTTGGGCGCGCTGCAATCGTTCTGCTGCCACATCTGGAAGAACCGATGGGCGGGGTCCCCGACATTGTCGGTAAACATGGTCGGTGTGATGGCCGGCTTGATTATCGGGGGCGGGCAGTTATTCAGTTTCGATACGCTCACCAGGGAATAGGGAGCGTTCGGCAGGTTCGAGGGATATCTACAGTCCGGCACCCGGTAATAATGCGCCGGACCTCGATGGCGTTAGGGATGCCGCTCAGCATGCCGAGCGCTGGATCGTAGAATGATTGCCCGGTGCCTCCTAGCGAAAGGAGACGCTGGGCATCAGTTGGCAGCGCGAAATCCGTGCAAAACGACATTCCTGCCGGATTTCCTCCGAATTCCTCCAAAAGCGTCGATAAAGCGCACGGCGAGGCCGGTAAAGCGTCGAGTGTCGTGCTCGGCTGTGGCAGAATCGAGAATGAGCCGGTGAGCGTCGGACTCGTCTGGTAAGAGGTGGTGTCGGTTGCCTGCCGTTGGCCGCCGAGAGCTGCCCCGGGACCGGGTAACCCAAGCCGATCAACAATACGGCCTAGACCCAACAGTCGTGTCACCAGCCGCCAAAATTTGACGCTGCGCGCATCGGACGGGTTGAGGATCACGTCGCCCCGCCAGAAATGCCGCAAGGCGCTGCTGACTGGGCCGGCGACAACGTGGCGGTCGCCGCGGACGAGCGCGGTGTGAATCAGCCCCCGCAATACGGTCGATTTGCCGCTGCCGGTGACGCCGATCACAGCGCCGGCGAGGGCATGCACGAAGCTCTCCCGGCTTCCCTCGGCCATCGAAGAACCCGCCGAAGAGCGCCACTCCGGACGACACGACGAAGGTGAAATAGTGGGGCAGCCGACCGCGAGAAACCAGCGCCCGACGCGGTCCAGATAGACCGACGAGTCTGGTGCGTAGAACCAGGTGTGAAACATCGCCCGGAATGCGAAGCGCTCATACGCCGGCACGAGCTGCGGCACACCGAAATGCCAGACCACCCCCATCACACGTGGCTCAGCACGAAGCCGATGACCAGGAACTGGAAATAAGTGCTCGTTCCTGACTGCCATACTCCCCTACGCCACCCGTTTTTGAGTCAATGGACCGGGATTAATCACCCAGATTGTTATGTAGGAAATTCCTGATTTCTTTAACGGATTCCATTGTGGCGCCCGCGTTATATTCGAGCCAATGCTTCCCGAGAAAGCGCTGCCCGGTCCGGAACGTCGTATTGTCGAATGCATGGTAAGCGCCCGGATAGACGATCAGGCGAACTGGCGCTCCTTCGCGGCCATTCGGTGAGTTGCTGACCCGCTTGATCATCTCGCGGCACGCAGCCGCCGGCGTCAAATCGTCGAGCTCTCCGATCAGGATAAGGGTAGGAACGGTCATACCCCAGGTAGTGGCGGCGCAGGAAGGATAGAGCGCGACGGCGGCGCGGAATTTGTCTTTGAAACTCCGCTCTATGAAATCCTGCTCCACGTCCGAAAGGGTCGTCGTGGCCCCGCTGGATACACCCATCACCGCCAAACGATCCGGCATGACAAAGGGTTGCACCGCCAGAAAGCTTAACGCTCCATAAGCATCAAACACGCGATCGAAAGGCTGGCCGTCCACGCAGGCACTCTTGATCCCGCGAGGAGCGAAGCTGTCCACGCTCAGCGCGACGTAACCCCACTTGACGAATCGCGTGCCCCACCTCGAATCCATGCCGGGCCAGTCCCCGGCGCATCCATGCAGGAGGACGACCGCCGGGAACGGGCCGGCACCATCGGGACGCCTGAGATGGCCGACAAGTTCTATTTTCTCGCCCTTCACCGACGGGAACTGAACGGTTTGGGCAGGGTGCTTGTCCTCCGCAGGCGCAGCCGACGAGATGATGGCAATAGAGAGCACTAAAACCAGGAGTGGCAGCGCCCAGTGGATACGGTAGGACATGTCCCGCTTCGAGTAGTTGTGCCTTTGGGTGTCAAGTGGACAAGCATGCTCCAAACTTACCGGTCGCCGTCGCGGTCGCCGCTCTTGTCCCGGAGATCGTCGCGGCCCGCATAGAGCGTCGCCGCCTCGCGGTGTCGCGTCATGCCGACATAGGCGAGGTACCGGTCCATCCCACTCGATCGGAGAATGCTTACGAAACCGGCCCGAATCATCGCCAGAGCCCTTCGAAACGCCTGCCTGCGACCCGGGTGTAATGAACTGTGTGCTTGGGATCGCGGTGTCCGAGATAATCCTGGATGAGCCGGAGATCGTAGCCCCGATTGGCGAGATAGAAGCCGCATGAGTGGCGCAGCATGTGCGGGTGGACGGGCGCGAGCCCGGCCCGTTTCGCGGCCATGGCGATGAGGTAATTCACGGACTGACGGGTGAGAGGCTGCTCGCGCTCCGACACGAAGAGCCAGGGTAACGGATCTGTGCGGCTTGCAAGATAGCGTTTGATGGCGCGGAGCTCATCGCCGACGATCGGATGCTCGACCGCCAGCCCGTTCTTGAGCCTGCGGATCCACAGCCGGGCGTGGTCGAGATCGACCTCGTCACGGCGCAGGCCGATCGCCTCGCTGACGCGCAGACCATGGCGAAACATCACCAGCATGAGCAGGTGATTGCGGATCCGGCGGTGATCCTGATCGACCAGCTTAAGGAGGTCTATATCGACGGCGAGCTTGAAACCATCGATACCACAAACTGGCTCCCCAAGGTCATGCGCAAGGATTACACCGTCGGCCTCACCGGCCAGGGCAGCGGGGTCGATCCCGACCTCAGTCTCAACCTGGCTTACAGGTGCGGCGGGGAGCTGAACTATAACGGCTACTGCAGTCCCGAGGTGGATAAACTGATCGATCAGCAATCGATCGAGGCCGACACCCTAAAGCGCAAGAAGCTTGTGTGGGAAATCGAGCGCAAGTTGGCCGAGGACGGCGCCCGGCCGATCATTTTTTACGACCGCCGCGCGACCTGCCGGCAGCCCTATGTCAAGGGGTGGACGACCATGGTCAACAGCATCTTCAACGGCTGGCGCATGGAAGATGTTTGGCTCGACAAATAAACGTCCGCTGTCCCCGCACCAGTAATGACTGCGCCGGTGCTGATCCTGATCGGCGAGGCGGACCAATGGAACAGCGCAGACGCTTGCAAGACGTTGCGAAGTCTTGCGCAACCGGACAGCGCGTCAATCGACCTGACCGTCTATCCCGGTGTGCATCATGCCTTTGACGTCGCGCAACTAAAGCCCGGCGGCGGTCCTGATGGGCAATGGCTCGAATACGACGAGCCGGCGGCGCGTGATGCGGAGAAGAAAACCCGCATGGACGACACCTGCCGCAGATGCCGGCTGAGCGCGGTATTCATTATCAAGAATAAATCCGAGGATTGGGGGCAGGGGGTTCGGCCCGGAACGATCCGGCTGCGGAAAGAAATTTTATGTCGTCAGTGCAGCGGGCCGGGTGGCATCATGTTGGCGAGTTGGCTCACCGCCTCGGTGATCCGGCGCCATGTTGCCTCGCCGTGGTAATCGTTGCCCCCGGCCAGCTCGTCGGCACGCGCGGTGCTTTCCTCGAGAGCCTTGTCACCATAGCGCTTGAGCATCAGCTGCGCGGCGCGCCAGATGTCGATATCGGGTATCACTGCGCGCTATTGCGCTGCCGATTAGCTTCAGTCTCCGGCTCAGGCCCATAGAGTGCGTCAATGCTGCGCAATCGGACGTACCAAATCCAATAGTCGAGCCGATCGACAGCACGCCAGAAGATCATTGAGGAGCTCGACACGACCGATACAGCCACATGGATGACAAGGCCGGTAGCGGCAAGAGAGATAAGAGCAGCACGCACGTATTAAGAGCCGCAGACAATCCTGATCAACTTCTAAACGCCATGACACCGTCAAATTGTCAAGTGGGTAGCTCCCTTTCAACGTAAAGGCTCGCGCTGTATCCTGCAAACCTTAACCCTGGCGCATCGAATGACCGCAGGCGGGCACATCGGAGCGACTCAGCAGGGCGGCAACCACCGGGCGACAGCATCGGCGCTGTCTTCGGGCACCGTGTTGAATGCAATGACGGCAGCCGGAGCGGCCCTATGCACCGCGTTGACGACCGCCTCGAACAGCGCAAGCCCCTGAGGGGGCAGCCGGATACCAGCGCCGATTACAACACAAGCGTAGTTTGCCGAAGCCATGTGACGCTCCACGGTCTTCCCAGCCGTTTCATCGGGACGGATGAGGCAGAGATCGGCCTCCCATCCCCGCTCTGTCATCTGCTTCAGCGCAAGCGCGAGACCGGCGCGTATCTTCTCAGCGTTCATGTCCGGCGGCAGTGCAGGATTGGAGAAATCCACAGTTTCCGGCTCGTAGCCGACCAGCAAAACCCGCGCCATCACCCCTCCTGATTTCGGCTAACCTGCTTGGCCCTTGCAAGGACAACGGATGCGCTTCCGGTCTGTCAAGGTCGGCCTCGGGTGGTCAGCGAACGTAGCGGTGCCGCATTTACGAGGCCGACATTCAGCAACCCGATCGCGTCAGCGGGCGTCACCGGATGGCCGAGACGCTGTGCGGCTCGGGCCGCTTTGCGCCTAGCACGCGGCCCTGAAAGGGGACGCCCAAAAAACGGCAGACAAGGGGCCTTCTGGAAAACGACGCCAGCCGATGATATCGAGCGCTCCATCATGCTGAACGCTGGGACGGAGCGCGATCAATGTTCACCTGCTTCATTCGTTATACGATTGATCCCAAAAAATTAGCCGAATTTCTAGAATACGCCCACTCGTGGATCGCCTTAATTAATAAATACGGCGGCACGCACCACGGCTATTTTGTTCCGGGAACATCAGGAGACAACTTACCTAGTGCTGCTTTCACCTTTCCCGGTTTGGGTTCTGAGGGCTCGCCCGACATTGCCGTTGCTCTCTTTAGCTTTCCGAATATAGAAGCATATAATCAGTACCGTATAGCCGTCTCGGAGGATGAAGCCTGCAAGGCGGCAACGGCGAGGTTCAACGAGACAAAATGCTTCTCACACTACGAACGGACTTTTTTGGTGCCGATATTCGAATAGCTCTGCGCCTACATCTTGTGTCCGGCCGTTTCGCGCGAAAACTGGCCGGAGCCGCGTAACCCCTATTACGGTAAGCGCGGTGAAGTTGTTGCAAAGTCCTTTTGGCGGCGGTCAAGCTGAAGATATGGCGGAGGCAATCTATCACGCCATTTCGAGGTCGCAGGCCCGCGGATGAATATTTGTTCGGCTGCTCGGTTTCTGAGCGGCGCTGATAGAAAATCTAGGCTGCTCGCGGCGCGCGTGCTGCTTTGCTCGTCACCTCCGTTTGACGATGTTCTCTGTGATGAGCCGTAGAACGCCGTCGAACTCGCTCACATCCACACCACGGGCTTTATCGCGTTTGATGGAACGTCGTAACCGAGCGGCAAATGTATCGTGTCCAGTGACATGGTACATGCAGAACAGTGACGCAGGATACCGGTGGTAATTGCAACAGGGGAAATGGCAACCCATACGGTCGCCCGCGGCATCACCCCACTTCCAGTTTTCTTCCATCGTGTCCTGAGTTTTTTCCAATATTGCAACCAATTCTTTGGTCGTTGCATTCCGATTGCGATGCTGCTCGGCAAGCCAGCTCACCAATTCCAATCGGCGTGTGGCTTTTGTCATGGCATTCCCCATCATGTCACTGCCAGCCGCGAAATCGTGCTCTGACTGACGTTGTAGGAACGGGCAACGCTGCGCTGCGTCTCGCCAGCTTCGAGGCGCTTGCGGGCCTCGGTCTGCTGGTGCTGCGTGAGGGTCGGCTTGCGGCCGAATTTGACGCCTCGGGCCTTGGCGTCGTCCCGGCCGCGCGCTGTCCGTTCGAGAATGCGGCGGCGCTCCAGCTTCGCCGCAACGCCCAGAATGGCAAAGATGATCTCGGCAAAGTCCGAGGTCGTATCAAGGAACGGCTCGGCCAGTGAGCGGATACCGGCACCGGCGCGCTGCATCTCGCGGGCGATAACCAGCAAGTCGGTCGTGTCGCGCGAAAGCCGGTCGACGGCCGGGGTTATCACCACGTCGCCGGGAGCGAGCGTCTTCATCAGCTTGCCAAGCTGCGGCCGGTCGGCCGTGGTGCCGGTGATCTTTTCCCGGAACACCTTTTCGCACCCGGCCGCTTTAAGCTGGCGCACCTGTCCGCTCTCGTCCTGGGCGGCGGTCGATACTCGCGCATAGCCGTAAATCATGGTTTCATTCTGAATCAGAAATCTGCATCGGAAAAGTTGAATGATTTCAACGCTCCGGCTTTAATGCAAAACTTATGAAACTGAAAATGTCGTCGACCTGATCTAATGCGCCGCGTCTACTTGGAGCAGTGGGGGTTTTCGGCCCTCGCCGCTGACAATGGCATCACCAAATCAAATGACTGCATTGGGTGTGGACAGCCGACCTTGGGCTGCCAGACCCGGACCACCGCGGTCGCCCCGATTCCGGACGCTCGCGTCGGCGATCGCCGCCGGCCTTGCACAGGCCAGGGCTATCGACGCGGAGGTCGAGTGCGCGTGCGATTACGTCCACTGCGCGATCGCGACGGCTCCCGGCTTCGGCTACGGTCCGACACCCTACGCAGGAGCACCGGAGATGCGCCTCGAGTTTGTCACTGTCGACGTGTTCACCGACCGCCCGTTCGGCGGTAACCAGCTAGCAGTCATCCCGCAGGCCGAGAGCCTATCGATCGAGCAAATGCAGGCGATCGCCGGCGAGTTCAACCTTTCGGAGACGACGTTTGTCTTGCCCGCGCAAGACCCGGCGCATACGGCCGAGGTGCGCATCTTCACGACGAAATTCGAAATGCCGTTTGCCGGCCATCCCAATGTCGGAACCGCCTTCGTCGTCGGCCGCCTGCGGTCGCTGCGGCGCCAGCTGGTCTTCGAGGAGAAGGCCGGGCTGGTGCCGATCGACTTGCTTAGGATCTGTCAGGAAATTACTGAATCGACTTTTGAGAGAGTAAGATATGGGTTTACAACCGTGTGCTCATACCATATGTTGTGGTGTGATCGATGTTGAACCCATCCGGGAGCGGTTTTCCACAGTAGCGCCGTTTCTCGACGAACGGGGCCGTCGTCTGGTCGCTGCGGCCGAGGCGTTTGCTGCGGGTTATGGTGGCATCGCCGCGGTGGCGATGGCAACCGGCATGGCGCCGAGCACGATCGGGCGGGGTCTGAAGGAACTGGCGCAGGACGAACCATCGGAGCGGGTTCGGCGGCCGGGGGCCGGACGCAAGCCGGCGATTGTCAAGGACCCGACATTGGTCGACGACCTCGAGGCGCTGGTCGAACCGACGACGCGAGGGGATCCGGAAGCGCCATTGCGGTGGACCTGCAAGAGCCTGCGACGACTGGCCGAGGCGCTGCAGCAGCAGGGCCACCAGGTAAGCCGCACCTTGGTCGGCGAATTGCTCAATGCAGCGGGCTACAGTCTGCAAGCAAACCGCAAGACCAAGGAGGGCAACAGCCACCCCGACCGGGATGCGCAATTCGCCGATATCAACACCCAGGTGGCCGCGGCTTTGGCCGAAAACCAGCCAGCGATCTCGGTCGACACCAAGAAGAAGAAACTGGTCGGCGACTTCCGCAACAATGGCCGCGAATATCGGCCGCAAGGGAGCCCGGAAGCGGTCCGGGTGCACGACTTCCTGATCAAACAACTCGGCCGGGCGGTACCCTATGGCGTCTATGATCTTGCCGCTAATGCCGGGTGGGTGAGTGTCGGTATCGACCATGACACGGCCGCCTTTGCGGTGAACAGCATCCGTCAGTGGTGGCGCAACCTCGGGCGCGCGCGTTACCCGGACGCGACCCGATTGCTGATCACCGCCGATGGCGGCGGCAGCAACGGCTCGCGGGTCCGGCTGTGGAAACGTGAACTGCAGAAGCTGGCCAATGAGCTCGACCTCGACATTGCGGTCAGCCACCTGCCGCCCGGCACCAGCAAGTGGAACAAAATCGAGCACCGCCTCTTCTCCTTCATCAGCCAGAATTGGCGAGCCCAGCCCCTCGTCAGCTATCGGGTGATTGTCGAGCTGATCTCGGCCACTACGACCAAAACCGGCCTCACCGTACGCTGCGAGCTCGACACTGGTCGATACCCCAGCGGCGTTGTCGTGTCCGATGCCGAAATGGCCGCCCTCAACACCAAACCAGCCGAGTTCCACGGCGAATGGAACTACACCATCTCAGCGAATACCTATCCATCAAACTGTGCGTTTATTTCCTGACGGGCCCTTAGCGAAGGCGACGCCCTGATCGGCGCACGCCTTACGGCGCCGCGGCCATTGGAACGCGGCGAGGATGACGTCTATCGCGATATCGTCGCGGCCGTGTGCGGGCTCACGGTTGAGGATATCGAGACGCGTAGTCACATGCCATGTGTCGCCGGCTGCGGCACGCCGTTTGTGTTTGCCGAAGTAAAGACCCGCGAGGCGCTGGCGCAGGCACAGCCGAGCGCCGACATCTTCGCACGCAATTTCCCGGTCGCCGGAGTGGCCGGTATTCTTCTCTACTTGCGCGACGGCGCCGACGGGATCGACGTCCGCGCGCGGATGTTCGCCCCGGCCGGGGGACGAGGCGAAGACCCGGCGACCGGCAGCGCCAACGTCGCCCTCGTCGGCCTGCTGGCCAGCCTGCGGCCGGAACGCGACCTCGATTTGCGCCTGCGCATCTTACAGGGCGTCGAGATGGGGCGCCCCAGCCTGATGGACGCCGAAGCCGACAAGCGCGGCGGCCGCGTTGTTGCCACTCGCATCGGTGGTCGCTGCGTCCCGGTCATGCGCGGCACAATCGAGGTTTAAGGGTGGGCGAGATTTGAACCCAGGGTGAGATTTGAGCTGGCTTTCTTTTGATCGCAGAACGCGATCGTCGCTGCCGATGCGAATTCAGAAATTCAAAAGCCCATTGCACCCGCTCTCGGCGCTCTGAGGGTCAGGCGCCCGTCGGGGTCACGATAATGATCGGTGATTGGTGCATCAGAACGTTTTGTTTGCCACTCAGTGCATCGCCTCATAGATACGCTTCAGAGGTTCCGATCAACAAAGATCCGGAGGCGGGCAGATGAGAAACGTGCCGACTGACCTGCTTCGCGCGTTCGTCACCGTCGCCGAAACCCAAAACTTCACGCGTGCCGGCGAGGTGCTGTTCCGGACACAAGCCGCCATGAGCATGCAGATCAGGCGGCTGGAAGAGCAGCTTGGTTGCCCCTTGTTCGAGCGCGACAGCCGTGGGACCTCGCTGACGGATCAGGGGAAATTCCTGCTCTCGTATGCCAAGCGGATGTTGCAACTAAACGACGAATTGCTGGAGAGCCTGGAGTTGGGCCGGGCAACTCAACTGATCCGTTTCGGCGCGCCGGACGACTACGCGACCGTTCTCTTGCCGAAAGTGCTTCGCATCTTTTCCGAGACGTTCCCGGCCGTCCAGGTCGAGATCGTGTGTGCTGCCAGTATCGACCTTTTGCAGGAGATGAAGCAGCAGCATCTGGACCTTGTTCTGACGGTCTCGCGCCCATCTCCCGTGCTCAAAGGCTTTGCATCGCGCCAGCCACTCTTCTGGGTTGGCGCTGCCGACGATGCCGCCCACAAACAGGACCCGCTTCCGCTGGCTCTGTTCCCGCATGGCTGCGCATGCCGGGAACTGGCGCTCGAAGCCCTTAGCGCCGGGCGCCGTCGTTGGAATGTGGTTCTGACGAGCAGTGCAAACTCGGCGATCATCGGGGCCGTGATGGCCGGAATGGCGGTGACCGCGATGGAAAGCTGCCTGATCGGGCCGGGTCTGAGAAGGCTCAGCCAGGAAGATGGCGTTCCACCGCTCGGCGAGGTCGAAATCCGTCTGCATTTCGAGCCGGACGCTCCGAAGGCGGTCCAGACACTCGCCGAATACGTCTGGCTGGCGGTTCAGCCGAGCCGTGATATCAGCAAGCTCATGAACACTCTGGTGCTGAGCTAAGAGACTGGTGGAGGTGCACAATGGCATCCGAGCCAAAGCTGATCCTCACCGATAGGCCCAGCGATGCCGCCCAGGCGGTCATCGACGGCGGGCTTGCACAATACAACGAGGAACAAGCCGGCTACCGCGATTGGCGTGACCTCGCCGTGTTGGTGACGGACCCGGACGATGAGGTGCATGGCGGCTTGCTCGGCCGGACCTCTTTGGGTCTGTTCTTCGTCGACCTCTTTTACCTGCCGCCAGAGATGAGGCGCTCGGGAATCGGCTCTCGCGTGTTCGCGATGGCGGAGGAAGAAGCGGTCCGTCGGGGGTGCGTATCGGGTGTGCTCTTCACGATTAGCTTTCAGGCTCCCGGATTTTATTCCCGACATGGCTGGCGCGAGGTCGCTCGGATTCCGTGTCTTCCGGCGGGCACGAGCCGAGTCGTCATGACCAAAAATCTGACGCCGTAAAAGCCTGCGTCTCTGTCACTGCTTTTTAACGTGGCTGGTTCCGCGTGCGCTGTCGCGTGGGTGCATCTGTTGCCAAACAGGAGGGTTCAATGAGCATCGCGCTTCCAACTATTGACACCTCTCCTGCCAGGACAAGACTTGCAATAACGGTCGCCTGCACGAGCCTTGGCTTCTTTGTCGTTCAACTCGACGGCTCGATCCTCAACATCGCTCTCTCACAAATCGGCATCTCCTTCGGAACCAGCGTCGCCAATCTACAGTGGACGGTTGACGCATACTTCGTGGTGTTTGCCGTCCTGCTCCTGTCTGCGGGCTCCCTCAGCGATCGATGGGGTGCACGCCGAGCCTTCGTGTCCGGGTTTATGGTGTTTTCGGCGGCGTCCTTGCTATGTGCGGTGGCGCCGAATGTGACTGCACTGGTCGCCGCGCGGGCGGTGCAAGGTTGCGGTGCCGCTCTGCTAGTACCCTGCTCGTTGACACTCCTCAACAATGCCTGTCAAGGCGATAGCGGCGCCCGTGCGCGGGCAGTCGGGCTCTGGACGGCAGCGGGGGGTGTAGCGCTGGCCGCGGGACCGATTCTGGGAGGTTTTTTCGTCGAATTTCTCGGCTGGCGGAGCATTTTCCTTGTCAACCTGCCGGTCGGCTTGGCCGGAGTCTGGTTGACCCTTCGCTTTCTCGGCCCGTCCGAGCCGGAAGCCGAGGGGCGTGGCCTAGACCTTATCGGCCAAAGCCTATCCGCCCTCCCGCTCCTTGGTATTGTCGGAGCCATTATCGAGGCGGGATCCTTGGGTTGGCATGCTCCGATCACCTTATGCAGCCTCATTTTAGGCGTGACCACGGGAATAGGCTTTATCGTCGTTGAGCGAACCACCGCAACTCCAGTCCTACCTCTGAACTTATTCGATAATGCAACTCTGAGCACGGCTATAATCGTTGGCTTTACCGTGAACTTGATGATCTTCGGAATAACTTTTGCCTTCGCCCTCTATTTCCAGCGTGTGTTGTCTCTCTCCGCCGCCGAAACGGGGCTTGCGTTTCTGCCGTTCGCCTTGACGGTTACCGCGGCTAATGTCGTGGGTGGCCGCTGTGTGGCTCGATACGGCCTGCGAGTAGCGATCATTGCTGGGCTCGTGATTGCGGCGGCGGGTTGCGGTCTCCTGCTCGGGATCGGCCACCATACGCCGTATCTGGCAATTCTTCCGGGGCAGCTAATCATTAGACTGGGCATCGGGTTGGTCGTGCCGGCGATAACAACCGGTGTTTTATCGGCTGTCGCATCCGCCCAGTCCGGGGTAGCTTCCGGTGCACTCAATGCGGTCCGGCAGACAGGCGGGGCCGTTGGCGTGGCGCTATATGGAGCGCTGATAGCCACGGACATGGTGCGGGGCATTCAGATCGCGCTCGCCCTGTCCGGCCTATTTCTGCTCGCAGCCGCGATAGTCAGTTTCTCAGCCATCCAGGTGTCGCAAGAACTGCCGAGTGCTGCTCGTCAGCCGCGCGCGCCATGAATGCAATACCAATTGGGAGGACTCTCATGCGTCTCGGTCAAGCCGCAAAAGCCACAGCGTTCCGAGATTTGCACCAGCGGCCCGGGGCCTTCGTGATCCCCAACCCCTGGGATGCCGGTTCGGCCCGAATTCTCACGGCGCTCGGCTTCGCGGCGCTGGCCACCACCAGCGCAGGCCTCGCGTTCAGCCTCGGCCGCCGCGACGCCGAGGGCGCTATCAGTCGCGAGGAGACCTTGGCCAACGCGCGTGCCATATTCTTGCCACTCAGCTGCCTATATCGGCCGATCTCGAGGACGGGTTCGGGCGTCGTCCGGAGGACGCCGCCGAGACGATCCGCCAGGCCGCCGCGGTCGGGCTCGTCGGCGGCTCGATCGAGGATACGACCGCCGATCCGACCCGCCCGATCCATGAGTTCAGCCTCGCCGTCGAGCGGGTGGCCGCCGCCGTGGAGGCGGCACGGGGATTGCCCTTCCCCTTCACCCTGACGGCGCGTGCGGAGAACTTCCAGTTTTCCCGCCCCGATCTCGACGACACCATCGCCCGGTTGCGGGCTTTCGAAGCCGCCGGCGCCGACGTGCTCTACGCGCCGGGATTGCCGGATATGGCGGCGATCCGGGAAGTGTGCGCGGCGGTGTCCCGGCCGGTCAACTTCGTGATCGGTCTTGCCGGTCAGAACTTCACCGTAGCCGAGCTCGCGCAGGCGGGCGTCAAGCGGATCAGCCTCGGTGCAGCTCTCGCCCGCGCGGCGCTCACCGGGCTCGTCCGGGCGGCGCGCGAAATCCGCGATCACGGCAGTTTCGGATTTGCCGAGGAGATCCTGCCCTTTGACGAAGCGAATGGTTTCATGGCGGCGCGGATAATCTGAGCACGCGCCGATGATTGCGAGCACGAGCGGACGATTACGAGCACAGGATCACAGAATGTAAGCATTCTGCTCTTCCTGTCTCACATAATGTGAGCAGAAACCGGCCCTTGTTTGCGAGCACGGCCGCCGATGATTGCGAGCGGCTACAGATAGAGCGTCGTTTTAAACTCCGGGGATATTCGCGGTTCGCGCGGGGGATATACCGATAGAGCGTCGCCGGAGAGACACCGAGACGGTGTGCGATTTGAGTGACGCCGATGTCGGGGTTGGCCAGCATCGCCTTGGCGGCCTCGATGTCGTCGTCGGTGAGTTTTGGCGGACGACCTCCGGTGCGCCCGGCGCGCCGAGCGGCGGCAAGTCCCGCTTGGGTGCGCTCGCGGATCAGGCTGCGCTCGAATTCCGCCAATGCGCCGAACATGTGAAAAACCAGCCTGCCCTGCGCGGTCGTCGTGTCGAGGGCCTCAGTCAGGCTGCGAAACCCGATACCCCTGACCCGCAGGGTTTCGATGGTTTCGATCAACTGCTTCATCGACCGCGCCAGGCGGTCGAGCTTCCACACGATTAGCGTGTCGCCGCTGCGGGCGAATTCAAGCGCGTCATGCAAAGCCGGGCGGTCTGTAACAGCACCCGACATCTGCTCGGTGTAAATCTTTGCGCACCCTGCTTCGGTCAGCGCGTCGCGCTGCAAGGCAAGGTTCTGGTCTACGGTCGAAACGCGGGCATAGCCGATCAGCATCGGTTTCGAACTGACGTAGCCGGTATCGGATGATCGCGCTTGCGTGACCTTCTTCGCGGCAGGGCGTCGTCGCTTGACCTGCACGGCCGCGCGAAGGGTCTTTATCCGTTTAGTCGTCATAGCACCTCTCGAAACTCAACCATATACTCACCTTTCGCGAGGCCGAAATCAAGAATGGGTTTTGAGAGAGATTTAACCGACTTTTGGCGCTGCCTTTTCCGTTTCGGCGCATCCTCTCAAAAACGACTCAGACTGTGTGAAAACGCGAATTTCCCGGCTGTCGTGGATTCCGATTGGCGAGTTAGTCTGCTAGAATTGTGGCATGCACCACGTTGAAGGCTGTGATCGCGACCAGGCCCAGCTTCTGCCGGCCCGGGTCGATGACTACGTTCATCGCGACAATCCGGTCCGCTTCATCGACGCGTTCGTCGATGATCTGGACCTCAATGAGGCAGGCTTTGCCCGGGTTGAGCCGAAAGACACCGGCCGTCCAGCTTACGATCCGGCCGACCTGCTCAAGCTCTACATTTATGGCTACGTCAATCGGGTGCGCTCCAGCCGCCGGCTTGAGACCGAGGCCGGGCGCAATCTCGAGGTGATCTGGCTACTGTGCGGATTGCGGCCCGACTTCAAGACCATCGCCGATTTCCGCAAGGACAACCGCAATGCCTTCAAAGCGGTGTTCCGCGAATTCGTGCTGCTATGCCGCAAGCTCGATCTGTTTGGTCGCGAGTTGGTCGCAGTCGACGGCACCCGACTGAAGGCAGTCAACAGCACCGATCGCAACTTCACCCGCGAGAAGCTGAAAAGGCTGATCCAATGGGCGGATGAGCGGCGTGCTGACTATCTGGCCCGCCTCGATCAAGCTGATAGCGAGGACGGCACGGCGACCAGCACCCCTGCGAAGAACTTGGCCGAGAAGATTGCTATTCTGAAAGAGCGCCGTGGCCGATATGCCGAGCTGTCGCAGGAACTCGAACGCACCGGCGAAAGCCAGATTTCGCTGACCGATCCGGATAGTCGGGCGATGGCTTCATATCCGAAAGTGGGTGTGGGCTACAACGCGCAGGTCGCGGTCGATGCCAAGCACAAGCTGATCGTCGCGCAGGAGGTGACCAATGTCGGCAGCGATCTCGGGCTGCTGGCGCAGACCGCCGGCGCCGCCAAAGAAGTACTCGGTGTCGAACGGATCGATGCCGTCGCCGACAAGGGTTATTTCAAAGGCGAGGATATCCAAGCCTGCGAAGAGGCCGGTATCGATACCTATGTCGCTCGCCCACAGCGCGGGTCGGCGGTCAGCCATGGGTTGTTCCGCAAGGAGGAGTTTCGCTACGACGCGGGCAGCGACACCTATCTTTGCCCCGGCGGACAGCGTCTCGAGCCCCGCTACCACTCGGAGGTCAAGGGGCATGCCCTGGTCAATTACTGCAACCCCGGTGCCTGTCGGACCTGCCCGCTCAGACCGCGTTGCACCCCGAATAGCTATCGCCGGATCAGCCGTTGGGCCAATGAGGCGGTGCTTGATCGAATGGCCGAACGTTTGGCGGCCCGGCCCGAGATACTCCGGGTCCGGCGCGAGACCGTCGAGCATCCGTTCGGCAGCATCAAGCAATGGATGAACCAAGGCTATTTCCTGATGCGGGGTCTGGAGAAGGTACGGGCTGAGTTCAGTCTCACAGCGCTAGCCTATAACTTCACACGGACCGAAGATGCTGGCCGCCCTGTAACAACGGCGGCCAGCCTGCGCTGAGCCCCAGCGGCGGCCAATGCCGACCGTTTCTCGGTCGCATGATCGTCACACCGATCAGTTACGCCGACAAAGCCGTGAGCAACCCTCCAATGTGCGCCAGTCGGAGCGGGTTTCCGCACGGTCTGGACCGTTTTTGAGGGGTGATTCGGGCGATGCAAAAACCTTGATTTATGGAACGATCGGTGGGCTGTGGTAAGAGTGGGAGTATGCAGATTGTCACGGTCACGCCCGACCGCTATGCGGCCATCGCCGATTTGAACCGTGCCGCGTTCGGGAGCGACGCTGAAGGCGCGCTCATTGCCCGGCTGCGGGATGACGGCTTGGTGCTGGTCGAGCGCGTGGCCCTCGATGCGGACGAGCTTGTCGGGCATATCCTGTTCAGTTGCCTCGACGTCGAGATCGAGGGCCGCGCGGTCAGGTCTGCTGCGCTGGCCCCGATGGCGGTCCGTCCGGACCGGCAGCGCCAAGGCATCGGCTCCCGTCTTGTGCAGGACGGGTTGACAGAGCTGCGACGCATAGGCTGTGAGGTGGTGATAGTACTGGGCCATCCGGGGTACTACCCGCGCTTCGGGTTCTCGGCCGCCCTTGCGGAGAAGCTCGATGCCCCTTTTAGGGGCGAGGCGTTCATGGTGCTCGAACTTACGCCGGGGGCTCTCGGCGGGTACGCAGGGTCAGTGACTTATCCGGACGCGTTCGGGATCGTGCGAAAATCTTAACTTTCGCACCGCCATTTCGACCAAATTCACAGGATGCGCTTTCGCGACACGAGCGCATACATTGTCACCGGCTACGATCGCCACCCACACAGTATGAACTACGGAAGTAGAGATCAGGCGCGCCACGGCGGGGGACGCCGAAGCCGTTTACGAGATCGTGCTGCGGGCGTTGCGCGAGACGAACGCGCGCGACTATCCAGCGTCGGTGATCGACCGATTGGTTTTGACGCTGCCGGAAGGGGTCGCCTCAAAGTTGGAGGAGTGGCACGCCTACGTCGCGGTCGTTGATGGACGAATCGTCGGAACGGGAAGCCTAAACGGCAAAACGATCAGAGCGGTCTTCGTTCACCCCGACTATCAGGGCCGCGGCATTGGCACAAAACTCATGGATGCTGTCGAGAGCGCTGCGAATGTCCAGTCTGTAAATACCTTGAGCGTGCAGTCATCCATCACGGCGCAACCGTTCTACAAGGTCGTTCGCGAGGCCTTCTACGGCGAAGAGCGAACGATCGTCATGTCAAAGGATATTTCGAGTCCTTCTGAGTAGCGCCTTCAGTTTCGTACCGGTCTGGTGCAGATTTCTTCAATTATGACTAGGGGCCGGGCTTG
>Ga0187846_10000947_pt1 | contig 16615 bp, 18 predicted proteins | sample TC_taG_FD_161473 | JGI IMG/M metagenome (GOLD analysis project Ga0187846, IMG submission 161473) | Biofilm microbial communities from the roof of an iron ore cave, State of Minas Gerais, Brazil - TC_06 Biofilm (v2) | ecosystem: Environmental > Terrestrial > Deep subsurface > Cave > Wall biofilm...
CTCGGCGCCGCTATGGTTGCCGGCGTCAATTCGCCAATGTCCTTCTGGTGCCATGCAGTACAGTTCAAAAACGCGCACGCGACGTAAAGCAGCCGTAGCCGCCGCGGATGGTCGAAAGTGTCGTAGAACCAGCCCAGATTATTGCAGTACTCGTAGCAATGCATGGGCATTGAGAAGTTGTTGGCGTCGTGAGTCTCGATCACAATCTGCGCCGCTGCGAGCTGCATTGCATCGACGATTCTTCTAGGATTCTTTCCATTCTTGAGAAGAGTGCTGATACGTTCGATGTAAGCCGGCTCCCGCTCCCGGAGCAGCACTTCTAGCAGCTCTGACTGTTCTTCCCGGTCCAGTATCCCGGTGTTCTGCAGAACCGCCAATTCCCGCTCGGAAACGCCGCTGTAGGGAACCGCATGCAGAGTTTTGCCTTCGACGAACATCTTGACCGCGTTGCACGCCATCTCATAGTTCGAGTACCAGCGTGGGCCCACCGCAATGTCGAGTGCGCCCGCATAGACCACGTGATGCGCATTGTCCCAGCCGATCGCCTCACCAAGTTCGACGGTCGCCCGAGCACGGTAGCCTTTGTGACCAGTGGTGTAAGAACGGTTGTAAAGCATGCGATCCTGGACATCGATCATTCCGGCGAATACCAGCTCAGCTAACACCTCTCGGCGGTTGGGCTTGTCCTCCATCAAGCCCAGGAAGACGCGGTAGGCATCGAGCACCTGGCCGCGATGGACGAGGGTCAGCCAGTTGCCCAGCCGTTCCCTGAAGGGAGCCTCCTCACGGATTGGCTCCTGGTCTGGCCAGTAAACAACTGGCTCAGGCGGATTACTGCTCGTCCCCTTAAGTCCCCGGGTATAATGGCCTGGGGCCCTGTTCAGCTTCTGATTCCAGATATCGAGCCCGCTCGGAATATACCAGATGGACTGTGCCATCGGCAGCATCAACAGGTGACTCGGCACCATCTTTGCCAAATCCAGCGAGGCGCGAACGCTCAGCAGGCAGTGATCGTTGTTCACGAAATTGGGATAACCGTCGTCGATTCGCTCGTGGTAAGGGACGTGCGTATAGGGGGCGTGGATCCGTATTGCTTCGGAAGCAATTTCGGTTAGCGGCCGGCCTGCACGCACCAAATCGTAGTAGGCTTCACTGGCTCCGACCTGATCGCGCTCCATGATCCGCTCTTCCAGCTTGGCGTATAACCGCGCCGGCTCTGCGCGGTGCTTCCCGGTCAGTCCAGTGCTCGTGAACGTCGATTCTGTGCTTGCCATGGTGTCCTCGTTTGCGATGCGGCAGCCCCCAACCTCGATGAACTATGAATGTGCAAGAACCAGGAAAATATAGCACTCAGCCCCCGGCCCCCAATGGTTACGCAGGGTCAAAATAAGAGGGCATGAGCTAAAGCGGAAGCGCGGTATCAGAGCGCGAACTTAAATTGGAATGAGACTTCGTCGACGTCCGTCCATTCAGATGGCTCGAAGGGGCTCGGCCTCGACGTTCCGGGCTCCGTCTGTGCGTATTTGGCCGCCATTCAACTTGTCCTTTACGCGGACAATAACCTGAAGTAGGCCGTTGACGCCGAGATGCCTGTGCGCGGCCAGGTGATCGGTTCGTTGGCGATTTTTCATCTCCGCAGGGGCCGTTCTCCGGTAACGTCGTAGACGAAGATCGAGGCCGCCTTTGGGGCGACAGCGGTTTCCGGCGATGCCGGGCGCGCTCGCAACGCGGCCAAGTGAGCGTCGAGGTCTTCCTGGCGCGCCCACCGCTCGAAGAGCATTACCCGGCGGGGATCGGTCGGGTCGGCACTGAGAGTGTATTCCAGGCAACCAGGCTCCGCCCTGGACGTGCGCATGCCGTCGATCCTACCAGCGAGAAACGCCTCACGTTGATCGGGATCCAGCTCTATTGTTCCTGCGACGATGACCATGCTCGCCTCCTGGCTCTGGTCGAAGTTGACCGTATCAGTTCATTGACATCGCATCGCCCCTGGCGGCCCGCGATTTAGCTAATCGTCGAAGAACTTCTCTCCCGAATTGGGGCGGGTAATCGAGATGTGCGTGAAGTCCTTGCCGTCCAGGGCGCCGTGGCGGTGCTTCTCGCCGGCCGGCGCGAAGACGACGTCGCCCTCTGCGAGCTCGTGCCGTTCCTGCTCGGTTTCAACAAAGCCTTTGCCCTTGGTCACGAGCAAAACCTGATCGCAGCCATGGATGTGCATTCGGGTGTGGGCTCCGTGAGCGAAGTGGATTACGTTGACGCTCACCTCCTTGCTCTGGTCCGTGAGACCCTGGCGCGAAACTTGTTCGGCACCGTGGAAGAATTTGGTTGCGCGGCTCATGCTCTGGCTCGGTACTTCTGACAGCTTTGAGACCTTCATCAGGCTCCTCCTTTGTGGGGAATCGCGAAACGGGACCGCGAGTCAATTAGCATGTCGACGAGGTTTGTTCCAAGGCGCGGAATCCGACCCCGCGGCAAGCGCTGCCGTTGGCATCATCCGATCAATCTCGGATCTAACCTCCGTAGATGGTAGCTGACAGGCGTCAGTTCTCCCAAACCACCAGCATCGGCGCTAACCCGAGTCCGGCGATCGCGCCCAGACAAGTCCGTCCTCGATCTAATGGAGGGCGGGGACGGGCGAACAAAGTGCCTGCGTGCAAGTATTGCAATTCGCACAAGGATTCTCGCAGCGTTGAGGAAATTTAAACAATGGTTGCAGACAGTGGGGTTTGATCAGGCGACGCACGCCTGCTCGCCGGGTGGCAAGCACGAGCCGCGCCGATGGAAGATAAATTCTGAGACCGTGGTTTTCTACTTCGAACGATGCCTTCTGAATGAGATCTTGCTTGCCGGCGACGTCACGTTCCGTGGAGCCGATTACAACGCGGATGGCTCGCCCTAGGCATTTGGCGTTTGCCTCATGAACATCGCGATAGTCTTCGGACGATCCGTCCGGCCAACGGTACTCGAAGTTAGAAATGTGAGCGAAGGGTCCGATTTGCATCTCAACCTCGTTCGGTGCTTCGACAATTGTGCGGGGACCTACGGAGCGCAGGCTCGGAGTTCCGATCGCGATAAGCATGCTCTTTAGAATCCGTTTTTCGTCCCCGATTTGGATAACAGGAAGTCGGCCAGCGTCCATTTCTGCGCACATGGTCTCCAGGGGAACACGCGAGAATTCGGCTAGTTCTTCCGCCCGCATAGCTTCTGGCAGGTCCGCCCACTGGAGTCGGGCTCTGTTACCAAGAAAGTGTTTCATTTTCCGACAAGATCAACGACTTTTAATGATTTTCCGAAACGTGAGGTCGGTCCCAAAAGGGCCCAAAAAGCCCCCTATAATCCCAAAAAACCGGACCGGGTCCGGTCGGTCAAAAGGAGACCGCAGGGGCGATAAATTGCACTTCGATGCTGGCACTCAACGACCGCATCGCGCCTGAGGCCCGGATGCAATTGTCGCCGAAGGCGCCCAGGCTGGTTTCGGCATAGTTCTGGGTACTTGTAGCGGCAGCACCCGTGGTCGGGTCGCATGAGTAGTCGGCCTAGCGTGCTTTATGTTCCGTTCTCTGAAGCGACCCCGAATAGACACCTATGCCTTTCGCGCGGCGCACGGCGAGCCGTCCTGGTCGGCGTCGTGTTCCTGCGACGCCTCAATGGACACATTCCAGGGTGATTTCTCTATTTCCTATTCCCATTCTTACGGCAACAGATTGCAGAAAGGCAGCACAATCGAAGCCTCTCTCGCGTTGAGTGGCGGCGCCAGGTTGTGTAAGACCCTCTGCTATGGCGCCTGACGACATCGTTCGTAGCTATCCGCTGATCGACGAGCTCCTCGAAGCGCGGCGGAATCTCTGCCCCGACCAAGCGGTCTTCGCCGGTTATCGCAATCACACATACCGAATGCTCAATTTCGCCCGGCAATGGATAGCGCCCAGCCCCGAGCGGGACGAAAAGCTCGCCATTTGTGCTGTCTTTCACGACCTCGCTGTATGGCCCGACGGGAACCTCGACTACCTCAAGCCGTCAGCCGACTTGGCCGAAGCATACCTCGATCAGATCGGACGTAGCACTTGGAAATCCGAGATGCGCCTGATGATCGAGTGGCACCACAAAATCAGCTCCTACCGTGGTGAGAATCGCGAATGGGTGGAGCCGATCCGACGCGCCGACTGGTGCGATGTCTCATTCACGATGTTCCGCTACGGATTGCCGCGCAGCTTCGTCAACGAGGTAAGGCAGGCATTCCCGCTGGGCGCGTTTTACCCGGGTCATGTCTATAAAGTGATTGGGAAATGGATCATCCGTCATCCTTTGAACCCTGTGCCGATCATGCGCTGGTGACGAGACCTACGCCTCCGCCAACCGTGATGCCTGCCTTCAGTTGTCGAGCTGCGACCCGGCGAGCGCAGGCAGGCCATCGTGATAAGAGAATTTTAAGTAACAGTTCTTTCAACAAATCTCGTCAAAGTTGATTCCGCTATCTGGAAGCCTGCAAAGCGACACTTTGCGAGCTGAGGGTCGTACGACTAATCTCGTTGTGGCCTCGATTGTGGAAATCGTTTGAGGGGAAGCCGATGCTCTGCCGGGCGTGCGATTTCGAAAATCCGGTGGCTGTCAAATTTTGCGGCAAGTGTGGCGCGCCGCTGGCTCGTCGCTGCAACCAATGCGGACACGAAAATCCCCCCGAGTTCAATTTTTGCGGAGAGTGCGGTCAACCGCTGAACGTTTCTACCGTCAAGACTCCGCGCACGGACAACACAAGCGAACCGCGTGCCCGCCGCCGTGTGGAGGGACCTCGCAAGCGCCAGCGCCCCAGGACCCTGGTCTCGACCGATAACGAGCCGCGCAGAGGCGAACGCCGCCAGTTAAGCGTGATGTTTTGCGATCTCGTGGGCTCCACCGCTCTGTCCGGCCGGGTTGATCCTGAAGAACTACAAGAGATTATCGGCAATTACCACACGGCATGCGCGAGCGTCATTGAACGATTCAACGGCTACGTCGCGAAATATCTCGGCGACGGCTTGCTAGTCTACTTCGGCTATCCCATCGCGCATGAAGATGACGCGCGCAGGGCGGCGCGGGCGGCGCTCGGAATCGTCGAGGAACTGCAAAATAGTGGGGGATCAGCACACGAACTTGGGGGTGTATCTGCCCCGCTGGCGGTACGCATCGGAATCCACACCGGCCTGGTAGTCATAGGCGAGATAGGGGTAGGAGAGCGGCGCGAGACGAGCGCCATTACGGGTGAAACACCAAACCTGGCTGCGCGTATCCAGCAGGCTGCGGAGCCGAATACGGTCGCTATCAGTTCCGCGACTCACGCGCTCGTGCACGGGTATTTTACCTGCGAGGACCTGGGCATTCAGGAGCTGAAAGGGATCTCAGTCCCAGTCAAGATTTATCGAGTCGTCGGCGAAAGCAGTGCGCAAAGCCGGTTTGAAGCGGCAGGCGAAATCGATCTTACCCCGCTGGTCGGCAGAGAGGAAGAATTGCGGCTGCTGCTGCGGCATTGGCAACAAGCTCGGAATGTCGAAGGCCAGGTTGTACTGCTCAGCGGCGAACCTGGCATCGGCAAATCTCGTCTGCTCCGTGAATTAAAAGAGGAAGTCGTCAAGGCCGGTGGGGCGCGAATTCAATTTCAGTGTTCGCCCTATCATCAGAACAGTTCGTTATATCCTTGTATTCAGCATTTGCATCGGGTCCTCGGACTGGAACGAGATGATTCGCCCGAGGCAGGTTTACGCAAACTGGAGACAAAGCTTAACGAATACCGCTTTCCACAGGCGGATACGGCGGCGCTCCTCGCCTCACTTCTTTCGCTTCCATCGCCGTGCGGTTCGAAGTCTCTCAATCTCAACTCTCAGAAACAGAAGGAGAAAACTCTGGAGGCGTTGCTGGCATGGATCCTCGAAGAAGCGCAGCGCCAGCCGATTTACTGTGCGTGGGAAGACCTGCATTGGGCCGACCCGTCGACGCTTGAGTTTCTTACCCTCTTTTTGCGGCAGGTGCCCTCATCACAGACCTTGGCGGTCCTCACCTTTAGGCCAGAGTTTACGCCGCCGCGCAGTTCCGATTTCACGCAGGTCACGCTGAAACGTTTGGGGCATGACGATTCGACGAGAATAGTTGAAGGGGTTACTGCTGGCAGAAGTTTGCCACCGGAAGTTCTGCGCCAGATAGTCAACAAGACCGATGGCGTCCCGCTGTTTGTCGAAGAACTGACCAGGATGGTGATGGGATCGGGTCTGCTGCGGGAGACTGATGGTCAGTACGAACTCGCCGGTCCGTTAGCGCCGCTGGCGATTCCGAACACGCTGCAAGATTCTCTGGCAGCGCGCCTGGATCGATTAGGCGGGGCGCGCGAAATAGCTCAGATCGCCGCAACGATCGGCCGCGAATTCTCCTACCAAGTACTCTCTGCTCTACAGGCGTTCGATGAGCTGAGCTTGCGGCACGGGCTGCTCGAACTGGTGAACGCGGAACTGGTTTACCAGCGCGGGTTCCCGCCCAATGCGACGTACATTTTCAAACACGCCCTGGTCCGGGATGCGGCATACAGCTCGCTCCTCAAAAGCCGCCGCCAGCAGCTCCACCAGCGGATCGGCCGCATATTGGAGACCCAGTTTCCTGAAACCGTCGCTACGCAGTCAGAACTAATCGCTTATCACTTCACGGAGGCCGGGCTCAAAGAAGAAGCGCTCGCTTCTTGGCAGTTAGCAGGAACACGGGCGGCCGAGCGGTCGGCGAACACTGAAGCGATTAGCCATTTCACTACGGCATTGCAATTGCTGAGCTCCCTGCCGGATTCGCCCGAGCGCGCCACACGTGAACTCAAATTGCAGACCTCGCTCGGTCCAGTGCTGATTGCTGCTAAAGGCAACGCATCCCAGGAAGTCGAACACGCATATTCAAGGGCTCGGGATTTGTGTCAGCGGGCCGGTGAGGACGACCAACTCTTTCCGGTGCTGTTTGGTTTGCGTTCGGTTCACCTGGTTCGAGGTGAAATCATCAGGGCCCACGAACTGAGTGAACAACTTCTCAATCTTGCCAAAAGTGAGAATGATATTGACCATTTGATCGAAGCTCATCTTGCACTCGGTAACACCTCGCATATCCAGGGAGCATTGATCCCGGGCCGCATTCAGTTTGAACAAGCTCTGCACCTTTACGACCCGAAACGGCATCAATCCCACGCTTTTGTCTATGGGCTCGATCCTGAGTTATTTTGCTTGAGCAGATTAGTATGGACTCTCTGGTTCCTAGGTTATCCCGACCAAGCAGAGGCGAAAGCCGAGGAATTGGTGACTAGGGCCCGCGCCGTAGCTCATCCTATAAGCCTCGTTGTCTCTTTGCATCACGCTGCGATGGTTCACCACTTCTGCCGTAAGCCGAAAGCCGCACATGAACTGAACACCGAAGCGCTGGGGCTCGCGATGGAGCAAGGCTTCACAAATCAAGTGGGGCAGGCACTGAGTCACTGTGGGTCAACGCTGGCCGCCCTCGGGCACACCGACGAGGGAATTGCCAAAATGCGCGAAGGAATCGCTATCTGCGAACGCACCGGAGCAGTGCTATTCAAACCATATTTTCTCCGTGAACTAGCTGGAGCGTGCCTGAAGACCGCGCCGAACGAGGGTCTAACGGTGGTAGCCGAAGCGCATGCAATCATCAATCAGACGAGTGAACACCACACCGAAGCCGAACTTTGGCGAATTAACGGCGAGCTGCTGTTGAAGTTAAACAATCACGAGGCATCGAAAGAAGCTGAAGAATGTTTACTCAAAGCGATTGAGATCGCCCGTCAGCAGGAGGCCAAATCCTGGGAGCTTCGCGCAACTACTAGCCTTTGTCGGCTATGGCAGCAGATGAGTAAATTGGAAGAAGCGAGAGCTTTGCTTGCTAATATCTATGGATGGTTCACCGAGGGATTTGAGACGGGCGACCTGCGCGAGGCGCGAGAACTCTTAGACGCATTATCATGAGCCGTTGAGGGCCGAAGAGGAGTCCACGATGAGTACAATAACACTACTGGACATGTACGCGTCGCCCTGGTGCGAACGCGTGCGATGGAGCTTCAAGTTCAAGGGCTTGCCATTTGAGAAGCAAACCTATCAGCCGGGCCCGGTTGATGAAGAAAAGGTTAAGAAGCTGACCGGACAGGCCCAGGTACCGGTGCTGCTCGTCGACGGCAAAGCTATTCCCGACTCAGGTGATATTCTTGCGTGGCTGGAGAGTTATAAGTCCGAGCCCAGTCTTTTCCCCAAATCAGAAAAAGAACGCGCGCAGGTGATGATGTGGGAGGAACTGATGGATGGGGTTCTGGGCCCCCAGGCACGCATGCTGATCATTGGTCATCTTTTGCGAGCCACCGATCCGGGACTGCTAGAGGCGGGTCAATATTTTGCTCAGAAATGCCAATATTCTTCCTATGCCGAAGACCATGCGAAGGTTAAGGTCGAACGAGTCCTCAATATTCTGAAACACGCCCTGGATGGGCATCAGTATCTCGTCGGCGACCGATTCACCCTCGCCGATGTAACGGCAGCGTCGATGTTACTGCTAGTCAATCCGCCGCCCGATGAGCTTTTTCTGTTTCCGGCTGCCATGCGTCCAATGTATACGGTGCCAATAACCCAAAACGCTGCCTATGCGCCAGTGTTCGCCTGGCGAGACCAGATCTACCGGAACCATAGAGGCGAAGCGGTGAGACCTTAGTATTGGGATCTATACCGGACGCAATGTTGCAACTATTCGCGGTTTACGGGAGCGCAAGACCGAAGCGCCTCCACCCACGACATCCGCCGCATGGTTGCAGACCGTGGGGTTTGATCACACGACGCACGCCTGCTCGCCGGGTGGCAAGTACGAGCCGCGCCGATGGAAGATAAATTCCGAGACCGTGCTTTCTACTTCGAACGATGCTTCTGAATGAGACCAAAAAACGCGAGGACCTTTCAGCCTGAGGTGCTGGAGCGCTTGCGCCGACTGTAGAAAGAGTCCAAGGCGACCACACGAAAAGGAAGACGGAAGCCACTCATGCTAGAGGAAGAGATCGACGATGCAGCGGAGTAATGGCGATCCCGCCGTCAGCCGTAGGCCGGAGAAGATTTGTGATCAGTCCTGCTTAGCCAGCGTGTTCTTCAATAGATAATGAAAGGCTTCGGTCCGGTTCTCCGGGGGGTGATTGGCGAGCATATCGAGCAAACCCGCACGAAACTCGCAGGTCGCGGGCGATCCATCCCTCATCTTCATTTTCGTCAACGTCTGTTGATCGTCGGGAGTAAGACTTGCGAGGGTAGCGCGTTCTCGTGCATTGAGTTTAGTATCGCATTGGTCCGCGTGCGCGATTGACGCCGCGGCCATCCAGAGTGACAGGAATGCGAGCAATAGAGATTTCATCCGTATCTCCATCTGTAATCATCTAGTGGATTGAATCTTTCGCTTGGTACCCGGTGGGGTCGCTGCTTCGAAGGCCTTTTGACGCGAAGCGGAGGCGCTCAATCGTGACGGACCCGCGTGAAGCGGACGTCGGCTCGATCCTCGGCTGGGCGCGACGAGGGCGTTCACAGCCGCCCTTCGTCCTTGCGGCTGTAGTGGACGCCGGCCTCGTCGGCGACGACGACGAGATCAACGTCGGAAAAGTGCGCGCGTTCGCGCAGCGTGCGCGTTCCGATCTCGAGATAGACGGCATCGCTGTTGGAGCGGTTGACCAGATGGTGGCCGTTGGCAACGCCCGCCTTGAAGCCGGCCGCGTCGCCCGGCCGCAACACGGTCTCGCCTTCGTCCTCGATGAGCGTCAGCTCGCCTTCAATGAGAAAGACGAACTCGTCCTGGTTCTCGTGCCAATGGCGCAGCGACGAGAAAGCGCCGGGCGTGAGCATGGTCAGGTTGACGCCGAACTGAATCAGACCGGCTTCATCGCCGAGACGCTTGCGCGAACGACCGGCGACCAGCTTGTCGTGCGGCGGCGGATAGCCGCCGCGCGCGACGAACGGCAGAGCGGAGACGTCGATCCTCGGCATGGTCTCACATCCTTTCGATCACGGTGGCGGTTCCCATGCCGCAGACTCGCACGCCGCGAGTCCGCTGGGAATCCTGAAGGGGATTCAACCGTCAGACCTGATCCAGTATCAACTTCCGTCCGTTATTCCTCTGTAACCTCTCGCATTGCCACTAGCTGCGAAGGCTAAGCTGCTCGGTCTGTACACGCAAGGCGATCTCCAAGCCGGGCAACGACTGGGCGTAAAAAAACACCCGTTTCACGGCTGACCGGAACGGGATGAAGCAGAAGTGGACCATAAGCAAGCCTCCTCGCACTCTAAGCTGAGGCGCTAACATCCATTGCAATACAAAAGGGGTAAATGCGAGGCTCGTTTAGCGTGGGAAATGGAAATTCCGGTTAACTGCAATCGACCTGAGGGATGCGATGGCTTACGAGACCCTGGAGATACGTCAGGATGGAGCGGTCGCGTGGTTAATACTCAACCGGCCGCACGTTTTGAATGCGCTGAGCTACCGACTCGTTGAAGACTTGCACCGTTATTTCGATAGCCTACGTGCGGATCAGCAGACGCGGGTAGTGATTATGAAGGGCGCGGGCCGCGCATTCTGCGCGGGACTCGACCTGAAGGAAAATCGGCCACGCGAGGCGAGCGGGGGCGAGCGCGGTGACGGCGCCGTGGGTTCGACAAGCGCGACGCTGGGCTTCCAGCGGCGTATCAGCGACGTGGTCATAAAGATGCATCGCCTGCGGCAGCCATTCATCGCGGCGGTCCACGGCCCAGCAGCAGGCGGAGGATTCTCGCTGGCACTGGCCTGCGAGGTGCGAATCGCCGGCGAATCGGCAAGGTTCAATGCGGCCTTCGTGCGAGTGGGATTAAGCGGCTGCGACATGGGCGCCAGCTATTTTCTCCCTCGCGCTGTGGGTACCTCGGTCGCCTTCGAGCTGCTGACTACGGGGCGGTTCGTGGACTCGAAGCGCGCGCTAGCGGTGGGCCTAGTCTCCGAAGTCGTGCCGGACGCGGATCTCGACAACGCGGCCGGGAGACTCGCCCGAGAGATGGCCGAGCTGTCGCCGCTCGGCCTCACGATGACGAAGGAGGGCGTGTGGGCAAACCTCGACGCAGGAAGCCTCGAAGCGGCAATTGAGCTGGAGGACAGGACGCAGACGTTATGCGTTCAGGCCGGGTACCTGGCCGAGGGCGCGAGGGCCTTCAACGAAAAGCGCAAGCCGCGCTTTGACTCCGGGACGTGACGGCGATGCCAAATCAAGTTGGTCTGGCCGAGCGAACGAGATCCCGTGTCCAGGCCTGCCACCAGACCGTATAAGGATCGTAATCCCAGCTATCACTAGACGCGCGGGTATTGCCCACTACCTCGTTGCTGCTCTTCTTTTCCGCGTAAAGCACATCATGTGCTGGTCATCCTGCTGCCTGTTCGACCGATCACGTTGATCGTTCCGGCACATGATGCGATCAGATCTCCAGCTCCAGGTGAATATCCTCTGGTTCGAGCGCGAGCAGCTCCGGGTCGGGCTCGGCGGCAAGCACGCAGCCCAGGCGCATATAGAAGTTGACCGTGTTTTCCGACGGCGTCGCGGAGACGTACAGGCGCGCTGCACCTCGCTCCCGCGCCGCCGCGATGGCGAGTCGGAACAGCTTCGCACCGAGCCCCCGGTTTCGATATGGGCGGCTTACGTGAAGGAACGGAAGTTGGAGTTGGTCCCGGCGCTTGCCTATGAACCGGCTTTCCAGCACCGCCGCCGCGACCAGCCGCCCGTCATCGAACGCGCCCTCGAACCATCCGCCATGATCGAAGCAATCGAGCAGTATTGGTGTGTACTTCTCCGCTTCGCCGGGTGGCCATCCGGGAACATCGAAGTTGTGCGACTCGGGCACTAACCGCCCGCCCTGAAGCCGATAGAGATTTTCGATGAACTCGCTGCGGTCGACGTCCCAGACCTGCGCGATTTCCTCACGGGTCAGCTGCTTGGTGCTTATCACTGGCTCAGCCTTTTGTCTTGGGGCAACTCAGTTGCACGGCAGGGCAGGGGCCTGCCGTGCAACAATGCGCCGGCTCGCGCATTACAGCTCCATCGGATCGCGAAAGTGAGCATGAAAAATTCGCGAACGGTGCTCCAGCAACAACGGGTCCAGGGCGGCTTTTACAACCGGGTCGCCAACAGTGAAAGCAGGGCGTAAGGCCTCAGACATCGGACACTGTTCCTTAGGTAGGGGGTCGAGCAGATTAGCGAAGGCGGTCCAGTAGATGTCGAGGGCGCTCAGGTAGTCGCCGATGAAGTACCGATTACCGCGCTCGTACTGCGATTTGAGCTGTTGGGCGAGCGCTTTCAATGATCCCGCAATGCGTTCACCCGCCGCCTTTGCGGCGCCTTCATCATAACCATATTTGCTGCCCATCAGAGCGATGTTCGGCGGTGGGCTGCCGGCAGCATACGCCGGCGCAAAGAGCTGTAGCCGCCGGCTCCAGCCGATGCCCATCTGCCCGCAGATTTCGTGCGACAGGCCGATCATCAACGCACGTTGCGTGGCGTCCACCGGCATCAGGGAAGGCTTTGGCGCCAGCCGTTCGGCCAAGTAGAGAATGTCAATCCAGCGATTGATTGGCTTTTCTTTGGCCCACGCGACGATTGGCGCACTCGCTTCACCGCCCCAGGCCACGATATCGGCGTTAGGCTCACCTCCCAACCACGGAGCAGCGACATAGTCGAGATCTTTGATTTCAAAAATGGTCTTGGCCGCCTGACCCCAAGGGCTAGGCGAACCCTTGACCAGCACAATGCGCAAACCGGGGTGGTCAGTGATCTCCTCGAAGCTGCGGTATTCCAGCACGTCTGTCCTCCGAACACTGAAATGAAGCTCATCCTCGCAGTCAGATGTGCCATTTTCAATTGCAGCGTTTTCGCACAGTTGTGCGCGATGTATTTTCGCGTGATACCGACTTTCAAAGGGTAAATTCCGGCTAAAATCATGTTGATTTTCGCGGAGGTCTCAAGTTGATGCTGATGGATCTTCCTGACGGCCTTCGTCCCGATCCAGGCAAACGCCAGCCCAAAACAGCATTTCGATAGGCCCATTGGATTTCCTATCCTTCAAGGAGGCCTCATGAAAACTCTTCGTGATGATGCGGATCCCGGGACCAGGGAAGCCGAGCTCGCCTCGGCGCTGACCGGCACGACGTTCAACTGGGTCGACAACCTGGCCAACGTGCGCGCGATGGCGCACGCCACGACCGCGCCCGTCGTAGTCGTGGAAAACTATGGCACCTCCGGCGACGGCGGCGGCGGCATCTTCCTGTGGAATGCAACGTCCACGCTGACCGACAACGATGGAACGATCGTCCGGCCGAACGATGTCGCGGCGGCCTCGCCGGGCCGGTGGATCCGCCTGTATTCCGGTCCCGTTAACGTGCGATGGTTCGGGGCCGGGCTCGGTCTGGGCTCCGACGTGACGCGCATCATGTCGGCGCTCGCTGTGCTGACCGCGACCGGCGGAGAGCTGTTCTTCCCTGCGGGCACGTACGCCACATCGAGCCCGATCGACATCACGACGAGCAACATCACCTTGCGCGGCGAGTCTCCGTTTGCCAGCAGGCTGTCGCCCTCGGGAGCGTTCGACACCATCCGCGTTCTCGGGTCAGCGTCCGCCGGGCTTACCGGCATCCACATCAAGAACCTGTACTTCTTCGAGCCCGGCAAAACCGCCGGCAATTCGATCTTCATCCAGTACAGCAGCCAGTGCCTGATCGTCGACTGCCAGCTGGACAGTCCATCCCAGGGCGTCCGGCTGCACTCCGTCAATACCGTCGAGCTCGAGCGGGTGAGGATCGCGGGCCCGACCGGCGCGAACTCGTACGGGTTCTGGATCACCGGAGACGCGACCGCGGCCACCGATGTCGTGACGTTCAAGAACGTCGTCGTCCAGGGCAACACCGGCACCGCGCACTCGACGCACGGGCTGATCGTCGACGGGCGGGTCAACACGCTGTCCGCGTACAAGCTGTACCTCAACGAGATGGACGGCGCCGGCCTGTGGTTCCGGAACACGATGGGCTCGGCCGACCCGGAGTTCGCGACGTTCTACGGCCTGGAAATCGAGCGGCCGTTCTTCGAGGCGATCCAGATCGCCGCTGGAAATCGGTTCTATTTCACCGACGCCCAGCTGTTCGGTTCGGCAACGCGCACCAACGTCACCATCGCTGCACCGGTGACCAGCGTATCGTTCTCGGGCGGCTGGAGCCGTGCTGCCGCCGGCACGGGATTCGACGTGTCCGGACAGCAGGTCAGCATCAACGCGGTCGACGTCGAGGGCAACGGAGGCGCCGGGATCCAGCTCAACGGCACGAGCCGGGTGGTGAGCGTGGTCGGCAACAAGGTGCGCAGCAACCCGACCGCGATCAACATCGCGGCTGGCGCGGATCATTTCACGGTCGTCGGCAACACGTGCTTCAACAGCGCGGCGATCATCAACGGCGCCGGCGCGGCGGCGAGCCGGATCGTCACCGGCAACGCCAGCTGATCCTCTTTTGCTGTTTCGCGGACACGAACCAGATCGCGCAGAGCCTCATGCGCGCCGTCGGGCACCCATACCGGCCTTACTCCGAGCGGAAGCGCAGATGCGCACCACGGCGGCGAACAGAACCAACGCCGCGCTGAGGCGAGGGTTACTTGTAAGCCATCTCCACCGCTGGGGGTCTGATTTGATGCGGAATGCATTCAGAGAAGTCTTCAGACAAACCGTTGCCTTGATTCAATTCGTAGTGGGACAAGGGTATTGAACATTGCTCCGGCTTGCGATTCAGATGGAAATCTTCTCCACCTCATCGAGCGAAATCTCACTTAAAGCATGATCTGGCGTTCCTAAGAAAATGTGGCAACGTCGAGGCTGCTCGTCAGATCAGGACGGCAATCTCCACTAAAGCTTGAGAAGCCAGCAATCGCCCCGGCAAGTTGCACGATCCGTCAAAGTCTGTACCCATACCTGTGCATCACAGTGCAATTGATAATTTCATATTCAGAGTAGAACTCGTTGCGACCGCGTTGCTGTGCCTTGCGGTGATCGGGATGGTCACGCCAGGCCGCCAGCGCGTCAGCCGACGCGAATTCGACCACCGCGAACGTCTCACCGTCGTCGCTCGTGTAGTGGCGAAACGAGATGAAGCCGGGCGTCGCTGAAGCGAGCGCGAGCAACTGCTCGAGAGTGCTGCTGTATTCTTCGCGTTGAGCGGGCGTTAGGTCCCGCATCCGGAATCGGAACAAGCTGATGACGCGCTCTGAATTGTGCTCCTCGGCCATATCCTGAACTCCTCGCAGAAATGTATGAAATCCTCTGGTAACCAACACCTCGGTAAATCCGGCCTGCAGTACAAGTCCGGTCTTGGGGGTTTGTCTGGTCTTATCTTCGGGTTATGCACTATTCGGCGAGAAAATCCCGAAGATGTACAAAATTTCGCCGCCTCGATTGGCGCTACGGTACAGTCAGATGAACGGCATCTGATTTTAACTAATGCTGTGAATCGCAGTCATGTCTGCAAGATTCGAGGATGGTCCCAAGGGGAACCTATTCCCGAGTCACGAGAGCGGATTAACCGGGGCGCCGCGAAAATAGAGTCCACTTCAGCTAGCCACCCGAGCCGGCACCTCAATGAGACACTCACGGATCATGCCCACCGACGCCGAGTTGAAAGAGATTTTGCTGCAGCATGCTGCGTGGGTGAAGGACAATCGTTCTTTTCCGTATTTCTATGACCCCAAAGGCAGGCATGCTCATGACAAGCGGCGCGCGAACCTTTGTGACGCGAATCTGACTGGCGTGGACCTAAACCACGCAGCGTTGGACGGCGCGGAACTGATGAAAACCCGCCTGGAACATGTGAACGGGTCTATCGGCTTTTATTCGGCGCAACCAATCAGCAGCGCAGCTCGGTTCGAGTATGCTTTGGATCGACTACCGCCGCCGTTCACCGCCTATGGTTTGCAGAGCATCATTCAGCATGTCGCGCACTTTCCCATGGGCTCCGGCACCGCATGCTAGTCGAATGTCGCCCTGCCCGCGCACAATCAACAGCACCACCTGATCATTCTTCAGCTCTTCCGACACAACGCGGACAAATGCTCGAGTTGTCGTATCGAGACTTTGCTCTTCCAATTGATTCAGACGGCTCAGGCATTCCGATAGGATCACTCGCGCATTGAGTCCGCCGCTCTCAGATGCGCCCAGCCTCATCTTGCTGCCATCGCGGACCAGCAGCAGGACCTCTCCGTCGAATTCCTCCCAAGCGGCCGCAACGACGGCCTGCAGAGCGGAGCGATCAAAGTGTTGTGATTCCTCCGCCACCTGTGACCCAAACCGGAGTATAACAGGCCTTGAGGAATTCGACTATGGCGACTGTTGCGCCCGAACGATCTACTAGATCCTCCAAGTGCTCTGCGTCTCCGTTCTCCTTCCTGCAGAAGACACTTTAATCGTTTGCTGTTTTCTATGGGTTAGGTCCGCCAATGGGGCTAGGCCGTTCGATAAAGAGATCGCTGCTCCACTCGTGCCGGTATTCGGGGCGATAGTTCACCAGCAGCAGGATGCGAGCATTAGCAATCGCATCGACT
>Ga0187846_10000948_pt1 | contig 16612 bp, 19 predicted proteins | sample TC_taG_FD_161473 | JGI IMG/M metagenome (GOLD analysis project Ga0187846, IMG submission 161473) | Biofilm microbial communities from the roof of an iron ore cave, State of Minas Gerais, Brazil - TC_06 Biofilm (v2) | ecosystem: Environmental > Terrestrial > Deep subsurface > Cave > Wall biofilm...
TATCAACCTGGAGCTTGGCCAATTCCTCGCGGAGACGCTGATTGACAGCCTTGAGCAGCCAGTCGTGACGCCGGTAGGCATCCACCAGAATCACGAGATCATCGGCGAAGCGTGCATATGCCAGATAGGTGTAAGCCCCGCTGCGGGTGGTCTCCTGAGCCCGCTCCAGCATCCGGTCAACCTCATTCAGGTACAGGTTGCTGAGCACGGGCGAGAGGACCCCGCCCTGGGGAAGACCCTTCCTACCGGTTGTTTTGACCAGCAGTTTCAGCAGATGCATCACCTCAGGGTCATTGACCCGGCGCGCGACTTTCTCGAACAGGACGTGATGTCGGACATTGTCGAAAAAGGAACGCAGATCAATATCCAGCACCCGAGTCTTGCGCTGCACGATCGCTTGCGCAACGCGCTCCACCGCCGCATGCGCCGACCGCTTAGGCCGGTAGCCATACGACCCCGATTGGAAATCGGCCTCGAAGATGGGCTCAAGGATGAGCTTGAGCGCTCCTTGGACCACACGGTCCCGGACAGTGGGAATCGACAACACGCGGACGCCTTTGCCTCCGGGTTTGGGAATCTCCACTCGTCGTAACCGCGTGGGAAGGTAGCTGTGCCCGAGTAATTCAGCCCTGAGCTGTTGGAGCCACGCTTCCAGCCCCGCGGCCTCGATGGCCTCAAACGTCGCTCCGTCGATTCCCGGAGCGCCATTGTTCAATTTGGCCAACCGATGGGCTTCACGCAGCGTCTCCAACTTACAGACATGTACGTACAGTCCCCAAAACCGCCAGGCCGGTTCAGCCTTCGCCTTGCGGTATATCCTCCGTCGCAGGTCTCGCAGACTAATGGGCGCCTTTGTCATCTCACCCTTGCTTTCCGTGTTGTCGGAGGAAGTACAGACAGCAGGGCCCCTTTGCTCGACGGACATTGCTCCGTGTCATCGCTCGTACGGACCCCTCCGTCACCCTCTCCCCTTCGGCCGATTTCCCGGGGTCACCGGTTATACGGTCTACCTTCCTCCGCCGCTTTCGCGTCGGGGGGAGGAGGGCTTCTCCAGTTGCTTAGCGCGTCCTTGTCACCGTGCTGCCGCTATGCACCCCGCCGGAATGAAGTTCCGCGTCAGCCAGTCTGCGGTTCCCATGCTGCCTTCACCCAATACTTGAAGGTTCGGCTTCCGGAGCTTTGAATTCTCGAGGCCACCACTGCGTTCGCTCGCGCTGCGGCCCGGTGACTCGCCGCCATCCTTTCCATGACGTTTGTCGATGGGCTTCAGGTCATCGGTTTCCCTCCTCCCTGCCATCCAAGCTACGAGGCTCTGGCTCTTACCTCGGCGGGACTGTCTCCCGCTGAACGCGCCAGCCTTTGCTGGACGCACAGGTATTCCTTGCAACTCTCCGCAGCCTTGCCGAAGACCACGATGTTGTGCCAGTCGACCCGCTCCCGGCGCTGACCCTGCTTGTCGGTATAAGCCTCGTCGGTCGCGATCGAAAAGCTTGCCACCGGCTGCCCGTTGGTGGGCAGGTGTTGCAGTTCCGGGTCCTGGCCTAGATGGCCGATGAGCATTACACGATTCAAAGACATGTTGTTCTTCTCCATTAGTGCTCCGCGCCTGGGTTACAGGCCGGACACGGAGCATTTTTTTATTTGTTCGTGGGTTCGTGTCCGTCGCCTCTCCAGGTGGCCTCTTCGGCGCCCGGCGCCCCTTCTGCCTTCGGCAGCGCTATGAAGCAACGATAGTGAAACACCGCCGTGCTCGCCCACAAATGGTCGGCGCGCAACCAATTCTCATCGCTCTTCACCTTCCGCCCGCAGCAGACGCAATTGGATTCCATGACCTCACTCCCTACTTCGTACTGCTCCTGACCTCTTCCGGCCTGCATGCTCCTTGTCCGATGTCGTCGAGCAAGCTTCGCAGTCGGCGACAGCGTTCCGCCTCTGCACGATTGTCGGTGGCACCAACACCAAACCCAGTGGATATCCTGCGCTCGCCGCGCTCCCATGAAGCGCATGCCTCGCGGTGCCGCTGCCGTTCTTCCTCCGTCGAACATTCTGGGTCTGGCGAGAAATTGCGCGGATCGCCGCCCATGAAGGGGCCATAGTTCGGCAGCGCCATATCCTCAGCCATCGGCAGGTACTCGCGGATGAACTCCGTCATCAGCTCAATGTCTTCAGTTGTTAGCTCGTATTTCATTCGCCTCGACTCCTTCCGCCCGCTTCCGCTCCTGCGGCAGGGCGTCTGTTTTGCCTGTGCTCCCATTGCGCACCATTTTTCGGGGGCAACCCCTTCACCCGAAACTCAGGGGTTGCACCGCGATCCCGACGCCGGCGCGCGCAACCTGCGGGCGTGACAAGCGCCCTGGGCGCGTCCGCTTGAGCGGTGGCGCGCTTGCAGTGGAGAGCGCCGGCCACCAATGAAAGCGAGCGGAGCGGACAGCCATCCGGAGCGCAGCGCAGGACCGCGCGACGGTTGCGAGCGCGCGCCGCGCGGGCAACCGCGCAGGTGCTTGCGCCGAAGCGGCGCGGAGCGCCCGTCAGGGTTGCCGGGACGCGCGGTGGCGTCATAGCGCAGCGAGCGTTGGCCGCAGGAAACATCATCGCCGTTAGGCCGAAGCCCTCACCTCCTCGCGGCGTTGTTCGTTGGGAACACCGTCCTGCCGCCCCAGTCTCGATTTGGCCAAGTCGGCGGCCAGCCATAGCGCGCTCCCGCCAATAAACAGGGCTGCAGCACAAACCTGGGCGATCGACGAGTAGGCCAACCAGAAAGCGAGAGGCGCCACGCTATCGCGCGCCGGACCTCCAACCGGCACGCCGAGTATGGTGAACAGTCTGAGCGAGAGCAGGCCGCTCCCCACTCCGGTTGCCAGCGGCGCCAGTTTTCTCACGGTTCCGATCGTCATGATTGAGCGTCGCGGTAGGGACGTCGGTTGACCCGACGCCCCCCGCACAGATCCGTACGTGCAGAATTGCTGCATACGGCTCCTACCTCAGATGCCTGGCGTCGAAGCGCAGGTTGGGATGGGGGTGGAGGATCTTGGCACTCGGAATCCAACGATCGACCAACGGCCAGAACCGTTCCCATGTCATCCGGTCTCGCTGACTACGGCGCCGCAGCGCGCGGTACCAACGCCAGATTACCTGGGCCCGAAAGGTATTCAGACTGGCCATGTTGCCGGGGACCGCATGATAGTTGAAGTGCCCTCGTACCACTGACCTCAACCATTGCCCGACGTCGGCGACTGGCTGGTGCCAGCGCCAACGCATCAACTGACTCACCAAACTAGCTATTAGCTCCGCCACTCGTTGGCCGGTATCCGAAGCCTGCTGGTCGCCTCCACCGCGCCGCGCGGCGGATAAAGTTTTACGAGCTACCCTTGCCGTTGCCGTTCTGGAGCTCGGTGACATCGATGGCGATGTCGCGCGTATAGTTGCCGGGCCGGCCAGGCTGATATTCGAGCGCGGCGCCGCCGCTAGCAGGACCGTTGTTCGGCGAAGGTGGCAAGGCCGGGCCGTTGGGTGAAGGTGCGCCGCCGTTCGGTCCACGGTAATTGTAACCCGGCGGCTGTCCATCGAATGGATTCAATACTTTGGTGGCCGCATTTGCGGACTGCTCGGCGCTCGTCTGCCGTTGGTGCTGAGCGAGAATGGTTTGGATCGCGGACTGCTCGCCGCTCTCGCGGTTGCCCCTACTGCCGCCAAGATTTGCAACCCCATCGGAAACCTTCTTGAGGCCCGCCGTGATCGGATTGACGATTCTCGCGATGGTCTGCGCCGTATAGGCGGCTTCAAAGGCATGGGCGAGTGCGAGTCCCACCGTACCGCCGACCAGCTCAGCCGCCATGCTCGGCACGGCGACTGTAACCGTCGCGAACACGGCTGCCAGCGCGGCGTAATAAAGCATATCGGTGGCCGGAATGGTCCCGGAGCAGACGGTCGTCATGATTTTGGAGGGCGGCACGTAGTAACTTGTTATCCAAGGCACAGCTGTCGTGACCGGCTTGCAGGCCGCCGCCAGCGCCGCCTGCCATTCCGCGACCATCTGCATTCCGATCGCAAGCACTGCGTAAAAGAAAAGCAGACGCACGCCGACGCGAATGACGCTCGTGAAGTAGCCCTCAGCCGCGGAAGCGGTGAAGCGGTTGCCGCCGAAGCCGAGCAGGATTACGCCCAGACCGGTGGTCAGATACGCCTTGACCAGGGTGAGAAGCAACTCAATCGCAACAATTACGAACGCAGCGCCCACGACGAGTGCCATCGCCCATTCAACCAGCGCCTGTTCAAAGGTGGACATGATGCCGCTCGTGGCAGGGCTGTTGAGTAAAGTGGTGGCCATGTTCATGCCGGCCTGAAGAACGCTCTGCGGACTGAGCGCGGGGAGACCGCTGATGGCGGCGCCGATGCGCGAGAAGCTTTGGATGACCAAGTACATCCAGTTAAAGCCGTTGACGATCATCAGGTAGACGAAGCCGCCGCTCAGGACGTGTTTGAGCATCCGACCAAGGAAAAAGGACGGATCGACCTGACCTTCGGCGGTGTACTGGATCCAGGTGACGATGATGTCAATTATGAATAGCGCGAAGAAGAGCTTTAGCGCGTAGGGCTGGATGGCGGCGCTGTAGTGGACTCCGGCATTATAAAATTGAGTAGCTATAGCGTCGAAACTAAATGTGCCCATGATTTCCCCCTGCTACAAAGTCTCGAAATTCCTTATTGGGGTGGTGGTTGCGGCGTGGCTTTCAGCGCGTGCGCGACCCCAGGTATCTGTGACGGCGCGCCGAAAAATGTTTGCGTTTGTTGTTGCGCAACGTGGCGCTGATAGAGAGTCCATCCAGCATAGAAGAGGGCGCAGACGCCAACGATTGCGAGCGCGAGGACAATCGGATTTTGTTCTTTGAGGTTCTTCATTGGATTGACTCTCGCATTGTTATTGTGGCGGTGGCATCGCATTCGGTTGGAGGGCTTGAGCCACACCTGGTACTTGGGCCGGCGCTCCGAAAAAGGCCATTGCTGCAAACTGGCTCTGGGTCTGGCTGTTGAGCTGGTTGGCAGCGGCGGTGTTCTGCGAATTCATCAGCGCCATCACGAGTTGGCGCAGCATTTGGATCTGCTGTACCTGGGCAAGCGCGATCTCGTTGCCAGTCTGCACAGCTTGGAGGTTGCCGATCGCGCTCTGGTTCTTCACCTCGAGCGTTTGCAGCGAAGCCTGCTCGGCCTGAAAATCCTGGGCCTGCGACTGCGCGCTTTGAAGCGCTCCGTTCAGCGTGTTGAGCGTGGTGTCGACGCTGCTCTGGGGACTCTGTACGCCCGGAGTGCTGGTCACGTTGTAGCCGGGATAGAGCTGCTGGAACTGCTGGGCGAGTCCCTGAAAAGTGTAGGAGAGTCCCTGTTGCTCGGAGATCAGCCCGCCTAAATTGGCGAGCAGATTCTGGTTCGACTGCCACACGCCAGCCCCGCCGCCGGTCGTGTTTTTGATCATGTACTGGAGCTGCTGGGCGAGGTTGGTGACGGCGGCCGTTTCCTGCTGAACCTGCAGGAGCTGACGCGCGAACATCTGCGGATCGAAGACGATCTGAGGTCCGCCTCCGAATCCGAACTGTGCCCACGCGGCCGTCGGAAGCGCGATCAGCAGCACCAGCAGCACTGAGAATAAATTAAAGTAACGCTTGAGCATCTCCCTCCCCTCCTCCGCTCACACCGATGCTTCCGTGTGTATTTCGTGGCCGTTCAAGTATCCCTTGGCGTGACGGATCGTGGGTGCAACCGTCTCGGGATGCGGGTAGAAGCGGTCGAGATACTCCGCCCATTCACCAAGGCCGCGACTGCGCAGCCACTCGACACGCCAACGCTCGCCGTGCTCGGCGATCATGCGCCGCGCGGCGAGCACGTCTTCTTTCGACCCGGCGCCGATGAAAGCGAGCGCCGCGGGCCCGAGCGCGAACTGGAACAGCCGGCGCCCGAGGGGTGAGACGTAGTAGTAGTCGCGCTTGGGCGTGGCCTCGGCGAGAATATCGATCTGCCGGTCAGAAAGCCCGAATTTCCGGTAAAGCTCGCGGGTCTGCGGATTGCGGGCCTCGGCGTTGGGCAAGTAGAGCTTGGTCGGACACGACTCCAGGATCACGTCGCGGTGAGACGAGTTGGCGACCTCGCTGAGGCTTTGGGTGGCTAGCACAACCGCCGCGTTCTTCTTGCGCAACGTTCTCAACCATTCCTCGAGCTTTGCACCGAAGGTGCTGTTGGCGAGAACCACCCACGCCTCATCGATGACGATCAGCGTAGGTCTGCCGTCGAGCCGCTGCTCGATGCGATGAAAGAGATAGGTGAGCACTGGAATGGTGACCTTCGGCCCCATACCCATCAGGGTTTCTAGTTCGAAGGTGACGAAATCGCCTTCGAGCAACACGTCACGATCGGCATCCAGAAAGCGCCCCAGTGGTCCCGCCAGCGAGAACGGACTCAGTCCGTCGCGCACCGCCGCATCCTGCACCTGCGTAATGAGGTTGGTGATGGTGCGTTGTTCGATCGGAGCCTCCGCGAGCAGTTCGAGCGCACGATAAAGGGCCTTGGTCTGCGGCGGCATGAGCTTGACGTTGCCAAGCGCGATCCAATCTTCGAGCAGAACCTGAATTTTCATCCGGTCGGTCGGATCGTCGATGCGCGCCAACGGCTGCAGCGGCACTTCCTCTTCGCCGAGATCGAGATGCTCGCCGCCGAGCGCCTTCGTCAGCACGAATGCCGAGTAGCCCTTGTCCATGAAGAAGACCTGGCCTTCGGGGATCGCGCGGAAGTTCGCGACGACGTAACCGAGCGCGACGCTCTTGCCCATGCCGGTCGCGCCGATCTCAATCATGTGGCCGGTATCGGCGACGTGAAGGTTGAACCGCCACGGGGTGCTACCGGTGGTCGCACCGTAGCAGAGCGCCGGCGTGTCCTTCGGATAATAGGGGCAGGGATTGGTCGCGAGTCCCGGCCAGATGCTGGTCAGCGGCATGATATCGGCGAGATTGCGGGTGCTGACCAAGGGTTTGCGTACGTCGTACCAGCCGTGGAGCGGAATCGAGCCGAGCCAGGCCTCGACCGCATTGATGGTCTCGATACGTGGGTCGAAACCCATGTTCTGGCAAAGCTTGAAGATCAGGCGCGCGGCTTCGTCCGCGTCGGCCGCAATGTCAGCGGTCACCACGACTCTGGCCGTGGCGTAACAGAAGCGGACCTCGCCCGCCTCGGCCTCGGCCATCGCGTCGTCAGCGTCGGCCGCCATCTTGAGCGCGTGCTGGTTCTCAAACGCGGCGCCGGTGCCCGACCCGATGGTCTCGCTGATAATCGCGCGGGCGCCCTTGCGCTTCTGAAACCAATTACGGCGGTGCACGCCGATCTGCGAGATCGAGTTCCTGATCGGCAGCGGAATCGCGCGAACGCTGTAACGGTAAGAAATGGGCAACTCGCTCAGAAAGGTCGCCAGCTCGGCATGCGAGAAGGGCGGAAAGCCGCCAAGCGCGACCACCCGGATGTGCCGCCCGCCAACGCGCGGCTTAAAGCCGGGGATAAAGTCCTGGTTGCCCAGCACCGCGTCAAGCGGAATCGCTCCGTGCGGTGCTTTGACCTGGCACACGCGGCCGTTGATGCAGCTCGTTATGTGCGAGAGGAACTCGGGCATCGCAAGCGGCACGAGCTTCCAGACCGGGCTGATGGCGTCGGCGAATTCCTGAAGCTGTTGTTTAAACCATTCGCGCTGGCGCTCGCGGTCGCCATCTCTGGCCACGCCGGAGACGAACGCCCGCCCTACCCTGCTCTGCGCTTCGGACGGTCGCCGCCACGCGATGCTGAGCACGGTCCTGGTCTCGTAATGGCGGCCTTCCTGCGCGTAATGCAGTGCGCCCTCATGGTCGATCATCGAGCTGACCGGATCGGGAAAGACACGTTTTGCGCGTGCCGAGCTCGGATAACGGATGAGATCGACCTGGTACGCGAAGCCCTCGTCGAGGCGAGTCAGGGCGCGATTGGCGAGCGCGCGGTGCGCATCAAGCTCCTCAGGGCTCGCCGAATTGAGATCCGGCCCGAGGCACTCGAAGGCCACCAGCCGCGCATCGTCTTTCGTCACGATCGTGAACTCGTCCTCGGGAAAGCCGAAATTGAACAGATCTGGCAGGCCCAGCCGCCGATCCCGCTTGCGTCTTAAATCTCGAAACTCCTTTAAGAACATCACTCCCCTCCTCCTAGCTCCGCATCTCTCTCGGCGTGGGTACGGTGGGCCGAATCCGCGGCGGCGCCGGCGCCCATACCGAAGCGCGCGCCGGATAGCAGTCCTGCCGGTAGCGAAAATGCCGAATGTAGACCTGGCTCAACTGCGGATCGATCTTCGCCGCCTGTACCAGCGCCCAATGACCGGCGGTTGCGAGCAGCGCGCCCAAGGCGGCGGTGTACCAACGTCCGCCGCCCAGAATGAGGGCGGCTGCGGCGATCCAGTTGCCGATCGCGAGCGGACGCTCGGCGCCCGCGAGCAGCACCGGACGCACCAGCGATTGATGAATGACGTTAAGCCGCCGCCTGCCTTCTTCCATGGCCAACCCTCCCGGCGCTTTAGAAAAGCGCTCCGCCCAACGGGAAGAGGGTCGTCATCAGCGTGGCCGCGCCGAGCGCCGCCGCGCCGCCGAAGGCGACTGCCGACATCTTGCGGACGCCAGTGCCGTGCTCGCTCACTGCCCACGTGAGACCCGTGCCGATGATCGCGGCCGTCGTAATCGCGTGGGCAACCGGACCCTGCAGGTCGGTTTGCAGGGTGTTGAGCGGCGCATCCCACGGCAATGTTCCACCCGCAACCGCAGCCATCGCGCGCGCCGGCAGCACAATCGTGAGAATGACGAAGCCATAGCTGAGGCGCATCGACCATTTCCCGGACCAACTCATAAACCGCTTCATTTCCTGACCTCCTTTTTCCTCAACCTCGCCCATTGGGCGTCTGATCCCTGATTCCGAACTGCGAAAGCCTGAACCCTTCGCGCGCGTCGTACGCTTCGAGCCGCGCCATTTCCGTAACGCGCCGGCCTGTGGCAGTGCGCGCGATGAAAGCAATCACATTAATCGTTTCGGCTATGAGCTCGGGTTGCGGCGGCACACCGGCCTCCTGCACCAGGCTCGAAAGCCGCGTGAGCGCCGCACGGGCGCTGTTGGCATGGATCGTCGTGGCACCGCCGGGATGGCCGGTCAGCCACGCCTTCAAAAGCGCGAGCGCTTCGGCGCCGCGCACCTCGCCGATGATAATGCGGTCGGGACGAAGCCGCATGGTGGCGCGCACGAGCTGCCCGAGGTCGGCCGCCTCGGCGGTGTGAAGCTGTGTCAGATTCTGCGCGCGGCATTGGATTTCGAGGGTGTCCTCGATGATCACGTAGCGCTCGTTCGGATCCGAACGCGCCACCATTTCGTTGATGAGCGCGCCAGCGAGCGTGGTCTTGCCCGAGCCGGTGCCGCCGGCAATCAGAATGTTTTGACGGCGGTCGATGGCGGCGCGGAAGATTTCCACCTGGGCATCGCTGATGATCCGATCGCGCAAATAATCATCGAGCGTGTAGAGAACCTGGGCCGGCTTGCGCATCGCAAAGCATGGCCGCCTGACCACCGGGGGCATCAGCCCCTCGAAGCGAATACGTTCGAGCGGAAGCTCGCCTTCGACGATCGGATGGTCAGCGTCGGCTACCGTGCCGAGCGCGGCGGCCACGGTCCCGATGAGGCTCTCCCGCTGGCTTTCCGGCAAGGAGAAGCCCGCCGCGAACAGTCCCTTGCCGTGCGCTTCCAACCACACGCGGCCGTCTTCGTTGATGATGATGTCCGTGATTTTCGGATCGCCGATCGCGGCCAGCAGTTGCGGCCCCAGTTGCCGGCGCAAGAGCTCGTCGCGCCGCCGTTCCTGGATTTGTTGAGCGGAGATCACTGCGCGTACCCTCCTCCGAGCTGTTCGATCTCCTCGCGCGTCATCCGCCGGCGCAGATGAAAAACTTTCGGATGCACGCCCGGCTCTTCGAACAGCACGCCCTCGCCTATGCTCGAAAGCACCGCCCCGGCACGCTTGCGGCTGGGTGGCCAGACCGAGACGTGCCATACCGGTCCGCCAAACGCCTGGCAGGTCTCCTCATCGATGTCGCAGGTGAGTATCACGGTGTGCTCGTTGCTCAGCGCATGGAAGCAAGCCGGAGGAGGTTCTGCGCCACTGTTGTCGTCTAACGGATGCGCCAGAGCCGCACGCTGCCAGGGGCCAAATTGCTTTCGCACGTAGTAATTCCTTATCGATGACTGAAACTCATGCAGGCGCTCCGTTGCGCGCCGGTTCAGCATCGGCCCGCAACTCGCGCACCAATGTCTCGACCTGCCGTTGCCAGTCCTGGTGGTGCGCTTCGCCCAGGGTGCGCGCCGCGAGTTGATCGACCATCACGATGAGCGTGCTGACTTGATCGAGGAGCTTGCGGTTTTGAACGTCGGCCGCGCGCCGCACGGTATCCGCCAGGCGCTTTTCCATCTCCGGCCCGAGCGCCGCCCCATCGGCCGCTCGGTCTGATTCGATCGGAAGGAAACGTTCCTTCAGGTAGCGCGAGAGCGAAAGCCGGCGCCGCGCGGCCGCGCGTTTGAACTGCGCCAGCTCGTCGTCCGTTACATAAACGGTAAGCTTCGGCTTCATCTCACCTCTCCTCCTCCCACTACTTCGCCGGCGGCTGCGCCTTTGACCCTTCGTGCTGGATGGCGAAGCTTAGAAAGCGTTTTTCAGCGCGTGCGCCCGACGCACCGCCTCCATTTCTTCCATCGGCGCCGGTCCCGATTTCGCGCCCAACGGAGGGCGCGCCGTTTTGTCTCGACGCAGGGGTGCCCTGCCCTTTTTCCTGGTCGCCCTCAGGGCACGCGGTAACGATGCGATCGCTCGCTTTGGGCGGCTCGATCGCCGCGCGACTACTGAAGAACGGCTGCGCATGATACTTGATTTGCTGCGCCCGGACCGGCGGCCGGCCGCGCGTAAATACCAGCACCTCATCGATGCTCATGCGCCGCACCTCGTCCGGCGTCATCAGCGGGCGCCCCACCTCGGGCTCGGCGACGCTCGTGCGCCCCTCGGCGCTGGTGCGGTGCTCGTGGCGCACGCTGGTAAGCCCGACCAGGCGCGAGATCTCCTCGGCGCTTTGAATATCGTTGGGCGTGAAGCGCACCGTGGTGTCGCAGTTCTCTGTGAGCGTCTGGTATGACCCGTAGAGCTCGTGGATCTGGTTGAGGCTCTGCAGCGCAAGACAGGCGCGCAGCCCGAAGCCGGCCATATGATTCATCGACTCGGCGAACTCCCTGAAGCGTCCGAATTGGGCGAACTCATCAAGCATGAGGAGCAACGGGCGGCGGTGGGCCGAGACCGGCCGCCCGTCCTTGAAGGCGAGCTTCTCCGTCAGTCGCCGTACGATCTGGTTGAGGATCAGGCGGGTAAGCGGGCGCAACCGGTCACGGCTCGCATAAGGCACCGTCAGGTAGAGCGACACCGGCCGCGCGTGGTTGACCAGATCATCGATCCTGAACTCCGAACGCGAGGTCACCGCGTCAATCAGCGGATCGCGGAAGAGCGGCAGCCGTTCAACCAGGTGCGAGACCACCGCGCTGCGCTCTTTGTCGGCCTTGTTGAGCACCGAGCGCATGCTCTCCGCGACCACCTGGTGGGTCCGCGTTGCTGCGCCCCGAATGGTGCGCCAGCCAAGCGCACCCGTCGGGTCGTGCTCGCTGGTCATCATGCGCTCAAGCGTCTCGTCGATGGCCGCCTCCGGGTCGCTCAGGATGCCGACCACCGTGCGCAAGGTCTTCTGCCGCTCGGCATAGAGCACGTGCAGAATGGTTCCGGTCACGAGCGCCTCGGCCGCGGCCACCCAGTGATTGTCGGCATCGAAACCCTTGCCATCGGGATCAATCAGGATCTGCGCGAGGTTCTGCGCATCCGCAACTTCGTACGGCGTGCCGACGCGCACCTGTTCGAGAGGATTGAAGCGCACGCCTACGCCTGGGCCGTAGTAGCAGGCCGGATCGAAATTGAGGCATAAATGGCCCATCCGCTTGCGCGCGCCGGCGGTCAGTTGCCAGAGCTCCGGTTTGAAGTCGTGGATGACCGTCGAGTGCGGCCACACAAGCAGGCTGGGCACCAGATTGTTGACTCCCTTACCCGCCCGCGTCGGCGCTATCACCATCACGTGGCCCGGTCCACAATCGCGCAGATAGGAGCTGCGCCATCCACCGCGCCAGATTCCCAGATAGATTCCGACCCGCGCCGTGTGCGGTTTCATAAGCCTCATCCGCGCGGCGAGCCGATGTATCCGGCGCGGCACATAGGTGCGCGGCGCGATGAAGCCGGCGGCGCGAACATCGCGCGTGGTTGCCCAGCGCGCCGACCCGTGCAAGTCGGCGGTGCTTCCACGCGCGAGATAGCGGGCGATGAAAACTGTCGCGGCCGTCAGCACGGCGAGCGCCAGCAATGGATAGGCTGCTTCGCGCGTGCACAGCGCCCAGACCGGTTCCAATTGCTCCGCGCCGTGCCAGCGCGACCACCAAACGATCCATTCCCACGGCGCGTAGAATCCGCCCAGCAGCGATGGTCCGAGCGCCCGTGAATACCCGAAAAGCCGCGCTGCCCGCTGCGTGACTATCCAGTTGATCAGCACGGCGAGCACGATGAAGCTCGAAACGCTGATCAGCTTCACCTGGGTGAGCCACGCGCGAGCGCGTTGGTTCGTAACCCGATAAGGCCGATACTCCGCCATGACCGCCGCTACCTCTCCACTTCAGGCTCTCTATCGAGGCCGCGTGCGCGTTGCCGCTCGCGCGCGCGGCTCTTGATGATGTCGTGCTCGCGCTGGCGCCCGCGCAGCTCCTGCTCATGCTGCGGTGAAAGCTCCCAGCTCCGCTCATCGACCCGGCGCGCCAGTCCGAGTTTCTCGAGATATCGAAGCCGCTCGATCTCCTGCTCGGCCCGCACCCGTGCTCCTTCGCTCCGCGCCTCGAAGTCTTCGTAGCTCACCACCCGATCGAGTCCGGCGCGGCGCTTGAGCGCCCGGTCGATCTCGGTCCACTGCTCGCGTTCCACGACCCGTCCGCGAGCGAGCAGGACCTCGCGCTCGAGGCGCGGCCCAAGCTCCCGCTCGATGAGCCTCTCGCTGAGTTCCCTGATCCCGTGCTTGAGATATTCGCGATCGATCTCCAACACGCGGCCATCCTCGCGGACGCCGCGGATGAGCAGATGGACGTGCGCGTCATCGGTGTCGTGATGGTCGATCGCGACCCACTCAAGCCGGGTGCCGAGATCGCGCTCCATGCCGGCGACTAGGTCGCGCACGTGCCGCCGCAAATCGATCCGCTCGCCGTCTTCGGGCGATACAATGAATGACCACAACAAACCGTCGCCCTGCTCCCACTCGTGCACCTTTGCCACCAGGTCGAGGTCCGCGCGCGCGGCGTCGAAACCCAGCCCGCGCCCTTGCTCGCGCTGGGCACGCTCCCGAGCGAGATAGCGTGCGTGGGCCGTCCAGCCGCGGTTGTGACGGTTGCGCCGGAACGAGGCCTTGACCACGCTGCGCCGCCCGTAAAGATGCGGCGTCTGCCTGAACGAATGCGCAGAGCCCGCGCCGCGCTTACACTGATGGCGCACGTGCCGCGAGGCCTCCACGCGCCTCAACATGCGGGCCCACCAGGGCACCAGCCGCCGCGGGCCGCGCGCCTGCCCGGGCTTGAGGCGCGGCAGCCTGAGGCCCGCCTCCGTGTCAGCGTTGAGCAGCTTCGGTTTCCGCACCGCCTGCCTCCTTCAGCAATTGCGTCAACGTTCCGACCAGCTGTTCCGAATCCCCCGGCGCTCTGCCACCCAGCGCGGCGATGAGAAGCCGCAACTGATCGGCGCTCATTGTCAGCGAAAGGAGTTCGCGCGTGCGCCGCCACGACTTCCACGCCCGTTTGGCCGTCGCCCGCTCATCGAGCTTTTCGCGTCCGAGCGAGGCGACGCGCACCCGCTCCTCGGCCGTCAGCGCCGCGGCCTCGTGCGCCGCGCTGACCAAAACTCCCAACAGGAAGTCGGGCGGCTCGCGGTCCAGTCCCGCGACCGCTATGAGCCCTCCGAGATTGACCAGGTGATGGACCCGCAGACCCTGCTCCTGGGTGTGTTCGTTCATTTCCTCGCCCTCCATCACCACGTCAGCACCGGCCTCAGCACGCCGCGCACGCCGGCCAGCGGAACGGGTCCGAAGTAACGCGCATCCCAGCTCCGCGAATCGTTGAAACCTACCAGCCAGACCTCCCCAGGAGCGACGCGGCGCGCGCCCCAAGCCATGTGCGGCAGCACTCGCCCGGCGCTGTCGCGCGCCCCAGTTCGGCTATTCGCAAACCGCGCCCCGTTAACGGCAACCTGACCGCGCTCGATGCTCACGACGTCGCCCGGCAGGGCGCCGATAACCTTCGCGACCGGCTCACCTCCCGCCGGACAATCACCCCGATGGAGATAGCCGCGCGCGAGCCCCGTCCGCGCGATCGCGGCCGGAAGGCAGGCCGCAACCAGTTCGCCGCGAAGCACGGGAATCCCATCCGTCAATCGGTAGATGCCAGCCGGCGCGGCGCTATCCGTAAGCGTGATCCGAAGCCTGAACAGCCGGCCCAGGGCGGCCGGAACGGCCACTGCGACAAGCCCCATGACCAGCGCCATCACCAATCGCGCTGGCCGCCCGCAGGGCTTTTTCCGCGCGTCGCGCGGTGCGGTTTTTGTAGCGCGGTACTGTGACGCGCACGGTGCGCGCCACTCTGACGCGCGCGCGTCACTCCAACACATCGGAAAGCTTCGGGAAAGTAGGGGCGAAACGGTCGTCGCGCGGTGCTGTGACGCGGATTCTTTATCTTGCCCTACGACCCGAACACTCCCCTGCCCCGCTCTCCAACCCGCTTCCACCGCTTCGTCCTCCACCATTCACCGCCTCGCCGCTGCGCGGCAGATAAAGCCACCCGCTATGCCGCTCCACCACCGCTCGGAGCCAAACCATTGGTCCGGCTCGCGCCGTTGGCTTTGCCACTCACTCGCCGCAGCTCTTCACGGATCTGTTTGGTCACCCGCACCACCGCTTCCGACAGCGTCGCGTTCAGATCGAAGCCGGCCGCGCTCGTCTCTTCGCGCAAACGATCCAGCTCCGTCTTCACGCGGGATGGCACGCGCACCGTCACGGTCTCGGTCCGCTCCTCTTTCTTCCTCAGCACTCCCATCGCTCTCCTCCTCGTCTCGCCTCGTGCACGATTTGTGTCCAAATCAGCCCTTGTATGGACCCGGGAACGCCAGGTCCTCGGTCACCGTCACGTTGAATTCGTAGCCGGGGCGGATCTCGATCGTCGGCGGCCGGTTCAGACCGTTGCCGATCATCTGCTGGCCGACCCCGCCCATCTGCGCCGAGGCGGCCGAGCCCGCCGTCTCACCGGCCATCGCCCACTGGTTCGGCTGGTAATAGCCGTACGCTCCGTACGTTCCGCCGCCCCCGAACGCGGCCATCTGGCCGACCACCTGGCCGGCGCTGATCAGACTCGTCAGAGCCGCCGTCCCAAAGGTCGCGAGGTAATGGTTGTTCACCTGATCGGAAAACCCCGTGTATCCGGCCTGGTCTGTGCCGGGCATCTGCGGCAGATCCATGCTCGCGGTGTTGGGGAAGATCAGTCTGCGCCACGAGATCTGAACCCGCTGCTGACCATACGTGCTGGCATTCTGGTACGCGCCGACTAGGCGGCTACCCTGCGGGATCAGCAGCGACCTGCCGGTCGCGCTGTCGAACACGTTCTCGCTCACCTGGGCCAGCACCGGACCCGGCAAATCGGAATTGATGCCGCCTATCAGCACCGCCGGAATCACGCTGCCCGCCATCACCGTGTACGGCGATGCCGGCGGATGGAGCGTTACAGTCGGATCGCTCGATGCGTTTGCGTTAACGCTCGCGCCCTCCCCGCCCTGCGCCCTGGGTATTTCGAGCGCGCTCGCGCTGTGGAACGCCCCTACCATCTCAGGCGCTTCCAGCGCCTTCATGTATTTGTCCTGCGCCCACTGTGCGTACCGGCTCGGTTCCTTCGCCGTGTGCTGCACAACCTGGCTCTGGAGTCTCGGCATTGCCGCTGACGATGGAATCACCACTGCCGGCGGGGGGTCTGGCCGTGTCGCACCCGCGGCCAGCGCATCGACTTCGGCTTTGTCGCGCGCCGCATCCGCTCCGTCGTCTGCTGTTTGCGCGCCAGTGCTCGACGTTGCTACGCCTGCAGAACGAATGCCTTGGATGGCGACCACGCCTACGATCATCGCGACCCCCACAAACACGACGAGAAGCCGATGGTTGAACCTGCCGCCGCCCGGATGCTCTTCATGCCCGTCGTGCTGATGAAATTCATCTTCAGTGCCACGCGGTTCGCTGATCGGTTTTGCCGGTGCTCCTTCGACTCTGCTGGCGCTCTCTTCCACTTGGTCCATGGTCTCCACCCCTCCCAAAATTCGCAGCTCCTAGACGCGCTAGTCGCTTTGCGTCCGGCTCCGCTAGCGCCCTTCGCCTGCGTACGCGATTGTCACGCGGTCCTGCTGCCGTCCGACGCCTGAAACGAGAATCTCCTG
>Ga0187846_10000949_pt1 | contig 16610 bp, 16 predicted proteins | sample TC_taG_FD_161473 | JGI IMG/M metagenome (GOLD analysis project Ga0187846, IMG submission 161473) | Biofilm microbial communities from the roof of an iron ore cave, State of Minas Gerais, Brazil - TC_06 Biofilm (v2) | ecosystem: Environmental > Terrestrial > Deep subsurface > Cave > Wall biofilm...
TGCCGGGAGTACCGCTAGAGATCGCCGCGGAAGCGCTGGGCCGGAGCGTGCGCGAGGCCATGCGCGACGTCAGGCTCCCGGACATGGTGCCGCGCTACTGGCTCCAGTTCATCGCCCACGTTCCCGCCTGAAACCCGTCCGGCCTCCAATGTCATTGTTGAACGGCAGTGACGGGGGTGGACACGGCAGTGGCGAGCTCAGTCCTCAGCTCACCGCCTTCTTCACGAGCGCGACGACCCTTGCCTCTTCGGCGGCATTCAAGTCCTTCAACGCGAAGGCGACCGGCCACAGGGCGCCTTCGTCGAGGTTCGCCGTGTCGCTGAAGCCGAACGTCGCGTACCTCGTCTTGAACTTCTGCCCGCTTTGGAAGAAGCAGACGACCTTGCCGTCTTTAGCATACGCCGACATCCCGTACCAGAGTCTCGGCGAGAGGACTGGCGCGCTGGCTTTGATGATAGCATGGAGCCGCTTGCCCATGGCGCGATCCGGTTCCCGCATTTCGGCGATCTTCGCGAGCACGGCGCTTTCCCCGTCCGCCTTGTCCGCGCGCGGGTCGCGCCGCGCGGCCGCCTTCAGTTCAGGATATGCTCCTTCATCGCGACTCGTTCCTCGTCCGTGAATCCCTTGAACTTCTTGTTGACCGCGGTGGTGGGCTTGGCGGACTTCTGCGCCCCCTTCTTTGGGCTCATAGAAACCTCCTCATACTAATTGCATTGGAAACCTCGCCGCAGTTCGAGTGCGGACCCGCGCTATTCAGGGGGACCTCCGCCAAACTAAGCCTCTGGGTTTTTGCCCCAAGACGGGTTCTTGACGGCTGAATTTACGGGCCATCGAGGCCTCATGATGACCAGCAAGACTCCTCCAAATCCCGTTCCAAAACACGAGCCCTCGCCGCGAATTCCATCCGAGCTGTTTGATGCCTTGCACTCCACTCACAAGGCATACCAATGTAACCAGTGAAAACAGCGCCACTAGCAGGACGTACACCATTCCTCCTCACCCCACCCCCACTTCATTAAGCCTTCAAAAGATCTAATACGAGGTTTTATGTCGGTCGGTCCTCAGCGCGGATGAGTGTGTTCACTTCGGCCAGTGCGCCATGCATCGCTCCGCTTGCGCGGCGGCATGTGATGAGATACGATATAAACTGACCAGTCAGTTTATATCATCCCCGGACGATGAGCCTGGGGGTCTGGCACAGAGGGCCCCGCGCGCCTGCCATGAGGAGGAGTCGATGCCGCGCATCACACCGGCTGTCCGCACCGAGCGTCGCCAGAACATTATCGAGGCGGCGTGGCGATGTGCGGCCCGCAGGGGGTTCGGAGACCTTACGGTCGACGAGGTATGCGCGGAAGCCAGCCTCAGCAAAGGCGCCTTCTACGGGTACTTCGACAGCAAACAGGCCCTCCTGCTGGCACTGCTTGAAGAAGACGCCGCGGTCCTCGACGCGATTCTAGAACGACTCAATGCCACATCCATCTCCAATGTCGAGCGACTTCGACGGTTTACCCGAGCGATGCTCGAGCGGGGGGAAGACCCGGCGCGGGTGCAAGTGCGCGCGGACTTGTGGGCGGCGATGCTCACGGAGAAGGCCGTCCGTCAGCGCTTTTCGGCGAGTGTCCGGCGCCGCCGCGAGGTCCTCCGGGAATGGATCAATAACGCAATAGCGACCCGAGAACTCGTCGACATAGTGGACATCCCGGCCAATGCCTTTGCGGCGATCGTGCTCGCTCTAGGCGATGGCCTCACCCTCCACGCCGGGCTCGATCCGGCCGGATTCCGTTGGCCAAACATCCGCAAAGCTCTCGATGTATTACTCGGCGGGATTACCCGATCATGAGCGCCCACCCGCGTGCGGCGCCCGGGGCTAGAATGTGTGAAAGTCGGCGTCGGGGAACGCGCGGGTCAGCCCCAAGGCGAGGAGGCGCGCCCACTGCCGGGCCACTTCGAGCGGGGTCATCCACGTACCCGCGGCGTCGTCCGGTGTCACGGTGAACACAAGCACATCACCGACCGTGACCACGGCCTCCAGGCCGACCTGCTTCACCGCAATGACCGCTCCCTGGCGGAACCCTGGGATGCTGAGAACCTCCGTGATCCTCCGCCTGACCTCGATGGCCCTTTGAAAGGATGTGTAGCCCGCGACATCATGATCGAGGAGGGTGATCCAGACACCGCCGACGGAGATTTCCCGCGGGTCGGCGCGCGCGGGAAGGGCAAGGCCCAGGATGACGGTTCCCAGGAGCAGGAGAGGAACGGCTGCGTGCCTGCGGATAGTCGACATCGGGATTCCTCCCATCGTTCTGGTGCGCACGTCACACCTCTCCACACACACCAAGGTCTGTCCCCGTCAGCGCTGCGCGGAGGACAGGGTCGACTGCAAAAACTGCGTTTGCACATTGTACAGGAGCACCGCCGCCTGGGCCCGGGTCAATGGGATCGTCGGTTTAAACGAGCCGTCCGGGAAGCCCAGTATAATGCGGCCTTGGATCGCGGTCGCCGCGTAGACCCGCAACGGGGGCGCGATGTCGGCTCTGTCCGCGAGCCGGTCCAGGCTCGCCTGTGCCTCCGCGGCGTCGAGCAGCCGCACGCTGCCCCGGGCCACCAGGATGCGCACGATCGCCGCTGCCACATCCTGCCGAACGGCGGCATCTCCCGGGGCGAAGGCGTTCGGGCCTGAACCGCCCATGTACGGCGCCACCGCCTCCACGGCACCGTGATCCCAGCCGCCCGGCCGCACATCAGTGAATGCCACGGGCTGGCGTGGCTCCGGCAGCTGGAACAACCGCTGTGCCATCACAGCAAACTGTGCTCGGGTCACGGGCGCGCCGGGGTCGAAGCGACCCGGGGCCGCGCCCTGGACGACGCCTCGTGCCGCGAGAGCGTTGATTGCCGCCGAAGCCCAGGGGTAGTGCGCGAGATCGGTGAAGCGCTCCTGGGATGTGCTCCACCCTGATCCCGGCAGATACACCTCTCCCGAAGTGTCGTATGCAAACTGGGCGGGCTGAGCGGCCTGACTCGCCAACTGCGACGCGGTCACGGTGACGTCTACGGTGCCGGCGGCCTGAGGCGCCGGGGGCGCAAAGGCGACGATCGTGGAGTCAGACTTGATGGAGAAAGCGGCCGGGGCGCCGCCGAAGTTGACCCCCGTCGCCGCCGCAAAACCCTCGCCCGTGATGGTGACCCGCGTCCCGCCGGAGGCCGGGCCGGTGCGCGGGGTGATTGAGGCAACCGTTGGCACCTTGGTCGCCGTCGCAACGTAAAGAAACCTGTCCTGCCACAAGAGAGAGCTGATTCCCGCCGGCGTCGTCACGACCACGTCCTCGGCGCAAAGGTTCGCATCGGACGTTCCCGCCGCAGGCGTGACGACGACGATTTGGGAATCGCTGACCGAGACAATTTTCGTGGCCGGCAGCGCAGACGCGTTGCAGGCAAGGCCGTTCTGCCCGGTACCCGAGTCGTTTGGTTGGAACGCCACCTGGGTCGCTCCGGCCAGACCGCTCCCTACGATAGTGAGCGTCGTCCCGCCGGTCGACGGCCCGGTGGAAGGGCTAATGCTGGCGACCGCGGGCAACGGCTGCTGTGTGGTTCCGGCAGCCGGCGGCGTCGTGGCAGCAGGAACCGCCGCGGCCGTCGCAGGGGCCGCTGGCGACGTCGGGGTGGCAGAAACCGCCGGGGCTGTCCCATGAGCAACCGGCGGCGTTGTGGCGGCAGGAACCGGCGTAGCCATCGGAGGAGTTGCCGGCGGTGTCATGGCAGCGGGAGCAGCCGGGGCCGTGACCATCGGCGTCGAGAAGGACCAGATGCCACCGTCCCCGGCGACGGCTACGAACTGGTCCGCTCCATACGTTACTCCGGCGAGCAGCGGCGCTGCGCCGGGCTTGGTCACAGCGCTGGGGCCGGGAACCCAGGCGCTTCCGTCGGCCGAAATGAACCCCGACCCTCGTTCACCCACTGCGACGAACTGATCCTCTCCGTACGCCACCGCGTACATGCCGGCCATCTCCATCTGCGAGGCGGTCTGCCAGTGCACCCCGTCGGCGGAGGTTATCACGGCGGTCGGCCCGACGGCGACGAACCGGCCGCCGCCGTAGGCGACTCCGTGGAGTGATGCGAACGTACCGGAGTCTTCGTAGGCCCAATTGACCCCATCGGGCGAGGTGGAGATGACGCCGCCCTCCCCCACAGCGACGAACCGGCCGCCGCCGTACGTGACGGCGTCTAGAACGGCCACGGTGCCTGAGACGGACCTGGTCCACTTGAGACCGTTCGCGGAGGCGAGGATGGAACCGTTGGTGCCGACCGCGACAAACTTCCCGTCCCCGTAAGTCACCGCTTTCAGGAAGACGCGAGTGAACAACGGGGAGATCACTTCGCTCCAACTCCTGCCATCGGACGACGTCAAGATCTCCGAAACGAGCGTACCGTTGTCGAAGCCGACCGCGACGAACCTCCCGCCGAACGCCACCCCGTCCAGGCTGGCGAGCGTTCCGGAAAGTTCACTGGTCCAGGTCACGCCGTCCGGCGATGACAGGATCATCCCGGCGAGGCCCACGGCAACGAACCGGCCGTTGCCGAACGTGACAGCCGCGAGCGCCTTTGTGGCGCCGGAGGCGCGATGGGCCCACACAAAGACGGGCGAAGCAGACTGGGCAGGAGGGCTCGCGGGTGTTACGGGCGCGGCGATCCCGGGTGCGGGCGCCAGCGTCAGGGCGCACAGCGCGACGATCGCACGAACGGTACGGGTGGCCGAGCGGCTGTCTCGACAATTCTGCATCACGCACAGCATCGCACGTTTCACGACTCGTGCCTCCTTTGCGCAGTTCCCGGCATGTGACACGACGTCCGCGGGGCCGACACCGTGGCCCCCGATCGACGACGCCGTCCTCGGGGGCCCGGTCCACACCAAGGTTTTTCCCAGTTGTGGAGAGCCCCGACATTTAAAAGACTGACCAGTCGGTTTTAATTATACGCTAGTTTGTGCCCCCCCGCAAGGAGGCGGACGCGAGGGGAGGCGCCGCATCCGCGATCGCCCCGACCTCTACACCGGTCACGACGATGTCGTCCCCCCGGATCTCGAACCGGAAGTACCGGGCGCCGCGCGGCGCCGGCCCGGAGATGACGTTGCCAGGATCCTGTGGATAGGCGGGATCATAGATGCTGAAATGGCACGGGCACGCCATCAATGGGTGCTGCTCCCACGTCGGTGGAACGAACCCCCCGTACCCGGTCGTCACGCTGTGCCAGTCGGGAATGAAGTTGAAGATACACCCGAGGTGGGGACATATCCGGCTGAACAGCACGATGTCCGTCTCTCCGGTGTGGCCGTCGTACCCCTGGGCGTTGACAAACTTGACCTTCCTGGGAAGGCGGATGGCGACTCCCGGGATATTCTCGGCCGTGTAGCCGGCCGGATCGTACTGGATGTATTTCTGCACGTAGGTGAAGTAGAACGAGTCCCAGGGCTTCGTGAGCGCTGTAATCTTCCCGACAATCTGAGCGCCGCCCGACGGGGCGTCTGCCCGAGTCAAGGGGAGCTCGAACGGCTGATCATTGGGCTTCACGTAGCGGAGCAGCGGCGACAGCAGGGCCAGGATCCCTCCGACGACAGGGATGCCGATGAGCGCCTGGAGCAGCCTTCGCCTGCCAAGTTTCTTGATAAGCATGCGCTGATCTCTCCCTCCTCACCATAGCAGCGCCGTGGCCCTCCTGACGTTGCGGGCACGCAAACAACGGCGCAGCTTTCGGTGAGTGGAGATGCCAGCTACCTGGTGGCCCTACGCCGAGGCGCGGCGCCTGGGATTGAGAGCATCCGACAACCCCTCGCCCGTAATGCATCACCCAATCGCGACGTCAACCGCATGTTCCAATTTACTCGTTGCCACTGCGCCGGCCGGAACCGCGACATGCCCTCCATGGATCAGCGCCCCGGCGGCCAGGCCAAGGGGGCCGAGCACGATGGCGCCCGCCAGGCTGGAGGCCCCTGCTGCCCCGACGTTCTCCGCTTCGCGAACCGAACCAGGGGTCACGGCGATCGGAGAGAGGCGGACGGGACGGCCGTCTGCCGCCGTCGTCTCGATGAAGCCGATGTGCACCACCGCGTCCTTCCCAAAGATGCCGGCCCCGGACACATCGGTCACGACCCCCTGCGCGGGCGCCCCCCGGCGAAGCACGACGTACCGGTCCATTAGGACGTCTGTCGCCACCTCGAACTGGACTACGGCTCCCTGTGTAATCGTCGAGGAATCGACCGGCGTGACAAACTTCAGCGGCACACTCGTCCCCGAAGGCACGCGGATCATCGGGGCGGCATGCGCGGCGGAGACGCTTCCAATGACGGCGGCGATCATCACGAGTATCGCGAGACTACGCATCTGCGGACTCCTCCCATCATGGCTCTTCCTTCACCCTGCTGTCCGTCAGTGAGACTGGGACGTCCCCGAGATCTTTCGGGGATGCAACGCCAGGCGGTCCATGATCCGCGCCAGCCGGTCTCCGGGATAACAGAACACTGTCCACACCGTAGCATGCGCGGCGGACTGCATCGTTGCGCCAGCGCAAGGATGGGACTCCCGCATCGAGTGATACTGACTGGTGCGCCGGCACGGCGATTTCTGCGGAGGCGGACGTCCTCGACAAGTGGAAGCATTTCACGGAGATGAATGCGGAGTACTTCACGATCAGCACGGAAGAGTTCGCGAAGAAGTACGGCCGCTGTCCGTAAGAGGTCGCGCCATCCGTCACGACAATTTCTCTGCTGAGAAGCGCGTCACCGCCACCGGAGGGCCCAGAGGCGGGACGGCGTCGGCGCGCCCCCCCAGCGGCGCAACCGTGAAAGATACGCTGGGCAGGTATGCCGCCCGGGGGATCCGCGATCTGCGTCCCGACTCCTACGCGTTCGTGATGGCCACGGGCATCATGGCACTCGCGGCCTCACAGGCGGAATTGGTATCGGTCTCCTGGGCTCTCTTTCAAATCGCCAGGGCGGCGTACGCCGGATTGTGGCTCCTCACGCTGGCGCGCCTCGCCTTCCATGCGCGGCGCATGGTCGCGGACCTCATTAGTCCCACCCGAAGCGCCGGAGTCCTCACGGTCGTGGCGGCCACATGCGTCCTCGGGAGCCTGTATATCCTCCTCGCGCGAGATCGCGGCACGGCATTCTTCCTGTGGACGCTGGGGGCCGTCCTCTGGCTCATGCTCATGTACACGTTCTTCGCCGCGGCGATGGTGCGCGAGCCGAAGCCGGCGCTGACGAGCGGCCTTGACGGGAGCTGGCTGATGGTCGTGGTCGCGACTCAATCAGTGTCGCTCCTGGGCACCCTGGTCGTTTCGGGTTGGGGACCGGAGCGGCCGCTCGGCCTCTTTGTGACGCTGGCCCTGTATCTCCTTGGGTGTGCGCTCTATGTCCCGATCATTGTCATGATCCTCTACCGGCTCTTGTTCCTGCAAGTGACGCCCGCTGACCTCAGTCCCCCGTATTGGATCAGCATGGGGTCGCTTGCCATCTCCACGCTCGCCGGCGCCGTGCTGGCCGGCGCGGCGCCTGGGGAAGCCGGGCTGCGCGAGGTGCTCCCCGTCCTACGGGCTCTGACACTGGCGCTCTGGGCCATGGGGACATGGTGGATCCCCTTGCTCGTGTTTCTGGGGGCGTGGAAGCATCTCCTGTGGGGCGTGCCGTTGACGTACACCTCCGAGTATTGGGCGATGATCTTTCCGTTGGGGATGTACACCGCGTCCACGTTCGAGCTTGCCCAGGTCACGGGGATGATCTTCCTCGGTGGGATCGCCCATGTGTTCATTTATGCGGCGTTGGCCGGGTGGTGTTGGGCGTTTGTTGGACTTGTCCGGGGGCTCGCGATGTCCGCTGTTGCGCTTGTGCAGGGAGGTTCCTAAAGGAAAAACATCCCTCGGCGCCTGCGCGACGCCCGGCAGCCGAACCCTCGCGCTTTCGATTGAGGCCGCCGTCCGCTGCTATCAGGTGCGCCGTTCTATCACCACGAGCGTCACCGCTGCGAAGAGTTCGCAGACCCGCGCTGCTACGGTGACGGCGAGCTCCTCCCCGCGGCGGCAGCCGTCGCCTCTGTGAGGCGGATGACCTCGCAGACCGCATTGTAATCCGGCTCGCCGCAACTGGGATCATAGTGGCCGGTACGGATCAGGACATTCGCCTCCGGCCAGTGTACGGTGAGGTTCCCAGGGGCGATGGGGGCGATGCGGACCTTCCCCCGGAATTCGCCGACCTCTGAGCGCAGCATGACCGGGTCTCCGCTTCGCAGGTCCAGGCGGCGGGCGTCCTCACGCGCCATCAGCACGTCGTCGCGGTCGGATCCCGTCAGTGGATCGTAGTCCTCCCAGACCATGCTGTTGAACTGGTTCCCGCGGCGCGTGCCGACGAAAAACTTGCCGGCCGGAAGAGTCCGATCGGGCCAGCGCGGGATCTCGAAGTGCGCCTTCCCATCGGGCGTATTGAATCGGTAGTCGGCGCAGAGCCGCGGACCACCCCACTGGACCTGGTCGCCCTTCTTCCGCAGGTGCTCGATGCCGCGATAGGAACGCACGACGCGGGCGATGTCCGCTCGGATCTCCGCCGTATCGCGGAAATGAATCTGGTGTCGCCGTTCAGGGTACACCCGCTCGGCGATCAGCATGGGGATCTCCCACTCCGGCCTGGCCTCGGCGATACGCCGACCCGGGATTTCCGGGCTGAAGATGATCCGCCGTTCAGTCGTTGTCTCGGTCACACCCCCCGGTGTCTCGTAGCGTGTCGCTCCGGGGAGGATCACGGAACACTCTCCGGGCTCGAGCAGCATCATCGGATTGACGACGATATCCTGGAAGATCCGCACTGGAACGCGTTCCAGCGCCTCGCGGACGTAGGCTGGATCCGGCATCGTCTCGAGGAAATTGCCCCCGACGGAGTACAGGACGTCGAACTGCCCTTCGTGGGCGGCGCCGATCGCAGCCGAGGCGGTGATGCCGGCCTTCCCGGGGACGGCAAATCCCCAGATCTCCTTCATCGCGGCCATCGTCTGCGGCTCGCCGACCTTTCGTCCCTGGCCGTAGGTGCCCGGCACCGCACCGACCTCGGCCCCGCCCTGCACGCCGGAGTGTCCCCGGATCGGGTTGAGGCCGGTCTGGGGCCGGCCGATCCTGCCCAGCGCCAGCGCAAGATTGCTGATCGCGAACACATTCTGCTGGCCGTGCTCGTGCTGGGTCACACCCATGGACCACACGGTGATCGAGCGATCGACGCCGGCGTACAGATCCGCGAACCGCCGCATCTCCCCGGCGCTGGTCCCCGAGCCCCGCTCCAGCTGCTCCCAGGATACACTTCGGAGGTACTCCCGCAACGTATCGAAGCCGACCGTGTAGGAGGTAATGAAGGCTTCGTTGACCCGGTCCGTCTCGACGAGGTGCTTCAGCGCGCCGGTGAAGAACGCGGCGTCTCCCCCGTTCGTCACCTGGAAGAAATCATCCATGATGCGCGTGCCGAATACCGCGCTGTCCCACGAGGAGGGTACCCAGTAGCGCTCCATGCCCTCCTCCCGGTACGGGTTGACGACCACGACGCGGGTCCCCTTCTTCTTCGCCTCGTCCACGTACTTGATCGCCACGGGCTGGTTACCGGCGATGTTGCTGCCGACGAAGATGAGCAGGTCGGTGCCGATCCAGTCCGTGTACGAGCACGTCGTCGCCCCGTATCCGATCGTCTTCGCCAGCCCCGAGGTGCTGGGGGCGTGGCAGATGCGCGCAGAGTTGTCGACGTTGTTGGTGCCGAGGAATCGGGCGACCTTCTGGACCGAGAAGTAGGTCTCGTTGGGGATGCCGCGTGACGTCATGTAAAAGTACAGCCGGTCGGGATCACGGCCGATGGTCCGGCGAATCGCCGCGGCGCAGACGTCGAGGGCCTCATCCCAGGACACCCGCCGGTACCCGGAGTCTCCATGTTTCCAGACCATCGGGTAGGGCAGGCGGCCCATCCCGCGGAGTTCCCTCGCGGAGTGCGGCCGGAGGGTCGCAGGGTTTGCCAGGAGGTCGTGGTCGAGCGCCGGCATCGTGTTGAGCCGCAGCATCTTGAGGCGAACCGTACACAGGTGAATGCCGCGCATCGTCCAATCACGCAGGCCGACCGTGCCGAGCGAGCACCCGTCGCAGCAGCCGTCGCGCAGAATCCGCCACGCGTAGCCCAGTTCGTCCCTGTTCGCGACGAGGACCTTGGCCATCTCGAGGTAATGGTTGGGCTTGACATAGCCCCACCCGATCGGAGAAGGGCTCACATATCGGCGCGACGTCCTGTGATTCCCGCTTCCCAGGAGCGCGCGGCCGCCCACGGCCAGGAGGGCCGCGCCCCCGACGATCCACGGCCACCGTGAGACCCGCATCATCCTATCCCTCTTCGCAGCAGTTTCGAGGCATGCCTCCGACGGCCGGCCCGGCGTCCTCATGACAGGCGGTTCCCCCTCATACCCAGAAATGCATTCCGTTCGCAAAGTTCAACGTGAACGCGAACGTGAGATACATCAGCCAGATCCCGTTCAGGAGCTGCCAGAAGTTCTGCAGCTTCAGGAAGGCCGCCGCGTTGGCAAACCGGCCGACCAACTCCGAGAGGTAGATCAGCGCCAGCAGGATGAACACGATCGCCACCGGGACATCTCCGGCGGCAAAGAAGGAGATCACCCCAATGATGGAAAGCCACGCGTACGCGATGGACATCCAGGCGTCCGGCGCCGCGCTCGAGTGGACGTACCGCCGGTGCCCCATGACGAACCAGTGCACGCCGTATGCCGTGAACGCAAGCGCCGCCATGTAGACCGGTGCGGCCTTCGTGAACACCGGGAACCACGTGAGACCCGTAAAGAGCCAAACGCCTGTGATGAATTGCATGAAGCCGCCCATCCAGACGCCCCACAGGCCGACGGTCTTCTCGACGTTCGCATCGGACTTTGGATACCCGAACAGACCCTGCCCGCCCCAGATGAAGTAACACGTGCCAAGGCCAAACAGCCCGACGGCAAACGGAAAGAACGTGGACTGGGAAAAGAGCTCAGGCATCGACTATCCTCCTCCCTTTCCCTCACTCCCGCGCCGTGCACACCTGCCGATTACAGCCCCCGCTCCTGCCGGACCACCTGGGCCGCCTTTGTGTATGTGAGCCAGTGTCCCAGACGCCCGTAGGACAGGTATCGAAGGAAACCGGGCAACGACATGTAGTTTGCCGGCAGGCTGAACGGCGTCAGGGTGGCCACCTCCGGGTACAGGGTCTTCGGCGTCGCGGCCTTTGAGCTGGCGGCAAACGCGACGCCCGTCGAGAGCGCCGAGAATACAAGAAAACCCACGAACGCAACCACGAGACCTCGCATACGTTTACTCCTTCCATGTGATGTGTCGTAGAACAGCGGGGATCGGATGCCCCTCACACCGTAACACGCGCCGCTGTATGCGTCCTTGCGCCAGCGCAAGGACGAGCTCCACGCCCCGTGAGACATTGGCTGATGATACGACCCGATAACTCGGCACATACCCGGAGGTTGTGTCCCATGCGCGGCGTCCGTTACATCGTGAGAACACTTGTCATCCTTGGGCTCCTGGTCACCCTGGCGGCGGTGGCGCCGAGAGTGTCCCCGGCGGCCTCACCCCACACGGTCAGGATCACGTTGGTGGCCGGCAAGACTCAAGACAATGGAGGCTTCAACTTCGACGGCTACGCGAAAGGGGGAATGACGGTCACCGTGCCCGTTGGCTGGAAAGTGGAAGTCGAATTTGAGAATGCCGCCCCTCTCCCCCACAGCCTCGCCGTGACCCCGTTCCGTACGACGCAGGCAGCCGAAGGCATCACCGCGCCGGCGTTTCCGGGCGGCGCGACGAGAGACTTACTCGCCGGGCTCCCCCGGGGGGAGCGGGCCGCAGTGACGTTTGTCGCCAGCAGGCCTGGGCGATATGAATTAGCCTGCGGGGTGCCCGGGCACGCGGTCATCGGGATGTGGGTCTCCCTGATCGTCTCCGCCACGGCCAAACGGGCAACGGTCCTGCCCGCGATCGCCGCCAAGACCGCCGGCCTCTCGGCGCAGTAACCCGCGGGGGAGGCGGCGCGATCTGTCGCGACGGCTCCCCGACCGCGCAGGCTCTCCTGCGGACACGTGCAGGACCCGTGATCGCGCTCGGGCGAGGACGCGGCCAGGGGCCCGCGCGCTTGCCCTAGCCCCGGTCTCTCTCGTCGGTCACCGGGGGGCAACCTGCGCGATCCCACGGAGTTTGAGAGGCTCGCGGATGAGGATGTGTTCGCGTCGGGCGTCCACGAGGCCCGCGCGTTTCCAGGCGGCTAGAATGCGGCTCACGGTGTACGCCGTGCTGCCGACCAGCTCGGCGAGATCCTGTTCCCTCACCTCAAGCGCGACCGCCGATCCGGGCTCTGTGGCGCGCCCGGTGAGGTGGGCGAGCCTGAGCAAGGCCCGCGCAATGCGCCACTCGATGCGGCCCGTGGCCAGCTCCTGAAGCCGGTCCCAACTCCCCTCGACACGCTCGGCCATGAGACGCAGCCCCCTGATGGCCATCCTGGGATGCTGCGCCATGAACCGGGCGATCGTCAGAACGCCCCAGACCAGCGCCCGGCTCTCTTGCGCGGCCTGCGCCGACACGGGGTGCGAGGTGCCCGCCCACGCCGCGACGTATCCAAAGGGCTCTCCGGGCTCCACAAATCCCACGATCACCTCGCGGCCCAGCGGACCCGACCTGACGAGCCTGACTTTCCCGGTGACCAGCACGTAGATCTCAGCCGGCGAATCGCCCTCGAGAAAAAAGAAGCCCCCCCGTTTTACGACGCGGTGGAGCGCCGATTGAACGAGAATCTCGAGGTCGCTCGGGTCCACGCCTTCGAAGAGAGGGCAGTGTTCGAGCAGGGGCGCGTGCTCTCGCCCACGCGTCACCTGACGGGAAGAGGTGCCATCCGTCATTGATGGCTCATCCCCGCGCCCCGCTCTGGGTCCGATGACGGGTGATCGGGCGAGCCTGCTTCCCTGCTTGCGCCTGCGCAAGGACACATCCTCATTATACGCATTATCATGGAGATTGAGTTCTTCGAGGTGGACGCGACGGGTCATTCGGGCGCTGAGGAGGGGCTGATGCTGTTCGCTCTGCGTCCTGAGGCGGCATGGGATGGGGGGCCGAGGCGCCTCCGGGAGTGCCCGCTCTTTCAACATGTCAGCGCGTCGCAGTTGCGCGCGGTTCTTCGAGACGCCAGCACGCTCCGGGTGGGCAGAGGGGGATTCTACTTTCGCGAGGGGGATCGAGCAACGAAGGCGTACGTCCTCGTCCGAGGACGGGTGAACCTTGTCCGCGCAGGTTCCGTTGCGCGTCGCGGAATCCTGCAGTTCGTCTCACCGGTGGAACCGTTCGGCTATGAAGCCGCGTTCGGCGGGGCCGGGCACGTCGTCTCTGCCCAGGCCAGTGAGGACAGCGAAGCGCTGGTGTGGCCCGCGGGCGCCCTGGTCCATCTCATGACGAATCATCCAATGATTGCGCGCAATAGCCTCCGCCTAATGGCGGAGGGCATTCAGGGAAAATGGGAACGTATCAATGGGCTGCTCACGGAACCGCTCGAACGGCGCGTGGCGCGCGCGCTTCTCCGGTTGAGCTCCCGCATTGGCCGAAGGGTCGGGCGTGGACGTGCGATCACGCTCACGCTCAACCACCAGGATCTGGCCGCCTTTGTGGGCACCACTCCATATAGCATCAGCCGCATCTTCAGCGCGTGGAAGCGCCTGCGCATCGTCGATGCCAGGCGTGGCTGGGTCGTGATCAGGCCCCGCAGGCTGGCCACGCTCGTGGGGAATCGGGGCTGAGAGAGAGTCACAGATGCATACAGCCCGGATACGCCGCTCCTCGCGGTCATGGCGTTGTTGCGCTACAACAAAGACCGGCGAAACCGGCCGCGCTACGATGGAGATAAGGGTGAGGGAGGGTAACGGGAACGAGATCGGTTTGAGGTTCTCGAAGATATTCGGAAGAAGGTGACGACTCATGGTGTGGCGGAACGTTGTCAACGCGCTGATCGGCATCTGGTTCATTATCTCGCCGGTTGTTCTAGGCTACTCCGTCCGCAGCGGGCAGATGGTGACGACCATCATCGGCGGCATCATCCTGCTCGTGCTCGCGGGCAGCGCCGCGCTGGCCGACGAGGCACGCGGGGCCAGCTGGATCCAGTACATAACCGGTCTGGTTGGGATCTGGTTCATCTTCGCCCCGTGGGTGCTGTCGTTTGTGAACAGGCCCGGTGAGTTCTGGATGTCCTTCATCCTCGGCATTATCGCCCTCGTCCTCAGCGCCTGGAGCCTCGCGAGCGTGCCGAGGACCGCCGAGCCTCCGGCCAAGCCACAGATGCACTCATAGCGGATCTCGCCACCCTCCTTCCTTCACCCTTGCGCCCGGCACGCGGTATGCAGGAGACTTCGGCCGGGTGGAAGCCGCAACGAACCGTGTATAGAGGAACGTGGGAGAAGGGGAGAACGCCATGGGTGTCTTCGATCGTTTTCATCGTGCCGGGCCCCAGTCCGTGCACCTCATCGGCCACATCGCCGACGATCCCGAGATCGGTCCGCCGGATGCGCTCAGGAACACGGTGATGGTCTTTCACATCGCCGAGGCGGCCGGAATCGAGTTCCATCTCAAGATGCTGCCGACAACCCCGAAGCGCCGCAAGGGGGACTGCGTGGAGCTCACCGGGACGCGCACAGACGACGGGACTGTGAACGTGGAAACGATGTATCCCGCCCCTGATCCGGACGCGATCCGTCGTCGAAACGCGCAGTATCTTCACGATATCAAGGAGCAAGACGCGAGAGAACACCACTAGGCGCCTTCCGGCACGGTCCCTCCCCTCACGCGGGCCCAGTTAGCCCTGCGGGGGCGGCCGCGCTTCGGCCGGGCTCAGGCTATTCCCGCGCTACCTCCACCATCGCATCGAAGGCGGCCTGCCCCGCGGAGAATTCGAACGCATCCACCGCCTCGTCGGGGATCGTGGGGGCGCCGGACGTCAGGCGGTTCAGCCCCGTCCAGCCGTCGCGCATCCAGACGGTCCCCGACGGGATCCGGTCGGTCACGCGTGCGCGTGCGCGGAATTCTCCGCGGTCGTTGAAGATACGGATCGGGACGCCGTCCAGTAGGCCCCGTGTCGCCGCATCCGCGGGCGAGATCCACAGGACCGGTTCCGGGTCGAGCCGCGCCAGCGTGGGGAGCGCCTGGCCGTGGTCGTAAAACCCGTGAAACTGCGTCAGCGTCCGGCCCTGCCGGAAGCTCAACGGGTAACGACCGGATGCCGGCAGAGGCGTGTAGACCGGCAGACCGGGAAGTCCAAGAGAAACTGCGCGCTCGGAGTAGAACTCGACCTTGCGCGAGGGCGTGGGGAAGATCAGGTCCGGGTGGGCGACGTGGGAGATGCGGAGCGCCCGCATCCCGTCCTCGGCGCGCAACGCGGCCACGGTCGCGTGGCCTGTGGCCGGGTGATCGAGGAGCGCGTCGATCGGCCCCTCGTCGGTCTCCCAAGGGAAGAAGCCCGCGAGATCCAACTGGCGAGCGAGCTCCCGGAGCATCCACGCAAGGGGCCGGGCCTCGCCTGGCGCATCGAGAATCTTCGGCATCAGGTAGAGGTGGGTGTTTGTGCTCTTGCAGCCGAGTTCCTCGAGCCACGCCGTCCCAGGCAGCGCCACGTCGGCGAAGCGCCGGGCCGTGTCGTTCATGAAGAGATCGTGGCTGATGACGAGATCGGCGCGGGCGAGGCTCTCGGCCACGTGCTCGGTGTCGGCGAATGACGAGAGCATGTCGGTCCCCAAGAGGAAGAGGACGCGGACCGCGCCGTCCCGGAGCGCCTCGGTGATCCGGGGCATCTGGTTGGGGATGTAGCGGCCGGGCGGCCGGCGCGCTGCGGCCGTGATGTTCCCGAGCGCCTGGCCGTGGCTCGCCCCTCCGTGGCGCGGGCCCAGGCCTCCGCCCGGAACGCCGAGCATTCCCGTCAGCGCGGGGAGACACGCCACGGCCCGGGCCCCCTGCCAGCCGTTCGCGCCTTTGTGCATGGAACTCCCCCCGAGGAGGATCATCGCGGGCCGCGTCGCGGCGTAGCGGCGGGCGAGTGCCCTAATGCGATCGGCGGAAATCCCCGCCTCACGCGCCGCCCACTCCGGCGGATACGCCTTGACGTGCTCACGTAATCTGTCGAAGCCGATGGTATGGGCGTCGACGAACCCGTGGTCGTACAGCCGCTCCCCCACGATGACGTGCATCAGCGCGAGGGCGAGCGCGGCGTCGGTAGCGGGACGGATCACGAACACCTCGTCGGACTGCGCCGCCGCCTCGGTGTGGCGGACGTCGATCGTGGCTACCCAGGCTCCGCGCCGCTTCGCCGCGGCCAGGCAGCGGGCGGTGTTTGGCTGGCTCGCCAGGTTCGCGCCCCAGAGGAGGATGAGGTCTGCGTGGGCGGCCATGTCTTCTTTGGTATTCGTCTCGAGGGCGCCGGTGAGCCCGATTCCGAAGCCTCCGAGCCCCCAGCAGATCATCGCCGGGTGCCACCACTGACAGCCGTAGACATTGGCAAAGCGCCGCAGGAGTTGAGAGGCAGTGCG
>Ga0187846_10000950_pt1 | contig 16602 bp, 13 predicted proteins | sample TC_taG_FD_161473 | JGI IMG/M metagenome (GOLD analysis project Ga0187846, IMG submission 161473) | Biofilm microbial communities from the roof of an iron ore cave, State of Minas Gerais, Brazil - TC_06 Biofilm (v2) | ecosystem: Environmental > Terrestrial > Deep subsurface > Cave > Wall biofilm...
CGCGCATAGATCCTCCAGAAGAAATTAGGATGATAAATCGGCGCGAAATAATTCTGCCATCCTACCAAAAGAGCCGTGCAAAGAAAAAGGGGGAAGCCTTTCAGCTTCCCCCTCTCTGTTCCTTCCACCCTGGGCAGAACAGGGCGCGCGGTCCTATTTGCCCGCGACCGGAATGATCTGCGCCGGCTGCTCAACAGCCGCGCTCTTCATCCCGGCGGCAGATCCCTGCAACGGGAGCAACCGCTGGTCGCCCGAGGGCAACACCCGCACGTAGCCCCACTGACCGGACTGCGAATACGGCAACCGCTGGTTGCTGTAGACGTAGTCGCCTGCCAAGCGATACGGACCGCCGGCTGACGGGATGAAGGCATCGAGTGTTTCGGAGCCCGAGAACTCAACCACGCTGATCTGGTCGGCTCCTCGCATAAACGGCTCGATCGGCCATTCATGCTTCTCGACGCTGAACATGCCGTTCTGCTCGTTGCTTGCCCCGATCACGTGAATCCGAACCGGATCTCCGGCGTGCGCTTCGATGATCGGCGTCGCAGGATCTTCCGGCTTATCCGCCTTGCAAGGTTGGAACACCTTCCCCAGAGAGCAGCCGAGTTCCTCACGATACTTGTACGGCTCCGACCGGTAATTCACTCCGGTCAGACCGGCGACGTTCTGCACATACGGCATAAAACTCGTGCCGATGATGTTGTCTTCATCCTGGAAGTACAACGCCACGTCACGATAGTTCGGTCTGTTCTCCTGCCCAGGCTGAGAGTGATCGAGAATGACGTCCGCCGCCCAGGCATTCTTGGCGGAGATGTCCGCACCAGTCTTGGGATCGCGATACTTCGCGCCCTTGGGCCCGATCACGACCGCGCCGAACAATCCATTGCGCGGATTCACCATCACGTTGCCCCAATCCCACACCAGTGACGTGGTTTCCCCAATGAAGGGGTCCGCATAGTAGGTATAGGCTCGCTCCCCACCTGGCGGGATCGTCTGATCACCCTGGTTATTTCCCACATTGGCCCCCAACGAGTCCTTTGGATCGAAGGCGAGGCCGATGGCGGAGAACGAAGCACGGCTGGCTTTCATCTTGTTCTTAAGGTTGACCTTGATGCAATCGCCGACGTTCGCGCGGAGAGTCAACGGCATCGGTTGCGCCGCAGTGCCAACCTTCGCCGCATCCTCCTCCAACGCATAAATCTTTGCCTCGGGATTCGTGATCAAGATCTTTCGTTCGAAGTCCACCTCGATCGCTTCAGGCGCTTTCGCGTTGAACTTCATCGCAGGATAATCCATCGCCACAACATTGTAGCTCTTCACCGGAGCCTCAGCCGGGCAGACCGGCAACGCCTTCGGGATCTCACCCTTGCTTGAGAACCCGGCTGGGAGTCGCTTGAGGTCGGATTGTTCCTTGTCATAGACCCGAACGATCCCCCACGCTCCCTCGGAGAACTTGGAGGATCGGCCGTTGAAGTGGATGTAGTCGCCAGCTTGATGCCTCGGTCCACCAGCTTCCGGGACAACCAGATCGTACCGCTCGGCAATTCCGATGTGCATCGAGTTCTTCCGGTTCGCATCGCCTGCATATCGCTCGGACAAGAACGTATGACCGGAGATCGTCCAGGTCATCGTCTCGTTCATGAGCGTGTGCAGAAGCCGGAACACCATCGTGTCACCCACATACGCCCGGAGCAACGGCGTATACGGGTCACCATGGATGGCGCTATTGAAAATCTGAGAGGCTTCAGGATTCGTCGCCAACCGTTGCGCGATTGGTCCAGCCCTGAAGTTCAGGCCGCTGCCGGTGGTGTGGGTACCCCCGTTCAAGAACGGCATCGGCGTCATGTAGATCTTTTCCGGCATCATAAACGACACAGTCTTGCCCGCTTCGAGCGCCACTTCGACCGGCTGCCCGGGAGGGTTGCCCGCGGTCACGATGTTGACGGTGTGCGGAACCGTGTCATGCACCTGCACCATCAACTCGCGGAAGCTGTTGTCCACTCCATGGCCGACCGGCTCGGCTGTGCGGATGTCTGCAATCGGGCCGCTCCGAATGGGCTTTCCGGTTTTTGGATCATGATAGGTCGACCCGACCGGCTCGGCGAGGAACGTGCCGAACCCGCCGTGAGGCCAAGTCGTCGCGCCGAACGCGTGGTCGTGCCAGAACACCGTCCCCACGTCCGCATCAACCCAGAACCGCTGCCGAACGAATTCGACGGTCACGATGTCGTTCGCCGGATGCTCGTTCTTTAACCCCTTGGACAGGGTGATGCTGTTGCCCTTGATGTCCTTGATACGGACAACCTCATTCCCCTTTACGTTATCCGCCCCGATGAGAATCAGCGTGCCGACATGATATTGGCCTGCATTCTTGACGGTGATCGCGCTCGCACCTTTCTTGGCCGGTGCCGTGAGGACCGTGTTCATCGGAAGCGGCAAGCCCTTCTTATTCTTCTTCTCCAACATCGTGAACGGACGCACCGACTGTTCGTAAGAGAAGCCGGTGATCACGCCGTCCGACGCTTGGTTATCAAACTGCAGGAAATGCCAGTGTGTGTTGATCTTCGAGGACTGGAAGTTCGTGTAGTCGTCATCATCCCACTCGCTTGTCAGCATCCAATCCAGGCAATCGTAGATATTGCCGCGCACGACGAGCGGGTACTTCAGATCGTCGTTGGCGCGGATGGCGGCCTCTTCTTCATGGAGCACATAGATTAACCCGTTGGGATCGACCACCGGTGGCTCCTTCCCTTGGGCCTTGGCTATCTTGATTGGAAGCTTGATGAAGTGGACGTTGTAGTCCTTACGCCCGGCATTCTCCGGACAGAGGCTCCACACACCGTTTTCACCCGGCTTCGCCTGATCGAGACTCTCGTCGCCATTGACGTCCCGGCGGATCATCTCCAACCAGGGCGCGCCCACGTGGTTCGGTGAGAACATCACCCGTTTGCCGAAGTGTGGCGTGAGATGAGGCCACGCAACTTTGCCGGTCAGCGACTCAAATGTGATCGGATGCCGCTTACCCGGATGGGTCGACTTGTACTTGGGATTGTCCGTCGTACTTTCCTTCTCGCTCATCGCACGATTGCCTTCCCACGTCCAATCCAAGACGGTCGCATCGTAGGACTGAATTTGGCCCTTCTCATCGTCCTTGTGACCCGGTTTGCCCTGCGTCGGCAACTGCATCGTCACCCAGTCCTTGATCGTGATCGTGGCCGGATTCGCATTCCAGTTGCTCTTGCCCTTTTCGATAATCGTAAACTGCTTGCCGAACCAATCGACCGTTTGACCGATCAGCTTGTCGGATGTCACCGGTCCTTTGATACGACCTTGGCGGTCCGGCAGCTCGCGCAAGTCCGGCATGACGTCGTTGTGCATGTCCCCCTGTTGCAACGTGTTGTACACGCGCCAGTAGCCCCACATCCCGGCCACATAGTGGTGCGCCACGTGGCAGTGGAACAGAAAGTCTCCCGCCAACTGCTGGCAGAGGCCGGAGCCGCACTCAGTTTCCAGGTCGAGCGCTTCGGACGGACCAATCACTTCCACATCCACCCGGTCCGTCTTGGCACGGATCACCGGATACTTCACCGGTCCGTTCGTGGCCGTCGCCCAGAGATTCATGTCGTCGATCGCCCGCGGGCTGCGCGGCCACCGAATTGTTCCGCCGTGCGGATGGTGCGAATGGAAGACCTCGGAGCCGCCGTGAACCAGGCGGAATTTCGCGGGGTCACCCATGTAGGAACGGGGAATAGTCGGGGAGGCGTCCCCGAAGGTATAGGAGCTGTACCCCATCGACTCGTCCTCGAAACCGAAATATTCGTGCTGCACGTGCATATTGTTGATGCCGAACGGCTCGCTCCGATAGTTGATCGCACGGCCGCCCGGACGATAGGCGTCGGTCAGTGGATCGCGCTGCGGCAGGAAGTCGCCCTTCTTGTTGACCGGACGGAACGCTTCATCGCCGACCTCGTGGTAGATCAGCACAAACTCTCGGAAGTCCGGACCCGTGCCGTTCTTGATCATCACTTGCCAGCCGCTGCTCGCAGGAGTGGGATCGCCTGCGCCTAACGGTTCCCAATAGCTCGATCCTCTCGGCTCGACCACGAAGGTGCCGAAGAGCCCCATCACCGTCAGCTCACGGTCCTGGCTGTAGGTATGGAATTGTCTGCCGCCTTCCTGGGTGTTCGGATGGATGTACCATTCGAAATCGACGCTCTTCTTTTCATCCACGATCGAATCGGGGTTGGTCGTGGTGGCTGCTGCGCCGGTGGCGCTGACGACCATGCTGGAGCCGTGGATGTGGAGACTGACCGGTCCCCCACCCTCTTCCAGCTTATTGGACAACTTAATCTTGACGCAGTCACCCTGGTTGCCACGGATCACCAGCGGTTGAATCCACTGGGCCTGCACACCTGGAATCACGGCGCCTGGATCGTAGCCTTCCTTGTCACGGGCTTCTCTGTTTTTGCCTTCCTCTGCCCGGACCTTGTCGAGATTTTCATCCAGCACATACATATAGCCGGGATAGAAGTCGAGCCACTGATTGAGGGTGATCTCGACATTGACGGCGGACACGTTGTACTGCTTGACCGTTGCGGTCGCCGGGCACTTGCCACCCGGCGTTGCAGACACCGGTTCGACGCGGGGATCGGAAACCAGCAGCATGTCCTGTCCACCAGCTCCATACTGGTGCATCATGGACTGGGTGTTGTACATGCCTGTGTTGACGCCCTGCACCTGCGGGTCATGCGCCATGTGCTCCATGACGCGCTGATGCTGTTGTTCAACCATCGCGGCACGATCGCTCTTTCCTGCCATCGTGTCTTCGATGATTGTCTGTCCTTTGAGCTGTTCCGCCCAACCCGGAAGCTGGTGATTCATCACGAATTGCGGTGACGACGCCTGCGCCTGGTGGGAGGAGGTCTCAGCGGATGCGAGCGGAGCCCAAAGCAGGGCTACGGTGGCCATCGCACCGAGCAGACGAGTGGATACACAAACCCTTTGGTTGTGGTGGGAAAACATGGACCGGCCTCCTTGAATGAAATGAGTGAGTCAAACTCGAACCCGTTGAAGTTAAATAATGACCAGAGGATCCCTCGATTAAAGTCTTCGCCATGAAGACGAAGGGGTGTTCTGCAGACAAACGGAACCGGAAAGATACTGAAGTTCAGGACCTCTGTCAATCCCCTGAGTTTCAGCACTCAGAATCGAGCGGACGAGGTCCTGACTGTGCTCGCGGCACCCTCAATGATCTCTTGATCCCTCCGAACAACCTAGCTTCCGGACTTCTCACCTGAGCCTTTTGACCTATGCTCTCCAAGTCCTCATAACATTCACGTAATCGCGGCGTTTGTGCGATAATCCTGGCATGCTGCTCAAGCGTTTTCTCGTCGGGAACCCCCTCAAGACTGCTCAGGCGGTGCATCAACGGCTCTCAAAACGCCTGGCTCTTGCCGTCTTTTCTTCCGACGCCCTGTCGTCGGTCGCGTACGCCACGGAGGAAATTCTCCTGGTCCTGGTTCCGGCCAGTTTGGCTCTCGCTCATTTTTCGATTCCCATCAGTCTGATGATTGTCCTGCTCCTCACGATCTTGACCCTGTCTTACTCTCAAATCATCTTTGAATATCCTGAAGGCGGCGGTGCCTATATCGTCTCGAAGTCCAACCTGGGCGAATGGCCCGGCCTGACCGCCGCCGCAGCGCTGATGATCGATTATGTCCTAACCGTCGCCGTCAGCGTCGCGGCCGGCATTGCGGCGATCACCTCGGCAATTCCCATCCTTTTTCCTCACCGCACCCTCCTTGGAGTCCTGGCCATCGTGATCGTGCTGCTTGTCAACCTGCGGGGAGTCCGTGAGTCGGGAAAGGTCTTTGCGGTACCGACGTATATGTTCATCGGCGCTCTCTTGCTGTTGCTGGGAGCAGGAGCCTATCACTTCATGGTCGGCCGGATGAGTCCGGTCACGCCACAGAGCGTCATCACGCAGGCGGGAGCTCAATCCGTCTCGCTCTTTCTCTTGCTGAGGGCATTCTCATCCGGCTGTACCGCGCTCACTGGTGTGGAGGTGATCTCGAACGGAGTCACGGCCTTCCGTCCACCTGAGTCGAAGAACGCCGCGCTCACCATGGCCGGCATGGCACTCATCCTCGGGACCCTCTTCCTGGGCATCAGCACCATGGCTTATTACTTGGGCGTCATCCCGAAAGCGGATGAAACCGTCGTCTCGCAGATCGCACGAGCCACGTTCGGAGAGGGATTCCTCTATTACTTGGTGCAAGGATCGACCATGTTGATCCTGATCCTGGCCGCCAACAGTGCCTTTGCCGGGTTTCCTCGTCTCGCGTCCTTGCTGGCCCGCGATAGCTTCATGCCCCATCAGATGGCCATGATGGGCGACCGGCTCGTGTTTTCGAACGGGATCATCATCTTGGGGGCGTCCTCGGGTTTCCTCATCGTGCTCTTCGAGAGTGATACTCACGCGCTCATTCCACTCTATGCGGTTGGCGTGTTTCTTTCCTTCACCCTCTCACAAGCCGGTATGGTCAAGCGCTGGCTGATCAAACGTGGGCCCCACTGGAGAGAGAAGCTCGTCGTCAACGGGATCGGCGCGGTCACCACGGCTATTGCCACCACGATTATCGCCAGCACGAAATTCATGCACGGCGCCTGGATCGTGATCGTCCTCATCCCATTGATCATCATGATGTTCCGGGGTATTCGTTCCCACTATAAGGCGGTAACCGAGCAGGTCTCCCTGAGCCGTGGCCATCGTCCCCCCATTCCCCGACGCAATATCGTCCTCATCCCCATCGGAGGCGTGAACCGAGCAGTGATCCGTGCGGTAGACTATGCCCGCAGTCGGCCGGGAGAGATTCGCGCCGTCCTGGTGGATACTGATTCAGAAGAGACCGCCAAGGCGGAGATGCAGTGGGCCCAATGGGGCTGTGGGGTCAATTTAATTGTCCTCCCGTCGCCCTATCGTTCGATTCTTGGGTCGCTGCTCGATTACATCGAAGAAATCCTTGACAAGGAACCGGAGAGTTGGATCACCGTGGTGATCCCGGAAATCCTGCCGGCTCGCTGGTGGCAGAACATTCTGCACAATCAGCGCGCCCTGATGCTGAAAGCGGCGCTCCTCTTCAAGGATCGTGTGGTGCTCACAGACGTGCCGTTTCATTTGACGAGGTGACGTATGGTCCGGGAAGTTTCGAACGTGAAGCGGGAAGCACGGTGTCGGACATGTGGCTTGCTCGCCGTCGCGTTCTGCCTTGGACTTGCAGCAGAACCGGCCCACGCGTTCAAGATTGTCAACCCGGCTGAAAACACCAAACTGAAGTCAGGGCAAAGTCTGACGGCCCAGGTAGATCTCGGGTTCGACAGCGGCATCATTGCGGTCCGATACTTTTGGTATCCGGAACAGGCGGAAACCCTCGTGCAGCAGGATGAGGCCGAATCAGCTGGTGGACAGAGCAGTCACAGTATCTTTGTCGAGAAGTATTTTGGGAAAGAGAGTGTGTTCGGCTCCGTGGTCGCCGTGCCGACCCTCACCTCCAGAGGTGACGCAACTCCACCTTTCGGAGGGAGTCTCAAGGTACCGAAGGACGCGATTGGTCCGATGCGGCTGCTGGCGGTGGCAGACATCTCCCGCGGACGGCTTGGCACGAAGTCGGTCTTCGATGAAATTATTGTGCAGGTGGAGCCGGAGGCCCAGCTCACCAATATCGACTTCGAAACGGATAAGCCGCTGTACCTCGGGCGGAAAGGACAGTTGGCCACCTATGGCCAGGTGGATGTCCTCGGCAAGATATTCGAGCTTCCTGTGGTGGGAGAGTTCGCCGACGGCGTCACAAGGCCACTCAGCACTCCAGCGAGCGGCACAAGCTATAAGTCATCGAACGAGAAGGTGATTCAAATCCTGCAAGACGGCATGCTAAAGATTGTCGGGAACGGGAAAACGGAGATTACGGTTACGAACCGCGGCAAGCAGGCTTCGCTGGACGTCAACGTCGAAGTGGGTGATGAACCGAACGAGCCGCCGATTGCCGTAGCCGGGCCAAATCGCACCGTGAAGGCCGGTACCAGGGTCGAGCTCAACGGAGTGAACAGCACCGACCCTGAAGGGGAAGCCCTCTTCTACTCGTGGAGCCAGGTGCGCGGCAGCAAGGTCCCGCTCCTGGACCTCAACATGCAGAAAGCCTCCTTCGTCGCCCCGTCCGTGTCGGAACCAAAACTCTTCCGCTTCAAGCTACGGGTGACGGACAAAAAGGGAGCGGATAGTATGCCGGCGTTTGTGGACGTCGTCGTAGAACCGTAGAAGGTGAAAGAGCTAGAACAATCCTTGCTCACACGCACGCCATTCGTATCCTCCCATCCTTTCCTGAGGACGATTGACCCTCCGGCTGATCTCAAAAGAACCTGGTCTTTGGTGCCCTTGAGATGAGACGAGCCTTCTACTCGGTATCAACGGCTGGACTCACACATGACTCAGTCTGACCGGCCCGTAGGTCATGCGGGCTTTTCGGAGTTCATCAATATGCCCACGGAGTGCGGGGCCGAGCTTTGATTGAAGAACTAACTTTTTATATGGTGTCATCTTGCGTTCAACTTTCGTCGTCGCCTGGGCCAATTGTCCGACCAGGCGACGACCTGAGCCGGTGAGCCAACCCAAATGCCGATCAGCATATTCCAAGTCTTGGATCGAATAGCGGACTGATTCCAGTTCTTCAAGACAACGAAAGCGGGCACGCAGCAGATCGTGGTCCGTGAGTCCAGTTCGACGCCATCCTTGCTTGTGCTTTCGACCGAATAGCGACAGCCGCTCGAAAAGCAACGCGCCCATCGTGAAGGTAAAGGTCGCGTGCAGGATGCCTCGCATTGGGCGAAGGCTGCGCCGCCAGGGTGAATAAAAGATCTGCCGATTATGGTCGCCGTGATACAGGACATGCTTTCTGAGAAGAAGATTCAGATGGTGATGGCTGTTTTCATGGACCAGGTCATCGATGAGATCGAGATTATCCCGGTCAAAACAGTTGATAAATGATAGCCCGGGCCGATGCCGGTAACTGAAACTCACAACTCCCTTCGCGTTGAGCGGAATGATCCGTGATGTGAGACGCGCCAGGATTTTGCAGCCCTCTGGCCACGCTTCTCGAATCGTTCGCCACGCCCGTCCGATGCGATCGACCTGCTCGAGATCGGTTCGAGCCACCGTTCGGGGTTGGTGGTCCTTTCGATAGATCAACGTCGGTCCCACCGTCACTGGCCTTGTCCCCCGCTGCGACAGGGCGATCGGCGGTCGATGGGCCCAGTTCCACATCAGCACTCGATTGCTCACGACGCATACAGGTTCACGAATACGCTTCACCACAAGGGACATGCTTCGCGGTTCAACAACGAAAATGCACCGCCCATTGGATTCGGTTAGCCGTCTCTTGGAGGCAATCGACGCTTCGATGTACGCGCCGGATAATCCTACCGCAATGATCCCCTCCGGCTCAGCTCGCTCATAGTCGGATCTCAAGCGCCCTTCGACGTACCATGCCAACTGTTTCTGCTTACTCACCCACTCGCTCGGCAGTCCAGGGACCAGGAAAAGCGATTCCTGGGTGACCTCTTGCGCTAGTCGAGCGCAGAGCCGATGAAGCCGGCCCCCCAGTCCAGCCACGTGGGGGAGGCTACTGGGGAAGAGGTCGTCCACATAACTATTCTCGAAAAACTTCTCCTGACATTCGGCCAAGAGCTGCTTGGCAAATTCGGCGCGATCGGATTCGACCCGGTATTGCCGGAGCAAATCGATGAAGTAGACGAGATCGTTGAGAGCTTCGATCCAGCCGACCACCTTCCAGTGCACATACTGTTCTTGCTCGATCACTTGTCCGAGGTACCGGAAGTAGCCCACTGGTACCGACAAGGTCTGAGCGATCTTCGCGTACTGTAAATCAAGATCCTGACAGAGGGCGGTCAAGAGCGCCTTCATCGAGAGGCTAAATTCAGCTTGCAGACGCGCCAAGACTGCGGAATCGAGTAACGACATCGCGAAACGCCTGGTGAATTCAGGCCGCGACTGTACCGGAGGACGACCGAAGCTGCAAGAAGTCGGTTAGGAGGGTTTCTTCGGCAAGTATCCGAGCTCGTCAAGCCCGAGCTCTTGAACATGATCCCTGAGATGTTGTGCCAGGCTCGTCTGCGGGGATGCCTCGAGTGGAGGCTTTGTGCCCTTGGTACCCGTAAACGGCAGTGCATCTTTCCAAATGAGATTGCGGTTGTGGTCGAGCAAATACAAAAAGAGACGCCGGTCCTCTTCTTCCTTCCAGCCCCAGTCGCTCGGATGGGAAGGAGACTCGGCGACGTGACCAAACAGGACTGTATCGACGTTGAGTTCCCGAGTCACAGCCTTCGCAAGGGACGTACGACTTGAATCAGTGGTGCCGGACATACGCGGAACAGGTGACGAAATTTCAGCTGCCGTTCGATCTGGTCTTTCAACACGGAGCGAGGATTCCTGTTCTCGTACATCCGCAAGACGGGTTCCCATTTGGGCATCCCCGTCGAACGGGAGGACCGCCACGCTGGTGACTTTGACCCGAGGGTCAGAGTCGGCATCCTGATCCTGTGGCGTGACCCACGATCGTTCAAACGGCCAGAAGGTCACGTTGGTCGTTCTGAGCGAATCGATCCCGAGGATGGCAAACCACCCCACAGCCAGACAGCCCTGTAGCGATACCACTCCGCATGCGAGCAGGCAGAGCACGCTGCCTCGTAGCCAGTGTGATCGGTGGGTTGTCCGAGTTTTCTTCCTCTCGTCTCTCTCCGGCATTTGGTCAACATTCTGGTTCTTCACCTCCCTGAAGCGAGCAAGAGCAGTGCCTTTGGATTGAGCCTCCCACGAAATCTTTAACCTGTCAGGATTCTTAGCGAAATGAGCAAGCCTGCAGAGATGAGGTCGAGGAAGGTGCAGAAAACTGCTCGTCTCTTGCACAGTCAGGAACACTCTGAGGGCATGAGCTAGGCGACTGCTTTTATGGGCTTTCGGTAGGTTGGCTCTGATGCGCGAGAAGTGAGCAACCGCGTCGCGCCGGTGCGCTGAATCATCCTGTGGCGGAGAATGAGAGGGTCAACAATGTTGCCGCAGGCCACACAACGCCACCCCCGCATCCACATGGGGATGCTACTTTCCCGGATATCAAGCAGATGATCAGTCACCATGAGACCTTCACACTTGGTGCATCGCATAAGACCTCCTGGACCGGCGTCGGATATCCACTGCCCGCCCTTGAAGAAGCAAGGGCAATGCCATCCTGTTCGGCTATCTGCTTGCAGGTTTTTGCAGTGAATCGTAGAGTATCTCTACTTGCACGATGAGCAAAAATTGGTGCTCGGTGACTGAATTGCCCTAGGGGAGGAATGGAGTGAACTACTTAGGTTTTCACCAGAAACGATCACCCATTGGCATGTCGATTGGCACTAGGGGCTTGCCCGCAAGTGATGATCAACCGAGAGACGTGTTGTGGCACTAACCACACAAGATGTCTCGGCGGTCCTTCAAGAAGTTGCCCCTGTGCTTACAGGAGGGTGGATTCAGAAGATCTATCAGCCCACCCCACATACGATCGTGTTGGAAATTCGAACACCCGGGCAGACCCACCGTCTATTGATCTCTTGTTTTCCCCAGACGGCTCGACTACACCTGGCGACCGCACCGATGCAGAACCCGCTGTCTCCGCCTCCCTTCTGCCAATTCCTACGCGCCCATCTCCAGGGCGCACACATCGATACCATTACCCAGGTTCGGGATGATCGGATCGTTCGGATCAATCTGACCACAAAAGCCGGGCCTCGTGTCCTCATCGCAGAGCTCACCGGAAAAACCTCGAATCTGCTCGTTCTCGATGATGGCGACCGTGTCCTGAGAAACCTGAAAGAATCCAACAACCGGCGCGGGCAGCCCTATCGACCGCCGGCCGCTACTCGGCACTCGCTACAGGTTCACTCCTCCATATCTAGTACCCGGTCCATGGCAGACAGTCTCTTTCCCCTGTCCACTGCAATTGAGGCCCATTATCAAGACAGAGAGGTTGTTGCGTCGCTGGATGCGGCGCGAACCGCTCAGATTGGAGAACTGAAGAAATCTCTTCAGAAACTTCAGCGTCGCATCGACGCCTGGCACGAAGATCTCAATAAAGCAAGGAAGTATCGTGACTATGGACGATATGGTGAGCTACTCAAAGCCAACCTAGGTCGGATCAAGAAAGGACAGCATGAGGTGTCCGTTGTCGATTACTTCGAGGAAACGTTGCCCACCCTGACGGTCCCGCTCGATTCGACGAAAACACCGCAGGGCAATATGGATGAGTATTTCCTGAAGCACCGAAAGTATATGTCAGCGGAGCGGGAGCTGCACCCCAGAATTGAGGCTGGGCAAGCAGAGCTCGCGGCTAGGCGTCGCGAACTCGACGCCATCAACCTCGGAGCCTGGCAGCCGTCGCCCATCTTCGTGGCAGGGGCTCCCAAACGACGCGAGCTCGCAGGGAGTGGCGTGAAGCGGCGCTCGCAGACTCGCCAGGGCCCGTTCCGACGGTTTACCTCGGCAGACGGGCTGCCTATTTTCGTCGGGAGAAATGCCGAGGAGAATGAGAACCTCACATTTGGAGTTGCGAAAAGCGACGACCTCTGGCTCCATGCGCGAGGCACTCCGGGATCTCACGTGGTTGTGCGACTCACAAAGGGACAGGACGTCCCTCCGGAAACGTTGCGAGATGCCGCGACACTCGCCTTGCTGTACAGCCACCTTAAGAAGAACGGGAAGGGTGATGTAATTTACACGAGGCGAAAATGGGTAAAAAAAGCTAAGCGCCAAGCCGTTGGAGCTGTGACCGTGACTCAAGACAAGTCACTGTTTGTGACGCTAGATCGTGCCAGACTTGAGAGACTGAAAGCTCCATTCAGCTGAGCCCCTCCCCTCTTCCGTTCAAAAACGCGGAACTCCCCTGCCAGGCAGAGTTGAGCGGTGAGAAGGATAAAAGTTCTGTTCAATTTGCGCTCCTTTGATTACCCTAAAATCAAAGGGACAGTTCCTGATTCCACGGAACAAGCATAACGTAATCTCAGAAGGCCCATGACAACACCTCCTGCCGAGCGACAGACCATTCTCGTGGTCGACGATGACCCAGCGATTGTCACCCAGTCAGGCAATATCTTGAAAGAGGCTGGGTTTACTGTGTTGCAGGCCGCCGGCAGCTCAGACGCCCTCAAACTCAACAAGGCGCATCAAGGGACGATTGACCTCCTGGTAACCGATTTAGTCATGCCACCCCCTGATTTCCAACTCGTTTCGGGAGACAATGAGTTTCCCCATGTCCACGGCCATGACCTAGCTATTCGTATGCTCAAGATGCGGAAGGGCCTCCACATCCTCCTCATGTCGGCCAATATCGAGAAGGAAGTCGCGGGATATGGCATTCGTCGGGGTATCCTTCCCATCCTCCAGAAACCCTTTCAACCTCAGGCCCTTCTCGATCAGGTCCATCAAGTCCTCCAGAGCCCCCCACCAACGGTGGAGTCCTTGGTTAACACTGGAAAAGGCGGCCCGAAAGACGGCGACGATTGGTTTGATTAGCTCATGACACGAGCGAGTGTCTGAACCGCTCGAGGCCGCCTTCTCATCAGCTCACACAAAAAGGGGGCTGTCACCTTCCGGTGACAGCCCCCTGAATCGGGACTCGTGATCCTTACCAGCGATCGCGCTTTCCCCCTCCACCACTTCGACCACCACCACCGAAGCCGCTTCGGCCGCCATTACGGGGTTCCTGCGGACGCGCTTCATTGACCGTCAAGGTCCGGCCGCCCATCTCCGCACCATTCAGGGCGGTAATGGCTGCCTGCGCTTCCTGATCCGAGGCCATTTCGACAAAGCCAAATCCACGCGACTGTCCAGTGAACTTGTCTGTGATGATCCGCGCCGAGGCAACACCACCGTGCTGTCCGAACAGATCGCTCAATTGCTGCTCAGTTGCCGAATACGGCAACCCACCCACATAAATCTTTGAACCCATCTGGGGTTCCTCCTTTGAGAATTATTGATATTGTCTTCAACTCGAGGGACGGGGGAAGGAGCGGGCCGAAGACGCGAACTATGCGGCGACTTAGGTCTGACTTCCGACGAAATTCCCGGGCTAAGCCAACATCGACATTGCAGGCCTGCGCTTCATTCACTGCCTCACCGCCAGGCCCGTGCGATAAAGCAACTTTAGCTTAGCATAGGGGTGGGAGGATTACAACCTTACTCGCCGACTCGAACCAACAATCCTTCTTGTTTGCAATAGGCAAAGGTCCGGTGGAACCACATGATGACGACGACAAGAAGCAGGACGTTCAGCCCGCTCGCCCAGACCAAGTTCGCGAGTGGCTGGATTGAGGCATTGAGTACAGCCCGCATCCCCTCAAACACATGGGCGGCGGGATTGGCCCACGCGATCGCTTTTAGCCAACCAGGCAATACATCTAACGGATAGAACACGCACGAGACGGGCTGGAACAAGAACACCATGCTCCAAGCTAACACTTCGGCTTCTTGGCCGAACCGCATAATCAATGACGTCGTAAAGACTCCCACGATCCATCCGGTTACAACTAAATTGACCACGAAAGGAAATAGCCACAGGCCGATCAAAAAAATATTGTACGAGTAAAAGACCGCCGCGCACACGGCCATGACAATCGACACGCAGGTAACTTTGAAGATACTCATGACCATGGTGGCGGCGAGAAATTCACTGGGCTTGAGTGGACTCGCGAAGAGATTCATGAGATTTCTAGCCCAGATTTCCTCAAGGAAGGAGATGGTAATTCCTTGTTGGGATCGAAACAAAATATCCCAGAGTATGAGTGCTCCCAAAAAGAACGTCACGAATCCTGGAATTTGACTCTGAAAACGAGCGAGATAGACTGTGATGAACCCCCAAATGACGAGGTCGAGGAAGGGCCAATAAAAAATTTCCATTATTCGAGGAAGGCTTCGCCGATAGAGATAGAGATGACGCCCCACCAGGGCCATGATTCGATGGACCTTCACGCTCGGTCCTCATGATGGTGACGTTCGTCTCCACAACTGCCACAATCATGATGCCCGCCAAGGATTCGATCCATCATACTCTTTGCTCCTCCAACGAGCCGGCCTGCGACACGGGTCCCGTCCGGTAACGTTCGCAATCCCAGTATGACCCCGACCACGGGCAATGCGACCACACCGACCGCAAAGCCGGGAGAGCCAAGACGTCCTCGATCCACGACCCAAAGCACGATACCCAATAGAACTCCCGGCACGAACGCGGCGGTGAGACTTGCCTGCACTACGCTCCACCGACAGGTACGTCGCGCGAAGCCAGCGAACGCCACACCACACCAAAACACACCCCAGCAGGTACTCAGCCCCAGGCCGCCGATCACCAGGCCGAGCAGAACTGTGAGTATCTCGTCCATACGCTTAGGATAAGGTCCGGTCTTATAATTGTTCTCGGGCCAACTTCAAAAACACGTCTTCCAGATCCGCCTGACCGAATCTCGTGACAATCTCAGACGCCGTTCCTTCAGCAACAATCTTACCCCGTTGCAAAAAAATGATGCGATCCGACATTGCCTCCATCTCCCGCATGTTATGCGAGGTGTATAGGATGCTGAGACCCGACGCGCGCTGCTCTTCCTTCAGGAGACTCCGAACCTTGTGTGCGATGTCAGGGTCGAGACTGGCCGTTGGCTCGTCCAAAAACAAGATTTTCGGCTGTGTGAGAAACGCTTTCGCTAGCGTGAGTCTCGTCATCTGCCCCGATGAAAGTTTTCTGGTGATTTTTGAGCGAAACTCCTCCATCTCCAGTTTTTTTACCATATCGTCAATGAGACGCTGGACGTGCGTCAGCCCATAGAGCCTCGCAATAACCCATAGGTTTTCTTCGACCGTGAGTGAATAGGGCATCGAGATATAGGTGGAAGAAAAATTGACTTGCTCGAGTATCTCCTCTCGGTGGGTCGCCAGATCGAGGCCAAACACGTGAATCGAGCCGGCTGTCGGCGTTATCAATCCCAACAACATCTGAATCGTCGTGGTTTTCCCAGCACCGTTCGGCCCGAGTAATCCTAGAATCTCCCCGGGTCGGATCTCGAATGAAATGTCGTCGACAGCGGTAAAGGTGCCAAACCGCTTTGTGAGGTGCTGGGCAGAGAGAACGGGCGTCGACATGGAGCAGCGTGTATTAGTATTAGTTTTAGTTGAAGAGCAGTGCGTTGCTGATCTTCTCCGGTATGTGGCACGTCTCGCACTTGCGGCTCAAGATTGTGCCCTGATATTCGGCCTTCCCGTCATGGCACCGAAAACAATCGGCCAAGGCTCGCGTGCGTAGGTATGAACCCTCTGGATGATCGGGAAGCCAGGGCTCGCTGTCCGCTGCAACATGCCCGCGGGGGATCACGATCGGATACCCTTTGATCGGACGCTCATGCACGATCCCCGAATGACAGGTCGTGCACCCTTCGCCTTGTCCCCGCCTCGAGAACGCCTCGATATGTTTTCGATGGCCCATCACCAACCCGACTTCCTTCACCGGCGGCGGA
>Ga0187846_10000951_pt1 | contig 16597 bp, 15 predicted proteins | sample TC_taG_FD_161473 | JGI IMG/M metagenome (GOLD analysis project Ga0187846, IMG submission 161473) | Biofilm microbial communities from the roof of an iron ore cave, State of Minas Gerais, Brazil - TC_06 Biofilm (v2) | ecosystem: Environmental > Terrestrial > Deep subsurface > Cave > Wall biofilm...
AAGGTATTTGGACCCACTCGAAGGCCTGGCTCTCCGGGCTGGGTGGTCTAGGCACGCTTTCAGGGCTGGTCACAGCTCTTCTCGGAAAGAGCAGCATCACTCCCGCTCGCGGGCAGGCAACGAACCTGAGCGGCACAATCGCGAACTTCGGGTTGGCGATCGCCGTACCCGTTTTTGCATCGGTTCTATTGATTCTGTTCTCAGCCTGGCTCGATGTTTGGGTGCTGGGCGGCCCGCTACCCACGGCGGCAATTCTCGAACTGCGTGACGATAGTATCCAAAGCCTTCGGATCGCATACTGCAGTCAATGGATATCGATTGCAGTTTGCGTCGCGGGGTTGGTCGTAGCTATGGTCACGGCCGATTTCCTGGTGAACGTAAACCGCTTTTCGCTCCATGCCGTCTACCGGAACCGGCTAATTCGGGCGTTTCTTGGCGGGCCACATCATCCCGGGCGCGAGGCGGATGGCTTCACCGGCTTTGATCAGCATGATAATCTGAGAATGCACCAACTATGGGACGAACGCACACCCGAGGACGGAGACTGGCGCCCATTCCACGTGATCAACGTAGCATTGAACTTGGCGGCTACGACAAAGCTCGCATGGCAGCAGCGGAAGGCCGAGTCGTTCGTCATGACTCCGCAGTTCTGCGGATGCACCACCCTCGGATACCGCGAAACAAGGGAGTACGGCGATCCGGAAGGCGGCATCTCTGTTGGTACGGCGATGGCGATCTCAGGAGCGGCCGTCAGCCCAAACATGGGGTATCATTCCTCTCCTTCGATCGCGTTCCTGCTGACCTTGCTAAATGTCCGGCTCGGCTGGTGGCTCGGCAATCCGGGGCCTGAAGGCGGGCGTGATGGTGTGATTGCGTCGACCGTGAAAAAGACAATAACGGCGGTTAGCCGAAGCGAGAGGGCGCAGGCACCTTATCGTCAGGACGCGCCGTGGCTTTCTTTGCCCCCATTGCTCACCGAGCTTTTCGGCCTCACAGGCCAGGACAGCCGTTACGTCTATCTTTCGGACGGCGGGCACTTCGAAAACCTCGGAATTTACGAAATGGTGCGCCGTCGTTGTCACTGGATTGTTGTCAGCGACGCCGATGCCGATCCTCACCGCGGGTTCGAGGATCTGGGCAATGCAGTTCGGAAAATCTGGATCGATCTCGGAGTGCGGATCACCTTCGAGAGTTCCGACTTGCTCGGAGCCACCGACGATACCAGAGCGATCGATATCCCCTACTGCGCTCTGGGCACTATAAGATATTTGAACGACGGCGAGGGCGGCACGACTGGCAAGATTCTTTACATCAAACCGGTCGTGCGCGGTGACGAGCCAGCAGCAGACATCATTGCCTATCTTCGCGCCCACGAGGATTTTCCGCACCAATCTACTGCCGAACAATGGTTCGACGAGCCACAGCTGGAATCCTATCGCGTGCTCGGCTATTGGATGACAAAGCGAATTGTGGACGCTGCGAAGACGGGGATGCCTATAGACACCTTGGCAGCGTTCTTCGAGTCTCTCGAAAAACTCGACCTCGCGTCTATGCAACCGAAGGAGAAAGTCTTTCTTTTCTAACTACCTTCTTCCACAGCCTGGGGCTTCGCGAAGTGCGCTTTAGCGAAGCTGCCCCTCGGCCCTCCCCGGAGAAGTGTCGGGCTACGATCCTCGCAGCATTGTGATTGCCAGCCTAAGCGTTTCGATAGCCTTGCCCCTCAGATCACCCGTCCACGGCGAAAGCCGGCGATCGCCTCTGGGCTGTAGCCGTACTCGGCAAGCACCGCATCGGTGTCCGCCCCCATCTCATGCGGCGGGTGTCCGATCGACGGTCCGCCATGCGCGAACTTGAATGCGGCGAGCGGCACCCCGAGCGGTCCGCCGATGCCGGCGATTGAATCGAATTTGTGGAACACCCGGCGCTCGGCGAAATGCGGGTCGGCCAGCGCCTCAGCCATCGTCCGCACGCGGGCGGCCGGCACATGACGCGCCTGGAAATAGACCTCCCACTCGTCGGCGGTCCTGGTCTTGATGATGTCAGCGATGATCCCAGCCTCGCGCTCACGTTCCGCGACCCGCGTCTCGTTGTCGGTCTTGATCATGTCGGGTCGTTCGACCGCACGCCAGAACCGCGCCTGTTGGCGAATGTTGCTGGCGCCGATCATCACCATGCCCTTCTTGGCGTCATAGGCGCTGTTGGTGGCAAAGGGCTGCTTGTTGCCGTGCGGCTGCGGCTCGCTGCCGGTGCGGAAATAGCCGGTCATCAGCGAGGCCTGCATCATCATCGCGACACCGAGCATCGCCAGATCGATGTGCTGGCCCTTGCCGGTGCGCTCGCGCTGGAAGAGGGCGCTGGCGAGCGCGAAGGCGCCCATCGTGCCGGTCGCGTAATCGACCGCCGGCGCGCCGATCTTGATCGGGTTGACGTCCTCGGTGCCGGTCGACGCCATGATGCCCGAGGTCGCCTGGATCACGTGGTCGTAGGCGGTCTGCTCTCGCCGCACCCCATCTTGGCCGAACGCCGAGATCGAGCAGTAAATCAGCCGCGGGTTGATCTTCGACAGCGCCTCGTAGCCGAGCCCCAGCGCATCGAACGCGCCGGGTCGATAATTCTCCACCAGCACATCGGCGCGGGCGACCAGCTTCTTCAGGATTTCGCGCCCCGCCTCGGTCTTGAGGTCGAGGGTAATCGACTTCTTGTTCGAGCCTTGCGTCAGGAACGAGGTCCCCATGTTGCGCCGGTTGAGCTCGCGATCGGTGCCGGTCTCGCGGCTCTGATCGGGCTCGTCCGGATGCTCGACCTTGATCACGTCGGCGCCGAGCACGGCGAGCTGATAGGCGGCAAACGGACCGGCCAGCACGTGGGTGATGTCGATGATCCGGATGCCTTCGAAGGGTCTCGTCATGCCGCGGGCTCCTCGCTTGGAATGAACCAGAAATCGCCGTCATGGCGGGTCGTGACCGGGACCATTTCCCCGCCGGCGGCAAGCACAAATGCCGCATAGCCAAGCTCTTCGAGAAAAGCAAAGGCGTCGTCGAGCCGATCCCCGGCGCGCGCCAAATGCTCCGCGGCGAGCTCGAGCATCAGGTGCGGCCGAAATCGCCGCAAGCTGTCCTGACCGCCATGCAGCAGGCGCAATTCCCAGCCTTCGATATCGGCCTTGATGAAATCGAGGCGATCGAGCCCGAGCGCCGCGACGACGGCATCGAGGGTGGTCAGGGTGACGAGTTCTAGCGCAACGGCGTCCCATCGGCGTTCGGGCGCGTCGAGATGGACTAGGCCAAAGCCGAGGCTACCGCGGCCCTTGACCGGCAGGGTCAACGTGCCGAGCCCGGAACCCGAGCCGAGCGCCATCGGCAATACCATGACATTGGCGAGCCCGTGCAACCACACGACGCTGCGCAGAATCGAGCGCGCGTAGCTCCCAGGCTCGACAGCGTAGACCCGGCCCTCCGCCGCCGCGCGCGCAAATAGCTTAGTGTACTGCCCGGCATGCGCCCCGACGTCGAACACGACGGACTCGGGCCGCACGAGCCGCGCAATCGTCGCGGCGAGCGCCTGGTGATGCTGCTGCGTCGTGGCCTTGAAGAAGTGAGCGAGGAAACTACCCGACAACCGCCATCGATACGGAGTGACCCGCAATGCCAAGAAGTCTCCACCGGTCTCGATTCGCATCGGCTGCCTCCCAGAGCGAAGTCTACACCGACCGAGGCTCCGCCAGGACCTCTTGACACGCCGCGACGGCGGGTTGCTTGTCAGAAGGGTCGCGACCGGTATAGTCGCCGCGACCATATCCAGGAGGGCGCTGATGCCGCTTTGTTCGCCCGCCGCACGGATCGCGTTCCTTTCCGTTGCGCTCCTCGCTGTGCCCGGTGGGGCTGCCGACTTCGTGGATTCCGCAGAGCGGTATGTCACATTGCCCAACCAGATCGGCCGGGTGATGGCCGCCGACCAATCTGCCGCTGTCCTCGTCTTCGTCTTGGCGCCCGAGAAGCTCGTCGGCTGGAGCCGGCCATTGACGCGCGGGCAGCGGGCTTACCTTCCAGCCAAGTTCGCGCGACTGCCGGTCGCTGGCCAACTGAATGGACCGACTCCGACCGCGACGGCCGACGCGGTCGCCCGGCTGCATCCCGACGTGATCATCGATACGGGCATTGTGTCACCGGAAGCGGCGGCACGGGCCGATGCGATCCAGCAGCAGACCCGGATCCCCTATATTCTGCTCGACGGCGGCATCCAGCAAATTCCCGATACGCTGACTACCGTCGGAGCTATGCTCGGGGTCGCCGAGCGCGGCGAAAACCTCGCCAGCTACGCGCGGAACGCGATCGACGGCATGCGTGGCAGACTGTTGATCACCGAGTCAACGGAACGGCCTCTGGTTTACTACGGCCGCGGCGCCGACGGGCTCGAGACCGGGCTTGCCCATTCGCAGGCCATGTCGACCATCGACCAGGCAGGTGTGATCAACGTTGCCGCTCGCCTCGGTAGTGGCGAGCTTACGAGGGTCACCCGAGAGCAGATTTTCCAATGGGATCCTGCGATCATCATCGCGCAGCAACGCAGCTTTTACAATGCGCTTCAGCGCAATCGAACTTGGCGCGGCCTCGCTGCAGTCACCCAAAAGCGCGTTTACCTCGCCCCGGCCGAGCCGTTCGGGTGGATCGACGACCCACCGGGGGTAAATCGGATCATCGGGCTGCCCTGGCTGAGTTCCTTGTTCTATCCGGACGTCTATCAGGAAGATCTGCGCGCCAACGTGCGCGACTTCTACGAAAAATTCTATCGCATCAAGCTGACTGATCGGCAGCTCGAAGCGCTCGTCCGGCCAGCGGAAGCGCGTACCGGCGGAACCCAGGGTGGGTTCAACGTGCCAATCCTTGGCGCCGAGCCGGTGCCGCTCCCCGGCCGCGGGCCGCCAAATGGCCCGGGGCTCAGACCGCCAAGCCGGGGGGGTATTCAAGGGTATCCGGGTTACCCGCCGCCGGCTCCTCCACCTAACCCACAATAGTCGCTCGCAGGTTGCCCCTCACGATTCGGTCGCTCGGACGAAGCAGAGGATCCCCCGCTGCGGCGTCCAGCACACCACCGCGTGGCCGGTTGGGTTGTCGGTGCGCTGCAGAATCTTGTCCGGCGGGACGACAAGCCAGCTCCCACCAATCAGCGCTTCGTAATGATCGGCCTGGATGCGGTATTCGGTGGCTCGGCAATCGGTCACCGAACAGCAGGAAATGCTCGTGCCGGGTACGAGCAGGCTACGGAACCACGGCCCGAGCGCAGGGTCGGCATCCGCCGGCGGTTGAGCGCCGGCGGTGGCCGGGAGCAGAATGGTCGCCGTCAGGAAAAGGCGCCTCATGACGCGCACCCGAGCAAATCCCATGCCTACGCGATGACCCCAAGGCGGGTCGCGCGATCTGAAGACCCGCTCTGGCGCGGCGCGTGTTTACCATAAAGTCGCCGCGGAAAACTCACTCCATCGGCAAGCCCGGATGGACGCCGCGGCTGTCGAGCGGAGTAAACTGTGGGGCGAGCGCCGGGATCGCGATCTCGGCGAGCGTCTCGGGTGTCCAGCCGCCTTGGCGATGCACCATCCGGACTGGCCGCATATGGCCGTAGAGCGACAATTCGCCGGCGCGCTGGTGGAACACTTGGCCATTGACGTGGCTTCCCTGCTCTGAAGCGAGAAAGACGCAGAGCGGGGCGATGGCGTCGGCCCGGCTGCGGCGCAGCCGCTCCTCACGGAGTGCCGCTGCCTGCGGATCCTTCGGCGTCGGGACCGAGCGGGTCATGCGGGTGTCCGCCGACGGGCAGACGACGTTGACCGTAATACCTTTCGAAGCGTTCTCAATGGCAACGATACGCGCCAGCGCCACGATCCCGAACTTGGCTGCGCCGTAATTGCACTGGCCAATGTTGCCGAGCAGTCCCGAGGTCGACGATACCATGATCATGCGGCCGTAATTCTGCTCGCGAAACACGTTGACCGCCGCCCGATTGATGTTGAAGTGGCCGGTCAGGTGTACGTCGATTACCGCCTGCCAGTCCTCCGGAAACATGTTGTGAAACATCTTGTCGCGCAGAATACCGGCTGCGTTGAACACGATGTGCAGGCCACCAAAGGTCTCGCGCGCCTGCCGGACCATGCCAAGACAATCGTCGAATTTGGCGACCGAGCCGTAATTCGCCGTGGCATCGCCGCCCGCCGCCTTGATCTGATCGACGATCTCCTGCGCCGGCGCCTGGTCCGAACCCTCACCGCTGCCGCTGGTCCCGGGGTCGTTGATCACGAGCTTGGCGCCGTGCGCGGCCATCAGCTTGGCGACTTCGGCACCGACCCCGCGACCCGCTCCAGCGCACAGCGCCACTCGCCCTTCGAGCATGCCCATTCCTTCGATCCCTGAAAGTGCAAATGATCGCTGCGCTTGTCGCGAGCCTGTCGGGTTTTGTCAATCGGTGCCGCCGACGAGGCAGAAACACGCGGCGAGGCTAACGGCAATATGGCATCACGTCTCTGGCAAACGATGTCATCGACTGTTTGACCATCGCGTGATCCATGATCCCGCCTTGATTGAAGTAGCAGATGAACTCGTCCATGCCATACTCACGCCGCAGCGCCTGCACCCGCTCGACGCAATATTCCGGATCACCAAAGACCGCCATCTCGCTCTCAATGTCCTCGTAGCGTACCCGTTCGATGCGGGCGAGAACCTGCCGGAACGCTTCGAAACCGCGGATGTCGCCCTGTCCGACAGGTCGCAGCCGCTCGGCGGCCTCGCGCAAAAAGCGCAGCAGCCCGGCCTCGGTATCCTGCCGCGCCTGAGCGCGGCTAGTCGAGACATGCACCGAAAACGCCAGCGCCGTGTCGCCTTTGGCGCTGGCGGGTAACGTCTCACGATAAGCTTGCAAACCGGCTTTCAGCCGCTCGGGAGGGTTGATCAGCGGGGCGGCGAAGATCGGCAAGCCCTGCCGCGCCGCAAAGGGGAAGGTCTCGGGGCTGTTGGCGGCGACCCGCACCGGCGGGTGGGGCGACTGCACAGGGCGCGGTATTATGCACAGCTCATCTGCGTGAAAATATTTGCCCTGAAACGAGAAGTGTTCGCTCCTCCATGACGCGAGAATAAAGTCGAGCGCCTCTTCGAAGCGTTCGCGGCTTTCTTCCTGCGGAACGTCGAAGCCGACGTAATAGAGCGGGAAGGCACCTCGTCCGACCCCGAATTCGAGACGGCCGTCACTCAGGATGTCGGTGATCGCCGCCTCTTCTGCGATCTTTACTGGGTTGTGCAAGGGTAGAAGGGTCACCGCCGTGCCGAGGCGGATCCGCGTCGTGCGCTGCGCCGCCGCTGCCAGCACCATCAACGGATCGGCGAGGATCGAGAAGGCGCGGCTGAAGTGGAGCTCGCCGAGCCACGCCGTATCGAAGCCGAGTTCGTCGCCGAGCTCGATCTGCGCCATGATGTCCCGATAGCGCTGGCGTTCGGTGAACCCGCTCGCACACGGCAATTGGTCGAAGAAGCCGAAGCGCATCTTTTCCTCCCGCCATTGCCCGCCGCCGCGCAATCCGGGGATACCACGGCGCGCTTGCAGGCAGCAACCGGGCGCTCCGGTACCCAAAAGAAGGAGCTTGGGCTAGGATCGTGGCACGCTTGATGCAGGCGATTGCTGCGAGAGGTGGGGGAATGTTCCGTCGGTCACTCTTTGCCTTCGTGCTGGTTTTTCTCGCGGTTCCCGCATCCGCGCAGGAATCGCTGCTTGATACCGTCTTGAAGCGCGACAAGCTGATCGTCGCGACTTACAGCACCTCGCCACCGCTCGCCTATGTCGACGACAGCGGCAATCTCGTCGGCTTCGAGATCGACATGGCGCGCGAGATCGCAAAGGATCTCCTGGGCGATCCGAACAAGGTCGAATTCGTCGTCGTGCAGTCGGACGGTCGATTTCCCGCGGCGCTCAGCGGCAAGGTCGATTTCGGTTTATGCTCGACGACGATCTACCCGGACCGAGCGGTGCGCATCGCCTTCACCCGTCCTTACCTCGACACCGGCGGCAGCGTGATCGCGCGCAGGGACGCCGAGATTAAGCACGTGAAGGAGCTGAACGACCCCAAATTCACCTATGCTGTCCTCAATGTTCCGCCAGCGATCAATCGGGTCAAGTCGGAGCTGCCCAACGTCAAGCAGCTACTACTCGACTCGCCATCGGCGCTGTTTCTGGCGGTCAAGACCGGCCGTGCCACCGCCTTCGGGATCGACAAGCCGATCGCCGACTATTACGAGGCCGAGAACCAGGATCTGGTGCGGCTCGACGTGTCGGGGACGTCCTGGGACTTTGTCTTCCAGGATTCGATTTTTCTGAAACCCGGCGATTTCAAATGGTGGCTTTTTCTCGACACCTGGGTCGGCGAATTGCGCTCCGGCTCCCGCTACGAGAAATACGTCGAGTGGTACCATAAGTGGCTGAAGAAAGAGCCGCCGCCGCAACGCTTCTACGACTACAACAAATACTGAGGTGCCGTTCGACCCTCACTTCATTGCGCGGCTGATCCCGGCGCTGCTCGAGGGTGCTGAGGTTACGGTCGAGCTCGCTGCGCTGACCATGGCGATCTGCCTCGTCTGGGGTCTGCTCGTGGCGCTTGCCCAGGGGGCGCACGGTCCGCTCGGCTGGATCGCCGGCGGCTATATCCAGCTGGTGCGCAACACCCCGCTGCTGATCCAGCTGTATCTGGTTTATTTCGGCTTCTCGATGGCCGGATTCGGGCTGTCGGGCTTTGCTTCTGGTCTGTTGGCGCTGTGCGCCCAAAACGGCGGCTATGTCGCCGAGATCTACCGCGGCGGACTGCAGTCGGTCAGTGTCCGGCAATTCGAGGCCGGGCGCGCGCTCGGCATGCGCCGCTGGACGCTCTACACGACAGTCATTCTGCCGCAGGTCATCGCCCGGGTGATCCCGCCGCTGACCAACCAGAGCATCTCGATCATCAAGGACACCTCCCAGGTCGCGGCGATCGCGGTGATGGAAATCATGAAGATCACCGAGGTCTGGGTCGAGACTTCGGCCAACACCTACGACGTCTTTCTCGGCGCAGCGCTGATCTATCTGGCGCTGACCTCGGTCGCCGGCTTGATCGGCAAATTGGCCGAGCGCGGGCTAGCGTTTGCCCAATGAAAGAGTTCGGTCCGCTGATCCACAGCTTCTGGTACCTGCTGCGCGGCGCCGGAATGACCGTGTTGATGGCAACGAGTGCCGTTGTGCCGGCAACAATCCTCGGCGTCGTGCTCGCCCTGCTGCAGGTATTCCGCGGCCGCTTGGTGCAGTCCACTATCCTCGGCTATCTGTTCCTGATACGCGGCATTCCGCTATTGGTGTTGTTGACCTTCGTCTACTACCTGATGCCGCTGACCGGCATCGATCTGCCGCCGTTCTGGGGCGTCGTATTGGTCATCTCGCTCTACTACGGTGCCTTCATCAGCGAGGTCTTCCGGGCCGGTATCCTTTCGTTGCCGCAGGCGCAGTGGGATGCCGCGCGCAGCCTCGGCATGACCCGCGGCTTGCTGTTACAGATCGTGGTGCTGCCGCAGGCACTGCGTCTGGCGGCCCCGCCCTATGTCAGCCTGTGCGTCAGCCTGGTCAAGGCGACCTCTCTGGTCTCGATCGTCGGCCTGTGGGAGCTGACGATGGCGAGCCGCGAGGTTGTCGAGCGCACGTTGGCACCGTTTCAGATCTTTATCGGCGCAGCGGCGATCTATTTCGCTATCTGCTATACCCTCGCCCTTTATGGAAGGCACCTTGAACGCCGCGTCCTCCTCGGCCATTGAGCTCGTGCCGAGCCGCGAACAGCGCCCGATGCTCGAAATCGCGGGGCTGCACAAAGCCTTTGGAGCGGTCGAGGTGTTGCGTGACGTGTCTCTCGCCGTCAGCCCCGGCGAGGTCGTTGTGGTGATCGGCCCGAGCGGTTCGGGCAAGACCACCTTGTTGCGCTGTATCAACCTGCTCGAGGAGTACGAACGCGGGACGGTCACAATCGATGGAGAGCTGATCGGCTATTGCATCGACGGGCGCACCGGCCGGCGCGCGCGCATGTCGGAGCGCGAGATCGCCAGGGCCCGCGAGCGGATCGGCATGGTGTTCCAGAGCTTCAATCTCTTCCCGCACATGAATGCGCTGCAGAACATCGTCGCGGCACCCGTGCGGGTGAAACGCATCGAGCGGCGCCAGGCCGAGGCCCGCGGGCGCGAACTTCTCGCGATGGTCGGATTGTCGGACAAGGCGGCCGAATACCCGATCCGCCTTTCGGGCGGGCAGCAACAGCGGGTGGCAATCGCCCGGGCGTTGGCGATGGAGCCCAAGATCATGCTGTTCGACGAGGTAACCTCGGCGCTCGACCCGGAACTCGTCGGCGAGGTATTGGCGGCGATGCAGCAGCTTGCCAGCGGCGGCATGACGATGGTCGTCGTCACCCACGAGATGAGCTTTGCCCGCGACATCGCCGACCGGATCGTGTTCATGGACGGCGGCGTCATCGTCGAGAAGGGGAAGCCCGACCAGCTCCTCTTCGCGCCGCAGACCGAGCGCGTGCGCGCCTTCCTCAAGCGCTACAACGACCGCTACCGGATCTGAGGTTTTGATGAACGTGATCTAGTCGACTGCTCGGTAGGCTCAAGACCAGTCGCAGCAAGGAAACAGAGATCCGAAGCCCCTCGTCCGAAAGCGACGATATACAATCACTCAGGGAATACGAGTGAAGTTTCCTCGGTTTCCTTTATCGCTGCCACAAGGGCGTCCTTACCTCCTTTTACTCGAGTCAAAAATGGTACGCCTATAAACCGATATTTTCTATCGATCGTTCCTGTAACGAAGTTTGAGCCATGACGGACCTCTATTATATCCGAAAATTCCGGGAGCAACTGGCCCTTCTTCTTTTCGATTAAGCGTCGCCAAGTCGGGAAGCCATTGATGAAGATCGGCTCTTGTGGATTGAGATGTGCTAAAATTTTCAAGATGATTTCGAAATACACATATCGATATCTTTTGATATTATTGATCCGCAGGCCGCCCGTATTGGCCGAGTGGTAAGGGACCAGTTCGAGAGCGATGAAATGCTCTTGAAACCAGAACCAATCCATCTTTTCTTTGATCTCGTAAAAACGACGTAGGAACCCGGCGATATTAGCGTAGTACGGTATCAATCGTTGCTTTCCCCCGCGGCCAAAGAAATCGGCATATATGCGACAATACCCTTCGTATAAGCCGCGATTTCGGAGAAATGCCTGCTCCTCTCGGTTTTTCTTCTCGTCAAAGCCAGGGTTTATCCCGATAAATATGATCTTATTTATCGGCTCGCGAATATCTCCTGTGAAGTAGACAGGATACGCTGCCAACTGTGGAAAAATGCCGAATTCAATGTTGATGTCTTCAAATGTGGAGTCCTTAAGGAATTGAGATTCCTCGAAACGTGTGTCCTCTAAACGTAAAACAGCTTTAATGAATTCGAGGCCATCTAAATGCGAGATTTCTTGATATTGAATTTCTCCTCATATTGATTTCGGGCCGAATCGCGGCGGCGTCAGGAGCGAAGGAAGGCGCGCACTTCGGCGTCCTGCATTTCCTTGCCGAGATAGGCCTCAATCACACGGTGATCGTCGCGGATAGCGTCGGGCGGCCCCTCGGCGATCTTTTCGCCGTGGTCGAGCACAGTGACGATATCGCAGCTCGCCATGACGAGCTTCATGACGTGCTCGACGAGAATGACGGTCAGCCGATACTGGGCTTTCAGCGCCAGCACTGTCTCCAGCAATTTGTCGACATTGACCGGCGAGAGGCCAGCGGCCGGTTCGTCGAGCATCAGCAAAACCGGCCTCATCGCCATCGCGCGGCCGAGCGCCAACAGCCGGCGCTGGCCGATCGACAATTCGCCGGCCGGCATTTCGGCAAAATCGGCGAGACCGATAAAATCGAGAAGATCGAGCATCTCGCCGCGCAGGCGGCGCTCTACGGCACGCACCCCTATGCTGCCGAACAATGCCGCGCCGACGGAGTAGTCGACCTGCCGATGACACCCGACGAGCAGGTTCTCGATGACGGTCATCTCGGCAAAGATGCGCAAGAGCTGAAAGGTTCGCGCCAGTCCGCGCCGGGATATCTCGTGCGGCTCGCGGTTGGTGATGTCCTCGCCGCGAAATCGGACGAGGCTCCCAGGATCGGCGGGATATACGCCCGTCACCAGATTGAACAACGTGCTCTTGCCCGAGCCGTTTGGGCCGATCACACCATGAACCTCGCCCTCGCCGACCGTCATCGCGACGTTCGACAAGGCGACGAGCCCGCCGAAGCGCTTGGACAGGCCGGAGATCTCCAGCAGCGCGCTCATATGGCCTTGGCGGCGGCTTTGCCCGTCCGCAGCGCCACGAAGCGGCGGGTGACGAGGCGCCGATCGATGTAGCCGCCGATCCCACGCGGCATGTACATCATTGTCAAAACGACGATAAGGCCGAAGATGATGAACTCGTACTGGTAGTAGGAGCGGGTCCACTCGGCGACGAGCGTGATCACTACCGCACCGATCACGCCGCCCCAGACGTGGCCGAGCCCACCAGCGACAACCATTAGAATCACAGTGATCATGCGGGTCAGGTTGTAGTCGTCGGGGTGGATGAAGCCCGGCGCCATATGCGCCGCCAGACTGCCGGCGCAGCCGGCGTAGAGTGCGCTGATCACAAAGGCGAGCAGCTTGTATTTGCGCACATTGATGCCGGAGGCAGCGGCGGCGAGCGTGTCCTCACGGATCGCCTTGAACGCCCGGCCGACATCGGAACGCAGGATTGAGAATGCGATGTAGGTTCCGATAGCCGCGACCGGCATGACCACATAGTAATAGGCCGCATAGCCTTCGAGCCGCCACCCGGCGATGACCGGCGGCGGGATGTCGCCGTACCCGACCGAGGCCCCCAGATAATCCGTAACACCGATGAAGATCCGCACGGATTCGGCAAGGCCGAGCGTCGCCAGTGCGAGATAGGCGCCTTCCAAGCGGAACGACGGCACCCCGACGACGGCACCGACGAGCCCGGTCGCCAAGGTCGCGAATGGCAAGGCGAACCAGAACGGCAGGCCGAACTTGGTGCTGAGCACGGCCGAGGTATAGGCGCCGATCGCTGCCAGAGCGACATGCCCGACATTAACTTGCCCCGCAAACCCCTTGACGATGTTGAGGCCGACCGCCAGCACGATGTTGATCATGATCAGATCTAGCAGGTATTGCTGGTAGCCGTTGAAGACAGCCAGCGGAAGGGCCAGCAGTACCACAAAGGCGGCGCCCCAGCGGCAGCCCGGATGCGCCGCGGCAGCAGCAAGGAACCCGCGCGCCGTCGCCGCGCTCTCCTCCCCGGTTCTCACGGCTGGATCATCCGCGCCCCCTCTGCGGCGGCAAAGCCTGCAGCAGCGGGAATCAGGTCACGACGAGTTCGGCGCTGCCGAGGCCTTCGACCTCGACTGTGGCGCGGTCGCCGGCTGAAGGGAATTGGATCGGCACCATGCTACCCGTCATGACGATCATGCCGCGCCTCAACGGCGTTCCTGCAACGGCTCTTGCTTCGGCGAGCCATGCGAGCGCGTTCAGGGGATTGCCCATGACATCACCGCCCTTGCCATTGCCGATTTCGCGACCATTGATCGACAGTCTCGCGGTCAGTTGCGTGAGGTCGAGCCGGTGCCAATCGCTGACCGGCGCCCCGACAACGATCCCCGCATTCCACACGTTGCCGGCAACCATCGCCGCTGCGCTTAACCGCCCATAGTCGTGGTGCAAATCCTCGAGCAATTCAATCGCTGCCATGCAGCTGTCAACCGCACCGGCCACGCGGTCGCGCCAAGAACCCCTCGTGCCACCCAGCGGCAAATCTTGGCCGAGGCGCAATGCGATCTCGGTCTCGATGCCGAGCCGGCAATAATTTCGGCCGGCAAGCTCGGCGCGGCCGTGGTGCACCTCGTTTCCGAAGATCGCGCCGTAAACTGGCTCGTCGACGCCGCACAGCTGCTGCATGATTGATGTCGTTAGTCCGATCTTGTAGCCGGCGACGGCCCCACGGCCTGCTATCTCGATCTCCTCAAAGATCTGGCGCACGCTGTAGGCTTCGTCGAGGCTACTCGGCATCAGCTCGGGCGGCAGCATGTCCATCTGTCGCCGCTCGCGAAACAACCGCGCGATGCCCTCAGCTTTCTGGCGGGTATTGAGTTCTGATATGGGCATGACTCTATAGGACCACGTCATCCCCGCCCGCATGGCTATTTCTTCAGACCGAAATCGGGATCGAACGTGACGGTCGCCAGCTGCTTCATTTCGTAATCTTTGCCGCCCTTGGTGTACTGAACCAGGATCGGGGTGCGGTTGCCGTCGCGGCATTGCGGCGTCGGATCGGCGCAGAAGCTGATCTTGCCGGGCACGACCCCCTGAAAATCGCGAATGCTGGCAAACGCATCGCGGATTGCGGTGCGGTCCTCGGCGAGCGAGGCGTCGGTCAATTTGAGCTTCGGGCCGGCGAGCTTTAGCGCCTCCTTGACAATCTGCGCGGTCGAATAGGCCTGAGCCCAATCGTGGTCGGGGCAGCGCACCTGGTATTTTTCCTGCACCAGTTTGACAAAGGCCTGCGCTTCCGGCCGCGGGTCGGTGCAGACAAAGGCGGCGGAGAAGATCAGGCCGATCACCGCATCTCCTGCGGTCTCTGGCACCGGCGCGTTCGACGCCGCCGAGGCCGAAACCCGCGCCACCTTGCGCGGGATGCCGACTTCGAGCGCCTGGGTGACAATCCGCGCGATCGCATCGGACTGGCCGGCAAGCGCCAGCACGTCGGGGCTGAGGGATTTGATCTTCAGCAGGTTCGAGCGAAAATCCAGGTCGGTTTCCTGCTGCTGCGCCGAGAACACCGGGTCGACCTCGTAGGTGTCCTTCATGTACTGCTGGTACTGGGTCACAAACGAGATGCCGGCGGCGTCGGTCGTATAGAGGTAGGCCACCTTCTTGCCGGCGTTCTCGGCGAGATACTTGGCGTGCACGGCGGCGAAAAAGCGCTCGGAAATGGAATTGCGGAAGATCCAGGCGCTGCCTTTCTCGGTGATCGGTCGTGCGGTTGCGGTTGGGGTGATCTGCGGCACCTGTGCCCGCGCAGTGAGGTCGACCATCGGTATCGTCACCGAGCTGCAGATCGAGCCGACGATCAGATGAACCTTGTCCTGCTCGATAAAGCGGTTGGTGTTGGCGACTCCCTTCTGCGCGTTGCACTCGTCATCGAGCAGGATGACCTGGACCTTGTGGCCATTGATGCCACCGCTGTCGTTGATCGAGTTGAGCTCGGCGGAGGTCAGCTGGCCGTATTTGATCCCGTTCTCGACGATCATCCGCAATGTCATGCCGATGCGGATCACTCCGTCCTCCGCGGCCGGCGCCGGATTGGCCATCAAGAAAATGATCGCCGCCGCGAATAACGCGGCGAGAGTTGTCACCGATTGCGGCATATGTGCCTCCCTCCCAAAATCGTCGTCCAAAAAGGACGGAATGTGTTCTAACCCTTTGGTACGGAGCTTTCCAGGCTGCGAGGCTGTCTGACAGGGGAAGAAGGCGCGGCATGCTGCAACTCGAGGGGGTCGAGGCGGGATACGGCGGCGTCCAGATCCTGAACGGGATTTCGCTTCAGGTCGGGCAAGGCAAGATCGTGGCCCTGCTGGGCGGCAACGGCACCGGCAAGTCGACTTTGCTGAAGACGATCTCCGGGCTCGTGAAGCCCTGGCGCGGCTCCGTCCGGTTCGACGGCGAGCGCATCGACGGTTTGCGCCCCGATCGAATCGTGCGCCGCGGTCTGGTCCAGGTGACCCAGGGCAAGGAAGCCTATCCGAGCATGTCGGTCGAGGAGAATTTGCGCCTCGGCGCCTTCCTCATCGGCGACAGGAGGCGGATGCGGCGGTCGTTCGAGCAGGTCTACGAGTTTTTCCCAAGGCTTGCCGAACGGCGCCGGCAATTCGCCGCGACCCTCTCCGGCGGTGAGCTGCAAATGCTGTGCATTGGCCGCGGATTGATGTCGCAGCCCAAGATGATGCTGCTCGACGAGCCGAGTGCGGCGCTGGCGCCGCAGATCGTCCTCGACATCTTCCGCACGATCGGCCGGATCTGCCGCGACGGCATGACCTTGCTGCTGGTCGAGCAGAATGTCCGGATGGCGCTGCTTCTCGCCGAATATGCCTATGTGCTGCTGAACGGGGTGGTCCATATCGAGGGCAGCGCCGAAGCCTTGATCGACGACGACGCGGTGCGCCTCTCCTATCTCGGCGGCACGGTCGCCGCCGGCACCCCACCGCCCGCCAGGCCGTAAAGCTTACCGCCGTGGACTATTTCATCGACCTGGTCGTCGTCGGCGTTTCGATCGGCATGGTGTACGGGCTCGTCGCACTGGGGATTTCGTTCATCTATTCCGGTCTCGACATCGTTCATTTCGCGCACGGCGAAATCTACATGATCGGGGCGTTTCTCGGGGTCACGGCACTACACCTGACCGGGCTGAACTACCCGGCCCTGATCCTGGTGGCGATGGTGCTGACCGGGCTCATCGGCGTC
>Ga0187846_10000952_pt1 | contig 16577 bp, 18 predicted proteins | sample TC_taG_FD_161473 | JGI IMG/M metagenome (GOLD analysis project Ga0187846, IMG submission 161473) | Biofilm microbial communities from the roof of an iron ore cave, State of Minas Gerais, Brazil - TC_06 Biofilm (v2) | ecosystem: Environmental > Terrestrial > Deep subsurface > Cave > Wall biofilm...
GCTGTCTCTCACTGCGTCCGTCTTGCCGAATGTGCAGTACACCGTTTTAGGGGGTACTGGCTTTGGCGGCACCGGTGTTACGATCACGATTCCACCTTGGCTCTTGGCCGTGCTAAAGTTGGCGTGCATGATGGCTCCTACACTGCCCCCGCCGTACGGCCCCATTGCTACTCTTTTGTGCGCCCTCCTGCCACCTTCCGAGCGTTGCTAAGGAGAGGCTGATGCTGGAGCGTGTGGACGTTGAGGCGCATGGCTCTCCGGCTTTCGAGCAGTTTGCCGCGCACCATCGACGGCTCTACAGCTGGGCTGCCGGGGTGCTTGCCAAAGAGGGAGGGTGCAATCTCAGGATTGTGGATGCGGCCTGCGGGGTAGGGTTTGGGTATGGTTACGTTACGAGGTTTGGCAACTATGTAGGGTTGGATTTGTGCGCTAAAACTATCGGGCGAGCCAGGAAACGCTGGCCCCGCGCTTCTTATCGGGTATGCAACTTGGAGGAGTTGGATGTGTTTTACACGGTTGCACCAATCGACGTTGTGCTCTCGTTTGAGACGGCGGAGCACCTGCGCAACCCAGACGCCTTTCTGCGCAGAGTCCGCACGAGCTTGCGGCCAGGGGGCTTGTTGCTGTTCTCCGCGCCAACTTGTCTCTCGCGGGACTATGATCCGTACCACCGGCATGACCGGACGGCACCCCAGTGGCGCGCTAGTCTGCTAAACGCCGGGTTCGATGTGGAGAGTGAGGGCATCAGCGCTTTTTCGGTGCCGTTCCGGGAGTTCCTTGGAACGACGCCGACGACGTGGTTGCAGAAGGTGCGAATCGGCGTGTTCATCCTCCTGCACCCGTGGTACTGGTGGGACCGATTTTTGAATTGGGGCGTTCGGCGGCGGTTTAGCTGGTCGAGCAGCTACTTCGCTTGCCGGGCTTGTGGTAACTTCCGTATCCTGCCCGCTCGTTGCGGTGCCAGGTCCGCGCCGGCCTAGCTTTGCAGCTAGCAGTGAGAGGGCCGGCGCGGTTTTGATTTGGAAGCGGTTATGAGGCGCAACAAATCAGACAAAGAATGCCGTAAGTGGGAATATAGAATCCGTCGTTGGCGACTCGCGGCACCGAGGACGGACATGGGGAAGTGAATCAGACTGTGTATACCCAGGCATCGCTGAATTTGTGGCATACCGATTGTATAGTCTCGGTGCTGATTGACCCGTTCCGTCGATTAACTTTAACCTTCTCCCCGACTACCATACCAGCTGGGCCTCGTATGCACCACCGATTTTTGAAATTGTACCATGTAAATTGGCAATTACCGTTGGCCTCAGCTTTGGCCGGTGTAATCCGTTCGGTCTCTGCTTTGATTGATTTGTCCGGTACTACTTCGGACGGTGTTGGCTGCGTGTAGGCGATCTGTATGCCAGGAATCCAGTTGCCACTTTCACCGTCCTTACCGTTTTTATCATGTCCACCGCAAAATGGTGGGCACTCGGTAATATCCAGCACCAGCTTAGCCCGTGTTGCGGCAACATAAAGAAGCCGGCGGTCGGCGTCGGTCATCTTGTTGGCAGTGGGGAAGTCCTGCCCTAGCTTAACTATGCCCCACTCGCGTCCCTTACTCTTGTGCGCAGTACATGCAACCAGATCGGCGTCCTCCTCCTTCGGCATGTTCTTTAGGGCGTCACGAATATGGGCTGCGCCGAACTGTTCGACCATCCGCACCATTAGGCGCAGGTCGCTGCCCTCATCTGTCTTGCTGTAGGTAATTACCTCCTGCCAAGTGTCGAAGCAGCACAGCTCCGGGTGCCGTGTCCCGCGCCTAGCCTGCAGGTCGAGCGCCGCATGGCACCAGTCGACTATATCCTTCCCGCCGCCGATTAGGTGTGGGCGCTTGCCTGCCTCAATAGCCGACATCACCCGCCCGATTGCACCGGCATTGGTGCGGTAGAGGTAGCACTTTGGTTCGGTGGCCATGGCGACCCTGCTCGACGTTGCTGGATTTCCACGCATTACCAGGTCGGTTGGCTCCTGCAGCGTTGCGAGGACCGCGTTGGCTACGTCAGCTATCGTCTGCCCAAACCGGTAGGACTGAGACAGCAGTCGTCGTGGCGCGCCCTTAAATGCTTTCATTGCGTTACAGGCTCCTCTCCATTCGTAAATTTGTTGGCAATCATCACCAACTAGAATTAGCAGGGCGTGGGTCTGCTGGCGCAGGATGTCTAACAGGACCGGAGCGGTGTCCTGTGCCTCGTCAAGGAGAATGTAGTCGGCTGCGATGACTGGGCGGTCGTTACCCTTACCTAGTTGCCATATCTTGACGTATATATCGTGTCCGAATGGGAGCTGCCCATTGACACTGCTTAGATCATCCCACGCTTTATGCGCGAATGGCAGGAGGTACTCGACTACTCTGTCGTTGTTCTCTCGCCCGCGCTGGCCGTCTGGCCCAGCTATGTCGATCCCGTCAATGTGCTGGAGGTGCTGCACACTGATCTCATGGTCAGCCGACTGACAAAACCGCCGGATAGCCGCCAACACCTGCCCTGCGAGGAATCCAGCCTGCAGTAGCTTTGGCTTTGGGTTACCGTCCGCATCAACCTGTCCCGGTACTTGGATAGTCAGTGGCTCAATGCCAAGGATGCGGGCGACTTGGTGCGACTGCATCCGCTCTCCGCCAAGCCGGTGTTGGTATTGCCGCCCGACTGCGCGGAAGGCAAGGCTGTGGCTAGTGTTGCATGCGGCCCGCTTGAACTTGGTTTTGCTCTCGTTGACCAGACTGGTATTGAAGGCGGTGTACTGCCCCCTGCCGGGCAGTATCTGCTCCAGCATCTTCAGGGTCGCGGTCTTGCCTGTCCCCGCGCCGGCGGCGATTACCAGCACGCGCCCGCCTCCGATGTTGGCAGCGGTGTCAAGGATTACCTCCTGCTCGGCATTGGGTACTATGCCGGCGACTGGCGAGCCCGCTATCCGCCCCGCCGGGCGGGAATTTGCTACGTTCGCGGCGAAGCCGGGGGCGGGGGGTTGGGCGAACGGGGTCGGGATCATGGCGGGGACGGCGATGTGGGCGACGGGCGGGCATTCTGGGACGGATTGGGCGTTGCGGCTATTTGGTAGGGTTGCAGGCAGGACAGTTGTTGGTATCGTGACCCGGCTGTCCCCATTGTTTGCAGGCACCGGCTGGTTGGTGTCCATGTTGTCGGCAGAATTCTCGACCAGGTTGCCTTCGGTGCATGCACTGGGCTTCAGAGCCATCTCCGAGGGTAACCGTTCCACTACACCGCTCTCGGTTGGGGGGAGCGGTGTAGGTTCGATTTCGACGAAATGGGTAGGGTCCGAACACTGCTTACCCTCCGTGTTGGCGTTGGTTACTATCTGGCGGGCAGGTGAACTTGCGGTTGAGGTTTCGTCGAAAGGACGGCTCTGCACTTCTTTTTGCGCCACGCACCGGAACTTCGCCGCCGACTTGAAGGTTGTTTTGCGTCCGGTCTTGAGATTGGTCACGTCGTAGACCGTTGTTGTATTGCCCCTCCAATCCGACCGCTCCCGGATGGTGTCCACTCGCACTGTGGTAATCCTGCCGGAGACCTTTGCGATGTATAACCCACCCTGCTTGATCTCTGCCTTCTTCATGATAGCACCTTTCACGTTGGTGGTTCCGCCGCTCTCAGGTTGCGGCTTTACGCCCCTGAGATTGTATGAGCCACGCGCGATGAAATGCTTTCGCACGCGCCTCCTGATGGACTGCCCACAATTCCGCACGCGCCTCCTTGTAAGCCGTCCATAATTCCGCATGCGTCTTCTGGTGGACTGCCCACAATTCTGCACGCACCCCCTTGTAAGCCATACACAATTCCGCATGCGCCTCCTTGTAAGCCGCCAAGACTTCCAGCGAAAAGATTAGCTTTCCCAGCAAATACAGATTGAATCCGTATCCCACAGCCCGCCGCTTGCCTTTTGTGTTAATTGGTTTTCTCCTTGGGAGAAGTCCGTTATTTTTTCGCTTTTTTATGTGCCGCGTTGACGATATACTGTCCAGCGACGCGGCGCTCTAGTGCCTCTTGGGATAATTGCTCGATTTCCTCCTTAGTTGGCGGTGCTGGCATTGGCTCTGATTTGCTATCGTCGTGCCTTGTTGGACGCTTAGCTCGCTCGGTGTCTCGACCAATTGGTTTGATCTTGCTGTCTGGGCAGTCGATCCCATAGAAGTCCGCTACGTCTAGCAGCTTAATCTGATCGTCTGGCAATCTGTTCCCTTTGTCGTCCAAGTCGATGTAGGACAGACTGAGCGCACCCTCCTCTGTCAGATCGTCGTGGGTAAATGGTGGACCGGCATTGTTGGCGTGGTTGCGGAATATCTCCCACGCCCTGGCGAGGATTGCTAGTTTCTCCTGAAGAGTCCCACCCAGTCCTTGGTTATTCTCATTGTCCGCAGCGCTCTTAACTATTCGTTCTAGTGCCATGCGCACCGGTAGGAACCAGCGGTCACCCGCTAGCTTTTCCCAGAACTCAGTTGCCTTATCCCGGTACCACCAGTCGATTGCTGGTTGGTTGTCGGCTCCAACGACTGACTCCGATGGTGGGAATCCATTGCGATAGACATCGCCGTCGGTATCTGGACTACTTGTGCTCATTAGGTAACAGAGTGCTGCGCACTGGCCGGCACTAAGGTAAAGCTTGCTGATTCTGCGCCCGGTACCATTTACTTTAGCGAGATGGTCAACGCAGCCGAGTAGCTTCTTATGGCGCTCGACGAATCCGACGATCTCTGGGTGGGTTTTATAACCTTGTGCATCGGTACGGTCCCACAATAGGTCTACCGCCACCGCCAGCATCCGGCAGTATTCCTTTCGCTCCGACTGGGTCTTTTCGCGAAACACCGCTGATGTGAAGAACACGTCTGCCGAGGTACGTGGCTTTACGTAGTCAATAGTCATCAGTACATGTGGGTCTTCGCTAAGACCGGTTATGACAATAGATTCGAGGACGACTTCGGCGTGCCCGTTCCAGAATGGGTATTTGTCGATGGTTGCTGGGTTGGTGCGCGCCTTCTGTAGTCTTTCGTTGGCGCGGATCGCTGCGGTCATTTGGTGCTGCCCTGATAGTACACTTCCGTACCGACTGATCCGTATAGTCTCTCCGTTGACCGTCTCGCCCGGAATGGTCAGCGGCCCGGCCCATTGTCCATTGAGTAGTGTCTGCTCAAGTGCCTCGGACCACTTATCATCGAATGAACGGTTGTTGGCATTGCGCCAGGTTCGTACCTTCTCGTCGTCGGTGTTCTTGCAGTGGTAGTCGTCACCATAGAGCCAGTGCTCTGGCTTGCTCTCTGGCTTATCCCGCACCGCACGTGCCTGGTACTCCTTCTCGGTCTCCCAGCCGAGCATCTCCTTCATGTCAGCTATGGTCAGCGGGCCGTGCTCGCTCGACGTGCTGTACTCGGTGATGCCAACTCTGTCGTACACGATGATTCGTGGTTCAGGCGCTGCCGGCACTAGCTCAGCGGGTGCCTGTGTGGTTAGCCTTCTTGTTGCTGCCGTTGGCACGATAGTCTCCGGTTATAGGTAGAGGTAGTCTCGGTATTAGATTCTACGCGCCGCTATTCCCGCGTCGGATGACGCGCCGCCCACCACCGCACTTTTGGTAAGTGACCCCGTAGTTTAGCGCGATGTCGCTGTCGGCTCCGACGTGCAGGCGCACCTGCTGCTCTTCTGGTAGTTCGATCTGCGTCGGTGTCCCGAAGCCGTTGCCATCCCATTCGTTGTCTTGGTCTTCGAACTGGGAGAACAGCTCAATCCGGCGTCGCGCGATCTCTTCGTAGGTTGTTAACATTTCGATCCCCTTTCGTAAATGGCGGCCGGGGCACCCCCGGCCGGATGCTACTATTATAATTCTTGCCACGGAATTGTCAACGAAATCCTGGAAAAAGGGTTGGCTCCGGCCCGCTAAGAGTTATAATAGTTGAGGTAATGGCGAAGGCACCACCGGAAATTTGCGAAAGGGGAAAGTAATGAGAGAGCACTCACGCTACTACAAACCGGTGCCGCGATTCTTCGGCGGCGGCACCGCCTACCTCGGCCTAGAGCTAGAGGTGGAGGCGCCGGACGCCGAGAAGAAGCGCGATGGGCTCGCCCTGGAGAATCCACGATGGGGGTACGCTAAGAGGGATGGATCATTGCACTGGCGCACCGGCTGGGAAATGGTAACTCACCCGATTTCGGTGGCCCTCTGGCTGTCGCGCGAGAATGTTCGCGACTACCACGACATCGCGCCTTACACGGTCCTGACGGGGAAGTACAAGGGCGTTACCTATCAGGCGACAGCGCTCGGAGGAGGCCAGGTCGAGTGGAATGGGACGACCTACAACTCGATCTCGGCAGCGGGCAAGGCGATTCGGGGTGGAAAGAGTACAAACGGATACCAGTTCTTTGGGCTTAAAAATGTCGAGGCCGGGATAGTAGTGTCCTTCTTCAATCTAGTGGCACAGCTGAAGGAGATGGGATACACCAGCCACGAGAACGGCCGATGCGGATTCCACGTCCACGTCAGCCGCAGGGCGTTTGCGGCTGACGGTGGTTTAGATAATCCCACATTCTTCCGCTTCAAGGCTCTTATTAACGGTGCGTTGTTTCGCAAGATCTGCCAGCGTATGCTGTTTAACTTCTGCCAGCAGGAGCCGGTAACCAGAGAGAACTTCCTCCACCAGCGTGGGCGCTACTGCGCGGTAAACGTTACCGCCACGACGGTCGAGGTCCGCATATTTCGTGGCAACCTGCGCGAGGACCGATTACGGAAAAATATCGAAGCGGTGATCGCGGCGCTGGAGTTTGCCAAGTGCGAGGAATATGGTGGTGGTAACTACACTACCCCGACCGACGAGCAGTTTGCCGCCTACACCCGCGAGCACGCCGACCGGTTCCCGAACCTGGCCGCCTACATCGCATAGGAGGGCGAACAATGTGCGTCATAATCTGGGCACCGAACGGCGCGATCCCACAGAAGCACGTGCTCGCAGCGATGCAGCGCCACCGTGACGGGTGGGGGTTCTCGGTTGCGGCGCCGAATCAAGGGGTGCGGACGTACCGATCAGTCGACCGCGACGACTTCCTTGCCGCCTGGAAGAACCGGGTACGGGGTCCGGTAGTGCTCCACGCGCGCTGGGCTACCCACGGCATGGTGTGCCGCGACAACTGCCATCCATTCAGAGTCCGAGGGCACGCGCTGGTGATGGCGCACAACGGCATTATCAGTGGGTTCGGCAGTGCCAGTAAGTCGGACACCCTCGACTTCATTGAGCGGGTGCTTGAGCCGATGCCGCGCGGATTCCTCAACGATAACAGGACTGTTACTATGCTGGAACACTTCATTGGGGCATCTAGGATGCTGTTTATGGACAAGTGCGGCACGGTGACTATTCTTAACGAAGAGCTCGGCGTCTGGCGCAGAGGGCTGTGGTACTCGAACGAGACCGTGCTACGATAGAGTCGGAAAACACCTCGTACCGAAACAGGAGTGGCAACGTGAACCAAAAATATCCGTGGGAGACGTGGTTCGGACGGTCGCGCACAGTCCTGCTGCGCGGCGTCCATTACAAGTGCTCCCAGTCTGCTATGTGCCAGTTAATTAGGAACAACGCATCAAAGCGCGGAATGCGCGTTCGGCTAACCGATACTGGGACTGAGATCGTCATGGAGATTGGGGCATCAGATGGTGAAGTTCCACGTACCGATCCGGTTGCAGTCACTGTCTAACACTCGTCTGCACTGGCGGCGGATGGTTGCTATCAAGAAGATGCAGCGAGCTGCTGTTAAGTGCTGCTTGGTCGGGTTGACATCGCCGTCGCTGCCAGCAACCGTGCTGATTACGCGCGTTGGGCCGCGGAAACTGGACAACGACAACCTCGCCAGCGCGTGCAAGTACGTCCGCGACCAGATAGCAGAATGGTTTGGTGTGGATGATGGAAGTCTATTGTATACGTGGAGATACGCGCAACAGACTGGTAAGTATGGTGTAGATGTAGAGGTAATCAATGATTATAGAGCTCACGACGAATGGTGCCTAAGTAATTCGACACAATATAGGTGATATAGTATGAGTGCTTGGACCGAACACGTCGAGCGGTGGAAGGACTGTACTAACTGCCCACTGTGCGAGCAGCGCGACTACATCTGCTTGGCGCGTGGGACAGTGCCGGCACCAGTTGTATTTATTGGAGAGGCTCCGGGCGCATCAGAGGACACGCTTGGGCAGCCTTTTGTTGGTCCAGCCGGGTGCCTACTAGACCAGATAATCGAGCACGCACTACCGAGCACAGTGAAGTATGCGCTAACCAACCTGGTGTGTTGCTTTCCACGGGAAGCCAAGGCTCGTGGAGAAAACGAGCCAGAGCTCGAAGAGATCACGGCGTGTCGCCCACGCCTGGTGGAGTTTGTTCGCCTGTGTCGCCCGCGCCTAATCGTCCTGGTAGGCCAGCTTGCGCGGAGGAGTGTTCACGGTGCCGCCATGTTTAGACTTGATGGCATGGGCGAGCAGCCAGAGTGGATTATGGATGGGTCTTACTTGGAGTTCATCGACATCGTCCACCCAGCCGCGATCTTGCGGATGCCACTGGCGCAGCGCCAGATGGCGGTGCAGAAATCTATTGTTGTCTTGCGGAATGCCGTCGAAAATATGCTAGGATCAAGTCAGCGGAACTTTACAAACCGAGGGAAGCAACATGCCAGTCGCACCCCGCTCCCAACTACCCGCAACGACGCCAACATCCCTTTCTAACGGCGTACCGTCGCCACTCGCTACTAATATTGCTTCGGCCCCGCAGCGCCACGACAACAGCAACCCGCTATGGCGCGGCCCATGCGCCCCAGGTCCGCTCGGCGGTGTTACGCAGTCTATGCTCGTGCGCTTTCTCTCATGCCGCGAGCGGTTCCGCCTCCGGTATGTGCTGGGGCTAGAGTTGCCGGATAAGTGGAATCACAAGATTGGCTACGGCAATATGTGGCATGTATGCGAGGAGGCGTTGGCGAAGTCTGGTGACACAAGACTCTGGTATGACCTGTTGATAAAGTACGCAGCTCAACAGGCAATTCGCTATCCACTCCAGCGCGACGAGATCGAGAAGTGGTTCAACGTCTGCGCCGTCCAATTCCCGGAGTATGTAAAGTATTGGTCCGAGCACCAAGATGTGAAGAATCGTACACCGTACTTGCAAGAGTTTGTGTTTGACGAACCGTATGCGATTCCATCGGGTCGAACAGTTCGCTTGCGCGGGAAGTTTGACTCAGTAGATATTATAGCTGACGAGGTTACTGGACTAGATAGTGGTGTTTACCTTCAAGAGAACAAGACTAGAGGTGACATTGATAAGCTACAGGTTGAGCGTCAACTGAAGTTTGATTTACAAACAATGCTGTACTTAGTCGCATTAAATAATTTATGGACAGAAACTAGGTCATTAGCGCGAATCAAGGGAGTCCGCTATAATGTTGTTCGCCGTCCATTGTCCGGCGGTGTTGGCAACATATCACCACACAAGGCCAAGGCGACCAAGACAAAGGTGACACCGGCCGAGACAAGTAGCGAATTCTATGAGCGCCTGCGCCGGGATTACATTGCCGCCGACCCGAATTACTGGTTCTTCCGAGTCCGCGCCGAAATCAGTGCACGAGACATCCAAGTCTTCCGTGACACCTGTCTTAACCCGATCCTGGAGCAGCTGTGCTGGTGGTACAATGAGACTACTAACCAAGAAACATATCGCGACATGGCTGGATCGAATGGCAGGTATGAATATCCACCACTTAACTACCGCACCCCATTCGGCGTGTGGTCCGCGCTGGAGGAGGGTGGTGCGACGGAGTATGATGCTTACTTGGAGAGTGGATCAGAGGCAGGACTGAGACGTGTGGAAACCTTATTCACGGAGCTACAATGAATATCAACGATATTACGAATACAACATGCATCATAGAAGGCTGTGGCAGGCGGGTTGCTGCAGCTTACGGGCGCGGACTGTGTGCCGGGTGCTATACCAGTGCGAAGCGTCTGGTAGACGTCGGCAAGGTATCATGGGAGGAACTGGAGAATGCTAGGCTGGCGTTGCGAAAGGAAGACCCGTTCACTAAAGCATACAACAGAGCAAGAACGGAGAATCGTTGATGCCGGAGACAACAAGACAAGCCCCACCGCGCAGGATGATCGCGCCAATTGCAAACGGATCGGTCTTATCGACCGCCGTGCCAGTGGGCAGTCTGCGGGAGGACAGGGTGAAGGTATGTATATACGGCCGCAACCGCAGCGGGAAGACCACGCTGGCGGCGTGCTTCAAGAAGCCGCTGCTACTGATTTCGTCGGAAAACGAGGCCACTGGTGGCGCATTGAGTGTATCGAACGTAGAGGGGGTAGCTTTAATTAGGGTGACACCTGCAAGCAAACGCTTATTAGGAGATAGGGTCCACGGTAGCGCAAAGGTAGTTGCTATCGCAAATGAATTAGCGCAACACAATCCGTTTGCGACTGTAGTCCTCGACACGGTCACATCTCTCCAAGACGTGATCTTGGTGGAGCTGATGGGACTATCGAAGGTGCCGGAGATGCTGTCGTGGGGGTTCGTGCCGGATGGCGTCTACCAGCAGCGCGCCGAGAAGCTCCGCGAGACTATTCGTCCGCTGCTTGACCTTAACAACTGCAACCTCGTCGTCCTTGCGCAAGAGAAGGACCACAACGCGCAGGAGGATCGTGGTGGTAAGTCGAAAATACTGCACACCATGCAAATGGGGTCATTTATGGCTCCGGCGTTGGGCGCGACCAATGCAGAGTGGCTCCAGAGCGCTTGCGGGTACGTGGTGCAGATATACGAGGACGAGGTAACTCAGGAGATAGTCATCCCACAGATGGACGCGCACGGGAAGGCGATGCCACCATCTATACAGCGCGCCGGTACCGGAAAACGCCAGCGCCACTTGCGCCTGCTGTATCACCCGAACTTTGCTGCCGGCGGGCGCTGGCAGTTCAACAAGGATATGCCGGAATTTGTGACAGCGCCGACGCCGCAAGAACTGTACGCGGCGATGGCGAAGTTTATTCCAGCACTGAGGTAGGATATTATTGGTCTGACCGTAGCCTTTCGCCGCCGGATGTCTAACCTATCGGCAGAAGGAGCGGTCAGACCTCCTTACCACCGTAGAGCAGCGGTTAGCTCGCCTGGCTCATAACCAGGAGGTCGCAGGTTCGAGTCCTGCCGGTGGCACTATCGTCCAGTGGTTCCAACTCCGGGTAGCGGCCGCGCTGTACGCGGTAATATGTCTGTGTCGTTATCGCCTTACGAAAGGGGATCAAATGCCAATGCAGCAGCAGATGTCATCGTTCGCCAAGACAATGGGCGCGAGAGTCGCAGCCGCGAATGTCGAGCACAAGGACAAACCGATAGACATTGGTAACCGGCAATTGCCACCTGGTATTCGCGAGGGGATAGCCAAGCTTAGCGCAATGTACACCAAGGAGTATCCCGACGACAAGAATGGTCCGGGTACCAAGGGACAGACCTTCTTCCGCGCGTCAGCTATCGTTGTGTCGCCAGAGGCTCATAATGGTGAAAAGGTCTCTGGGAGGGTAACGCAGTTAATTATTCCGTTGTGCGACATGCCTGCCAAAGGTCTCCGAAAGTCATCAAGCTTCAGCCAGAACTGGTACGAGTTCCAGAATGTGTTCAAGCTGCTTGGTATCGCCCCACCCAATGAGACGCCGCAAACGGACCCGACCGGCCAGCGAGTTGAGGCGTATTATTTCGCTGCCATGAAGACACTAACCGACATAACGCGGCCGCCCACGTATATCGAGTTCTCTACACGTGGATGGACACCGCCGGCGACACCAGCCAATCCGAATCCCAACGAGATTATATTTGAGACGTGGCACGGACTCGCCGAGTTCAATGGGCAGTTCAACCCGGCGGGTGGCGTGACCGAATCTCCTGCAGCAACTCAGCCAGAGCCGTTCACCGAGCCACCACTGGGGCAGACCCAGTATCCAGCTCCTCAGTTGCAGGTCCAATTCCCAGATGTCCAGCTGACCACGACTGCGCCGACGGACCCTGCCGACGAGGTAGCTGCCCTGGTCGAGGTCGCGATGAACGACCCGGAAGGCGCGACCGAGGAAGGTTTGGCAGCGTCCTCCCGGTTAGAAGACATGGCTTGGGCCGCCGGCTGGACGAAGGAGCAGACCGCCAGCCCACCCGCACCCTACACGAACGACTGGGCTGGCATCGGCGACATGGTGCTTAACCCACCGACGCGACAGCCGGTAACCCAAGCGCCCGCTCTCGCGACGCCGCCAGCAGCTGCTGCCCCTACTGTTGCAGTTGGAAGCAGGTGGAAATTTGCCAAACGGACCAAGGACGGTGCAAAACTTAAGAATGCCAAGGGAAAGGAGTTCCCTCCGCAGGACGTGGAGGTTATGGAGGTCGACGCCGCCGTGAAGCTTTGTACGGTCAAGTCGGCAAAGGATGGGAAGCCAATAACAGACATCCGCACCAAGAAGCCGGTGGGCGTCAAGTTTGAGTGGCTGGAGCCAGTGTAGCCTCCTTGTTGGTTAGTGCTAGCGCCGCCGGGTGCCGCTACCCGTAAGGGCGTGGGGGCTGTTTCCCCAGCCTGTAAACACCCGGTTTTATTTTCATGATAATCTCCCTTGATTGTGAGTGTACTGGTCTCGACCTCGCGCACGGCGCAATGCCGTTTCTTGTCACAACGTGTGACAGTGATGGCATAGTGCGATTCTGGGAGTGGGATGTCGACCCACTGACACGTCACGCGGAGATACCACCTAACGACCTGTCAGACATAGCAGAGCTAATCGAGGCTGCAGACCTAATCTACCTGCATAATAGTAAGTTTGATACTCGTGCACTGCTTACTATTGGCATTGAGTTGTCGTGGCCAAAGGTGCGCGACACACTGGTGATGGGCCACCTCCTCGCCTCCAATCACCGACATGACCTGGCGTGGATGTGCATCGAGTACCTTGGGGTGGACATCGAGCCGTATGAGCTAGCGGTCAAAGAGGTGACATGTGCCTGCCGGATGTTGGTCAAGCGCAACTATCCAGCCTGGCGAGTGGCGGAGGAGGGCGCAGAGGGCATGCCCTCCGTCAAGAGCAGTAGTAAGCGTGGAGAGGATAAGCCATGGAAGAATGATATGTGGCTGCCACGCGCGCTATGTATGGAAGAGGCGATCAAATCTGTAGCTACCAGAGGTTATGATGGTCCTGACCAAAACTGGCTTACTGCCTGCTCGCGCTATGCTAACGCTGATTCCGAGCACACGCTGTACCTTGGTCTGGAGCTGGAGCGCCTCATCCGCGAGCGCGGGCTGTGGAAGATATACAAGGAGCAGCTTAATTTACCACGGATCGCCTGCGAGATGGAACTCTATGGGGTAACAGTAATAGGTGAATACACCGAGACAACCATCGCCAGCTACGAGCAGCACGTCGCTGAGGCTAGTGGAGAGCTGGTTGCCATCGCCGCCGAGTTTGGACACGATCTGGAGCTGGCTGAGGGGGCGTCGATCAACGACAATATGCGCGACTTCTTCTATGGCAGTGTGAAGCAGTCCTGCCCGCGCTGCACCTACACCCGGCGCGTCAGGCACTGGAACGACGAGGTAGCGAACGGAGAGACGTGTCCGAAATGCGCTAAGATTACCAAACGGCAGGCTGGTGCACTGCACCAGCTAATCACGACACGGAGTGATAATCTGATGCTGCCCGTTATCGGTAGCAGGAAGACTGGTGGCGCGACGCTAGACAAGGATGCAATGCAAGAGTACCTCGGCACCACCGACGGAGCGGCTTATGACTTTATAAATCTGCTGACTAACAAGCGGAAGCGCGACACAGATCTGACCTACATGCGCTCGTACCAGCGGTTCTGGGTACCAGTACCAGGGACACCTGGATACTACCGTGTCCACCCCGGCCTGAACCCGCGCGCGACGGACCACCTCCGCTGGGCTAGCAACGGTCCAAACCTGCAGAACGTCGGTAAGCAGGAAGACGAGTGTGAAGAATGCGATGGACGAGGCTGTGACTACTGTGGTGGCACCGGGAAGGGGCGGGTATCCGTGCGGAACTGCTTCGGGCCAGCGCCAGGTCGCATCTGGTACACAATGGACTATGAGAGCATCGAGCGCCGTATCCCAGCATACGAATCCAGGGAACTGAAGATGGTTGAGGTGTTCGAGCACCCGGACGAGCCACCGTACTGGGGCAACCTATATCTGCTAACAGCGTCGGTCCTCTACCCGGACGAGTTCTGGCCGCGCGCCGAGGAGAAAGATCGGTTCAAGCGGGAACAGCCGCGCCTATATAAGCGCTCGAAGTTCTTCGACTTAGCTAAACAGTACGGCTGTGGGAAGAGGAAGGGTGACCTACTGTCCGGGATCGCCGGCTCGTTTGATAGGGTAGACAGCAAGTTCCCACTGCTAGCGAAGTTGCAAGCGCACTACCTCGCCCTCGCCGAACGGACCGGCCTCGTCGAGACACTGCCGGACCGTAGTGTGGACCCGACGCGCGGGTACCCGATACTGGCGAGCAGGATGGAAGACGGGCGAGTGCTTAGCACCACACCGTTCAACTACCACGTCTCCGGGACCGCGTGCTGGTGCAAGAACCGGGCGCTTGTGCGGTGCTCAGAGCGGCTGGCGCATTGGCGGCAGGATGGAATAGACGCACATATGGCGTTAGAGATACACGATGAGATATTGTTCGACTTCCCACGCGGAGCGGCGGAGGGCGAGTACCACGGGCTGGCGATGGAGCTGAAGAAGCTGATGGAGCAGTCGGGAAAGGACATCGGTATACCGACGCCGGTGGCGATTGAATTCCACGACCGGACGTGGGCCGCGGGAACCTCGATTTAATTACCCACGTCGCCTTTTCCGGCGGGTTGGGAAATTTCTAGCCCGGCCCGGAAGGATGCGATATGGGCGAACGTAGGCGTTGGAAACGACAAAATCCCGGCCGTGGTGCACGGCCGGGAGCGTTTGGGAAATAGGCGGGGCGGGGTCACGCTGTCCCGGCGATTGGTGTTACTCTATCCGTAGTGTCCCCATATTCGCTCGCTGATGTCTGGCGCGCGGCCTTCTCCTCTGCACGCTTAAGGTCTTCGACGAGGCGCTCCTCCTGGGTCATGGGACGCCCTTTGATGATGAGACTGTCGACCAGCTTGTTGCCGTCGGCGTCGACCCGGCTGATCTGGAGCACCTTGTACCGGCGGCGCGCTGCGGTCTTCAGCTTAGCCGGCATTACGCTCGTGCTAACGTCGTAGTCGCGCACGTGCTTCTTTCCGTCTGGGTCTGTGGTTGTGCGCTCCAGCATGAGTAGGTCGCCATTGAACCACTCGTTCCACGGATACTTGCTGGTCTGCCCACCGCCGCTCTTGAAGGTGAACTCCCTGCCCTTCGGTAATCGGACTGCTTTCGGCATGATACTGTCTCCTGATTGTAGTGGTGGGATGTACGCACTGGCATTGATCCGAGCGACCATTTGCTCTAGGGTCTCGCGCACGGCGTTATCCCTGTTATTCCCTCTGCGCTCTACGGGCTTGGGACCGTCACCCGCCGCACCTGCGGTCGGGGGCCGCATTACGCCCAGGTGGGCGGGTTATACAGTTACAAATTCGGGCATCAAGGCTCGGGCACTGCATACTCCTCAGCGAATACGCTCGGAACCTCGACACCACCGCGATACGGCTTTTGCGCAGTCGATGCTTTCAGCATGTTCATTCATGAGAATTGCTCCTCTTGCTTGGGTGGGTAGTCGGTTACTTCGGCTTCACAGCAGTCGTTGCCGTCAGCGAAGGTGTCTTTGTGCATGTCGTCTCGTCCATCGCTACCCAACAGTGGTATCCTACGCTATTCCTCGTTGGGTTGCAACCCCAGTTTTGCAGGAATGCGCGAGGTTTTGGTTTCTGTCGGTAGGATGTGGTACAATGCACTCGTGTATCTAATTGACGTATAAGGGCTTACAACGCGTCGATTTCCTGCGGTTTTCGCCAGAAGATTTTCGAGGAAATTTTACATGCCGATCTCATTGCCACGGTCCAACCGCTTGGCAGCTGATACCCAGCCAAACCACCTGCGCCCGTTCGCCCACCACGGGGTTCACCTAGAAATTCATGGCGGGCACGCTGTCGGCGACTGCCCGTTCTGCGGTCGGGATGGCAAGTTCTCTGTGGCGGTTGATACCGGCTTGTGGCGGTGCTTTGTCTGTGGCAGTGGTACTAAGAACGGAGGCGGGAACCCTCTCGTGTTCCTCCGCTTGCTACACGAGCGGTCGTCCGCCTGCGTCGGCCCGGCGGTTGCGGCGCTGTCTACCGACCGAAAGTTGCTCGACTTGGCTACGCTGCCATCTTGGGGCGTGTGTCAGTCAGTGGTCGATGGTGCTGTCCTCGTCCCAGGCTACGGCACCGACGGTGCGCTGGACCAGCTCTACCGGCGCGTGTGGGTCCGTGGCTGCGCACACCAGGGCGGCTCATGGCGGCTGCTGCCGACGCCGGGGGTATGGCCGGAGGGTAAGGTCCACGCGCTCCACCTTCCGCCCGG